>WNFO01002615.1_pt1 | contig 49942 bp, 41 predicted proteins | sample 5400251 | NCBI WGS metagenome assembly WNFO01 (sample SAMN13153354, study PRJNA577476) | soil metagenome | isolation source: 100 cm saprolite under Madrone tree | place: USA:California | collected 2016-06-14 | reverse complement strand
GCCATGTATGCCGCCGTGCAGCTCATCGATCAGCGAATGCCGGACGTTCTGCCGGAAGCATTGCGCGCGCGGCTCGGCTATCCGTCGCGCGGCGAAGCTCTAATCCACACGCACTTTCCCGAACCCGGCGAATCCCTCGACGAACTAAACACCTTCCGTTCACCCGCGCACCAGCGCCTCATCTTCGAGGAATTTTTCCTGTATCAGCTCAGCCTTGCTCTCGACCGCAAAGCCACCCGCAAGGAAAACGCCATCCCCTTTCGCCTGCGCGAAGACGCCATCCGCGAAGCCCTCAAGCGCATCCTCCCCTTCAAGCCCACCGCCGCGCAAAAACGCGTCCTCGCCGAAATCGCCGCCGACCTCGAAAAGCCCGCACCGATGAATCGTCTCCTCCAGGGCGACGTTGGCAGTGGCAAGACCATCATCGCGCTGCAAGCCGCGGTCATCGCTATCGAAAACGGCGCGCAAGCCGCCCTCATGGCTCCCACCGAAATTCTCGCCGTCCAACATTTTCTTTCCGCGCGCCGCATCCTCGCCAAAGCCGGCTATCGCGTCGAGCTCCTCATCAGCGGCCTGAAAGCCGGCGAAAAATCAGCCGTCCTTGAGCGCATCCGCACCGGCGAAGCCCAACTCGTCATCGGCACCCACGCCCTAATCGAAGACAACGTCGAGTTCGCCCGCCTCGGCTTTGTCGCCATTGACGAGCAGCACCGCTTCGGCGTCCTCCAGCGCAAGCGCCTCATGGACAAAGCCGCCGCGCACGGCCACGCTCCGCACGTCCTCGTCCTGACCGCCACGCCCATTCCGCGCACTCTCTCGCTCACTCTTTACGGCGACCTCGACGTTTCCGTTCTCGATGAGCTCCCGCCCGGCCGCACTCCCATCGTCACGCGCATGACCACTGAGCAGCATCTTCCCGGCGTTTGGGAATCTCTGCGCCGCGAAGTCGCCGCCGGCCACCAGGCCTACATCGTCTATCCCGTCATCGAAGAATCCAAGCTCGAGCTGAAAGCCGCCATGGAAGAATACGACCGCCTCTCGCGCGAAGTTTTTCCCAAGCTAAAGCTCGGCCTCCTGCACGGCCGCCTCTCCAGCGACGAAAAAGAAGAAGTCATGCAGCGCTTCCGCAAGAACGAAGCCCAGATCCTCGTCGCCACCACCGTAGTGGAAGTCGGCGTCGATGTCCCCAACGCCACCGTCATGGTCATCGAGCACGCCGAGCGCTTCGGCCTCGCCCAGCTCCACCAGCTTCGCGGACGCATCGGCCGCGGCGCGCAGAAATCCCATTGCATTCTCGTCGCCCCTTTTCGCATGACCGTCGACCGCTCAGCGGTCGCCAAAGACGACGTCGCCCGCGCCCGCCTCGAAACCATGGTCCGCACCTCCAACGGTTTCGAAATCGCCGAAACCGATCTCCTCCTCCGTGGCCCCGGCGAATTTTTCGGCACTCGCCAGGCCGGCAACCTCGGCTTCCACATCGCCAATCCTCTGCGCGACAAAGAACTCCTCGAACTCGCCCGCCGCGAAGCCTTCGCCCTCGCTGCCGATTCCGCGCAGCAGGACGCCATGCAGCGCCTCCTCCGACAGCTCCCCCCCGAATGGCAACGCCGCTACCACCTCGCCCGCATCGGCTGATGCGTTAGCGCCATTCGCTCGTCTGCATTTATAGGGAGTTACGGCCCATACCCACTCTTGGGGCAATTCCACTGGTCCGGATGCAAGGAATCCTCCTTCGATCGTTCTAACTCTGGGGAGTAAACTAGCTGGAGAGGAGCCTATTAGTGTTAAGAATCCCAGTCGTAGTTGCTAGCGTTCTAGCCTTGCTGGGCCCAAGCACGCAAGTTCAACAGTCGACGGCCGACCGCCTAAAGCCCATAAAAAAGATGGCGTTGCCGGAAGCCATTGAATTCATGCGGCCTTCAGTTGTGCAGATTTCTGTCCGGATCGAGCATGCTTCTAGCACAACTGGACAGTTTCAGCTCCCATCAAGGCCGACCTATGTCACCCTCGGCAGCGGCTTTCTCGTGAGTGCTGAAGGGTATGCAGTCACAGCTCGTCATGTCATCCAGAGTTTTCAGGCTATTCAAACCGGAAGCCATAAGTCCCTTGTCGTGGGACTGGCGCTTCCGAATCTCGAAAACTACAAGTCCGGAGGTGCCACGCTAAATATCCGAGCCAGCTTTAACTTCACGGAGTGCGAAGTCGTCGAAGAGGATGTCCGCCACGACCTCGCCCTATTGAAACTGAAAATTAACCCGTTCACGGACAAGCCACACTTCATTAAGACACCGAAGGAAACAATCGGTTACCTGCACCGTGTCGCCATGCTTTCATCACCCGCTCGTCCACGAGACGGGGAGGCGATCGCCGTCTCTGGCTACCCCCTTAATCAAACAGTGTTGATCACTACGTCGGGAAATTTGGCATCCTCATGGGCCTACGACAGCGTCCCTGCGCAGGTCCCAGGTGCCCCTCCCGGCTTTGTGGCACCAGATACAGCCGATTTTTACATTGGAGACATGCACGTAAATCCAGGAAACAGCGGAGGGCCAGCCTTTTCGGTCGAAACGGGCAAGGTGATTGGCGTCTGTGTTGCGTACGATATGGCTCCTGTCGTATATGGCGATGGCAACCATGAGCAGGCGAGTGTCGGAAATCGAGAGCTTTTCTCCAATTCAGGGCTTGCTATTGTTATTCCCGTCCGGTATGTCATCGACCTTCTAAAGAAACACAACCTCAAGTGACAGGACTTGTATCGGTGACCCTCCCCCATCGCTACTAGTCCTGACATGTTGGCTTATCGGACAAGCACGGAAACCTGCCGATAACCAGGCGGCGGCCGCCGCCGCGCATCCGTCCAGCAGGTCCACTGACCGGATTCTTTGTTCCTTGACTAAGAACCAAAAACTAACAACTAATAACGGCACTTATGCGCGTCATCGCCGGAACCTACCGAAGCCGCATCCTGAAGAGCCTCAAAGGCCTCGCCCTGCGTCCCACCAGTGACCGCCTCCGCGAAACGCTCTTCAACGTGCTGGCCTCCAACATTTCCGGCTCCCGCTTCGTCGATCTCTTCGCCGGAACCGGCGCCATCGGCATCGAAGCCCTCAGCCGCGGCGCCGCCGAAGTCGTCTTCATCGAAAATCACGCCCCAGCCGTCACCCTGATTCGCCGCAATCTCGAATCGCTGGGGATCACCTCTGCCGTGACCTTGCTCTCCGTGGATGCTCTTCGCGGCCTCGCCATGCTCGCGGCTCGAAAAAACTCCGGCGCGCCCGCATTCGACCACATTTTCCTCGATCCCCCTTACGCTGCTGCCGAAGACTACTCCCGCGTGCTAGAATTCCTGGGTTCCGCGGATCTTCTCGCACTCGGCGGCATGGTAGTCGCCGAGCATCGCCGCAACTTCGACTTGCCCGAAGAACCCGGCGCGCTAAAGAGGTTCCGCGTTCTAAGACAGGGCGATGCCGCCCTGAGCTTTTACCGCCCCCGTGGCGATCCGGGTGTTTCCCCGGGCGGCGAAAGCAGCTCGGCCGAGTAAACCCCCGCCAGCGGGTTTCATCTATCGAGATGTGCCCATCAGGGCACGGCTTCAGTTGTGCCATTAGTTGCCGTATTCAATGCGGCTTTAGCTGGTGACGAATTGATTTTGAGGTTGCCACGGAGGAGACTGGGGCGCGCCGGATTCACCGCGCCGAGCCCCGCGCGCATCTTGCTATAATCGGCAGGGAAATGTCTTTGAACCGGGTCTTCCAGGCTTCCGATCTCTTGGGACCGGCCATCAGGCCCGTCGCGCCCGTGCGTCCGCCAGCGATAAAACCACCGAAGCTGGATGTCGCCTGGGGTTCCTTCCATCAAGGCATCTTCAGCAGCATCGCTGCCGTTCTGACCTGGACGAGCATCCCAAAAGACTTTCTGGACGGCAGCTTCTTCAAAGAATGCTGGGTCGAGCGCCGCATTCCCCGCCGCGCTCTGGTAGCCGCCGCCTTGTGGCACTTTGTTTTTGTCCTCATGCCGTTCCCGCAACTCCCCGCGTCGCCCCGCCACTACTCCGAATTCGATAACACGGAGCTCACCTGGTCCGGCCCTATCAATGACTTTCCGTTAGTGGACATGAAGGCTCCCAAGGCCAAACCTAGCCCGCGCGGCGAACCAAATAAGCCCCTGCCTCCCGAAGGCGCCGACGCTTTCCATCCGCGCCAGCGTATCTTTACCGACCCTGTCCGCCCGACGCATCCGCGCCAGACGTTGATCAATTCCGCCGCTCCCCCCGAGCCGCCGAAGATCCTTCCCAACCTCCCCAATATCGTGCAGCTCCAGCAGACGACTGGTCCCGCGCGTCCGCGCCTAGAAATCAGCCAGGAAACACTGACCAAGCTGCGACCGCGTCAACTTCGGAAGGTCAAGCTGACCGCTGAACCGGCTCCCGATATCCCGACGCTGGGCCAAAAGCTGGGCGATATCGCGCCGTCCATGTTGCCAAACGCCCCCGCGCGTCCAAAGATGGAATTGAACGCCGGCGCCGCTCCGCGCCTGGCCCCCCGCGGGCAAACGGGTGAAGTCGAACCTGCGCCGGAAGTAAGCTCCGCCCAATCCGGTAATGCCGCAACCTTCATCGCCCTGTCCGCGACACCCGGCCCGCCCGCGCCCGTCGTTCCGCCACAAGGGAATCTAGCCGCGCGCGTCTCCATTTCGCCAGAAGGCAAGCAACCTGGCGTTCCCGGCGGCTCGCCGAACGGAACGCCCGGCGCCAACGGTGGGGCAGGTGGCGGACCGGCGAGTAGCGGTGGAACTGGAACAGGCAACGGCGGCGGAAAAAATGGCATGGACGTGAGCATCAGCGGAGGGCATCCGCCCGCAAACAACGGGAATTCGGGCGCCGGAGGATCAGCAAAAATCAGCGCACCTGCTCCGCGTTCGTTGATCCTCAAGCCTGATCCCCACGCCAAGCCCGATGACGCCCCGGAAAGAACCGGGCCTCCGAATTTCGCGGCACTTTCCCCCGCTGCACAGCCCGAGCAGATCTTCGCCTCAAGAAAGATCTACAAAATGCTCGTCAACATGCCCAACCTCAACAGCGCCACGGGAAGCTGGATTCTAAATTTTTCCGAGATGCGCGCGAACTCAGGTGCCCCACCGGCGGATTCATCGGAAGTCTCTGCTCCCGGGCCAATTAGAAAGATCGACCCGAAGTATCCGCCCACCCTGATCAACGAGCACGTCGAGGGCGAGGTCGTCCTCTATGGGGTAATCCGTCGCGACGGCTCAGTCGACAGCATTCAGTTGGTTCGTGGCCTCGACCCCGAGCTCGACGCCAACGCCATGCAGGCCCTCAGCCAGTGGAAATTCCGCCCCGCCACCAAACAAGGAGTCCCGGTCGAACTCGAAGCCATCGTCCACATCCCCTTCCACGCCCCGCCCGACCGCTAATCCCGCTCCCCGAGGTTTGACGCGCTTCGCAAACTTCTCTTGACCGCCCTTAGTTTCTTTGCTACTATACTCGGCAGGTAAGAGTGCGGGTTTCTTGGGAGTGCGGCGGCTCGCCGCTTTCTTGCATCCACCAGTACCAATCTTGTCAGCCAGAGTATTGTGGCTGCGGCCTTTCCTGACCCGAAGAGGACCCCAACTCCGACGCACGTTTCTCGCTGGGAAGTTCTCTCTTTTAGAGGGATTGCGCTAAGTCAATTAAAATCAACACTTGTCAAAGTGCTGGGAAAACGCGTCCCTAACTATCTTTAGAATCAACACTTGTGGAAGGGTCCACAAGTGTTGATTCTAAACCACTTACACGAATCTCCAAGTCGTTTAGATGCAACACTTACAAAAAACAGGGGGGAGGGAGTCCAGTTATTGTTAACTAGAAACCTCCCCAAGGGCGAGCAGGGGTGTCGCTGCTACGAACGTCCTTCAGCCAGCTTCACCAAGGCGAACAACGCGTGATTCACGGGCGTGGGAACGCCAAGTTCCGCGCCCCGGCGCGAAATGTAACCATTCAGCGAATCGATCTCCGTGCGCTTGCCGCGATTCAAGTCTTGTCCGGTTGAGGAAAGCGCCTCCGCCATCTGCGTGGCGATTTTCAGCGCGCCCGCCAGCGCCGCCTTCGGGTCTTCCAACCCCGGCGGATGAATCCCCGCAGCCCGCGCAACCGCCAGCACTTCATACACCGCCGTCTCGACAACTTTCCACGCATCCGCGCTGGAGGCGATCAGTCCATACTTCGCGTGGCCCAGCGCTGAAACGCCGTTCAGCGCGCAATTCCACACCAGCTTGGTCCAGAGTTCGCCCTCAATATTTTCCGAAATGCGGCAAGGTACTTGCGCGCGCGAGAAAAGCGCCGCGATGCGCTTGGTCTTCTCGTTCTCCGGTCCCACAACCAGATCACCGCGGCCCACATGTTTCACGCGTCCAGGTTCCGGCACTGAAGCCGCAACGTACACGACCGCAGGCAGCGCATCGATCCCCGCCGCGGCGCGAATTTGTTCCACGTTGTCCACGCCATTTTGCATGCTGAGCACGAGCGCGTCAGGAGCGAGCAGTGGGGTCAGCTCCCGCGCCGTCGTTGCGTTGTCCGTGGTCTTCACGCAAAAAAGAACAATTTCCGCCCCACGCACCGCGCTCAGTTCGGTGGACGCTTCAACGCGCACGCTTTCCTGAAATTGTAATGTGTCGAGGAAAAGTCCATTCTTTTTAACAGCTTCCACAAACGCCGCACGCCCGATCATCACTACCGGCGCTCCAGCACGCGCCAGCAGCCCGCCGAAGTATCCGCCCACAGCGCCCGCACCAACGACAGCAATCTTTGGCCAGCCCTCCTGCTGGCTCACGGAGTAACCACGCTGATGAGCCGGTCGATGTCCCGCTCGGTGTTATATAAATGAGGCGAAACGCGAATGTTGCCCTCGCGCAAGCTGACCACAACATTTTCTTTCCGCAGATGTTGATAATGTTCCGCAGTTTTCTCCGGACTTCGCGCCGCAAAACATCCGTACGAGCCGCGCCGCGCCGGATCCAGTGGACTCGTCGGAACGAAGCGGTCCTTTGGCAAACGCTCGAACATCAGCTCGATCAATTTCCGGTTGTGCGCCACCACCAGCTCTGGTCCCATGCGCACCACAAAATCCACGGACACGTCCATCGCCACCAGATTGAAATTGAAATAACTGGCCGACTCCGGCGAATCCCACCGCTTCGCGTTCGCCGCCGGTTTCGGGTCGTCAAAGTTCAGGGCCGAGAAATTGTGCGACCCCATCAATGCCATCCAATAAAACGGCCCCGGCCGCACCATCCCAAGGTGTTCGCTCTTAGCCCAGAAAAATCCTGTGCCGAAAGGACCCAGCAGCCACTTGTACCCGGCAGATACAATAAAGTCGGCGCCCAGTTGTTTCACATCCATGGGAATCGCGCCGCAGCTCTGGCTGGCGTCCAGCAAAAGAAGCGCCCCCTGTTTGTGGCACGCCTCCGCAACGCGCGCCGCATCCAGCAGGGAGCCGTCGTCGTATCGCACCATGCTCACGGAAACAAGCCGCGTTCGCGGAGTCATCGCGGCGACAAAATCGTCCGCCGTGATAAACCGCTCGCGCGGCGAAATAATTTTCAATTTCAGGCCTTCGCGTTCCTCCATCGGTTTCCAAGTTGCATATTGCAGCGGAAACTCGCCCTTTGCGGTGACAACCTCGTCGCCCGGCTTCCACGTCAGCGCGTACGCAACCGCTGCCACACCCGCGCTCGCCCCGCTGGTCAGCGCAATCTCTTCAGGTTTTCCGCCGATCAGCTTCGCGATGGATGCGCGGATGCGGTTGGGCACTTCGAAAAATGTCGAGTCCGGCTTCTGGTGCGGGTATTTATTTGCTTCCAGCGCAGCCTGCACGGCGCGAATGGAAACTTTCGGCGTCGGCGACTGGCTCGCCAAATTCAAGTACGTCGCATCTTCAATTTCGAACCACTCTTGCCGCCAATCGGTTTGCGGAGAAATTGCTGTGGTGGACACCGGTGACTCCTTTCCGAAAACTGCAAAGGGTTAGATTGGGGCATACTGCGCCGGGTGCAACGTCCAATTTGGGCAGCCCGGCCGGACTGGAACCGCTTTAGAAATGACTGCGCAGCTCTCGAAAGGCAGGCAGGATCACCAGCTTTCCAGAGCCCGCCAGCACCGGTTCATGTTCCAGCGTCCAGGTATGCTGGTGAGGAATGTAGACGGCGTTGAGCCCGATTTTCATCGCTGGATTGATGTCGCTGCGAGGGCTGTTGCCGATCATCCAGCCGTGGGTCTTCACGATTTTGTGTTTGTGAACGAGTCCGCCATACGTCTCAGGATCTTTTTCCGCGACGATTTCTATAAATTCAAAAAATCCCTGCAGCCCGGATCGCTCGACTTTCGCCGCCTGTTCCGCGGGCTCGCCCTTCGTAAATAAAATCAGGCGGTGCCGCCCCGTGAGATACGCCAGGGTTTCCGGCACGCCATCCAGAATTTTCGGCGGTGTCCGCTCCAGGTCGATGACGCGGCTATGAATCAGCGCCAGCGTCTCGCGCTTGGCCATCTGGTCTGAGAGTTTTATGTACGTTTCTTCCAACGAGCGCCCAAAACTGCGCACTCCATAGCCGTACTGCCGGATATTCTTGCGTTCCGTTTCATTCAGGATGTGGCGAATGTAGGCGCGGGTATAGCCATACGGCTCGACGATGCTGATGAAATCCTCGATCAGTTTCTCGAAGAAAACGTTGTTTTCCCAGAGCGTGTCGTCGGCGTCAATCAGCAGTGTATGGCGTCGCATCGAATGTGGCGATTAGCGGCTGTCACCGCGAATCACTTCCCCCAGTATCTTCCCAGCGTTCTCAGTCTAACAGCCGCAAGGCATCTTCGGCGATGGCCGCCGCGGCTCCGGGCCGGCCGAGGCTTTTCGCTTCGTCCCGCATTCTTGCCAATTTTGCAGAATCATCCAACAGGGCCGCAATCTTCCACGCCGCCGCAGGCAAATTGTTGCACCGAATCGCGGCTCCTGCCTCCAGCAAATGATCCGCGTTGCGTCCCTCCTGGCCGGGAATCGGTTCGATAAGGGCCATGGGCAGCCCCCGCGCAAGCGCTTCCGACGTGGTCAGCCCGCCCGCTTTGCCCACCATCAAGTCTGCCGCGGCCATGTATTTGTCCATCTCCGTGGTGAATCCGACGGGCCAAAGCCGCGGCGCGCCTGACGGCAGTTTTCCCGCTTGCATCGCCAATTCCTCCAGACGCTTGCGGGTCTTCTCAGATTTTCCGGCGATTGCCACAATTTGCCATGGCCGTTGCAGCGCCAGCAAGTCTTTCACTAATTGCTCGACGGGGCCGATGCCGTAACCGCCCGCAGAGATGAGAACTACAATAGCGCTCGAATCGAGCCCCAATTGCTTCCGTGCATCGGAACGATTCACTGGCGTCGCGAACAATGGATCAATAGGGATTCCAGTCACGCGCAATTTTTCACGCGGCACACCGATGCGCGCCAGGTATTCCGCCGCTTCATCGATGGCCACGTAGTAGCGGTCCACCGTGCGACAAAGCCACATGGCGTGCACGTCGTAGTCGGTGACGACGATAGCATTGTGCGCGCGCAGTTTTCGCTTGGCGATCAGCCAGGCGATGATTTCCGCCGGCAGAAAATGTGTCGCTAAGCACAGGTCCGGCTGGACGCGTTTCAGCAGGCGGATCATCGGACCGGTGTTCAAGCGGTCCAGCGCCAGCCGCCGCCGCAGGTGCAGCCACGGCTGGTCCGTCCGTTCATAGACCACGCCCATCAGCTCCGGCGCGCGCCGCACCATTGAAATATAAGCTTTGTCGTAAACGCGCTGAAAAAGTTTGCTGACGTACTGGAGCGCGTCGATATGTTCCACGGCGCAATCGCCCCGCGCGAGGAAGGCTTTTTCGAGAGCCTGCGCGGCGCGAACGTGTCCGGCGCCGGACGTTGCAGAGAGCAGCAACACACGCGGCCTGGTCTTCATGTGCGGGGAATTCCGGACACGGTGACCGGCATCAGGCTGACTTGCGCTGCCCTACGGCGATTTTTTCAAGAATTCCACGACCGACTTTTTGCAGTTCGCCGAAACGCGTCAGGTAGTCCTGAAATTCATGATTGAGAAGCTGCGCGTCCTGCGGGCCCAGCTTCGTTCGCAGAATCATATCGCGCAGTTTTACGGGATGCGGAAGCAGCGCGTCTTCCTGTAATTCCTCGAGCGCAATTTTCGCGTCGTAGTGATACATAAGCTTCCCCCAGCAAAAACTTCCGCTATATTGTACTCAGATGTTGGCGCGATGGGGCAGTTGCCCAAAAAATGCGGGGGAAGAAATCCTACGCAGCAGTCGCCGTGGCGGGAATGAATTCATAGCGCGCGATTTTCGCCGCTATGCCCACTTTGCCGTTCCCGGTGGGCTCGATGCGCACAACCTCGCCCTGGCAGCGGATATTTACGTCACCCGACTGCGTGACTTGCTGCGGAAGAGTGATTACGAACTCGATTTCGCTGCCGACTTCGAAATCGGCGTCAGTAAGGAAGTACAGTCCGCGGTAACTGACATCGCGAGTTTGCGCGTCCAGTTCACGCTCTTTCGCCTCCCGCGGTAAAACCCGCATGGGAAGGCTCATCGTGAATCGCCGCGCTTCGCGGCGGTCCGCTCCTTCACTCATCAATACCCCCTGGGCTGTGGAACTTTTCGCAAAGCTAACACTGGCCCAGAGAAACTGCAATGCGAAAATCAGACATTTTTGTCCTAGTACGAGGTCTTGGCGGTTTCCATACGCGCGCACTATACTCACGGTTATATGGGCCCCTGGGGCAGTACTGTTACGCCTATGGATTCCCGCCGGCACCGCCGCGTGCGCATGCGACTTCCTGCGCGCTTGCGTTGGACCACGCCTTTCGGCCAGAAAATCGAATTAGCAGAAACCATCGACGCCTCGCGCGGTGGCCTGCTGCTTTCTACGAAAGAAACACATTCTTGCGGAACGAGTGTCTGGGTCACTTTTCCGTACGACGCTTCCCTTCGCGATGGACAGCCTGAAGTGGCCGCCCAGGTCGTTCGCTGCGAAGAAGTGTTTGAAGTCATTCGTGCCACGAACGCGCGCGAAAAAAATCAAACCGAGACCCAGTCGGCCCGCGAGCTTTCCGCAAAACTAGACCAACTCGCGCGCGCCACCGGCATCGCCGATGTCCCTGCGACCTTTGCCGTTGCGATCCAGTTGGAAGAACATCAGCGCTCTGATTCCAACGGCAATGCGCATCGTGGTGAAAGCGAACGGCGCGGCAGCTTGCGCAAGGCCCTCGCAATTCCTGTCCGCGTTCATCCTGAACGGATTCCCTGGTTTGAAGAGGCTATGACCATCGACGTTTCGGCGAAGGGCATGCGCTTTCGCAGTCAACGCGAGTACTCGCCCGGAGATCATCTGAAAATTGCGTTTGCAGATCCGGCTTCTGCGCCCTGGCATGGCGCCGGCGAATTTCTCTCCGAAGTGGTGCGCGTCGCCCCAGTGCAGGGCAGCATTGCGCTGGACGTCAGTGTTTGCCGCGTGGAATAAGCGAGCGGAAAACCTCCAGCGGCATTCGGTCTTTTGCCTTCGATGCGCTAAACTGCGAATTTGCTCACTGTGCATCGATGACCCTCACTCACGACACGCGCAATTTCTTTTTGGAGGGGCCTGCCGGAAGACTTGAAGCACTCCTGTGGAAGCCGTCCTCTCCCGCGCGCCCGCCGCTCGCGGCGGTTGTCTGCCATCCGCATCCGCTTTTTGGCGGCACCATGCACAACAAAGTGGTTTACCAGACGGCGAAATCGCTGGATGCGCTGGGCATACCTGTTTTGCGATTTAATTTTCGCGGGGCAGGGCTCAGCGCTGGAGTCCACGACCGTGGTCTTGGCGAGCGGGACGACGTTCGCGCCGCGCTGGATTTTCTTGCTTCTGAGTTTCCCGGTGTACCACTGATGGTCGCGGGATTCAGTTTCGGCGCCTGGGTTGGCATGCGTGTGGGCTGCGAGGACCCGCGCGTCTCTCACTTGATCGGGCTGGGCATTCCCGTCAACAGCACCGATTTTTCATTCCTGCGCCAGTGCAACAAACCGAAGTTATTTGTGCATGGAGGAAACGACGAACACGGCGCTATCAGAAAAGTTAAAGCGCTCATTCCCACACTTCACGGCGAGAATCAGCTCGTGGTCGTTGAAGGGGTCGATCATTTCTTTGCCGGCAAACTCGACCAAGTGGGCCGCGCCATCAACGCATGGTTTGCCGACGAGGTTTTCCGCCTCCGTCATTAACGCCGGTGGATTTTCTCTTTCTCCGCGAACTCTGTGTGCTCTGCGTTCTCTGTGGCGAATCTTTTTCCTCAAGCGCCTTCGCCGCGCGCGAACAGTTTGCTGAACTCGTCCACGGTGGCGGGAGGGACGTTCACAAGCCGCGCGTTGGCTTTCACGTGCTCTACGCGCGACATTCCCACCAGCGCGGTGGTGATTCCCGGTGAGGACCGCACGAATTGCAGAGCCCGTTCCGCGTCGTTTCCGAGCCCCAGAGCCTCCGCGACGAACTCCGGCAGATTCTTCGCCACTTGGCCTTGCAGGAGCGAAGCGCTGGCGATCAGCGAAATGTCCAGCTCACTCGCCGCCTCCATGATCGTTCGATGATGCCCGCGCACCGATTGATTGCCTAGCGTCAGCGCTTCCGTCATCCCCAAGTTGAATGGCACCTGCACGAAGCGGAAGCGATGCCTACCTCCTGCAATTTCCTGGGCGATCTGCGCGATTTCTCCAAGCTGCATTGCGTCGCGCGCGCGGGCGTCCTGGCGGAAACCATTCCAAGTAGCCATCCCGTAATACTGGATTTCGCCAGCTTCGACGGCAGCTTCGAAAAACGTAAATGCCTCACGGACGCGGTTCAGAAACTCCTCCTTCGAGACTTCCGAGAGCTGCGTCTCCGGATTATGAAGGTAATAGACGTCCACGCACTCGACGCCGAGATTCTTCAGGCTGCGGCCGAGCTGGTTTTTCAGAAATTTCGGCGTCATGCAATGGCTGCCGGCGGCAATATCCTGGGCGCTGAAGATTCCCGGCTGGATGTATTCGCGGAAAAAATATTCGTTGGGGTCGGCGGGCATGGAACCGTCGGGCGTGAGGTACCCGCCCTTGGTGCATACGACGATTTCCTCGCGGTCGAATCCTTTCGCGGCAAGCTGACGGATGGCCGCGCCAAGGTTGCGCTCGCTGCGCTGAAACCTGTAGTTGATGGCGGCGTCCATCACGTTGATGCCGCTTTCCACCGCAGCGACGGCTGCCGCTGTATAGCCTTCATCCGTCTTCTCCTTGGGGCGGTTGCGGCGGACCTGGCACCGGATGCGAATCAGCATCGCTCGTTTTCGGCGCGAGAAGCCGCGAGCACGCGCGAAGAATCCTACGATAGGGCCAGTCCTTTTCGCGGAAGAAAATCTCGCCTTCGCGCGGATTGCTGTAAAACCACCGCGCGACCAGCCACAGATGCTCGCCGAGATCGCCGTTGGGTGGGGTGGAACCTGATTCGAACTGCTCACGAAAGATGTGCTCGGCGGAGCGCGGTTGGGTGGCAATCTCTGAGAAACGCAGGAAGAACGGCTCGGCGAGCCTTCCGCCATTTACGCGATAAACGCCGATCGTTTGCTCTTCCGCAGCACGCTGCAGAATCACCGCATGCAGGTCCTGAACTCGCCGCGTAAGTTCCGGCCTGCCGCGCAAAACCTCGTCGAGTTTCTCCACTTTTTTGTGAAGGGCGGCGGCGCGTTCGAAATCCAATTGCTCGCTGGCTTTCTCACGCTCTTCCTCGATTGCGGAACGCATCGAGCCACCGCTGGTTTCGAGGAACTGCACCAATCTTTGCACTTCGACGTCGTATTCCTCTTTCGTGCAGCCAGCGAAACAGGGCGCAAGGCACATCTTCATTTCGGAATAGAGGCAGCCGGGAAACGTGGGATCGCGGCGGATTTTGATCTGGCAGCGCCGGACTTTGAATAAGTCGAGAATGCGTTCGGCGAATGCCTGGGCGGAGCGGCGCGACGCGAACGGGCCATAGTACGCGCCGCCGGTGGGCACGCCGGCTTCATCGACGGGAATCCGGCGCGTTACATAACAGCGCGGATAGGCGTTGCGCAAATTTACTTTGAGGACGGCGGCGGGCCGCAGGCGCATCAGATCGCGATAGCGTTTGGGAAAGAGATGCTTCGCGTGCTGATAGTAGGTGAGGGTTTGTTCGAATGGCGATCCAGTCAGGCGGTAGCGGATGCCGCTCGCGAAATCGCTCAGGTTCAGGCGCTTGCTTGCCGGGTCGACGGGACCTAGAAGCCGCTGCAAGCGCCGCTGCAAGTTCTGCGTACGAATCAGGAACGGCTCAGCGTTTTCTTCGCGCGGTTCAAGCATGCAAACGGCAGCGCGCGGCGGCAGGGTAGGGAAGAAGTCTTCTTTCGCCCGTGCGCTATCAAATTCGAGTCCGCAGTCGAGTTCCAGCACATGGTCAGAATACTACGGGGCGGCTAAGACTTCAGAACCCAGGAGGAAATGACGAGACGCTGGATTTCGCTGGTGCCTTCGTAGATTTCGGTGATGCGGGCGTCGCGATAGTTGCGCTCGACTGGGTACTCGCGGCTGTAGCCATTCCCGCCGTGGATTTGAATGGCTTTGTGGGTGACGCGCGTGGCCATTTCGCTGGCGAAGAGTTTGGCGATGGCGGCATCCATCGTGAAGCGAGCGCCGGTATCCTGCTTCCACGCAGCCTTTCGAACGAGGAGGCGGGCGGCGCCAATTTCCGTGGACATGTCCGCGAGCATGAACTGGATGGCCTGGAATTGCGAAATGGGCTGGCCGAAGGCCATGCGCTGCTGCGAATATTGGAGCGCCGCTTCGAACGCGCCTTGTGCAATGCCAGTGGCCTGCGCGGCAATGCCGATGCGCCCGCCATCCAGCGTCGAAAGCGCCACTTTGTAGCCTTCGCCTTCGTGGCCGATGCGATTTGCAACCGGCACGGCGCAATCGTTGAAAACCAGTTCGCTGCACGCCGTGGCGCTGATGCCGAGTTTTTTTTCTTCCTTGCCGACCTTGAATCCCGGCGTGCCTTTTTCCACAACCAGCGCGGTGATTCCTTTTTCGCCTTTCGCCGGCTCGGTGTTCACATAGACGATGGCTGCGTCCGCCACGCCGCCATTGGTGATCCAGGCTTTCGTGCCGTTGAGCACATAAGCGTCGCCCTTCTTGACGGCTTTCGTTTGCAGCGCAGCGGCGTTCGAGCCGGCATGCGGCTCAGTTAGAGCGTAGCAGCCGATCTTTTCCCCTCGCGCGTAGGGCAGCAGGAATTTTTTCTTCTGCTCGTCCGTTCCGTAACGATGGATGGGATCGCAGTAGAGCGAGTTCTGAACGGAGAGAATCACGCCCGTCGAGGCGCAATAACGCGAAATTTCTTCGATCACGATCGTGTAAGCAATGTGGTCGAAGCCGGCGCCGCCCTCCGATTCAGGAAAAGGTACGCCCGTAAGTCCCAGTTCCGCCGCTTTCTTGAAAAGTTCACGCGGGAAACGGCCCGTTTCATCGAGTTCCTTCGCCAGCGGACGAACTTCCGACTCCGCGAACTCGCGCACGCTTTTTTGTAGCAGCTTCTGCTCTTCGGTTAGTTCCAGGTCCACCGTGGGTCGCTCCAGTTCGGGCAAACACTTGTTTGAATGGGCATTGTATCGTGACGCTGGGGGCTTCGACGAATCAGGCGAGCGCTTTGGAGAGGCGTTCGTACGTGGTCTTTAAATCTTCCGGGTGCACGCGCGTCTCGCCCGTCACGGTCATGAAGTTGGAATCACCGATCCACCGCGGCAACATGTGCAGGTGCAAATGACCAACCACGCCGGCGCCCGCGGCGCGCCCCAGATTCATTCCCAAATTCATGCCATCGGGTTGGTAATTCGCGCGCAAAGCGGTTTCCACGCGCTGCGTCAATCGCATCATTTCGTCCAGCGTTCCCGGTTCGCATAAACTCAATTCTGCAACGTGCGCGTACGGCACGATCATCACGTGGCCGGAGGTATAGGGGAAGCGATTCAGAATGACGAATGCTTTCTTGCCGCGATTGACAATGAGCGTTTCCTTGTCATTGTTGCGCGCCACCGCCTCGCAAAAAATGCATTCCGGCTGGTTTCCGCTTGCCGCCTCCTTCATGTACTGGTAGCGCCAGGGAGTCCAGATATAGTCCATTGCACCGCTTCCTTTTTCTTAAAGCTGCGCGCACAGCATAACGCAGAATGGGCAAACGAGCGCCAAGCGAGCGCTGATTCAGCCTTAGCCTACCCGAGGGCCTGCTTCAGACTTTCTGCTGTGAAGGGAATTGATTCGGACAGGAATTCTTCCGCCAGCCGGATATGCGTCTACTCGCCGCCCGCGGGCGCCGCCTGAGCTTCTGAACCATTCACGAAGTCCTTCAACTCTTTGCTGGGCTTGAAGAAGGGGATCTTCTTTGCGGGCACTTCCACCTTTGCCCCGGTTTTGGGATTGCGGCCAACTCGTCCGCGGCGCTCCCGCGTGCGGAAGCTGCCGAACCCGCGGATCTCGATCTTCTGGCCCTTCTGAAGAGATCCGATAATGCTGTCGAAAATCGTTTCGACGATGGTCTCCGACTCCTTGCGGGGAAGCTCGGTAATACGGAGAACTTCCTCGATAAGGTCGGCCTTTGTGAGTGTGGGTTGCTTGGTCATCGTCGCTATGCCTCGTCGCTCAGTCTGGAAATAGACCGCCGCAGTCTTCCAGCGTCTTTAAACAGTGGAACCAAACGGCTTACGGGGGGACTGGCCGTTCGCCGAAGTGCCCCCTTCCTATCATTAAAATGGCCCATAGGTAAATGAAATTATGGCGCCGGTCCCCGCCGGTCTGGTCCTGAATCAGTTAACGCGCCGACAGCTTGGACTTCAGCGCGTCCCCAATCGTCGCCGTCGACGAGGACTTCGACGTCGAACGATACTGCTCAATCTCCTTGCGCTCGATCTGCCTCACCGCCGCGCGGTAGCTCAGGCCGATGCGCCGCGTCTCCGGGCTGATCTTGATGATCTTGAAATCGTATTCCTTGCCGGGCTCCAGCGGACCCGCACTCTTCAACGGCCCGGTAGTAGGACGGAAACTGGGGTGCCCTTCGTCGCGGCGCTTGCGCTCTTCAATTTCCGTGTTGTGGCAAAGCGCTTCGATATTTTCACCTAATTCGACGAATGCGCCGAACGTCGCGATGCGCGAAACTTTGCCCTTCACGATCTGCCCGACTCTATGTTGTTTGAACCAATCGCCCCAGATGTCGTTGACCTGCTTGATGCCCAGCGAAACGCGGCGGTTCTCCGGGTCGATCTTCAGCACTTTGGCGGTAACGTCCTCGCCCTTCTTGAACACCTCATGCGGGTTCTTGATGCGTTCCGTCCAGCTTACATCGCTGACGTGCACGAGCCCGTCGAAGCCATCCTCGATTTCGATGAACGCGCCGAACTCTGCGATATTGCGCACCTTGCCGGTGACCACCGTCCCCACGGGATATTTCTCCGCAATCAGCAGCCAAGGATCCGGCTGGGCTTGCTTGATACCCAGAGAAACGCGGCGGTCGCTCGGCTTGATGTCCAGCACCACAACGTCCACTTCATCGCCGACTTTGGCGACCTTGGAGGGATGCTGGATTTTCTTGTTCCAGCTCATCTCCGACACGTGTACCAGGCCTTCGATACCCTGTTCCAGTTCCACGAACACGCCGTAGTCCACGATCCCGACGATCTTGCCCTTCACTTTTCCGCCCGCGGGATATTTTTCCGCCGCGCCCACCCAAGGATCAGGGATCAATTGCTTCATTCCCAGCGATACACGCTGCTTTTCCTTGTCAAACTTCAGGATGATGACGTCGACTTCCTGCTCCGGCTTTACCACGTCGGAAGGATGCTTGACGCGGCCCCAGCTCAGGTCCGTCAAGTGGAGCAAGCCGTCGATCCCGCCGAGGTCCACGAACGCGCCGTACTCAGTGACGTTCTTCACCTTGCCGTGCACGACCTGGCCTTCGCTCATAGTCTCCATCAGCGCGGCGCGCTTGGCGTGCAGCTCTTCTTCCAACAGGGCGCGGCGGCTCACCACCACGTTGCCGCGGCGGCGGTTCAGCTTCGTGACGCGCACCTGGATTTCCGTGCCCGCCAGGTCGTCCAGATTCTGCACTGGCCGCAAATCGTATTGCGAGCCGGGCAGGAACGCGCGCACGCCGATATCCACCACGATGCCGCCTTTGATGCGGTCCACCACTTTGCCTGTAATCGTTTCTTTGGCTTTGAACGCTGCTTCGATCTTCTCCCACGTGCGGCGGCGCAGCACTTTCAGGTACGACAAAATCGTGAAGCCGTCCTTATGCTCCCCGGTGCGTTGCACTTCGATGGTGCTGTTCGGTTCGGGCCGCGGAATTTCCGCGTCGGTGAATTCCGCCGCGGGGATCAGGCCTTCCGTCTTTCCGCCCAGGTCCACCACGACGCCATGTTCCGTGTAGGCGACAACTTTGACCTCGATGACCTCGTGGGAGGCAGCCGCTTCCTGCTTCTCGTCGTACTCCTGCAGGAGCTTGCTCATCTCTTCCGAGCCGGCCGCTTCTTCATCGGCGGCAGATTCGGCCTCCGACGCGTGCGTGTCCTGGTCTGCTTCACCAGCGGCAGGAGCGGCTGTTGCACCGGCAGACCCAGCGGCCGGCACCGGCGTCCCCAGCGCAGTCGTTCCTGCCGCCACATTGGCAGGTTCGGTTGCCGCGGGAGGAGCAGGTTGCTCTGGCGCACTTTCTACCGTTGAATTTGTTTCCGTGTGCGGATTGTCGGGAACGGTTTCGGATTCGGGTGCAGGCGCGGCAGCCGCGGCGTTGGTTACGTTATCGTGGTCGGAAAACATGGTTGTTGGCCTCCGGAAGATTACTTCGCTTGGGCAGCCGCTACGCGGCCCCCGTGTTCAGTCGAAAAGATTCCTTGCTGATTCCCAATCGGGGTTAATGCAAGGAGGTTAACCGCAGAGCGGTTACTTGGGACACAGATGCTGCGGGCGTCGTAAACGCTGCAACCTGAAAAGGATACTCGCCGCCTCGCGCTTGTGTCAATGAACTGGTTAGAGCGTCTTAAGCGCGGCCCGCTTGTGTCTTTTCGCGGCGAAAATCGGGAGCGGAAACTTCCACGGTGCGGCACATCTCATACAATCGTGAACGCATGCGGCTGCCGATGCGCTGCTCCAGCGCATCTTCGCGCGTCGGCGCAATCAACTTCCCCCCCGGGAGTCGCGTTGCTTCGGCTTCCGAAGCGGGATTATCGAGATAGTTCGTCGTGATGATGGTCGTGCGGTTCTCGTTGTAGCGGGCGTTCAAGACAATTCCGACGATGTCGCGCACCCAGTCGGATGGCTTACTCGCGCCGAGATCGTCCAGCACTAGAATTTCGACGGTTCGAATCGGCTCGAGAATCTTCATTTCCGTCGATTCGCTCGCCGGATTGTAGCTGGCCTGAATTTCCTTCAGCAGTTCGCGGTAATCGCAAAACAATCCCGCATGCCCACGATGAATCAGTTCCTTCAACGCTGCAACCGCCAGATGCGTTTTCCCCACGCCCGAAGGTCCCATGAACAGCAATCCCTTTTCAGACGAACCGGGATACTCGCGCACAAACCCTTGGGTAAAAAGCTTTGCCTGCTTCAGCGAATGCGCGTGCTGCGGCATCCAGGTCTTCCCATCGGTCAGGTCGGTAACATAGCTCTCAAAATCGCAATGCTCGTAGCGCCTCGGGATTCTTGCGCGCTCCATTACGAGCGACGCACGCTTCTCCATCCCGCAATCGCAGGCCACCGCTACTTTGCCCGCCGCGCCATCTCCGCGCGGCACCAGCTTCCATCCCGTCCCCCTGCATAGCGTGCAATTTTCCAGCGCCATAATGTGTTCGTCTGTGTAGTGGCCGGTCTTCCGCGTTTTTAGCGCCGGCCTTGCCGGGAAGACCGGTTCTTTTCCCACGGCAGACAGCATACGGTCGCGAACATCCCACGGCAAGCTGTCAGCTACGGGAAAACTGTGGATGTTCCTTCGCGTGGGAATTGAGCACGCGAATGTTCTCAGCCTCTTAACGATGCGCCTAAGCGTCCGGTTACGACCGAAATTGTGATCGCACGTTCTTGCGCGTGAAAAGGACGAGCCACCACACGCTCACTGGGATAAGAATTACGAGCATATATTCATACATAACTATACCCAATGAGCCCACCGTAAGAATCGCGTACTGTAAGCCTGCGTCCGACGGAAATACTGCTTCTGGTCGCAAGAGGACAAGTAATGTGCATATCGTGACTGGGGCAATGGAAAGGAATATCGCGATCTTCCGTGCCCATTCTCGTAGCCCGAACAGACCCACCGATGTGGCGACGCCTAGTAAACTGAAGCAGAATGGAAGGACCGCATAGGCAAAGAGGCGAGCATTAACGATGCCTGAAAGCGGCTGCCGGGCGACACGGTAGCTCTCAACTGCACTTATAAACATCAACGAAGTTGCAAGCAGGATCAGGACGGATCCCATAGAGAGCACAGCTGCTGCCAATACGACGGAGAGTGGCGCTTTGATAATTAAACTCCTTCCATCCTAGTGGCCGGCTCCGAAATGGATGGATACATCTTTGATCTTATGTGCTCAATTGTTCAGAATTCTTTTCAGCAAAACCTAAGAACTGACCACTGTTCTACTAGCGCGCCAATCGCGGCGTCGCTCGCACAATCGCATGCAGCGGAGCTTTCTCCCTCGTATGCGAAGCCGCCACTCGCGACAACTCCTGCTGCACCACTTGCGCGAACTCCCCCATCTGCCGCTCCATCTCGATCATCTTTTCGCGCATGTTCAAAATAATCTCGATGCCCGCCAGGTTCACGCCCATATCCCGCGCCAGCGTCAGAATCACATCCAGCCGCTCGAGGTCCGAATCCGTGTACAACCGCGTGTTCCCCTGCGAACGCGACGGCTTCAACAGCCCCACGCGCTCGTAAAGCCGCAGCGTCTGCGGGTGCAGCTTGTACAACTCCGCCACCGCGCTGATCATGTAGCCCGCCTTGGCCCGTTTTTTCGCGCGCACTGCCATCGGAGTTAAATTCCCAGTTTCGATTTTCGAATTTCGAGATTCGAATTTCGATTTTCCAATTTCCAATTTCTAATTTCCATTTTCCACTTCATACTCCAGCCTTACTGAACAAATCCTTCCGTGGATCGCCTGGCGCGACGCTCTCCAGCTCCTTCATCAAATTGCGCACCCGTTCATCCGTCGGCGGCGGCACGACCACTTGAATCTCCACGTATTGGTCACCTCTCGCGCCACTCCTCGCGCTCGGCACACCTTTTTCTTTCAGCCGCAGCGTCTTCCCGCTGTTCGTTCCCGGCGGAATCCTCACCAGCGAACGCCCGTCCATCGTCGGTACCTCAATTTTGGCGCCCAACGTCGCCTCGCTCACAGTGATCGGAATCTTTGTATACAAGTCATCCCCGCGCCGTTCAAAAAACTCATGCGGCTTCACCACTACGCGCAAATACAAATCGCCCGCCGGCGCGCCCATGGTCCCCGAGTTGCCTTTTCCCGGAACCCGCACGCGCCCGCCATTCGCTACGCCCGCCGGAATGCGCACCTCAATGGACTCCGACCGCGGCACGCGCCCTTCGCCGTTGCAGGTCTTGCAAAGCGTGCGCAGCTTGCCGGTCCCGCCACAACGCGTGCACGGCACATTGAAGCGCATCTTGCCCGCGGCCTGCTGAATCGTGCCGGTTCCTCCGCAGGTTGTGCAGGTTTGCGGCGAGCCCACCGCGCCGGTTCCAAGGCACGTCCCGCAAGTATCCAGACGCGTGATCGAGACCTTTTTCACCGCACCACGCACCGCGTCCCAGAAACCAATCTCGATCTGGTATTCCAGGTCGCTTCCGGCTTCGTGCTCGGGTTCCATGGTGGCGCCACCGCGCCCGCCGCTGAAAAACTGGCTGAAGAGATCGCGGAAACTCGACCCGCCGCCCGTCGCGCCGGAGCCGCCGCCAAAATCAAATCCGCCAAAATCGAAGTTAACGTCCTGCTCCTCGCCGTGGCCGCCCGCTCCTCCAGGCCCGCCCGCAGGGAGGTTGTCGCTATAGAAGCCGTATTGGTCGTACATCTGGCGCTTCTTGGAGTCGGAGAGAACGTCGTAAGCTTCCTGCACTTGCTTGAATTTTTCTTCCGCGGACTTGTCGCCTGGATTCAAGTCCGGGTGATATTTGCGCGCGAGCTTGCGGAATGCCGCACGGATATCCTTGGCGCTCGCCTTTCGCGGCACTCCCAGAAGTTCGTAATAGTCTTGTTTGGCTGTGGTAGGCATGATTGCGCCGCACCCGGCGCGAAATCCTCGCAGGGGCACACGCCGCAGCGGTTGCCCCTACGGTTGTCACTGCAACTTAGTTCGGTCGCTTGGACTCATCCACATCCACGTATTCGGCGTCGATGACGTCGCCAGGCTTCTTCTCCTGCGCCCCTCCGGTGGAAGAACCTCCGCCCGGACCAGCGCCGGTTGAACCAGCCTGTCCCGCTGCTGCACTCGCCGCTTGGGTAGTCTTGTACAGCTCTTCGGCGATCTTGTGCAGCGAACGCTCGACGTTTTCCTTCGCCGCCCGCAGCCGCGGAACGCCGCCTTCATTGACGGCCTTCTTCGCGTCTTCGATGGCCTCTTCTGCCTTCTTCACGTCCGCTTCGCCGATCTTCTCGCGGTTTTCGCGCAGCATCTTTTCGGCCTGATACAAGATGCCGTCCAGGCTGTTGCGCGCTTCGACCTCTTCCATCCGGCGGCGGTCGTCTTCCGAGTGCGCTTCCGCCTCTGTCCGCATTTTCTCGGCCTCTTCCTTGCTCAGGCCGCTGGAAGCAGTGATGGTGATCTTCTGCTCTTTATTCGTGGCTTTGTCCTTCGCGCTCACGTTCAGGATGCCGTTCGCGTCGATGTCAAACGTCACCTCGATCTGTGGCGTCCCGCGCGGAGCCGGGGGAATCCCGTCCAGCTTGAAGGTCCCGAGCGACCGGTTGTCTTTCGCGAACTTCCGCTCGCCCTGCAGGACGTGGATTTCCACGCCCGGCTGGTTGTCCGCCGCGGTCGAATACGTCTCCACCTTGCGCGTCGGGATTGTTGTGTTACGCGGGATTTGCACAGTCATCACTCCGCCAAGCGTTTCCACGCCCAGCGAAAGCGGCGTAACGTCCAGCAGCAGGATGTCCTTGACGTCACCGGCCAGCACCGCGCCCTGAATCGCCGCGCCCACTGCCACGACTTCATCGGGATTCACGCCCTTGTGCGGCTCTTTCCCGCCGAAGAAATTGCGCACCAGCGCCTGCACCTTGGGGATGCGCGTCGAGCCGCCCACCAGCACTACTTCCTGGATATCGTTGGGCGACAGCTTCGCGTCCTCCAGCGCCAGCTTCACCGGCTTCATCGAGCGGTCCAGCAGATCGTTCATCATCTGCTCGAGCCGCGTGCGCGTCAGCTTCTCTTCCATGTGAATCGGCCCGTTGGCGCCCGCGGTGATGAACGGCAGATTGATTTCTGTCTCCATCATCTGCGAAAGCTCGATCTTGGCCTTTTCCGCCGCGTCCTTCAGCCGCTGTAGGGCCATCTTGTCCTTGCTCAGGTCGATGCCGTTCTTGGTCTTGAACTCGTTGATGAGCCAGTCCACGATTCTCTGGTCGACGTCGTCGCCGCCCAGGTGCGTGTCGCCGTTGGTGGATTTCACTTCCACTACGCCCGCGCCGACTTCGAGCACGGAAATGTCGAATGTGCCGCCGCCCAAGTCGTAGACTGCGATCGTTTCGTCGCTCTTCTTGTCCAAGCCATATGCCAGCGCGGCCGCGGTCGGCTCGTTGATGATCCGTACCACCTCCAAGCCGGCGATTTCGCCCGCCTGCTTGGTAGCCTGCCGCTGCGCGTCGTTGAAATAAGCCGGCACAGTGATCACGGCCTTACCGACTTTTTCGCCGAGGAAATCTTCTGCGGCCGCCTTCAGTTTGCCCAGGATCATCGCGGAAATCTCGGGCGGGCTGTACGGCTTGCCCGCAATCTCCACGCGCGCGTCCTGATGCGGTCCTGCAACCACTTTGTAGGGCACGCGCCGCATCTCTTCGCCAACTTCGTCGTAGCGCCGGCCCATAAACCTCTTGATTGAATAGACGGTATTCTCGGGATTCGTCACCGCTTGCCGTTTCGCCACTTGGCCGACTAGCCGCTCCCCGGTCTTCGTGATGGCCACTACGGACGGCGTCGTCCGCGCCCCTTCCTGGTTAGGGATCACCACTGGTTCGCCGCCTTGCATCACGGCCACTACCGAGTTCGTTGTTCCCAGGTCAATTCCAATAATCTTGCTCATTGCTGCCATTCCTCCTAAACCCTTCTGCCAATTCCATCCGCCCGTGACTCTTTCAAAGCAAGGCGAATCCAGCTCAGCTCTCGCGTTCCAAGCCCAGCTCGACGTGCAGTATACATCTTGAGTGTATACTTGTCAAGTTTTCTGATAACACAAATAAAGTATTTATTTTCTGTAGTTTACAGGCTCCTTGACGCAGAAACGGAGCTGGGAGAAATCCTGGCCAAATTAGAGAGGCCGCCGCACAACGCTTCCCGTTCGGCCTGCAACCAAGTCTAAAGAGCTTCAGTGGCGACACGTCTCTTGCTCCTTAGATGAACCTTGGCTTACGACAACTCTTACTTTCTCGCCGTTTCGAGGGTAGAATTCTGTTTCGTGGCCCGCAAAGGCAAATCGCTCGAATTATTTTGGAGGAGCGCGTGAACCGTCGGCGCATTCTGGCAGGGATTCTCAGCGTAGGGTTGCTAAGCCTATTGGCCCTGTTCCTGCCTTCTTTCCACAAGTCTTCTGAGCGTTTGTCACCATCGGCACCTGCATTGGCACAAGCGCCATCGGAGACCGCTAGCGCGCCTGCGCCGTCTGAAACGCCGATCATTCCAGCGCCGGTGGTCGTGGCGAAAGAGGCTTCGCCTCTGCCACCGCCGCAATCAGCCGCGGCCCTTACCGACGTCGATCCCCACAAAGCCTTCGGCTCGAAGAACGCCCCCATAACAATGGAAGTCTTCAGCGATTTTCAATGCCCGGCTTGCAAGACACTCTTTACCACCACCAATCGCCGGCTGATGGACGACTACGTCAGCACGGGCAAGGTCTACCTGATCCATCCCATGCACGCGCATTCGCGCGTTGCCGCGCGCTACGCTCGCGCCGCGGCACAACTCGGCAAGGTTGAGCCCGTCGAACAGGCCCTCTTCCAGAACCAGGAAAAATGGGAACAGACCGGCGACGTGGACGGCACTGTCGCGGCAGTTCTCTCTGCCGCGGAAATGACCAAGGTTCGCACGCTCGTCAAGGGCGGCACCCTCGACGCCGCTATCGACAAGGACTTCGCTCTAGGCCAGACCTATCGCGTGAACCAGACGCCCACCACCGTTTTTCATTGCAAAGGCCAGACCTATCCGTACTCCGGGGTCATGACCTACGACATTCTGAAGACCTTTCTCGAACAGCTTCTTAGTCAGAAATAGGTTTGAGTTCGCCAGCGAATCAATTCAAGAATTTATGATGCAATCAAGCCCATTCAATTTACGCCGTGCGATCATCTGGATCGGCCGCCTGGTCCTGGGCGGAATTTTTATTTACGCGGGATTCTCCAAACTCTTGATGCCTAACACGCATCTTTGGCCAATGTTCGTTCTGAGATTTTCGATCTCGATGAATCTGTCGAGCTTCGCGCAGCAAGTTGAATCGTACAAAATGATCTCGCCCGAGGCGTCGCAGGTGGTGGCCCATACTTTACCGTTCGTGGAAATCGTGCTTGGTCTGCTATTGCTGACTGGCTGGCGCTTGCGAATCTGGGCCGCAGCCATCACGGCGATTATGGTGGGGTTCCTGGCGGTCGTCACTCGCGCGTATCTTCTGCACATGGACATCAACTGCGGCTGCTTCGGCACACCGGAGAAGCTCACCGGCATGACTGTTGTCCGCGACGGCGCCTTCACCGCTCTCGCGCTGCTGATGACCATCTTTGCTTTTATCGAAGCGCGCAAGCCGCATCCGTGGGCGGCGCCGGAGAAGGCATAGGCATTGCCAGCGGGAGCGTAGCTATGAGCGAAGGGCAACAGGCAGCGAAAGCTTGGAGAACTTCGATTGCGCCGATGCTTTCCGTCCGAAATGGCGCGAAGGCGATCCAGTTCTACGGAGCGGCGTTCGGCGCGAGCGTGGCTTATCGTCACGACGACAAGAGCGGAGCGGTCGTGGCGCGGCTATCGGTGGAGGGTGCCGAGTTTTGGGTCGCGGATGAGTCGCCGGAACATTTGAATTTCAGTCCGGAGACGCTGAACGGGGGAACAGTGCGTCTGGTGATGATCTTGAATGATCCGGATGCGGCGTTCGAGCGAGCGGTTGCTGCAGGAGCAAAGGTGATTCGTGGCGTGAATAACGAGCACGGGTGGCGGCTGGGAAGAATCGTCGACCCATACGGACATCATTGGGAAATTGGCAAGCCTTTGGCGGAGGGCCTGTAAGGCATGGCCGCTGACCCCAGAGAGAATCCTCTCTGAACTACAGAACTAAGGCTTGCGCTCTGCTGCATAAGCTGGAATCGATCAAATGAAATCCTTGGCTGAATATTTGGAGCTTGCGACCATCGCCCACGGGCATCTGTGCGCGGGGCAGGTGCTGGGGGTGCGGCTAGCAATGCTCGGCCTGCGCGAACTCGGGATCGAGGATCCCATTGCCGAGCGCAAACGTATCGTCACCTACGTCGAGATTGATCGCTGCGTTACCGACGCCGTCGCGCTCGTCGCCAACTGCCGCCTCGGCAAGCGCGCGCTGAAATTCCGCGACTGGGGCAAGGTCGCTGCCACCTTCGTCGACTTGCAAACGGGCCGCGCTGTGCGCATAGCTGCGAAAGAATCTTCGAAGCAAGCTGCTCGCGAAATGTTTCCTGAACTGGGCAAGGATGAGGGCCAGCAAAAAGCCTACGCGCAGCTCTCCGACGAAATTCTTTTCGATAAACAATGGGTGAAAGTGGAAGTCCAGCCGGAAGATTTGCCCGGCTTCAAAGGCCCCCGCGTCATCTGCTCCCAATGTGGCGAAGGCATCAATTTTAAGCGTGAAGTCGTGAAGGACGGCCGTACCCTCTGCCGCGCCTGCGCCGGTGAAAGATATTACTCATCTCTTGCTGGAGGGAACTCGAACTAGTGTTCAGGTGTCCGAAAGAAATCTGGCTTGTGTTGGGCGATCCCATGGTCGAATATCAACGCGTTTGGAGCAATTCGTGACTCCGGGGAAAACGAGCAGTAGAAATCTGGGGGCAGTCGCCGGGGTTCTCTTGGCGATGTTCTCTTTCTCCGCGTGCCAATATGGACAATTCGGTGCTGATGCGGCTGCTCGTGCTGCACACGAAGACGACATCCGGGAGGCGATATTCCGATACGAAATGAAAGATCATCGCTTCCCGGATGTCGTCTTCCTCAGCATAAATAATCAAGGACCAAGCGACGCGTTCATGAAGAGATTTTCCGACGTTAAGCCCGCCGTCAAGAAATGGTCGGCTATCGCTCCAGCGAAGAAGCCGGCGCAGCGATGGATAAATGACCGGGAAACGGGGAAACCTGGAGTCGCCCTTTCAGTTGGAAAGATTACGTGGACTTCCGATCACGGAGTGATTGTAGCCGGTGGCTACTATTGCGGGGTCCTCTTCGCTGGAGGAGGAGATTTTTACGTTATCCAGAAGGACGGCCGCTGGATTGTCGAGAAGTTTGACCTCAAGGTCGTCTCCTGAACAAATTCGTATTTCCCGCATCGCGTAGACCGATTTGAAAAAGAGTGAGCAACTTCAGCTGAGTCTCACTGCTCTTTTCGTGCTTCTCCGAGGCGGACGATGACATAAGCGATTAGGGCGAACGCAAAAAAGACCAGCAGCATCCACGCAATCCCCTGCAAGGTCTCGATGGACGAGCCGTAGAGCTCGAAAATCCACCGGTCGAAACTGAGCGACGATGTTTGGACTTCACGGCCGCCGAGCGCCGGGGTGATGTATCTCTCCAGATCGCGAAGTTGCACGCCAGCGGACACTCCCACAACGAGAATCGCGAATTTCATGTATTTCGACCAAGCCGCGCTGATCTCATCGGCGATGATGCGCCGCAACACGCTGTCGACCGGTTTAGTGAACAAGCGCATCACGAGAAACGACACGGCGAGAGCCGCCGCGAAGGTAGCGAAGAGCAAATAGAGGAACATGGGAGATCACCTCAGAGCCGATCCCTCGAATTTAATTGCAGACGAAGGTGCCAGGCGCCCGCAGTTTTCTACTATAAAGGATTCCCGGTCTGTTTCCTTGTTCATGGCACCAGACCTCGACCGAGTGGCCTGCGCGATTCTTTTGTGCGGTAAGATGATGTTTTCATGCTGAGTCTGCCACCCATTACGCTGCGATTGCGGAGCTGGAAACTGATCGACCGTGTCGCGCTCGTGTTTCTGTTGCTCTGCTCGATTGCGCTGGGCGCGGGCTGCGGATTGCTTTTTGTTTACGCGAGCGACCTGCCGGAAATTCGCGCGCTGGAAACTTACCGCCCTGACGTGGTCACGGAGGTTTACGCCGACGATGGCCAGCTCGCCGGCAGCTTCGCGTTGCAGCGCCGCATCTTGATGACGTACGAGCAGTGCCCCAAAGTGCTCTACAACGCCGTCACGGCCATCGAGGACCAGCACTTCGAAGAGCACTGGGGCATCGACTTCCCGCGCATGTTCATGGCCGCGGTGCGAAATGTCATCAAGGGCCACATCACAGGCGGAGCCAGCACCATCACCATGCAACTTGCCGGGAATCTTTTCCTGGACCGCAGCGACCGCAGCTTCCGCCGCAAAATGCAGGAAATTCTGCTGGCGCTGCAAATCGAACGCCGCTACACGAAACCGCAAATCTTCACGATGTACGCAAACCAGGTTTACCTGGCGCACGGCAACTACGGCTTCGCCGCCGCAGCGCAATTTTATTTTGGCAAGCCGGTCACCGATCTGAAGCTTCAGGAGGCCGCGCTTCTCGCCGGCATGGTCAACGGTCCGAAGTTTTCACCGCTGAACAACCCCGAGCTTGCCCTCAATCGCCGCAACCTGGTGATTCATCGCATGGAAGAGGAAGGGAAAATCACGCCCGCCGAAGAGACAGCTACCAGGAAAACGCCGCTGGGGCTGCACATTCAATACCCGCGCAACGATCTCGCGCCGTACTTCTTCGAAGACATTCGCAAGTATCTTGAATCCACCTACGGCACGGAAGCCGTCCATGAACGCGGGCTGCGCGTCTACACGACCTTGAACATCAACATGCAGCGCATCGCCAACCAAGCGCTGCGCGATGGTCTGCACGCCTACGAGCGGCGCCACGGATGGAAAGGGAATTTGCCGAATGTGCTGCGCGACAATCTTGGCAAGCTAGAAACCTACGAAGACGAGGATTGGCGCCATGCGATCGAGAAAGGAAGTTACGTCACGGGGCTCGTCCTCACCGTTAGCGACAAAGACGCGGTCATCAAAATCGGCCCTTACCGCGGAATTCTCTCCGCGAATGAATTTGCCTGGACCGGCCGCAAGAAACCTAGCGATCTCCTGAAAGTGGGTGACCTCGCGCAATTCTCGATTCAGGAATTGCGCGACAATACCGTGCGCGTTCAGCTCGAACAGCAGCCCGGGCCGCAGGGCGCGCTTCTCGCCATTGATAATTCCACCGGTGAAATCAAAGCGATGGTTGGCGGGTACAGTTTCGAGGATTCGAAATTCAACCGCGCCACACAGGCGCTCCGCCAGGTCGGCAGCTCTTTCAAAGTTTACGTTTATGCGGATGCACTGGAAAAAGGCGCGACGCCCTTCGATACCATTGTGGATACGCCTTTTACGACCATCAGCGGCGGCCAACCCTATTCACCACACAATTACGACGAAAAATTTGAAGGGACCATCACGCTTCGGCGCGCGCTGGCCGGCTCGCGCAATGTGCCCGCCGTAAAGCTCGCGGAAAAAATAGGCATCAACACCGTCGTAGATATGGCAAAAAGGTTCGGGATTTCAACGCCGCTTCCGCCGTATCTACCGCTGGCTCTCGGCGCCGCGGATATGAAGTTGCTCGAACATGTCTCCGCCTTCACGGTGTTCCCCAATGATGGCATTCGCATCGATCCGCACATGATTCGCCACGTCACCAGTTACGACGGCGCGCTGCTCGAAGAAGCGCATCCCGAAGTGCACGATGTTCTTTCTCCCGAAGTGGCGCGGACGATGACCGCTATGCTCGAGGAAGTCATTCAATTCGGAACCGGTGTCGCTGCCAAGCCGCTAGGCCGCCCGACAGCCGGCAAAACGGGAACGACGCAGGATTATACTGATGCCTGGTTTGTGGGCTACACACCGCAGCTTACTGCGGGGGCGTGGGTGGGTTTCGACGACAAGCAAATCTCACTTGGAAAAAAAGAAACCGGCGCGCGCGCTGCACTTCCCATTTGGCTGGAATTCATGCAAGGCGCGCTGGCCGGGACGCCAGTCATGGATTTCCAAAATGTCGTCCCCCTCGAGCAGCAAGTCGGCGAGCATCATGTAAACGTGGACACGCCGGACACAGCGCCTACTGAAGACGAGCCCTCGGCACCGAAACAAAAGCCCCCGACTGCGCCAACGCCAATCGCCCACAGCAACTAGAGTCCGGTGTTCCAGAGATTTGCCCAAACGGACCGGGCAGGTTAAGTGTTGCATTTGATTTGGTTTACGGTAATTCGTATAAAGCATACAGAAACCTGTAGGAATTTAGATAACTCCGAAATCTGCCGGTTTGGCAATTGGAACCATATATACCTGCAAGACAAACTATATAAACAAGATGCCTAGCCTGACCCAAGATCACGCTACTTTGGTGCGGTTTTTGCATTCATTTATCCGCTTGACTGAGATCATTGCCCTGCGGAGCATGCCTCGCACCTAAGCAAGTTCCCGCAGACCGATGACGATGGGGGTCGTTTTTCGGACATATTGGATTCTGCAACATCAGGTCGGTTGGCTATTCCCGTCTCCAATCGGTGTCCGGTGAGGCTTCTCTACTGTCCTGCGCAAAACTCGCTGTGTTGTCCAAGTCGGAATTCAATGGGGGGACTCGTATGACTTCAGTTCGATTTGTCCGGAGTGTACCACTGATATTGAGCCTGTTTGTGCTCGTGGCGAGGCCCGCTTCAGGCCAGATCACCTCGCAAACCGGCGCCGTAAGAATTATTGTCGTGGATCCGCAGGGAGCCTCCGTCTCTGGAGCGAAGGCCGCGCTGACCTCACCCCTGGGAACGACGACGACGAAAGAGACTGTGGCGGATGGATCGGTGGTATTCCCGCTTCTGGACCCCGGTGACTACAAAGTGACAGTAGAGCGAGCTGGATTCAAGCGAGCGGTAATCAATTCTGTAGCGGTTAAAATCACCGAAGTTACGAACTTAACGGTCCCCTTGGAAGTGGGTGAGGTCTCCACGGAGATCTTGGTTTCGGGAGAAGCGGTCCAGACCGTCAACACCACGAACGCCACTCTTGGAGAGACGCTTACGGGCGATCTCGTGGGGAATCTCCCGCTCTTCACGCGCAATTTTCTTTTCTTACTGGGAAACAATGCGGGCACGTCTGCCTCCCTTCCCGACGCAACGGCAGCGGGCCGGGGCTTGCCGGTGATCTTCGTGGACGGCCAACGCGGCACGAACAACAACTTGGTTATCAACGGCGTCGATGCGAACAACCTCGGCAACAATAACTTTGGGAACGTCTCCGTGCCATCGCCGGATTCGCTGGAAGAGTTTCGCGTGCAAACGAGTCTCTATGACGCATCACAGGGCAAGACTTCCGGAGGGAATATCAATGTTTTGACGCGCGGCGGGACGGACCATTACCACGGGCAAGTTTTTGAATTCCTCCGCAATGACGTGCTGAACGCAAACTCATTCTTTTTCAATAAGAATGGCCAATCGAGGCCAGTTTTGAAGCAGAACCAGTTTGGGGGCAATTTTGGCGGCCGAGTGCCGAAGGTCAAAGAGACGTTCTTCTTTGTGTCCTATCAGGGCACACGGCAACGCAATGGAGTAGCGGGTGGAATCAGTACCCAGTTCCCGATTCTTCCGGCAACGCGTGATGCGGCCTCCCTCGCGGCTGCGTTCAGCGTGACTAATTGCGGGACGGTTGGCCACCCAGCCTGCCTCACCGCCTCCCAGATCGATCCAGTTGCAGTACAGTTGTTGAACCTCCCAGGCCAATTCAATGGATTCCTCATCCCGAGTGGAAAGGGTACTCCTGGAAACGCAGCATTCGGACTTTTCACTTTTTCGAGCCCTCTAAAGTTCACCGAGGATCAATTCAACGCCAATGCGGACAAAAACATAGGGACGAAGCATCGCATCTCCGAGCGATTTTTCTGGGCCAATACGAGTACCGTGGATCCTCTCGGCGGCGAAGGTGCCGGAAACCTTGGGAGCGGGCAAACGACGCCAGTGGACAATCGACTTGCCTCGCTAAGCTGGACGTACACGGCGACCCCCAATGTCGTCAATGAGGCCCGCATTGGATTCAATCGGATTACACAGCAGGTCCTGGCCAAGGAGCCGGCGACTCTGAGCCAAATCGGGATGTCACGATTCAATAGCGCGGTCTTCCCAGGTATTCCATTGTTTTTTACCAGTGACATCTTTCCTGCGTTCGGAGGCATCTCGACAAACAACGACCAGGCCAGCGTTAGTAACACCTACCACTTCGCTGATACAGTGGCGTGGACCCGCGGGAAGCACACCTTACGCGGTGGCTTCGAATACCGCCGCTACCAGATCAACCTCTTCAACAACTTCGCCTCGCGGGGTTTCCTCTTTTACAATACGTTCACTGATCTCTTGCAGGGGATCACCACCCTGGGCCCGACTACGACAGTTCCTGGCCCACTGCAGGCATTTGCCGGCACAGGTATCACCGATCGCGGTTTCCGTGCGCGCGATGCCGCGGGCTATTTTCAGGACGACTGGAAAGTTACGCGCCGCCTGACGCTCAACTTAGGCGTTCGCTATGACTACCTTGGTCCCTCGGTGGACGTGAAGGATCGCCTGGGGAACTTTGATCCGAGCTTGCTGGACGCGACGACGAGGGCCAATGCCGGTGCGGGCATACTGAATGGTTTCATTCTGCCCGCGAGCGCGAGCTTTGGATCCATCAAGGGAACGCCCGGTGTGGATCGTTCGACCCTGAGGAGCAATAGCCCGAACAATTGGGCGCCGCGCGTCGGATTGGCCTGGGATGTTCGTGGCGATGGAAAGACGTCTGTTCGCGCAGGGTACGGGTTGTATTACGTCCGAATATCCAACCAGATGCTCCTGCAATTGATTACCGCCGCGCCGTTCTTCCAGCTGTCGAGTGTGGTTTTGCCCGGAACGCCTTCCAACAATCCTTTCCCAAACCTACCCGTTCCTTCGCAATTCCCGATCTTCCCGACGCCGCCGAGCTTCCTTGGATTCAGCGCGGCCGGTTCCCCTCGTTTCAGCGGTCCGCTTCTCTCGCTCAATCCTTTTGAACGTGGGATTCGTACTCCGTACGTTGGTTCGTGGAATTTTACGGTTCAGCGCGAGTTGCCCAGACACTTCACTGTCGAGGTTGGATATCTGGGGACGCAAGGCGTGAAACTCCTTCAGAGCCGCCAATTGAACCAAGCCCTTTTGGCCAATGCAAATAACCCGATCACTGTGGGCGGCGCCAATGGCGTTCCCGTAACGGCTTTAACGACGGTCTCTAGCCGCGACGCCAACGCTCGTGTTCCAGTTCTCGGTTTTAGCACTACGGGCCTCAACACGGTCACGGGCAATGGCCACTCTACCTTTAATGCTCTCGTCTTCACTTTGAATCGGCGTACCGCGAACATGTTCTTCCAGGGCGCCTACACGTATTCAAAGTCGATTGACAACAACTCCGGAAGCACAACTCAGGACTTAGGTAACTCAGGTGGTAATCAGCTGGATACGCGGGGCGTGCGTGCGCTATCTAATTTCGACCGTACGCATCGCGTGCAGGCAACTTACCGATACGAAATCCCTGCCTTTCGGCACACTGCTGGTGTTCTCCATCATGCCTTCGGCAACTGGGAGTTCGGCGGCACGTCAACATTCCAGTCAGGGCTGCCATTCACGATCACTTGCGCAGCCTGTGCTGGAAACGTCTTTGGTTTGAGCACCAGCACGCTGTTTCCCCAGATTATAGGTAATCTGAACCAATTGCGGCTGTCTGGCGATCCGCAGCAGTTCACTAACTCATCGTCCTACAATTCGAGCGTACTCGGAGCCACGACCTTGAACCCGGCGGGCACGATGGTTTCTGGCCTGAACATTTTTGGCGGCGCTGGCAACCAAACGTTCACTATTGGCGGGCAAGGAACTGCCGCTCCGGTCGGGTCGTTCTTTGGAGATCTTGGCCGGAATGTCCCTCAGACGCGCGGTCCTAGACAGCAGCAGTGGGAGTTCTACGTCGGCAAGAACATTCCGATCCGCGAATCGATGCGGCTGCAATTCCGCACTGAATTCTTCAATCTCTTCAACCATCCGAACTTCACGGTCACGAATACGTCTCTGTCGCCTGCTTGCCTAGATCCTAATTTGCATTTCAATGCGCCGGGCTGCGTGTTCGGACGGTACGACACGATTCTGGGCAATCCGCGAATCATTCAGTTCGCGCTGAAACTGCAGTATTAGTTTGCATCGGAGACAAAATTGGGGAGGAACCGTCTGTTCCTCCTCCACTGTCAGGTCCAGGATGTTGTCCATGTCTACAGTTTTTCCTTAAAGGGATCCCATCCACCCGCCGTGAGTTGAATCACCCGGCCGTTCTTCTTCAGAAGAAGTTCGCGTTTTCGGGTGATTCTACCAATTGCTGTGAGACGGACGCCGCGAAAAGAATTCGGCACGAGCTTTGCTTTCGAGAGATCGCTCGAAAGTCCATCCGAGAGGTCCATCATCGCAGTTGGCAAGCCTCTCTTGGCCAGCCATTGGCCCAGCGCGAGACGGGGCTCGGGATAAAGATGCTTTTTTGTGAGCGGGCTCTTGTTGCTCGGCGCCCCTTTACTTTGTTGCAGGATGCGCAGACCCAATTCTGCTTCCCCCAACCGCCCACTGACATAAACCAGGTCGCCCTCGCGAGCTCCCGATCGCAGTACGGCGTGACCGGCGGGCACGTCGCCCACGACAGTCACATTGATGAGAATTTCGTTTCCCCGTGTCGTGTCTCCGCCCGCCAGCGCACACTGAAATTTGCGGGAAGCGCGCCGCAGTCCACCGAGGAATAGATCCAACCACCGGCCAGCGTGCGTTTCGGGCAGAGCCAGACTGAGCAAGAAACAGCGCGGCGTGCCTCCCATCGCCGCTACATCGCTTATCGCGCGGGCAAGGCACTTCCACCCTACGGCATCCGGCGGATGCCGCCGCCGCAGGAAGTGGGTTCCTTCCAGGAACCAGTCGCAGGTGAGAATTGTTTCGTGCCCAGGCTTCGGTCGGAGGAGTGACGCATCATCACCAATTCCGAGTGCGATGGATCGCCCAGTTTTCCAAGACGAAGATGGGAAACGGTCGGAGATCTTCTTCAGAATAGAATCTTCGCTCTGACGGTTCCGCGGCATAAGTTTTTGAGGGAACCCCAATTCTCGAATGACAGTATAGCTTGTGCCGCTAGGTCAGTTCCTTGTAACCCAGCCGGAGCAATCGGCGGATGAACCCCCACCAGTGGACCACCCCCTGTACTCTTGGACAGGGGACAGGTTTACATAGCCTGACCTTCTTAGTACTAAAATCAGGGTTGACGCCAACTCCCACAGAAATTAGTATGTGGGGGCTGCGGACCAAGGCTCGAGGTTGAGGTTTGGTTCGAGGGTTAGTGTCCCCTGCTGGCACCAGGGTAATTTGCCCGCAAAACGTCAAATTTGAAGGCCTGAGAGGCCCTGTAAGCATGAGGGGTAAGAGCTATACGTTCTATATCGCGTCGTCGCCCGGTAAGCTCAGAAAGCTTATCGTGCCCGCGTATGTGCTGCACGGTCTCGCGGTCTTGGCCCTTATTGGGGCCATCAGCGTAACGGCGGCGGTGGGCTCTTATTCGCGGATGCTCTGGAAAGTTGGCAACTACAACGCTCTTCGCCACGATCAGGAAACCCTCAAGAAGCAGTATCAGCAACTCCAAACTACTGTCAACGACACCAACCAGCGGCTTGATTCTTTGCAGTCCCTGGCGACCGAAGTGGCCATGACCTACGGGGTCCTGCGCTATCATCCCGCGGCATTCGATCTAAGCGACAATCCGGCGGACGCACAGGATGCTTTTGACCGCTCCATCGAGCAGTACACCTTCTTGAAGCGCAATGCCGCAGTGATCGCGATCTCCAGCAGCGGGCTGCATTTGCTCTCCCCGATGAGTTTTGCCGACTCCACGTACACGCCATCGATTTGGCCGGTCATGGGACACATTACCGATAGCTTCGGCGAGCGCATGGATCCGTTCAGCGGGGAAGGCGCGTTCCACACTGGCGTCGATGTAGCAGCTGATTATGGCGCTCCAGTTCACGCGACTGCCGATGGAATCATCACGATTGCGGAGAACCACGCTGGCTACGGCCGTCTGGTGGTTATCGATCATGGTTTCGGAATCACCACGTGGTACGCGCACCTTTCCGCTTTCTCGGCGATTGCCGGCGCCCGCGTCAAACGCGGCGAAGTGGTTGGATATACGGGCATCAGCGGGCGCTCCACTGGGCCGCATGTACACTACGAAGTTCGGATGAACAACGCCCCGATCAATCCCTGGCGGTATATGAAGTCGACTCCTGCGGGCGACTAATCCCCGATTGAAATTCTGCGTATGACACAACGGCGGGCCTTGGCCCGCTGGTTCTTTCTCGGGGCTACTTCACCCGCCGAGACTTCCCGATATTCTCTTAAATATGGCCTTTTCTGGTTGAAGGAGCTTTTCTAACGAGCGGTTTGCTTTGGGCTGAGTCCGGAACAATCGGTGCGGCTTTGTGTGCGACCTCCAGAAAGGCGGGCGTGATATCGAATACAAGCCGGACGGATTTGCTGTCGCCGCGGTCAAGTTTGGAGACGTCCGCACTCTTCAGCAACTCCAAGTAAGCCTCGCGCAGCGCCGGATCCAACTGTTGCCTGGTCCCGGCATCGTTTAAGCCGCCTTCCGCTAGTATCACGACGCCATTTAAAACGTCTGCGAGTTGGCGCGCTGTCGCTTCCGCTGTGCATTCGCCTTCCGCGACCACACGGAGCCGGTCATTTTCGGGCTTTCCTGCCAGAGTTAGCCATCGCAATTGACCGAGCAGAGCGGAGAGCTGGGGAGAACGAAGTCCGCCGGGAGCTTGCGCGGCAAGGGCGGCGCCGAAAGCGGAGTCTTGCCGGATCACGGCAAATACGGGAGAGCCCGCCAGACGGTCGAATCGGGTGCGCCATTCCGCGACTTCCTCGGGTCGTTTTTTCGCTTCGAGGAAAACGGCGAGATTTGGGCTGTTAGTGATGGCGATCCGGTCATTCCTCAGGAATACAAAGGAAGTTTTATTTGTGGTACCGCCGACAGGCACGCAGAAAATCTCGTGCCCGCCTGTTTTTCCCGCAGTTCCGTCTTTCTTTGCGAAGTCGGAGATTTTTTGCCGATCAAATTTTCCATCAATGAGGGCGAACACGGCGGAGTCTTGATCGCGTTTCTCCAAGGCAATGGCCACGCGATCGAGGTCGCGTTCATAATCGAATCCGGTTTCTTTGACAAATTGCGCGTAATCGGCGTCGGCTTGCGGTTTTGGCGCCCAGGCGTAAAGTTGCGCGGTAAATGGCGAACGCCGGAGCTCGCGGAAATCCACGAAAAGAACGGCACTCGCATCCGTGGGCATAAGCGTTAATATTTCTTCGCGAGGCGATCCGGTATGGGCGCTCCATTTTCGAGCCCCAAAAAATGCGGCCACGCTTAAAAAGGCAAGAGCTGCTGCGAGCCCGATTTGTGTCCGCTTGGTCATGGCCCCCGAACCATTCGTGACGATGGCACCCTATCGATTGTCGCATCGGAACCGGGTGCAGGGCACTAAAATCCGCAACGTAATCCAGGCGAAACAGCTATCCGGCCTGTTGAATTCTGAGCGCCACAGACCAACCGGAGACTGTGCTAAACTATAGAGGGCAGGCAGGATAGCGGGTGTCTAGGTGATCAAGGGCGGGAGCGTTTTCCACAGACCTGGCCATCCGCGTGCAACATATTGGAGAGCATCCCCCTTGCAATTCTAATACCTCTTCTGCTATTCTTACCCGGTTTGAGCGGCGCTGGCGTAGCTCAGCTGGTAGAGCATCTGATTTGTAATCAGAGGGTCGGGGGTTCAATTCCCTCCGCCAGCTCCACCAGGAATTTTGTAGGGGAGCGAGGGCGGAGCGAATCCTGACCGGAAAAACGAACGGGCTGGTGTCTCTTGACACGAGTCCTTTTTGTGTTTTCGTGTGTGGTGCGTGTAAGTCGTTGAAGAAAAAGTTCGGGACTCGTGGTTCGCGTCCCAAAGAGTTTCGCGGGATGCGATTTTTGCATCGCGAGTGATTTTACGGGACGGGTGGGTGAGTGGCTAAAACCAGCAGACTGTAAATCTGCCGCTCCTTGCGGGCTACGAAGGTTCGAATCCTTCCCCGTCCACCAGGCTCTCGTTGTGGGGATAAACAGAAAACCGCAGGGCAATCGCATCAAGGCGATGTTCGAGAGCGGTCCAATTCGGGGCGCAAGCGCCGCTCAGGAAAAGTGCGCCGCGAAGGGATGGACTTTGCAAGGGACACGGATTGGGCCTGGGTAGCTCAGTTGGTAGAGCGCGTCCTTGGTAAGGACGAGGTCACCGGTTCAATCCCGGTCCCAGGCTCCAGGAAATCAGTGGGGCGCGGCGGGAGCCGCGGCGAAAAAAATTTGGAGCAGCACCGGGCGGGGGTAACTCAACGGTAGAGTCTCACTCTTCCAAGGTGATGGTTGCGGGTTCAAATCCCGTCCCCCGCTCCAGATTTTGAAAGGGCAGCACAGCGGTTATTAACGATGGGGGAAGTCGGCCACTAAGCGGTCGACAAGATCGAGAGGTTAAGGAATATGGCGAAGGAGAAATTCGAGCGCAACAAACCACACGTGAACATCGGGACCATCGGTCACATTGACCATGGCAAGACGACGTTGACGGCGGCAATCACGAAGGTGCTCTCGAAGCACAACCCGAAAGTGCAGTTCCGGGCGTTCGACACGATTGACAACGCTCCGGAAGAGCGCGAGCGCGGCATCACCATTGCGGTTTCGCACGTGGAGTATGAAACGGCGAACCGGCACTACGCGCATATGGATTGCCCGGGGCATGCGGACTACATCAAGAACATGATCACCGGAGCCGCGCAGATGGACGGAGCGATTCTGGTCGTTGCTGCCACCGACGGACCGATGCCGCAAACGCGCGAGCACATTCTGCTGGCGCGGCAGGTGGGCGTTCCGGCGATTGTGGTTTTTTTGAACAAGTGCGACATGGTGGAAGACGCCGAGTTGCTGGAATTGGTGGAACTCGAAGTTCGTGAACTTTTGAAGAGCTATCAGTTCCCCGGTGATTCGATTGCGGTCGTGAAGGGTTCGGCGCTGCAAGCGTTGAATGGCGACGCGAAGTGGGAAAAGACGATTGATGAGTTGATGGAGGCGGTGGACAAGAACGTGCCGCAGCCGGTGCGCGATGTTGACAAGCCCTTTGCCATGCCGATCGAAGACATTTTCTCGATTTCCGGACGGGGCACCGTGGTTACGGGGCGCGTGGAACGCGGCAAAGTGAAGGTTGGGGAAGAAGTCGAGATCGTGGGCTTCCGCGCGACGCAGAAGAAGGTTGTGACTGGCGTGGAGATGTTCCGCAAATTACTGGACGAAGGTCTCGCCGGCGACAACGTCGGTTTGCTCTTGCGCGGCACGGAAAAGGAAGACGTGGAGCGCGGGCAGGTGGTGTGCAAGCCGGGAAGCATCACGCCGCACACGAAGTTCAAGGCCGAAGCGTATGTATTGACGAAGGAAGAAGGCGGGCGGCACACGCCATTTTTTTCCGGCTACCGTCCGCAATTTTATTTCCGCACCACGGACGTAACGGGCGACATGAAGCTGCCGGCAGGCGTGGAGATGGTGATGCCGGGCGACAACGTGAGCTGCGAAGTGACGTTGATCACGCCGGTGGCCTTGGAGAAGGGTTTGCGGTTCGCGATTCGCGAAGGCGGCCATACCGTCGGCGCCGGCGCCGTAACGGAAATCATCGAATAGCGCGCAGAGCGCGAAAGGACTAAGCAATGCGCGAGATTATCACGTTGCAGTGCGGTGAGTGCAAGAACCGCAACTACACAACGACGAAGAACAAGAAGAAGCATACCGAGCGGCTGGAAACGAAGAAGTTTTGCAACACCTGCCGCCGGCAAACGGCGCACAAGGAAGTGAAGTAAGTTTTCGTTTTCAAAGGGGCGAAGGGCAGGCCGGTTTTGAATTTAGGGGAGTCGTCCAACGGTTAGGACTCCGGTTTACCCTGAGGCGCAAAGCGCCGAACGGTCGACCAAAACCGGGAGACAGTGTGGTAGCGGCAGAAAATTGGTTCTGCTACATGGTGCGATGCAGAGATGGGGCCTTGTACGTCGGCATTGCAGTGGATGTAGAAGAAAGAGTCAAGCGGCACAATTGGGGAGTGGGCCCCCAGTTCACCGCGAAACGCAGACCGGTCGAGTTGGTTTGGAGCCAATTCTGCGGAAGCTGTGAAGCAGCGCGGCGGCGGGAAAAAGAGATTAAGGGTTGGAGCCGGAAAAAGAAGTTTGAGCTTGTGAAGAAGTGGCAGCGGGGAAACCCTTCGCCCGCTTCGCGGGCTCAGGGTAAAGGGGAGTCGTCCAACGGTTAGGACTCCGGTCTCCAAAACCGGGTATGGGGGTTCGAATCCCTCCTCCCCTGCCAGAGTTTGGAAAGCGCATAGAGAGCGCAATGGAATGAGGATTTATGGCCACGCGGGCGGTGAAAATGAGCAGCGAAGAATCCCAGGGCGGGGCAGGCTCTGAGCTGACGAAAAAGGTTACGGGCACGATCGCTAATACGCGTGAATTTCTACACGACGTTCGCGTAGAGATGAAGCAGGTCACTTGGCCGAGCCGCGAAGATGTGGTGGCGACCACCTGGGTTGTCATTGCCACAGTGGCGTTCTTTGGTGTGTTTCTCTTTGTGGTGGACAAGCTCGTGCAGCTCGGCGTGACATACGTTTTGAAGAAGTTTGGCGTCTAAAGGGGACTGCAAATCGATGGGCATGCAGTGGTACATCATTCATACCTATTCGGGCTTTGAGAAGAAAGTTAAAGAGAGCCTGGAAAGCCGCGTGGCCGCTTTCAGCCTGCAGGACAAGATCGGCCGAGTGCTGATCCCCATGGAGGAAGTGATGGAAGTGCGCGGCGGCAAGAAGGTGGTTTCGAATCGAATGTCCTATCCCGGCTATGTGCTGGTGGAAATGGACTTGGACGAAAACACCTGGCACACAGTGCGTTCCACGCCGCGGGTCACCGGCTTTGTGGGCTCGGCGACCTCACCGTCGCCGCTGACCGAGGCGGAAGTGGACGGCATCATCAACCGTGTGCACACGCCGCAGGATCGGCCGAAGCCGAAGGTGGTGTTCGAGCGCAACGAGCAGGTGCGAATTGTGGATGGGCCGTTCGCGAATTTCAACGGCAACGTGGAAGAGATCGACAACGATCACAGCCGGTTGAAGGTATCGGTGACGATTTTTGGACGGTCTACGCCTGTGGAGTTGGATTTCGCGAGCGTGGAGAAGCTGGGATAGGGAAGAGTAAAACCTCGGGCCTAAAGGCCTGAGCTACTGAGTCAAAGAGATTGAGGCAGGAACATGGCTAAGAAGATTCAGACAACCATCAAGTTGCAGTTGCCGGCGGGAAAGGCCACTCCGGCGCCGCCAGTCGGCACGGCGCTCGGCCCGCACGGCTTGAACATCATGGATTTTTGCAAACAGTTCAACGCCAAGACCGGGAAAGAACCGGACGGAATGATTTTCCCGGTGCTCGTGACGGTCTACACCGACCGCACATTCACGTTCATTTTGAAGACGCCGCCGGCTTCGGTCCTGCTGAAGCGCGCCGCTAACATCGCCAAGGGTTCGGCCGAGCCGAACCGCAACAAAGTCGGCAAAGTGACGAAGAAGCAAGTGGAAGAGATTGCGAAGATCAAGCTTGTCGATCTCAACACCACCAATCTGGAGTCCGCTATGCGCACCGTGATGGGTACGGCGCGCAACATGGGCCTGGAAGTCGTGGAAGCCTAGAAGTTCGGGCGCTCAGAGATCGAAGGGGTAGAAGCGATGAAGAAGTCCGGCAAGAACGTGGAGAAGGCGCGCAAGCTGGTGGAAGCGCGTCCGTACAAGCTCGGCGAAGCGGCCGAGGTTCTGAAGAAGGCGCATCATACGAAGTTCAACGAAACCGTCGAGCTGGCGATTAATTTGGGAGTTGACCCGAAGCACTCCGACCAGGTGGTGCGCGGCACGGTAGGCCTTCCCAATGGACTCGGCAAATCCGTGCGTGTGCTGGTGATTGCGAGCGGTGAAAAAGTTCGTGAAGCACAGGAAGCGGGCGCGGATTTCGTCGGTGGCGACGAAATCGTGCAGAAAATCATGGAAGGATGGACCGATTACGACGCCGTGATTGCCACGCCGGACATGATGCGCTCCGCCGGAAAACTGGGCAAAGTGCTCGGCCCGCGCGGCCTGATGCCCAACCCGAAGACCGGCACGGTAACCTTTGAAGTCGCCAAGGCGATCAAGGAAGTGAAGGCCGGTAAAGTCGAATTCCGCGTCGACAAGGCCGGGATTGTGCACTGCCCGATCGGGAAGATTCAGTTTGACGGCGCGAAGCTCGCCGAAAACGCCCACGCGGTCATCGAGGCGGTAGTGAAGGCCAAGCCGGCGGCAGCCAAGGGCAAGTACGTGAAGAAAATCACGTTGACCTCGACCATGGGCCCGGGCATCACCATTGACCTGGCCGAAGTGGAAGCGATGGCTGCCGCCGCGTAGTCGAGCGGACGAAACCACCGGAGCGAGATTATGAAGAATCGCAGCGAAAAACAGCAGGACCTGGACAAGCTCAAGACCGACCTTGCGAAAGTTTCGACGGTCATTCTCTCGACCTTTCAGGGCATCACTGTCGAAGACGACACCAAACTCCGCCGCGCTGTGCAGGCTGCGGGCGGCAAGTACAAAGTGGTTAAGAACACGCTCGCGGAGCGGGCCGGCGCGGGAACCCCCGCCGAGAACCTGCTCAAGAACCTGAGCGGAACGAATTCGATCGCTTATACCGCGGCTGACCCGGTAGCGCTGGCCAAGGCGCTTACCAAGGTTGCCAAAGACGTCCCGGCGTTTCAGTTCAAGTCCGGAGTGGTCGAAGGACGCGTGATTTCCATCGCGGAGATTCAGCAACTTGCGAGTCTTCCGTCGAAAGACGAGTTGATCAGCAAAATCATGTTCCTACTGAACGCTCCAGCGCAGCGCATCGCGATGGCGCTGAATGCACTGCCGCGAAATCTTGCGGTGACGGTCAGCGAGGCGATCAAGGCGAACAAGTTTGGGTCTGGCGGGGCCAGTTCAGAACCAAGTGCTGCACCGGATCCCGAGGCGGCCCAGTAAGTTCAATTTTCTTGAAATTGAGAGGAGAAGAATAAAGTCATGGCGAAAGTCGATACGATCCTGGAAGAAATCAAGGGGCTGACGCTGCTCGAAGCGTCCGACCTCGTGAAGAAGATGGAAGAAGCCTTCGGCGTCTCCGCGGCGGCGGCCACAGTTGTGGCGGCAGGCGGCGGGGCGGCAGCGGGCGGCGCGGCACCGGCTGAAGAGAAGACGGAGTTTTCCGTCGTGCTCACCGAAGTTGGCGGCAACAAAATTAACGTCATTAAAGCGGTGCGCGAAGTCACTAGCCTGGGCTTGAAAGAAGCCAAGGACCTCGTGGATGGCGCGCCGAAGACCGTCAAGGAAGGCGTCAACAAGGACGAAGCGGCCACTATCAAGAAGAAGTTCGAAGAGGCCGGTGCCAAGGTTGAGATCAAGTAGTTTGACGGGCCCTGCCTTTCCCGGGGCCCACCGAATTGTTTTGTTGCACGGTTTTTTCGTGCGGCGGCGCGACGCAGCAAGCGGCGAACCGCGCCAAAGGAATTCGCGTACGCAAATCGAGGCCGGTACTTGTTACAGAACTACGGGCCCTTTTCGGGCCTCCCGCAGCCGTGTGTGCAACGATCCCGGGCAGGTCGTTTCTCAACGCGGTGATGTGTCCTTCTCCGTTTCTCTGTTTCTTGCCCGAAAGGGATGTCGGCTCCGGTCAGTTCGGAGCCGCAGATAATGAGGATCACGCATGCCGACTAGTAATCATCACGTCCGGGAACGTCAGCGTCTGGATTTCGCTAAAATCCAGGGCTCGATTCAGATTCCCAACCTGATTGAAGTCCAGATGAAGTCGTATCAGCGCTTTCTGCAGATGGATCTTCTGCCGAGCGAGCGCGATGACGGCGGGCTTCAGTCGGTGTTCACTTCCGTGTTTCCGATCCGCGATTTCCGCGAGATGTCGCAGCTGGAATTCGTGGACTATTCGATCGGCAACTGGGAGTGCAAGTGCGGCAACTTGAAAGGCCTGCACCACCTTCGCGCCACGTGCCGCAATTGCGGTGCGTCGGTAGTCACCAATCCGTATCAGACTGGCGACGTCATTTGCCACAAGTGCGGCACGTTCAACAAGAACACGCCGACCTTCTGCAACAAGTGCGGCGACCCTGTGGCCATGCAGCTGAAGTATGACGTGAACGAGTGCCAGGAGCGCGGCATGACGTACTCCGCGCCTCTCAAGGTCACCATCCGTCTGACTATCTACGACAAGGACCCCGACAGCGGCGCGAAGACCATTCGCGACATCAAGGAGCAGGAAGTTTTCTACGGCGACATCCCGCTGATGACGGAGAACGGCACGTTCATCATCAACGGCACCGAGCGCGTCATCGTTTCACAGTTGCACCGTTCGCCGGGCGTATTTTTTGAGAGCGCCAACAACCGTACCTACTTCCTTGGAAAAATCATTCCGTACCGCGGCTCGTGGGTCGAGTTCGAGTACGACACGAAAAACATTCTCTACGTTCGAATCGACCGCAAGCGCAAGTTCCTGGGCTCGATCTTCCTGCGTGCGCTTGGGATGAAGTCCAACGAAGACATTCTTCGCACATTTTATCAGGTGGAGCGCGTCTCGCTGCGCGACAAGGACCTCTTCTGGAACGTTTCGCCGGGAATCGTGGACCGCAAGCTCACTCACGAAATCCGCAATCCAAAATCGGATGAGGTGATTGTCGGCGCGCACAAGCGCATCACCGAGAATCTCTTTAAGGATCTGATCAAGGCGAAGATTTCGCAGATTCGCGCGGCGCTGGCCGATCTCGAGGGCGCTTACAGCGTAGCCGACGTTGTGAACCGCCAGACCGGCGAAGTGCTGCTTGAAGCGAACAAGCCGCTGACCGCCGAACTCTGGCAGGCGTTTGCCGAAGGCGGCATCACCGAAGTCGACGTGTTCTTCCCCGAGCGCGACGACATCGGTGTCGTGCTCTCGCGCACGCTGGACAAGGACGCCATCCGTTCCTCGAAGGAAGCGCTCATCGAAATCTACCGCAAGCTGCGCCCCGGCGATCCACCGACACTGGAAACCGCCACGAACCTTTTCCGCGGCATGTTCTTCGATCCGCGCAAGTATGATTTCAGCCGCGTGGGCCGCTTGAAGTTCAACATCAAGATGGGCCTGGACACGCCGCTGGACAACCGCACCCTAGATGCGCCGGACTTCGTTTCGGCAATCAAATATCTCTTTAAGTTGCGCAAGAACATCGGCGTCGTCGACGACATCGATCATCTCGGCAACCGCCGCGTTCGCGCGGTGGGCGAACTGCTCGAAAACCAGTTCCGCATCGGCCTGGTCCGAATGGAACGCGCCATCAAGGAAAAGATGAGCGTCTACCAGGAAATGTCCACGGCCATGCCGCACGACCTGGTGAACGCCAAGCCGGTTATGGCCGCGATCCGCGAATTCTTCGGCTCGTCGCAACTCAGCCAGTTCATGGACCAGACCAACCCGCTCAGCGAAATCACGCACAAGCGGCGTCTCTCGGCTCTTGGACCGGGCGGCCTCTCGCGCGAGCGCGCGGGATTCGAAGTGCGCGACGTACACCCGACACACTACGGCCGCATCTGCCCGATTGAAACGCCGGAAGGCCCGAACATCGGCTTGATTAGCTCGCTGAGCTGCTTCGCGCGCATCAACGACTACGGCTTCATCGAATCGCCCTACCGCAAAGTCAAGGGCGGACGCATCATCGACTACGTTCAGATCGTCAATGCCGGGGACAGCGAGTTCAAAGCCGGCGAAATCATCGAGAAGGACAAAGTCGAGGAACTCAACGAAGAGCTGAAGCGCCGCAAGGTGGTTTACGAGCCGTACTGCTTCTATCTCTCCGCATGGGAAGAAGACAAGTACGTGGTGGCGCAGGCTAACGTTTCGCTCGATGATCGCCTGAAAATCACGACCGAACTGGTCAACTGCCGTCAAGCCGGCAACTTCGTGCTCAAGAGCCGCGACGAAGTCGACTACGTCGACGTGTCGCCGAAGCAGCTCGTTTCCGTGGCTGCCAGCTTGATCCCCTTCCTAGAAAACGACGACGCCAACCGCGCGTTAATGGGTTCCAACATGCAGCGCCAGGCTGTTCCCCTCATTAAGGGCGAAGCGCCGCTCGTCGGCACCGGCATGGAACGCGTCACCGCGCGCGATTCCGGCGCCGTAGTGCTCTGCAAACGCGAAGGCATCGTAGACCAGGTCGACTCCGAGCGCATCATCGTGCGCGTCGAGTCCGATCACTCCGGCGTGCTCAGCCGCGAAGTGGGCGCGGACATCTATCAGCTCATCAAATTCAAGCGTTCGAACCAGAACACTTGCATCAGCCAAAAGCCTCTGGTTCGCGTGGGCGATCGCGTGAAAAAGGGACAGGTTCTTGCCGATGGTCCTTGCACGGAGCGTGGCGAGCTTGCCCTCGGACGCAACGTGCTGGTGGCCTTCGTGCCCTGGCGCGGTTACAACTTCGAAGACGCCATCCTGGTCAGCGAAAAGCTGGTCAAGGACGATTACTACACCTCGATTCACATCGAGGAGTACGAAATCGAAGCGCGCGACACCAAGCTGGGCCCCGAGGAGGTAACTCGCGACATTCCCAACATCAGCGAGTCGTTCCTCCGCAACCTCGATGAAAGCGGCGTTATCCGCATCGGCGCGGTAGTAAAGCCGGGCGACATCCTGGTCGGCAAGGTCACGCCCAAGGGCGAGACCACGCTCACGCCAGAAGAAAAACTGCTGCGCGCCATCTTCGGTGAAAAGGCCGGCGATGTTCGCGACGCTTCGCTCTACTGCCCGCCAGGCATCGAGGGCACCATCGTGGACGTTAAGATTTTCACCCGCAAGGGCGGAGAAAAGGACGAGCGCCACAAGGCTATCGAAGCCACGCAGGTCTTTAAGTTGGAGAAGAACCTCGCCGACGAAATCCGCATCCTTACGGATGAGCGTCTCAAGCGTCTCAACGATCTCCTTGGCGGCAAGGTGCTCCAAGCCGACTTGCACGACGAGAAGACCAACAAGCGCCTGCTGACCAAGGGCGTCGAGCTGACGCGTGAAATCATCGAAAAGATTTCCACGCGCAACCTCAAGCGCTTGAAGCTCAACGAAAAGGACCCGCTGCTCATCGAGAAGATCGAAGAAGTCGAGGAAATGACTTCGCGGCAAATCGACGTGCTCCGCAAGATCACCGAGGAGCGCAAGGAGAAGCTCCGAAAGGGCGACGAGCTGCCCCCAGGCGTCATCAAGCTGGTCAAGGTCTACATCGCCATGAAGCGCAAGCTCTCCATCGGCGACAAAATGGCCGGACGCCACGGCAACAAGGGCGTCATCGCCCGCATCGTGCCCCAGGAAGATATGCCGTACATGCCGGACGGTACCCCGGTCGAGATCGTGCTCAATCCGCTTGGCGTTCCTTCTCGTATGAACGTCGGGCAGGTTCTTGAGACGCACCTCGGCTGGGCCGCCAAGGAGCTCGGCAACAGCCTCAAGCGGCTGCTCAGCAAGGAAGTCCGCGCCGAGGCCGTACGCCGATGGTTCCGCGAGGTTTTCTCGGACACCACGGTCTGGAAGACGCTTAACAAGCTCAGCGACGACGAGCTGCTTGAATATGCCGAAGGCTTCCGCGAAGGCATTCCCTTCGCCACGCCCGTATTCGACGGCGCGCGCGAACCGGAAATCCGTCACCTTCTCGAAGTTGCGGGCTTGCCGCACGCCGGCAAGATCAACCTCTTCGACGGCATGAGCGGCGACCAGTTCGACCAGCCGGTCACCGTCGGCTATATCTACATGCTCAAACTGTCGCATCTTGTCGACGACAAGATTCACGCGCGTTCCATCGGGCCGTATTCGCTCATCACGCAGCAGCCGCTCGGCGGCAAGGCGCAGTTCGGCGGCCAGCGTTTCGGCGAAATGGAAGTCTGGGCGCTAGAAGCTTATGGCGCAGCGCACATCCTGCAGGAGTTGCTCACGGCGAAGTCGGACGACGTCTATGGCCGCGCGAAGATTTACGAGGCCATCGTCAAAGGCGAACCGGGTATCGAGCCCGGCGTGCCCGAATCGTTCAACGTGCTTGTCCGCGAGTTGCAATCGCTCTGCCTGGACGTCGAGCTGATGAAGCGGCAAAAGCCGGCGGAAAAGGCCGCGGATTAGGTGAACAGCTAGCCTGTAAGAGCGCCCGCCGCGGCGGGCGCTCTTACAAGGCAACAGAGTTTGGTTTAGCAGTATTCGGTAGTTGGGTTCTCAGCCGTCCCAGTCAACGTCTTAAAGGATGCTGACCGTGGACGCGGCCCCGGCGAAAGCTGGGGAGGGAGGAAACAACCTTGTATCGCAGCAGCCCTTATGATCGCGCCAGTTTGATCGCCGATTTCGATTCCATTCGCATCAGCCTGGCGAGCCCGGAAAAAATTCGTTCCTGGTCTCACGGAGAGGTAACCAAGCCGGAGACCATCAACTACCGCACCTTCAAACCCGAGCGCGACGGCCTATTCTGCGCGAAGATTTTCGGCCCCGTCACCGATTGGGAATGCTTGTGCGGCAAGTACAAGCGGATGAAGCACCGCGGCGTTATCTGTGATAAGTGTGGCGTCGAAGTCACCCTCAGCAAGGTCCGCCGCGAGCGCCTCGGGCATATCGAGCTTGCTTCGCCCTGTTCGCACGTGTGGTTCTTCAAGGGCCTGCCCAGCCGCATCGGCTACTTGCTGGACATTTCCATGCGCGATCTCGAACGCATTCTTTACTTCGAGGCTTTCGTCGTCGTGGATGCCGGCGAAGTCGCCATTCTCCGCGAACGGGAAGTTCTGCTCGAAGACAAGTATCGCGAGCTCCAGAAGGAATACCCCGGCCAGTTCACCGCCAAGATGGGTGCGGAAGCCATCAAGGAACTGCTCCGCCGCGTCGAAGTGGACAAGCTGTCCGAAGAGTTGCGCGAAAAGATGAAGGCGGATCCGTCACTCCAGAAGCGAATCAAGTTCGCCAAGCGCCTCAAAGTGCTTGAAGCCTTCCGCAAGAGCGGCAACAAGCCGGAGTGGATGATTCTCGACGTGATTCCGGTTCTGCCGCCGGAATTGCGCCCGCTGGTGCCTCTGGACGGCGGCCGCTTCGCCACTTCCGATTTGAACGACCTGTATCGCCGCGTCATCAACCGCAACAACCGGTTGAAGAAGCTCATGGAGCTG
>WNFO01001015.1_pt1 | contig 50046 bp, 46 predicted proteins | sample 5400251 | NCBI WGS metagenome assembly WNFO01 (sample SAMN13153354, study PRJNA577476) | soil metagenome | isolation source: 100 cm saprolite under Madrone tree | place: USA:California | collected 2016-06-14 | reverse complement strand
GCTGGGCCGAGCCTCCGCCGCCGCCGGAGCCTCGAGCGGCTGCGCGTCTCCGGGTTCGCCGGGGCCATCGTCGCCGCGGACGGCGCGCTGGGCGCCTGCCTCCGGGCGGGCGTGGTGCCGCACGTCGTGGTAAGCGTGGATCCCCACCCGGAGCGGATCGTCCGTTGGTTCGGGAATCCCGCGCTGACGGCCGCTCCGGCCGACGACTACTTCCGCCGTCAGGAGATGGATCCCGCCCATCGCGAGGACGAGCTCAGCGCCAACCGCGCCCTGGTCGAGCTGGTGGACGCCTATGGACCTAAAATCAAGGTCGCCGCGGCGACCTCGGCTGCGCCGGCAGTGGTCGAGCGCTGCGAGCAGGCGCGGATGGAGCTCTACTGGTGGAACCCGATGTACGACGACTACGACAGGCCCGAGAGCCTCTCGCGCCGTCTCTGGAAGATGAACGGCCTGCCGTGCCTGAACGGCGGGGGCAATGTCGGCACCGCGGCCTGGGTGGTGACCCACGCCGTGCTCGGCAGGAAGCGGATCGGCCTTGTCGGCATCGACCTCGGCTACGCTCCCGGCACGCCCTACGAGCAGACCCAGTACTATCCCGAACTGGTCGAGCTGCTCGGTGACCGGTACCGCGAAGCGTTCATCCATACCGAGAACCCCGTGACGCGTGAGGTGTGGTTCAGCGATCCGGCCTACCACTGGTTCCGGGACGTCTTTCTCCAGATGGCGCGCGAGGCCGACTGCGAAACGTTCAACTGTACGGAGGGCGGCCTCCTCTCGGGACCCGGCATCACGACGGTCCCGCTCGACGCGTTCCTGGAATCGGCCGCCGCGGCTGGAAGGAAGGACCGCACCAATGGCTAAGGTGCTCTTCGTCAATCCGGTGATGCGCGAGGAAGACGAGCCGCGCCACGTGCCCTACGGCATGGCGCTCCTCGCGGCCATCGTGGTGCGCGACGGCCACCAGGTCCAGGTCTACGACCACAACGCGTGGCGCCCCTCCGACTCGGTCATCGCCCAGGTCCTCCAGGCGGACCGCTGGGACGTGGTGGCGCTGGGCGGCATCACCACCGCCTACCGTTCGATCAAGCACATCGTCGCGATGGCCAAGGAGCTCGCACCCCAGGCCCTCGTCGTGGCTGGCGGCGGCTTCCTGACAAGCATGCCGCACGAGATCATGCGCTTCCTCCCCCAGGTGGACGTGGGCGCCGTGGGCGAGGCTTTCGCCTCGTTCCCCGAGATCCTGCGCCGCGTGGACGCGGGCAACCGCGACTGGTCGGCCGTTCCCGGGCTCATCTGGCGCGACGGCTCGGGCAAGACCAGGCTCAACCCCGAGCAGCCGCTCCTCCTGGACCTCGACAGCCTGCCGTACCCGGCGTGGGAGCTCTTCCCGCTCGAGGTCTACTTCAAGAACAGCATGGCGCTCTTCTCCGAGGAAGGCATGCTGGCGCGCCGGCGGCTCGACATCAACGCGAGCTACGGCTGCTCGCTGATCTGCCGCTTCTGCTTCCACCTGGGCATAGCCGGCGACATGCAGCAGAAGGCAAACGCCGAGGGCGACAACGACGTCGCCTTCACGTACGACCGCAAGATCCGCTTCCACAGCCCCCGCTACGTCGTCAACCTCGTGAAGTACGCGCGCGAGCGCTTCGGCGTGGATTTCATCGGCTTCCTCGACGAGAACCTGATGACGATGCACCAGTCCTCGGGCAAGAAGTGGCTGACGGACATCGCCCGCCTCTGGATCGAGGAGGGCCTCCAGCCGCAGTGCGTGCGCGCCGGCGTGCCGCACGACCCCGAGAAGTGCACCGGGGTCCACTGGGGCGGCACGAGCCACGCCACCCTCTGCTCGCCAGAAGTGTTGAAAGCGATCAAGCAGGCGGGCTGCTCCCACCTGGTCTACGGCTACGAGACCTTCTCCGCGCGCGTCATGAAGACCATCGGCAAGGGCGCCACCCCCGAGACCAACGAGCGCTCGCTCAAGTGGACGCTCGACGCGGGCATCCGGCCCATTCCCAACCAGATGATGGGCTTCCCCGACGAGGACTTCGACAGCCTCAAGGACAATATCCACGCCTGGAACCGTCTCGGCCTCAGCGTCAAGCCCTTCTTCGCCACGCCGTACCCGGGCACCGAGTGGTACTACACCAACAAGCAGCGGATCCTCGAGCAATACAACGGCGACCTCGAGGCCTTCCTCCTGGACCTGGGCGATGCCACGCGCGTCACCGCAGTCATCTCGAAGAAGTTCAACGCGGTCGAGCTGTACGGGCTGCGCGAGCTCATGGTGCTGCGGGACATCGGCCGCATCGAGCGCTACGAGAAGGAATGGAACCGCCTGCACGCCGCGGACCCGCCGCCCAAGCCGGCTCCGCGCCTTGTCCTGGAGACAAAGAAATGAAGATCGCCGTCCTTGGACTCGGCTCCATCGGCCGCCGCCATCTCGGCAATTTCCGGTCGGTCGGGGTCGAGGCCCTGAGCGCCTACGATGCCGCGCCCGCCCCGCGCGAGGCGGCGGCGAGGGACTTCCCGTTCGCGAACATCGCCGCCACGGCCGAGGCCGCGCTCGAGGGCGCCGACGGCGCGGTCATCTGCACGCCCCCCGAGTCGCACATCGCCCTCGGCCGCCGGGCCGCCGAGCGCGGCGCCCACCTCATGGTCGAGAAGCCCTTCGCCCAGGCTGTGGACGGCGTCGAGGACCTTCTCAAGTTCTGCGACGCCAGGCGGCTCAAGGTGCTGACGGCCTACAACTGGCGCTACTGGCCGCCCATGCTGCTCGTCGAGAAGCTCCTCAAGGAGGGCCGGATCGGGGCGGTGCGCGCCGCGCGCACCGAGTACGCCTACCACCTGACGACTCGCTATCCGGGCAAGGACTACCGCCAGTTCTACATGGCGGACGCCAGGCAGGGGGGCGGCTGCGTGCTCGACGAGAGCCATGCCATCGACTACATGCGCTGGCTCTGCGGCGAGATCGCCGAGGTGAGCGCGGTTGTGGACCGCGTCTCGAGCCTCGACATCACCACCGACGACATCGCCGACCTGACGGTTCGCTTCGCCTCGGGGACGATCGGCAACATCCACATGAATCTCTTCGCGTGGAACGTCCACAGCCACTTCGAGCTGATGGGCGAGCAGGGCGTCATCCAGTGGCGGCGCTTCGAGAACGAGATCCGTCTCTTCGACCCCCAGGCGGGCCGCTGGGAGATCTATCCCTTCACGTGCCAGCTCAATGACATGTACGTCGAGGAAGCGAAGCACTTCCTCGCGTGCATTCGCGGCGAGGCCGCGCCCGTCTGCGACGGGTGGGACGGGCTCAAGACCATGCGTGTGATCGACGCGGCGGTCAAGGCTTCGGCGGAGCGGCGCTGGGTGCGGGTCTAGCGGATCGTGAGGACGCCGTACGCCTTGGGCGTCATCCCGGCCCGCGGCGGCTCCAAGGGCCTGCCGGGCAAGAACCTGCGCAAGCTGGGCGCGCTCTCGCTCATCGGGCAGGCCGTCGCCTCGGCGCGCGAGGCGGCGCTGCTCGCGCGCTTCATCGTCTCCACGGACAGTCCCGAGATCGCCGAGGAGGCCGGGCGCCACGGCGCCGAAGTTCCCTTCCTGCGCCCGGCCGAGCTCGCCACGGACCAGGCGGGCATGCTGCCCGTGCTCCAGCACGCGGTGCGCTGGCTCGAGTCTTCGGCGGGCGTGCGGCCCGACATGATCGTCACGCTCCAGCCGACCTCGCCGTTCCGCACCGGTGTCGAGATCGACGCGACCGTCACGAAGGTCATCGACACCGGCTCCGACTCGGCCCAGACCCTGTCCGAGGCGTCCTACCACCCGTACTTCATGAAGACGCTCGACGGGGACAGGACGATGGCGCTCTTCCCCGACGGGCACAAGTACGTCCGCCGACAGGACGCGCCGCCGGTGTACCAGCCCTCAGGCGCCGTCTACGTCACGCGCTACGCGACATTGATGGAGCAGGGCCACATCCTGGGCGACGACAACCGAGGCGTGATCATGGGCTTCGAGCCCTCGGTCAACATCGACACGGAGTGGGACTTTCTCCTGGCCGAGCTGCTGCTGCGGGAAGGGCGGGTGGTCCTTCCGCCCGGTCGCGGATGAGGCGCCGGTGGCCGGGCGGCTGCTGATCCTCGGAGCGGGCGGGCACGGGCGCGCGGTCGCGGATCTCGCCGCCGAGTGCGGCTTCACCGTCGTCGGGTTCACGGACCGTGTTCCTGGTCCGGAGGTGCTCGGAGGAGACGACGAGGTAGCGGCGCTGGCCCGCGACGGAAAGATAGACGGGGCCGTCGTCGGCGTCGGCAACACCGCGCTCGGCCGTCGCGCGGAGCTCTTCGCCATGCTCGAGTCGCTGCGCGTGGCCACTCCCACGCTGATTCACCCGCGGGCCAGCGTGTCGCGGACCTGCAAGCTGGGCGAGGGCGTCGTCGCCTTCGCGAACGTGGTGCTCGGGGCCGCCGTCGAGATCGGGGACAACGTCGTGCTCTACAGCGGCGCCATCGTCGAGCACGACTGTCGCGTCGCCGACAACGTCTACCTCTCTCCCGGCGTGATCCTGGCCGGGAGCGTCACGATCGAAGCGGGGGCGTTTCTCGGTATGGGCGCGCTGGTGGTGCCGGGCGTGACGGTGCGGAAGGGCGCCAGGGTCAAAGCAGGGGCGGTCGTCGTTCCGGAGCGCGGGGGGATCCAGACCGCATGAGCGGCACCCTTCTCGTCACCGAGTCCACGCGGAGCTACGGCGAATTCAGGCGGAGCTGGGTGCGCGCCGCCTTCGAGCGCTACGTGCGCCGCTACCGGCGGCGGTTGGTCCGCGCCGTCGAGGAGGAGCGCGCGCGCGGCCCGGTCATGCTGCTGACCGCACGCCAGCTGCTGGGCGACGCGCGCCTTCCCACCGGGATGAGCGTCCGCTACTACGACGAGGAATCCTACAAGGTGGACTCGCGCGCCCTCGGTGACTCGACGGCGCGCCTCGTCGCCGACTCGTGGCCGAGCGCGGAGTCGGCGCCCGAGCTGAGCCACCGGGGCGTGTGGCTTCCCGATCTCCTCACGATCTCGCGAAGCATCGTGCTCCGGATGGAGATCGTCGAGCCGCTCGGCATCCTCGAGCACGTGATCGGGGAAGTCGGGCCAGACCGCGTGGTGGTCCTGAGCGGCGCGTCGATGCCGGAACGGCTGGCGCGATTGGTGGCCAGACGACGCGGCGTGCCGTGTCGGACGGCGGCGCCCCGCATGGTCTTCTCGCACGTTCTCTCGGCCACCCTTCGGTGGCTGTACCCGCGAGAGGAACGGGTGCGGCTCCGCGAGCTCACCGATTTCCACCGCGAGCCCGTCGCGGTGGCGCCTGCGTCCGGCACGGAGCGTGTCCTGTGCGTCACGTGCCGTCCCCGGCATCATGCCGTCGTGGATCCGCTCCTCGTCTCCCTCAGGGCCGCGTCTGTCGAGGGCCTCGTGGTCGCCGCCGCCAACCCCGAGCCCGCGTTCGGCCGGAGTCTCGAGCGCCTGCGCGCGAGCGGCTTCCCGGCCGCCTTTCTGACCGACTACCTCTCGAGCGAGGAATCGCGAGCGATGGTCCGGCGCTACCGGCCGGTGCTCGCGAAGACGTGGTCGCGTCTGGAGCGCGATCCCGATTGGTCGCGCCGGCTGACGATAGACGGAGTGCCGCTCGCCGATGTCGTACGCCCGTTTCTACGCGACTCGATTACCCGCGGCCTCCTGTCCGCCCTGCTCGCCCAGGAGGCGGCCTTCCGGGCGCTGGATGCCATTCGGCCCACGGCAGTGCTGATCACCAGCACGCGGCGTTTGGCCGAGCGGGCGCTCGCCTTTGCCGCGGAGCAGCGCGGCATTCCCCGCGTCCTCTTCTCGGGCGCGCTGATGCTCGGCCGCGACCAGTATCCGTTCTTCGATGTCGCGGACCGGATGCTGGTGATCGGCGACCACCTCGAGAGCCAGCTGGTGGACACGGAGAAGATCAAGCCGGAGCGGATCTCGGTCGTCGGTGATCCACGATCCAATGCCGCGCGCCTCGTGCCGCGGGCCGAGCTGCGCCGCGCCGTGGCCGACACGTTCGGGTTGGATCCGGCCCGGCCTGTGCTCGTCTTCGCCTCCAAGTACGTGTCGTTCCTGTTCTCGGCCGAGGAGAAAGAGGCGTACTACCGGACCGTGATCGATGGGCTGCGCCAGAGCGGCACCAATGCCCAGGTGATCCTGAAGGTCCATCCGAACGAGAATATCGCGCTCGTCCGCGAGCAAGCGAGACGGTGGGGGTGGCCGGAGGTGCCGGTGACGCAGGAGTACGACATCCACCGCCTCTTCGCCGCGGCCGACGCCGCGATCATGGTGACGTCCATGGCGGGCGTGGAGGCGATGGCCCTCGGGTGTCCGGTGATCGCCGTGCAGATGGCTGGCAAAGACTATGACGGCGGGTACATGTTCCCCTACGTGCGCGAGGGGGCCGTCGAGCGCGCGAACATCGGAGACTCGCAGGGCTTCGCGCGCGCCCTCGACCGCGTGCTCCTTGACGATCGCGCGCGTGCTGCGCTCGTCAAGCGCGGCTTCGACTTCGCGGAGCGCTACATCCATCCCGTGGACGGTGCCCTGGCCTCCCGCTTTCTCGCCGTGATCGAAGAGATACGCCGGGAACGGACGCAGGAGGTGGCGCGGTGAAGGCCGGCGACCACGCTTTCATGGTCGGCGAGCGGAGGATCGGAAGGGGCACTCCCATCTTCATCGTGGCCGAGGCGGGCGTCAACCACAACGGTGATCCGGCCCTCGCGAGGCGGCTGGTGGACGCCGCCGCGGAGTGCGGCGCCGACGCGGTCAAGTTCCAGACCTTCACCGTGGACTCGCTCCTGACGCGCGGTGCGCCCAAGGCCAGTTACCAGGCGGAAACGACAGGGGCGGGGGAGAGCCAGCGCGAGATGCTGGCGCGCCTCGAGCTTGGCCCCGGCGAGCTCGCCCTGCTCCGCGATCGTTCGGCCAAGCGCGGGCTCGTCTTCTTCTCGGCGCCGTTCGACGAGAAGAGCGCCGATGCTCTCGAGGCGCTCGGCGTCCCCCTCTTCAAGATCCCTTCCGGCGAGATCACGAATCTTCCGCTGCTGCGGCACGTGGCGGCCAAGGGCCGCCCCATCATCCTCTCGACGGGCATGGCGAGCCTGGAGGAGGTCGAGCAGGCGGTGGCCACCATCCGCGCCGCGGGCGATCCGCCGCTGGCCGTCCTGCACTGCCTCTCCGCGTATCCGGCGCCGCCCGGCGAGATCAACCTGCGCGCCATGGACACGCTGGCCGCCCGCTTCGGCGGTCCCGTCGGCTTCTCCGACCATACGCTCGGCATCGAGATCGCCGTCGCCGCCGCGGCGCGTGGCGCGGACATCATCGAGAAACACCTGACGATCGACACGGCCCTCGCGGGACCCGACCACCGCGCGTCTCTCGACCCGCCCGCCTTCGCGGCCATGGTGCGTGCCATCCGCAACGTCGAATCGGCCCTGGGCGACGGCGTCAAGCGCCCGATGCCATCCGAGGCCGACACACGGCGCGTGGCCCGCAAGAGTCTCGTGGCCGCGCACGCGCTCGGGGCCGGCAGGCGGCTCACGGCCGGGGACGTCGTCGTCAAGCGGCCCGGCACCGGCATTCCCCCGGGCGAGCTGCCGCGCGCGCTCGGCCGAAAGGTGACTCGCGATGTCGCCGCTGACGAGGTGATCCCGTGGGAGGCGCTCGGGGAGCCATGACGACTGCACCGCGACGCGTCGGCGTGGTGACGGTCAGCCGCTCGGACTACGGGCACCTGCGGCCCGTGATCGACGGCATCCGCCGGGCCCCCGACCTGGAGCTCGTGCTCTTCGTAGGCGGCATGCATCTCGCGCCCGAGTTCGGGAATACGGTCCGGGAGATCGAAGCCGATGGCATTCCCGTCGCCGAGCGGATCGAGATGCTCGAGAAGGACGACACGCCCGAGGTGGTGGCGATCTCGACGGGACGCGGCGTCGAGGGCTTCGCGCGCGCCTTTGCCCGCCGCCGGCCGGACCTGGTGGTCGTGCTCGGCGACCGCTTCGAGATGCTGGCGGCGGCCGTGGCGGCCCTGCCCTTTGCTCTCCCCGTCGCGCATATCCACGGGGGCGAGGTCTCCGAGGGCGCGATGGACAATCAGATCCGTCACGCCATCACCAAGCTCGCCCACGTGCACTTCGCCTCCGCCGACATCCACGCGCGTCGCATCGCACGAATGGGCGAGGAGGCGTGGCGCATCCACACCGTCGGCGCGCCCGGCCTCGACCGGTTCGCCGGCCTCGCCGCGCTGCCGCGCGAAACCCTCGCGCGCGAGCTGGGACTGCCCGCCGAGGGGCCGTGGCACCTCGTCACCTTCCACCCTGTCACACTCGAGTACCGCGACACGGCGTACTACGTGGACGAGCTCCTCGCGGCGCTCGAGAAGTCCGACGGCACGCTCGTGATCACGTACCCCAATGCCGATACGTCCGGCCGCGTCATCATCGACAGGCTCGAGGAGTTCGCCGGGCGCCATCCCGGCCGCTGCCGGCTCCTACGCAGCCTCGGCGAGCGCCTTTACCTCTCGCTCCTCAGCCATGCCGACGTGATGATCGGAAATTCCTCGAGCGGGCTCATCGAGGCGCCGTCGTTCGGGCTGCCCGCGGTCAATATCGGCGCGCGCCAGCGCGGCCGCCTGCGCGGGGCCAACGTGATCGACGTCGCGCCATCTCGCGAGGAGATTCTCCGCGGCATCGAGGCGGCGCAGGCGCCGGCGTTCAGGGCACGGGCCCGCGCCGCCGCCAATCCCTACGGCGACGGCAGCGCCGCCCCCCGGATCGTCGACATCCTGAGAAAAGTCCCGCTCGATGCGCGACTTGTCCAGAAGCGATTCACCGACGTCGAGGGGGAAGCCTGATGGCCGACCTGGCCGCCTGCACCCTGGGCCTGGGAGCGAGCCTGCGCGCCGTGCTTGAAGCCATGACCCAGAGCGGCAAGCAGATCGTCCTCGTGGTGGATGCCGACCGGAGGCTCGCCGGGGTGGTCACGGACGGCGACATCCGCCGGGCCATGCTCCGCGGCGCGTCCCTCGACGCCAAAGTGGACGAGGTCGTCAACCGCGCACCGCTGGTGGGGCCGTCGGGGCTGTCCGGCCCGGAGGCGCTTCAGATCATGCGGTCGCGGTCCGTGCGCCACCTGCCGCTGCTCGACGCCGAGCGTCGCGTGGCGGACATGCTGCGGCTCGAGGATCTGGTCGCGCTGCCGCCGCTGAGAGCCCACGCCGTCATCATGGCGGGAGGTGAAGGACGTCGGCTCAGGCCGCTGACCGAGTCCACGCCCAAGCCCCTGGTTGCCGTTGGCGGCAAGCCGCTGGTCGAGCTCCTGATCGAGCGGCTGCGCCAGTCGGGCGTGACGGAGATGACGGTCGCGCTTCACCACAAGTCGGAGCTGATCCGGAAGCGCCTGGGTAACGGCAGCCGGCTCGGCGTGAGCCTCGACTACGCTCTCGAAGCCAGCCCACTTGGCACCATGGGGGCGCTCACGCTCCTGCGCGATCGACTCGACGCCCCCTTCTTCGTGGTCAATGCCGACATCCTGACCAAATGCGACTTCCGGGCGATGTGGGAATACCACCGCGGCCAGCGCGAGGCCGCGATGACCGTGGGCGTGTCCCTCCACCAGGTGGACATTCCCTACGGCGAGTTCACGCTCCACGACGGGCGCGTGACCCGGGTGGAGGAGAAGCCGCACAAGGAATTCCCGGTGAACGCCGGGATCTACCTGCTGGACCCGTCCGCCGTCGACCTGATCACTCCCGGGGAGTATTTCGACGCGACCGATATGATCCGGGCGTTGGTCGACGGCGGGCGCGTTGTGGCGGCTTATCTCATCCGCGAGTACTGGCTCGACGTTGGCCGGCTCCACGACCTGGAGAAGGCCAATCGCGACGTCGCCGAAGGACTTTTGGATTGACTGTGAATACCGTCGGCGTAGTGGGGCTCGGTTATGTCGGCTTGACGCTGGCGGTGACGCTGGCGCGCAAGGGCTTCACCGTCCACGGCGTGGACACGTCGCAGGCCGTGCTCGACTCGCTCGGGAAGGGCCGGCCGCACATTTTCGAGCCGGGTGTGGAGGAAGGTCTCCGCGAGTTTCTCGGCGAGCGCCTCCACGTCGCCGCCGAGCTGCCCAAGGGCGGAGTCGATGTGGCGATCATCTGCGTCTCGACGCCGGTCAACCCCGGCACCCATGAGCCCGAGCTCGGCAATCTCCGCGCGGCCTCCAGGCACGTGGCGGAGCGCTGCGCGTCCAACACCCTCGTCATCGTCAGGAGCACCGTGCCGGTGGGCGCGAGCCGCTCCGTGGTGCTGCCCGAGCTCCTCGCCAGGTGGGGGCGGGCTCGACTGGCCTTCGCGCCCGAGCGGACCATACAGGGGCAGGCCCTTCGGGAGCTGGAGGAGCTGCCGCAGGTGGTCGGCGGTCTCGACTCCGACGGCCGTGAGTCGGCGGCGGCGCTCTTCGCCCGCATCACGCACAGGGTCGTCCCCGTGTCCTCGCTCGAGGCGGCCGAGCTCGTCAAGCTGGTGAACAACTGTCACACGGACCTGATCTACTCCTACGGCAACGAGGTCGCCCTCATGGCCGAAAGCTGGAAGCTCGATCCGCTCGAGGTGATCCGCGCGGCCAACGTCGAGTACCCGCGCCCCGACCTCGCCAAGCCCGGCTTCGTCGGAGGCGCGTGCCTGTCCAAAGACCCCTACATCCTCATGACCGCCTCTCGTGCCGCGGGTTTCACGCCCTGGCTGGTGGGGCAGGCCCGCGGGCTCAACGAGCATCTGCCGGGGCACGTGGCCGAGCGCCTCATCGCCATGATCCGCTCCGCTCGGGGCGCGGCCGAGGGCGCGCGGCTCGCCGTCCTCGGCTGGGCCTACAAGGGCTGGCCGCCGACCGACGACATGCGCGGCTCGCCGATTCTCTCGATGCTGCCGCTCTTCCGCGCCGCGGGGCTCGAGCTTCGCGGCCACGATCATTTGGTCGCGGCGGGTATCATTCGCGAGCTCGGGGCTGAGCCCGTGACCGCGGAAGCGGCCTTCGAGGGCGCCGACGCCGTGCTCGTCATCACCAACCATCCCGAGTACGCCAAGCTCGATCTGGGGCGGCTCCTGCCGCGACTGCGGCACCCGGCCGTGCTCTACGATTGTTGGCGCATCCTCGACGAGGAGACGGTGCGGGCGGCCGGGGTGCGCTACGCGGGCATCGGCTATGCCTAGGGCGCTCATACTCGGCGGGGCGGGCTTCATCGGCTATCACCTCGCCGCGCGGCTCTGCGCCGAGGGGCACACGCTGACGCTCGTGGACGATCTCTCGCGCGGCCGGCGCGACCGGGAGCTCGAGGCGCTCTGCGCCCGGCCCAACGTCACCATGGTGCGGGCGGACCTGACGCGCCCGGACGCGCTCGCGGAGCTGCCGCGCCGATGGGACTCCGTGTACATGCTCGCGGCCGTGGTGGGGGTGCGCAACGTCGAGACCGACCCGGCGCGCGTGGTGCGCACCAACACGCTCGCGCTCATGCATCTCCTCGACTGGCTCGCGCCCGAGTCTGGTGTTCTTTTCTTCGCCTCGACCAGCGAGACCTACGCGGGCGGGGTGTTGGCGGGGACGGTGCCGGTGCCGACGCCCGAGGAGGTCGCGCTGTCGGTCGAGGACATCCGGGCGCCGCGCTTCGCCTACGCCGCGAGCAAGATCCTGGGAGAGGCCGCGGTGGTCCACACGGCGCGCGCCCGCGGGCTCTCCGCCGTCGTCGGCCGCTTTCACAACGTCTACGGCCCGCGAATGGGCGCCGACCACGTGATTCCCGAGCTGTCGCTCCGCGCGTTCCGCCGCGAGAACCCTTTCCGCGTCTACGGCGCCGACCAGCGCCGCGCTTTCTGCCACGTCTCGGATGCCGTGGAGGCGCTGGTCCGGCTCACGTCGACCCAGACGGCGTGGGGGCAGATCGTCAACATCGGCAACGACAGCGAGGAGACGCTGATCGAGGACCTGGTCCGGCTCATACTGCGAGAGGCCCGCTTCGAGCCCGCGCTCGAGCGCGTCGCCGCTCCCGCGGGCTCGGTCGCGCGGCGCTGCCCCGATATCGGGCGCCTCCAGGCGCTCACGGGCTTCGTGCCCAAGGTGTCCCTGGAAGCCGGGGTGCGCGACACCATGGCGTGGTACCGCGACTGGCGCGGGCGCGAGGGAGGGGCGCGATGACAGGGTCCGGGCGCGCCATTCCGAACGCCGTGCCGCACCTCGCCGGCAACGAGTGGAAGTACCTCAAGGAATGCCTCGACACCAACTGGGTCTCGTCCGTCGGCCCCTTCGTGGACCGCTTCGAGCGGGAGGTGGCGGCCTATGTCGGCGTGCCTCACGGCGTCGCCACCGTGAACGGCACCGCCGCGCTCCACGTGGCGCTCCTGGCGGCGGGCGTCCAGCCGGGTGACGAGGTGCTGGTGCCGGCGCTCACCTTCATCGCGACGGCCAATGCCGTGTCCTACTGCGGCGCTCAGCCGATCTTCCTCGACTCCGAGGAGACGTCGTGGGGCCTCGACGCGGGCAAGATGGCCGAGTTCCTCTCGCGCGAGTGCGTGGTCAAGGCGGGGCAGGTGGTCAACCGGGCGACGGGGCGCGTCGTGCGCGCGGTGCTGCCCGTGCACCTGTACGGTCATCCCTGCGACCTGGACGCGGTCCTGGAGGTCGCGGCACGCTACCCGCTCGCCGTGGTCGAGGATGCGGCGGAAGCCTTGGGCGCGCTCTACCGGGGCCGGCGCGTCGGATGCGAGGGGCTCGTGAGCTGCCTGTCCTTCAACGGCAACAAGATCATCACGACGGGCGGCGGCGGGATGGTCCTGACCCGCGACGATGCGCTGGCCCGGCGCGTCCGCTCGCTGACGACCCAGGCGCGCGCGGACGGCATCGAGTACGTGCACGAGGAGACCGGGTTCAACTACCGGCTCACCAATATCCAGGCGGCGCTCGGCGTGGCGCAGCTCGAGCAGCTCGACGGCTTCGTCGAGGCCAAGCGCGCGACGGCGGCTCACTACGCGGAGGCGCTGGCGCGGGTGCCCGGAGTCACGGTGTTCACCGAGGCGCCGTGGGCGCGCTCGACGTACTGGATGACGTCTGCGTTGCTGGAGGGGCCGCGCCCCACGGATGTCCGCGCGCTCCTGCGGGGGCTCATGGGGGCCGGAGTAGGCGCACGACCCCTCTGGCGACCGCTCCATCAGCAGCCGGTCTTCAAGGCCGCGCAGGCCTACAAGGTCGAAGTCGCGACGCGCCTCTACGAGCGCGGCCTGTCGCTGCCGTGCTCGGTCGGGATCACCGCGGAAGAGCGCGCCGCCGTCGTGGCCGCTCTCGCCGACGGCCTCGGGAAGGGGGCCTCAGAGTGAGGCGTCCACGCCACAGAGCCGCAGGCAGTAGAGGAGGTCTCCGACGCAGCCCGTGCAGAGCTTGCCGGTATTCTCCTTTCCCGGAAGCGGCCACCGGCCCGCTCGGCACGCCGCCCGCAGCTCGCCGAGTGTCACCATGGTGCAGTAGCAGAGCAGAATATCGTCTCCGGGCTCCTGCTGTGACGGTTCCGTGCCCGCACCAGAGGTCATTTGGCGTAGGTGAAGAGATGATCGAACAGCACGAGATCGCCCGTGCCCGCGCGGCGGCCGACAACGTAGCTCAGCAGCCTGAAGAGGGCCTTGACTTCCACGCGGGCGAGGCGCTCCCCGCCGTTTTCCGCGGGCAGTTGCACTTCACTGTGGCACTTGGGAGCGAGCGTCACGTCCCGGGCGATTCGCCGGCTCCCGTAGTACGCGAACACTTGGGCCTGCACCGGCACGAAGCGGGCCGGGCAGCCGAGGAGGAGCGAGTAGGTCTCGGCGAAGGGCTGCTGCCGGAAGACGTAGGTCTCGAAGTTGTTGATGTTCGTCGCGCCGACCCGGTCGGGCACGCCGCCGAGCGCCGCGTTGACGGCGTAGTAGAGCGGCGCCGCCGTGGACCCACGCCGGTGGAAATACGCGTAGTGATGCGGCCGGTACGGGAAGATGGCGTCGTCGTACCGCGCGTCGAGGACGACCATGACGCGCTCCTGCGTGCCCGTCGCGTTGCCGACGAGAGCGCCCAGATCGAGAACCTCCAGCCCCGGGTCGACGGCCGGCGTGGCCAGGAGCGCGCCGTCCTTGTCGTACAGCGTGACCTCGAGGGACGCCAGCCGCCGGTGCGCGCCGGCATCCCGCTGGTGAATGATCTCCACGCAATGATCGTAGCCGTGCTCGTAGAACGTGCCCGACAGCAGCGCCGAGAGGCTACTTGACATGCATCAGCGACAAGGGCCCGGCGAGGTCCAGGGGTCCCGCGCCCACGAGGTAGAGATTGAACCAGGCGTTGCCTTCGAGCCCGAGCCGCCAGGCGCCTGCATTCAGCGCGCGCCCCGGGGCGAGCGATGCGACGTCCAGGAGATGCGAGCCCATGGGCGGCAGCCGGAAGAGCCGGGAGCCCACCGCGCGCGCTGCAGCGCTCTGCGCCGGGTTGAGGACCGCCCGGATGCAATTCGTCACGTTCGAGAGATTCATGAGGAGCACATGCGATCGGCTTTCAGGACCCAGATAGACGTACTGGTTTCGCGCAAAGAGAGGGATCGTCCGGCCGGCCAGGGACGCCACCCCGCAGCCCGCCTCCAGCAGCAGGCGCGTCAGGGGCGGGTACGCCTCGACGAACTCGCCGCGTCCGTGGGTCGCGGTGTAGTCGTGGCCATCCGAGAGCGTCACGTAGAGATCGGACTGGATCCGGTCGCCGGTGACCGTGACGAAGCCGCAGCCTCCGTCCGCCGGCTTCAGGGGAAGCTCGAGGGCGTCGGTGCTGCTCTGGAGCGAGACCTCGTAGACGTGGGCCGCGACGCCCCGGGCGTCGTACTGGACGACCGAGGCGCGGAAGGGGCCGCTGCCGTGCTCCGGCTTGAAGCGGGCCTCCACGTTGCTCAGCACGAGCGCGCACTCGAGTCCGGGCCGGACGATCCAGGGCAGGTAGTACGTCGGGGGCCGCGCGACGCCGAGCAGGCGCCGAGCGAGGGAGCGAAACATGCGTGTCATCGCGCCGAGCGTAGCCCGGCCCTTTCCGGAGTGTCAAGCGCGGGACGCGCGGACGCCATGGTGACGCCGTGACGCTGCCCCGCATTCCCATCGCCGCGCCCGTGATCGGCGAGGAAGAGATCGCCAACGTGATGGAGGCGATGCGCTCGGGCTGGATCAGCTCGCTCGGCGCGTTCATCGGGCAGTTCGAGCGCGACTTCGCCGCCTTCTGCGGGGTCGCGCACGGCGTGGCCGTCGCGAACGGGACGATGTCGCTCCATCTGGCGCTCGTGGCCGCGGGGGTCGGGCCGGGCGACGAGGTGATCATTCCGAGCCTGACCTTCGTCGCCACCGCGAACGTCGTCCACTACTGCGGGGCCACCCCCGTGTTCGCGGACTCGGATCCCGGGACCTGGCAGCTCGATCCGGCGAAGCTCGAGGCGCGGATCACGCCGAAGACGCGCGCCATCATCCCGGTGCACCTGTACGGCCATCCGTGCGACATGGACGCAATCATGGCTATCGGGAATCGGCGCGGGATCCCCGTGCTGGAGGACGCCGCGGAGGCGCACGGCGCCGAGTGCCGGGGCCGCCGCGTCGGCTCTCTCGGAGCGATCGGCTGCTTCTCCTTCTACGGCAACAAGATCATCACGACCGGCGAGGGAGGCATGTGCGTGACGGACAACGCGGCCCTCGCGGAGCGGCTCCGGCTCTTCCGGGACCACGGCATGGATCCCAAGCGCAGCTACTGGCACGAGGTGATCGGCTTCAACTACCGGATGACGAATCTCCAGGCCGCGGTGGGCGTGGCCCAGACGAAGAAGATGCTGGGCTTCATCGAGAAGAAGCGGCAGATCGCGCGCTGGTACGCCGACCGTCTGGCGCCCCTCGCCCGGGCCGGCCGGCTCCGCCTTCATCCGGAGGCCGCGTGGGCGCGCAACGTCTACTGGATGTATTCGGTGGTTCTCGGCGAGGCCACTCCCACCCTCGACGTCGTCAGGAGCCGGCTCGCAGATCGCGGCGTGGACTCCCGGCCATTCTTCCACCCGATCCACACGCTGCCGCCCTACGCAACGGGCCAGCGGCTGCCCGTCGCGGAGCAGCTGGCGTCCCACGGCCTGAACCTGCCCTCCGGCACTGGTCTCGGCCAGGCGGAGGTCGAGCGGGTCGCCCTGGCGTTGGCCGAGGCCCTGGAAGGCTGATGGTCTGGCGGATTCCCGTCGCCAAGCCGGATATCGGCTCCCCCGAGGCGGAAGCCGTCAGGGTCGTGGCCGCGAGCGGCTGGATCACCCAGGGTGAGAAGGTGCGCGAGCTCGAGGCGGCGTTCGCCCGGCTCTGCGGCACCGAACACGCCGTGGCGACCACGACAGGCACGGCCGCCCTGCACGTGGCCCTGGCCGCGCTCGGGGTCGGGTCGGGCGACGAGGTCATCACGACGCCGCTTTCGTGTATCGCCTCGGCGAACCCGATCCTCTTCACCGGGGCACGCCCGGTCTTCGGCGACGTCGACCCTGAAACCTACAACCTCGAAGTTGCCGGGATCGAGAAGCGCATCACGTCGCGGACACGGGCGCTTTTGCCGGTGCACCTCTTCGGTCATCCGCTGGACCTCGATCCCATCCTGGAGCTTGCGCGCGCACGCGGGCTGCCGGTGATCGAGGACGCCTGCCAGGCCACGGGAGCCCGCTACAAGGGGCGCGCCGTGGGCGGCTTCGGCACCGTCGGGTGCTTCAGCCTCTACGCGAACAAGATCATCACCTCGGGAGAGGGAGGCATGCTGGTGACCGGCGACGCGGAGCTGGCCGAGCGGATGCGCGCCATCCGGAACTTCGGCCAGGTCCCGGGGCAGCACTTCCTCCATGCCTTCCTCGGCGGCAACGCCAAGATGACCGACCTGCAGGCGGCGGTGGGATGCGCGCAGGTGGGCAAGCTCGAAGGCTACATCACCCGGCGCCGGGCCAACGTCGCGGCGCTCAACGCGGCGTTGGGGGGCCTGGACCGGATGATCGAGCGCTTGCCGGCCGAGCGCCCGTACGCGCGGTCGGTCTACTTCGGGTATCACCTCCTCTTCCGCGAGCCCCAACTTCGCGGGCGCGCCGAAGCCGCGCTTCACGCGGCCGGGATCGAGACGCGGCCGTTCTTCTCTCTCATCCCCGCCCAGGCGCCGTACCGGGACATGGGGTACAGCGCCGCCGACACGCCCGTCGCCGCCGATCTGCTCTCGCGCGGCCTCTACGTCTCCAACTCGCCCGATCTCACCGCCGACGAGCGGGAGCTGATCGCGGGCACGCTGCGGCAGCTGGCGCGCGCCGAAGGACTCGCGTGATGCGGATCTGCTCTCCGCACTGCGGCATCGCGCCCGAGTCCGGCTCGGGCGGGGAAGTCTACGAGCGCGATCTCCTGAAGGGCCTGGCCGCGCTCGGCGAGGAGTGCCACGTGCTGCTGGCCCGCGGCAAGCCCTACGAGCGCGTTCCCGGGGTCACGGTTCACCCGGTATGGCCTCCCAAGGGCCTCCGCTGGTACGTCACGCCCTTTGTCTGGCCGAGGTACATCAAGAAGCTGTGGGACGAGCAGGGCTATGACCTGTTGCGCGCACACTCCGCGCGCTTCGTGGGCCCCGCCGCGCTCTGGGCGCGGCGGCACTACCGGCTGCCGGTACCGATGGTGACCCATCATCACCACCTCGACCCGAGCCCGCTCAACCCGATCATCGAGAAGCGTGTCATCGAGGCGTCCGACTGCGTGATCACCGACAGCCAGTTCGCCAAGCGCCAGCTTGCCGACGAGCTGGGCGTCCGCACCGACCACGTCCAGGTCGTCTACTGCGGTGTCGGGCCGAAGTACGCCCCGGGCCCGAGAGACGAGGTCCTGGCCAGGCGTTGGAACATCGCGGGCAAGCGGGTGCTGCTGTCGTTGGGCCCGCTGATCGCCAGGAAGAACCCCGTGCTGCTCATCGAGACCTTCGCGGAGATTCGCCGCGCGGCGGGCGAGGACGTCCGGCTGGTCTGGGTCGGGTCGGGTCCGCTCAGGAGCGAGCTCGAGGCGCTGGTCAACCGTCTCGGCCTCCAGGGCGACGTGATCTTCACCGGCTACCTACCCGAGGCCGACAAGGTTCCCATGCTGAACCTGGCTGACGTCTTCGCCTTTCCCTCGCTCCTCGAGGGATTCCCGCTCGCGCCGCAGGAGGCCATGTCGTGCGGCAAGCCGGTGGTGGCTTTCCGCGCGGCGTCGCTCGGCGAGATGATCGAGGACGGCGGCACGGGCTTCCTGGTCGAGTGCGTCTGCTGCGGGAGCCGGAGGTCCGTGCCCGCTTCGGCGCCGCGGCTGCCGAGCGAGTGGATCGCCACTTCCGCTGGGACCTGACGGTGCGCCGGGTCCAGAAGGTCTACCAGGAGACGGTGGATGGGTTCAAGCCTGCCCGTTAGGCTCCGCTGCCCGGACTGCTCCAAGTCCATGGGGCCGCTCGAGGGGCGGCCGGCCTGTCCCGGATGTGGGAGAACTTTCGCCCCCGCCGACGGCGTGTGGGACCTCCTGCCGCGATCGCTCGACGCGGTGAAGTCCAACGAAGACGAGGCGCACGCGGATGCGGGACTGCCGACGTGGCGCCGCCTTTTCCAGCACAAGCGCTACTGGATCGAGTGGTGCGACACGCGCTGGCTGCCCGAGCTGGTGGACGGCCGGACCCGAAGCTTTCTCGAGATCGGCGGCGGGCTCTGCTACGCGAGCGCCCTGGCCAAGGCACGCACGCCCCAGGCAACGGTCGTGGCTACTGATGTCTCGCCCCGCTACCTCAGGCAGCATGCCGTCCCCACCGGTGACATACTCGGCTCCCCGGCGGACGTGTACGCCGCCGCCGATGCCGAGACGCTGCCGTTCGACGACGGGCAGTTCGACGCCGTTTACTCGCAGGTCGTCCTCTACCGTCTGCCGGACCCGTCCCGGGCGCTCCGCGAGATCCGCCGGGTGCTGGCGCCGGGCGGCCGCTATCTCGGCGTGGAGCGCGCCTCGCCGTGGCTGCCGCCATTTGCCGCCCCCGAGGCGCGCGCGCTCGACGCCCGGGCCACGAAGCAGGGCACCCGCGAGCGTGCGATCCGCTACCGCGAATGGCGGGCCATCCTCGAGGACGCGGGACTGGGAGCCGGATGTCTCGCGCCGGTGCCGGGAGACCGCGTGGGATCTCCGTGGCTTCGCCGCCTCGGCAATGCGGCGCGGCAAATCTACGTCACCATCCGGATCACGCGATGACAGCCCGTCGTGTGCGAGCGGCGGTGCTCTCCAGTGTCGTCCTCGCCAACAACAAGGCCAAGCTCCTCGCCATTCGCCTGACCCGGTGGACCGGAAAGAGCCGCGAGTACGTCCACCCCAAGCATCTCCTCGGAGAGAGCGAAGAGAACTACTGGTACCTCGGCTACGTCGTCCCCGACGCAGAGGTGCTCGACGTGGGGTGCGGCAACGGCATGCACTCGCTCAAGGCCGCGCGACGCTGCCGTCATGTCGTGGGCGTGGACGCGAGCCTCTACTCCCTGGGCGTGGCGCTGCGGTCAAGCCGGGGCCTGCCGTCGCCCAATGCCGCGTTCTTCGCCGCGGACCTCGAGCAGGGGCTGCCGGTGCAGGGCGGCCGCTTCGACACCGTGATCTGCCTCGACCTGCTCGAGCACGTCCACAAGCGCGACCTCCTCCTCACCGAGATCCGGCGATCGCTCAAGCCGGGCGGGAGCATGCTCCTCTCGGTGCCCAACCGCGGCACGTCCTGGAAGCGGCGGCTCGACCGGGCCGGGCTCTTCTCCTATTCGGACCCCGATCACAAGATCGAATACACGCTCGAGGAGCTGGAGGCGGAGCTCGCCAGGAACGGCTTCCGCATCGTGCACCTCCATCCCACGGTCTACGACACCCCGCTCATCGGGGCCATCGATCTCGTCGGCGGCATATCCCTCGGCCTCTACCGCAGGCTCACCGAGGCCCGGCGGCGTCTCGCGCGCAGGTACCCGGAGGAGAACGCGGGGTTCTTCGCCGTCTGCGCTGCGAAATGAAGATCGTCTTCGCCAGCGAGTACTATCACCCGTGGGCTCCCGGCGGCACGGCCTGGAGCCTGGAGCTCCTCGCGCGCGCCCTGATCGCCCGGGGCCACGAGGTGACCGTGGTCACCCCGAACTACGGAGCAGCCGCACGCGAAGAGGTCAATGGCGTGCCGGTGGTGCGCTTCCCCTTCTGGCGCCGCCTCCGACCCGGCGCGGGGCTGGCACCGGTGCGCGACCACGTCAATCCGCTCTTTCACCTGCTCTTCGCCCGCGCGCTGGTCTCGGCTGCGCGCCGGGCCGGTGCCGACGTGCTCCACGCGCAGGAGAAGCACGCGCTGGTCGGCGCCTTCCTGGCCGGCCGCTGGCTCCGCAAGCCCGTTTTCCTCTCGCTTCGCGATTTCGGTCTCATCTGCCCCATCACGACCTGCCTGCTGCGGCATACCCATATCCCGTCCGACTGCGGGTCCGCCAAGCTCCAGCGCGAGTGCGTGCCGGATTTCTTCGGCCGGTACATTCGCGCCGGCGCGCTCCGCAAGCTTCGGATACGCTGCTCGCTGGCACTTCTCTATCTCGACGCCAGGCTCAAAGGGGCGCTCGTCCGCCGGGTGCGAGGCGTTACCGCCGTGAGCCGGAGCCTCCTCGACATCTACGGCCGCGCCGGCCGGATTCGCGCCGAGCGGGGTCACGTCGTGTACAACCTGCCTCCGCCCCCGGCCGCGGCCGGATTCGACCGGAGCCGGGCTCTCGCCGACTTCGGACTGCCCGCGCATCCGCTGGTGCTCTATGTCGGCAAGTGCTCCCCGGGCAAGGGCTTCCCCGTCTTCACGGAGGCGGCCCGGATCGTGACGGCGCGCATGCCCGGGACGTGCTTCGTGGCGGTCGGGGAGGGTCCGCCCGAGTGGTTTCCCCGCAGCGCGGAAGTCCGCCTCCTGGGGAGCCGCTCGCACGCGGAGGTGGGGAAGCTCTACGCGCTGGCCGACGTGGTGGTGCACCCCGCGGTCTGGCCCGAGCCTTTCAGCCGCGTCCCGCTGGAGGCGGCCGCTTTCGCCAAGCCCGTGATCGGCACCAGGATAGGCGGCACGCCCGAGGCGGTGGACGACAAGTCCACGGGACTCCTGGTCGAGCGGAGCGATCCGGACGCCCTGGCGCGGGCGATCGAAGATCTGCTCGCCGACCCCGATCTCCGCCGGGCGCTCGGCCGGCGGGCCGCCGAGACGGTGGCAGCGAAGTTCAGCGACGACCGCATCGTGGACGAGCTCCTTCGCGCCTACGGGCCCGTCTCTGGCGAGAAACGCGGGGGGGAGACGCGCCGATGATTCTGCCGCTCCGGACCATCGGCATCCTGCCCGCCCTCGGCAGCGGGCTCACGGACCTCCGGCGCACGGGCCAGCACGAGCGGCTGCTCAACTACGATCTCCGCCACTATTGCGAGAGCTACGACCGGGTCTACTACGTCAGCTACTTTCGCGAATCGCTCGGCGACTTCACCAGCGATCCGCTCCTCCTCGACAAGATCGTCCTCTTGCCCAAGCGCGGGCGGTGGCCTGCGCGCGCGTACGCCTTCCTCCTGCCCTTCCTCTACCGGCGCCAGCTTCGCGAGTGCGAGGCGCTCCGGATCGAGCAGTTCTCAGGCGTCGTGCCGGCCCTCGTCACGCGGCTGCTCGACGGGATCCCGTTCGTCGTCACGTATGGCTATCACTACGGTGAGGTCGCCCGGATTGCCGGGTCGCGGCTCAAGCCGCGGCTCTACCGGTGGCTCGAGCGCGCGGCGTTCCCTCGGGCGGCCGGCGTGATCGTGACGTCGCGCCAGATGGAGAGCGTGCTGGCTTCCCACCCGACCCGGCCACGGCTCGCCTACTTCCCGAACGGCGTGGACACTGACAGCTTTTCCCCTGCGCCGGAGGTCCGGCCCGCCTCCGGGCGCACCGTGCTCTACGTCGGTCGCCTCGGGCAGGAAAAAAACGTGGGCCGGCTCATCGAGGCGCTCGCCCTGCTGAGAGAGCCGTCGCTGAAGCTCCGCCTCGTGGGCGACGGCAGCCTGCGCGGCGATCTCGAGAGGCGGGCGCGGGAGGCCGGCGTGACGGCGGAATTCCTGGGCGTTGTCCCGCACGGCCGGCTGCCGCAGCAGTTCAGATCGGCGGACTGCTTCGTGCTGCCGTCCCTCACCGAGGGCAATCCCAAGGCGCTCATTGAAGCCATGGCCTGCGGGCTGCCCTGCGCGGCATCCGCGCGCGGCGGCATTCCCTCGATCGTGGAGGACGGCGTCACCGGCCTCCTCTTCGACCCCGAGGACGCGGCGGACATCGCGCGCGCGGTCGAGCGGCTCCTGGCGGATCGCGCGCTCGCCCGCGAGCTCGGAGCGCGCGCGCGCGCGAAGGCGCTCCGCCTCTACGACGTCCATGCTCTCCTCAAGGCGGAGATCAGCTTCGTCCACTCCGTGTCCGGCTCTCGATCTCTGACCGAGCTCTTCGAGGGTTACGCGCGTGATGTCCGCATGGACGAGGCACTACCCGAGTTCGTCGCCGAGAGACTTCGCGCGCTGGCCCGGGAGGGACCCCGCTCCGTGCTGGACCTCGGCGCCGGGGACGGCCGCTATCTCGAGCTCCTGGCGCCCCTGCTGCCGCCGGGCGCGCGACTCGTGGCCTGCGAGATCAGCCTGCTGCGCGCCCGCCGTATCCTGGCCAAGGGATTTCCGGTGGTGGTCGCGCAGTCGGAAGCCCTCCCATTCAAGCCCGGCGCATTCGACCTCGTCAGCTTCATGGAGGTGATCGAGCACACGCGCTCGCCCGCCGCGAGCCTGGATGAGACGGCCCGCGTGCTGCGTGCGGGGGGACGGCTCGCGCTGACCACGCCGAACTATCCCATGAAGCGGCTCTTCGATATCCGGGCGGCCTTACGCCAGCGAAGCTGGGCGCGCCTCAAGGACGACCCGACCCACATCTCGCCGCTCTCGGCGGGACGGCTCGAGCGGCTGCTCCAGCCTCGCTTCGCGCGCGTGCATCTGGAGGGCACCGCGATCCCCGGCGAAGGGCATATCCGATGGCTGGGCAAGCTCAGGAAGTCGCGGATCGGGCTCAGGCTCTCGAACAAGCTCTTCGCCCTGTGCGTGAGACGGGACTAGGGCTCACACCTGCCGATTTGCGGGCCGGGTTTGCCGGGAATGGTCAGGCGGCTCTCGTCGGGCGGGCGCGGGTTTCCGATGCTCCGACACATGTTTCCGGGGGTTGCGCTGCGTCCCCAAGAGGACCGAAGGTTGGCCCGATTCGTGCTACGGTAGGTGCACGGCCATGATCACTCTGATCAACCCGCCGGGCATCAAGACCTTCTCGGGCCTCCAGATGCACTCGCCCAACCCGCCGCTGGGGCTTGCCTACATCGCGGCCGCCATCAAGGACGCGGGCTTCCCCTACCAGGTTATCGACGGCACCGGCGAAGCCCTCGACATGGTGCGCCCCTATGCCGACCGCGACGACTTCATGATCCAGGGGCTGTCCTTCGACGAGATCACGACCCGGATCCACCCGGACACGGACGTGATCGGCGTCGCCTGCATGTTCTCCACGCTGTGGCCGCTCGTGAACAAGCTCGCCTGGGCGGTACGGGAGAAGTTCCCCGATGCCTGGATGATCCTGGGCGGCGAGCACGGTACCGCGGTGCCCGAGAACGTGCTCAGGCAGAGCCCCTTCGACGCGGTGGTGCTGGGCGAGGGGGAGGACACGGTGTTGGAGCTGCTCCGCGCAAGGCGGGAGGGCCGGCCGCTGGGGCAGGTCAGGGGGATCGCCTTCAGGGATGGCGACCGCGTGGTCAAGACGGGGCTCTCGGCGCGGAAGAAAGACGTGGACGCGATCGCGCGGCCAGACTGGGACTCCTTCCCGATCGAGGAGTACATCGCGCGCCACCAGATCAACGGCGCCAACATGGGCCGCTCGATGCCGCTGCTGGCGACGCGCGGCTGTCCATTCCAGTGCACCTTCTGCTCCAACCCCGGCATGTGGACCCAGCGCTGGATCCCGCGCGAGCCACGGCTGGTGGCCGACGAGATGGAGCTCTACGTCCGCAAGTACCGCGTGACGAACTTCGATTTCCAGGACCTGACGTCGATCATCAAGCGCCAGTGGATCATCGACTTCTGCCGGGAGCTGATCGCCCGCGACCTGCGCATCACCTGGCAGATGCCGAGCGGCACCCGCGCCGACGTGTTCGACGCCGAGGTCGCCGACCTCTTGTATCGCTCGGGCTGCCGGGCGCTCGCCTTCGCGCCGGAGAGCGGCTCGCCGGAAATCCTCAAGGTCATCAAGAAGCAGGTCGACCTCGGCCGGATGCTCGAATCCATGAGGATCGCCGTCAAGCGCGGGCTCAAGCTGTCGTGCTTCATCGTCATCGGCTTTCCCGACGACACGCCGGCGACGCTCCGCCAGTCGATCCGGCTCATCCGCAAGATGGCCTGGCTCGGCGTGTACGACGTCGCCGTCTCGAAGTTCGTGCCGTACCCGGGCTCGGAGCTGTTTACCCGGCTTCAGCGCGAGGGCAAGATCCAGCTCGACGACGACTTCTTCGTCTCGCCCATGGACTTCTACACCAAGAAGGCGCCGTCCTACGCGGACGCCATCAGCACGCGGCGCCTCTACTGGACCATGATGTGGATGTTCTGGAATTTCTACCTGCTCTCCTTCATGTTCCGCCCGCTGCGCGTCCTCCGCACGCTCGTCAAGGCCGTCACCACGGGCAGCGAGGACACGCGCTACGCGAAGTGGTTCGTGGACCGCTTCTACACCCGCCGCCGCTGGCGCAAGCTGGCGGAGACCGCGCAGCGCTGAGCGCCGTGGCCGACCGGGCGTCGTTCTGGTCTGCGCGCCGCGTGATGGTTACCGGCGGTGCGGGCTTTTTCGGATCGTTCGTGGTGGACCGGCTGCGGGCCGAGGGCGCCAAGGAGATCTTCGTGCCTCGGAGCCGGGACTACGACCTCGTGGATCCGGTGGCGGTACGGCGCGCCTACCTCGACGCGAGCCCGGACGTCGTGATCCACCTCGCGGCCGTGGTGGGCGGCATCGGCGCGAACCAGAAGCATCCCGGCGATTTCTTCTACAAGAACCTGATGATCGGGGCCCAGATGATGGAGCAGGGCCGGCTCTTTGGCGTCGAGAAGTTCGTCGCCATCGGCACCGTCTGCTCGTATCCGAAATTCACGCCGGTGCCGTTCAAGGAGTCGGACCTCTGGATCGGCTATCCGGAAGAGACCAACGCGCCCTACGGGCTCGCAAAGAAGATGCTGATGGTCCAGTCGGAGGCCTACCGCCAGGAGTACGGCTTCAACTCGATCAATCTGCTGCCGGTCAACCTGTACGGTCCGCGGGACAACTTCGACCTCGAGAGCTCCCACGTCATCCCCGCGCTCATCCGCAAGTGCCTCGAGGCCAAGCGCGCCTCGGCGCCGTCGGTCACGTGCTGGGGCACCGGCCGGGCCACGCGCGAATTCCTCTACGTGGAAGATGCGGCGGAGGCCGTGGTGCTGGCCGCCGAGCGGTACGGCTCGAGCGAGCCGGTCAACCTCGGCTCGGGCTCGGAGATCTCCACGCGGGAGCTGGCCGAGCTGATCAAGACGATCGTCGGCTACCAGGGCGCGCTCGTCTGGGACGCGAGCCGTCCCGACGGCCAGCCGCGACGGGCGCTGGACACCTCCCGGGCGGCGGCGGCGTTCGGCTTCACGGCGCGCACGCCGTTCAAGGTCGGCCTCGAGCGCACCGTCGAGTGGTACCTCGGCCAGGGAGGCGACCGCTCCTAGCGTGGCCGCCAGCGACGCGATCCGCTGGGCGCGCCGGGTGCGGAGCGAGCGGCCGCCGGCCGCGCTGGACGAGTATCTCGCCGGCTTCGAGGCGTTCTTCGACGACTACGCGGGCCGCGTCGACTACTGGCGCACCCGCAATCCCGGGTATCACCAAACCATCGCCTCGCTGGCGAGCTTCTATGTGCCTCGCGGCGCCCGGGTGCTCGAGGTGGGCTGCGGCACCGGCGACCTCCTGGCGTCCCTTGAGCCCTCCGACGGCGTGGGCGTGGATCTCTCGGGCGCCATGGTGGAGCAGGCGGCGCGGCGCCATCCGCGTCTCGAGTTCCATCACGTGGCGGCCGAGCGGCTCGAGCTGCCCGGCCGCGAGTTCGACTACATCATCCTCTCCGACCTCGTCGGCTACCTCTTCGATATCCGGGCGGCGCTCGAGCGGCTGCGCGCCGTCTCCCACCCGGGGACGCGCATCGTCATCAATTGGTATAGCCGGGTCTGGCAGCCGGTCGTGCACCTGCTCGAAGCCCTTGGACTCAAGTACCCGCTGCCGCTGCTCAATTGGACCACGGTCGGCGACGTCGAGAACCTGCTGCGGCTGGCCGGCTTCGAGACGGTGCGCTCGCGCGGGCACATCCTGCTGCCGTTGAGACTCGGCCCGATCAGCCGCTGGGCCAATCGCTTCCTCGCGCACCTGCCAGTCGCCCGCTGGTTCGTGTGGACCAACTGGGTCGTCGCGAGGCCGATCCCCCGCGCCACGCCCGGACCGCCGAGGGTGACCGTCGTCTGTCCCTGCCGGAACGAGAAGGGCAACATCGAGCAGGTGGTCCGGCGGTTACCCGCGCTCGGCTCCCACACGGAGCTGATCTTCGTCGAAGGGCACTCGAAGGACGAGACGCTCGAGGAGTGCCGGCGGGTGGCGACGGCCCATCCGGAGCACGACATCAAGGTCATGGTCCAGAGCGGCACGGGCAAGGGCGACGCGGTGCGCCTCGGCTTCGCGCATGCCACCGGGGACATGCTCATCATTCTCGACGCCGACCTCTCGGTGGCGCCGGAGGACCTTCCGCAGTTCTACAAGGCCATGGTATCGGGAGCGGGCGAGTTCGTGATGGGCTCGCGCCTCGTCTACACCATGGACCCCAAGGCCATGCGATTCTTGAACCTGCTCGGCAACCGCTTCTTCGGCCTGCTCCTGAGCGTCCTGATCGGCCAGGCCATCAAGGACACGCTCTGCGGCACCAAGGTTCTCTGGCGCGAGGACTACGCCCATCTCGCGTCCGGTCGAGCCCACTTCGGCGACTTCGATCCGTACGGCGACTTCGACCTGATCTTCGGGGCCGCGAAGCTCAACCTCCGCATCCTCGAGATTCCCGTGCGCTACCGCGAACGTACCTACGGCGCGCCGAACATCAGCCGCTTCGCCGACGGGTGGCTCCTGCTGCGCATGTCCGCGCTGGCGGCGGGGCGCCTCTTCTTCGCGGCATGAGCGATGCGCTCACCCTGGCGCGGCATCGCGCGGCGTGGCAGGCGCGCCCGGAGCTCCGCGCCGTGTACCGCGAGTGGTTCGAGCGGCTGCTGGGGGCGGTGGCGGCGCGCCGGCCCGTGGTCGAGGTCGGCTCGGGGCCCGGCTTCTTCAAGGAGTCCGCGCCGTCGCTCGTCGCCACCGACGTCGTCCCGGGACTCTCCGTGGACGTCCGCTGCGACGCCGACGTCCTCCCCTTTCGCTCCGCCAGTGTCGGGGCCGTCGTGATGGTGGACACGCTCCACCACCTGCCGCGGCCGCTGGACTTCCTCGCCGAGGCCGCGCGCGTGCTCAAGCCGGGCGGCAGGCTCGCGATGGTCGAGCCGTGGATCACGTTGCCGTCGTGGGTGCTCTACCGGTTTTTCCATCACGAGGAGTGCCGGCTCGGCGTGGACGTGGCCCGTCCCTTCGATTCGGACGCCAAGGCCGCCCTCGAGGGCAACGCCGCCATCCCCTACCTCGCCCTGGCCAGGCTCAGCGAGGCCGGCCTGCCGCTCCACCTCCTGAGGGCGGAGCCATTCGTCGGCCTGCCCTACCTGGCGACCTTCGGGTTCAAGGTGGAGAGACCCCTGCCGTCCCTCTTCCAGGGCCTCGCGCGCGCGGGCGAGGCGGCGCTCAGCCCGATGGCGCGCTGGCTGGCCACGCGCATCTTCGTCGTCCTGGAGAAGCCGGCTTAGCAGCCTGCGGGGGGCGTGCTGAAAGACTGATATCCTTCGTGGGATGACCGAGCCGTACCGCCTCGAGGACCTGGGGGACCGCCGCGTGCTCACCGTCGGCGGGCGGAAGTACTCGACGGCGTACAGTGCGCGCGTGGTCCGGATGCTCGTCGAGCGCAAGGGGCCCGCGCGGACGCCGCCGTACTTCTCCTACAAGGAGACGAGGGGCCGCCTCTTCCTCGACCCGCTCTTCGCCTACCTGCGCGGTCGCGGCGCCCGGGACCTCTCCGTGCTCGAGGTCGGCTGCTCCTTCGGGCACATCACGGAGTACCTGGCCGAGCGCCCCGAGGTGCGGGAGGTCACGACCTTCGACACAGACCCCGTCTTCGCCGCCATCGTGCGCATCAAGGTCGAGGAGATGGGTCTCAGCCGGGTGAAGGAGGTGGGTCTCTTCTCGAATGAGGAGACGCGAAGCCTGCCGTATCCCGACGGGCGGTTCGACCTGGTCGTGGTCCTCGGTGTCGTCGAGCATTTGCCCGTGCGGGGGCGCCGCCAGATCGTGGACGAGTACTATCGTGTGCTCGCCCCCGGTGGTCACATCACCATCCTCGACACGCCCAACCGCTACTTCCCCCTCGAGACGCACTCCGTCGGTCTGCCGCTGATCCAGTGGTTGCCCGGTCCCCTGGCGTACGCGTACGCAAAGGTCGTCCGGCCGCGCCGCTTGCGGGGCGTGGACTATGCCGGCTTCGTGATGGACGGCACGGGCTGGCGCAACGCCTCTCTCGGCGAGTGTCTGCCGTCTTCCGGCATGCGGGGACTCGAGGACGTGACGGAGCAGGCGGGGTACGGCTGGCGCTTCTTCCGCGACACCGCGCGCTCGCGCACGCGGCGGTCGCTCCTGCCCGCGTTCGCGCTCGTGTGCGCCGGGCTCGCGCGCATCGGACGGCCGCCCTCGCTGGCCCTGCCGTACCTGAACCTCGTCCTTCGGAAGCCGGAGACGCGGTGAAGAGCGGCCCGTGGCGCTTCCTCATGTACCTCGTGCTGCCCCAGCCGGCCAAGATGGCGCTGCTGCCGGAGGAGCTCCGAGGACAGCTCGACCGGATCAACCTCGCGGCCAACGTCGGCATGTACTCGGGCCGTGGCGCGACCGCCTACGATGCGACCCACCGGTACGCCGAGGCCGACCATCATGAGTACCCGGCGCAGCAGCTCGTGGAGGTGGCCTGGGCCGGTCGTGGATACGGCCGCGCGCTCGAGCTGGGTGCCGGCAGCGGATACTTCACGCGCCTCATCGCGGGCCGCGCCGAGGCCGTGGTCGCGGTGGAGCCGGTGCCCGACATGCAGCGTGTGCTGCGGGAGCGATGCGAGGCGCACGGCACCACGAACGTGGAGATCCTGGCCGCCTCGGCGGCCGAGCTTCCGGACCGCCTGCCGCCGCACTCCGTGGATTCGGCATTCCTGATCCAGTCGCTCCACCACATGCACCGGCGGGCAGAGGTGTTCGAGGCGCTGGGTCGGGTGGTGCGCCCGGGCGGCCGGCTGCTCGTCGTGGAGCCTCACCACAACCTGCGCCGTATCGCCCGCCTCGGCCGGAAATGGGTCAAGCACTACCGGGCACGGGACTTCTGGTCTCGTGAGGAGGGCTGGGCGACCCACGACTTCCTGACTCGCGGAGAGCTGCGGGATCTTTGCCGCCGTGGCGGTTTCGATCCTCCGCGAATCTCCGGATACTGGATCCCCTACATGGGACGGCTCGTGCCCGATCCGGCGAAACGCTTCCGTCTCGAGTCCCGTCTTGGCCGGTTCCCCATTGTTCGGCACTGGGCCGGGGTCTTGGCCATCGAGACGCACCGGAGCGGCACGGGGCCGCGGTGACGGGGCCGGCCGTGTCGGTGCTCATGGGCGTGTGGAACGGGGCGCCCCAGGTGCGGGAGGCCGTCAGGAGCGTCCTCTCCCAGACGATGGCCGAGCTCGAGCTGATCGTGATCGACGACGAGTCCTCGGACGCGACACCCGCGATCCTCGAGTCCTTCCGCGATTCCAGGCTTCGCGTGGCACGGCGCACGCGCGGCGGTCTCACGTCGGCGCTGAACGCCGCCCTCGGGCTCGCGCGGGCGCCGCTCGTGGCCCGTCTCGACGCCGACGACGTGGCACTGCCCGAGCGCCTCGATCGGCAGCTGGGGTTTCTCGCGCGGAACCCGGACGTCGGGCTCCTCGGCACGGCCGCGCGGGAGGTCGACGCCGCCGGTCGCGAGGTCGCGATCCTGCGCCCTCCAACGGGCGACGCGGAGATCCGGCGCACGCTCATCCGCCGCAACCCGTTCGTGCACTCCTCGGTCGTGATGAGGCGGGCCGTGATGGAGCAGGCGGGAGGCTACGACCCTGCCTTCCCCGTCGCCCAGGACTACGATTTGTGGATGCGCATGAGCCGCGTGACGCTGATGGCGAACCTGTCGGAGCTGCTGGTCGTCCGCCGGCTCCTGCCGGGCCGTGTCACGGCGGCGCGGCACACCGAGCGCGCGAGGGCGGAGGCGAACGTCAGATGGCGGGCGGTGCGGAGCGGGGCATACCCGCCGTGGTGCGCGCTCTTCGTTCTCCGCCCGCTGCTCGCGCAGGCTCTCCCGGAGACCGCGCGTCGCTTTGTCCGCCGCCTTCGGAGCCGCTGAGATGGCCGGGCCGCTCCGCGTCCTGGAGCTTGTCGTCTCGACCCGTCTGGGCGGCGGCCCGGCCCAGGTGCGCGAGCTCGCCGGGCATCTGGCGGGGCCCGAGTTCGCCGTCACCGTCGCGGGTCCCTCCGATGGGCCGTACGCGAGGATTTTCGGCGAGGGCGGCATGCCGTTCGTCGAGATCGCGACGGACCGGCTGGGCACCCGGCCGCTGGCTGCCGTGCTTGGCCTCATCCGGCGGAGCGGAATCGATCTCGTCCACTCCCACGGCAAGGGGGCGGGACTCTACGGCCGGCTCGCGGCGCGGCGGGCCGGGGTGCCGGCCGTCCACACCTTTCACGGGATTCACTATTCGGGCTACCCGGCGGGATTGGACCGCCTCTACCTGGCGCTCGAGCGCCGGCTCGCCCGCATGACGGAGGCCGTCGTCTACGTCTCGGAGAGCGAGGCGCGAGATGCCGCAGTGCTCGGCCTGGCTCCGCGGGGCCGAACCCACGTCATCGTCAACGGCATCGATGCCCGTCGCATCGCCCTGGCCGCGACGCCGCGGCCGGCGGCGCGAAAAGCACTCGGTCTCGAGCCGGACGCGCTGGTCATCGGCACGGTGGCGCGGTTCGATCGGGTCAAGGCGCTCGACGTGTTGTTGCGCGGCTTCGCCGTCCTGACGGCAGATCAGCCTACCGCGCGCCTCCTCGTCGTCGGCGACGGGCCGGAGGCACTGCGGCTCCGCACGCTGGCCGCTTCGCTCGGTGTCAGCGCGCGCGTGCGCTTCGCGGGCGTCGTGGCCGACGCGTCCCGGCTTCTCCCGGCGCTCGACGTCTACGCATCGGCATCCCGCAGGGAAGGCCTGCCGCTGGCATTGCTCGAGGCCATGGCCTGTGGCCTGCCGGTGGCCGCCACGCGCGTGTCCGGGCACGTCGATGCCGTGGAAGACGGTGTCACGGGAGTACTGATACCGGCCGATGATCCCGCGGCCCTCGCTCGCGCCATGGACGCCTTGCTGGGCAACCCCGCCCGCCGCGAAGTCATGGGGCAGGCGGGGCGGCGGCGGGTGGAGGAGCGCTTCGCGTCATCCCGCATGGCCGCCGAGACGGCCGACCTCTACCGGGCCGCGGCCCGGCGTTTTGCTGGGGGACGGGCCTCGACCCCTGGCGTATAATCGGTGAAGTCGCGCGAGTGCGCGAATCCTCCCTTGGAGCGTCGCGGATGCGAGTACTGATCACCGGCATCACCGGGTTCGTCGGGAGCCACATGGCCGAGTACGCTCTGTCCAAGGGCGCGCAGGTCTTCGGCTCGAACCGGTGGCGGAGCAAGACGGAGAACATCGAGCACCTGCGCTCGAAGGTCAGCTTCATCGAATCCGACCTTCGGGACGTGTCCTCCGTCCGGGCGCTGCTCGAGATGTCGGTCCCCGACTACGTCGTGCACCTGGCGGCCCAGAGCTTCGTCGGCGTGTCCTGGCACGCGCCTGCGGAGACGCTGACGACCAATATCATCTCCCAGGTCAACCTGCTGGAGGCCCTCCGCGGCCTCAAGATGTCGCCGCGCTTCCTGGCGGTGGGCTCGAGCGAGGAGTACGGGCTGGTGCTCGATGACGAGCTGCCGATCAGGGAGACCAACCCGCTCAGGCCGCTCTCGCCGTACGCCGTGAGCAAGGTCACGCAGGACATGATGGCCTATCAGTACTTCAAGAGCTACGGCCTGCCGATCATCCGCACGCGGGCCTTCAACCACGAGGGGCCCCGCCGCGGCGACGTGTTCGTCACGTCGAACTTCGCCAGGCAGGTGGCCGAGATCGAGGCCGGCCTGCGCGAGCCGGTGGTCTATGTCGGGGACCTGACTCCTCGCCGCGACTACTCCGACGTGCGCGACATCGTGCGTGGGTACTGGCTCCTCCTCGAGCGCGGGGAGCCCGGTGAGGTCTACAATCTCTGTTCGGGGCGTTCGTGGTCTATCCAGGCCGTGCTCGACTTCGTGCTGAACCTCTCCACGGTCAAGGGGATCACGGTCAAGACCGATCCGGCGCGGCTGCGCCCTTCCGACGTGATGATCCTCGAGGGCGACCCGGGCAAAGTGCACAAGGCCACCGGCTGGAAGGCCGAGATTCCCTTCGAGCAAACGCTCACGGAGCTCCTGGACTACTGGCGGCAGCGGACACGCGCGTCGTCCCGCTGAGCGCCGCCCCGCGAGGCGGAATGGCCACCGGCCGGACGCCAGAAGGTCGCCTGCCAGACCGTACGCACGATTCTCGTCCGCCAGATTCTCGTATGCCAAAATCCCGTCTGCCAAAATCCGGTCTGAAGGTCGCGCTGGTTCACGATTGGCTCACCGGCATGCGCGGCGGCGAGCGCTGCCTCGAGGTCTTCTGCGAGCTCTTCCCCGCGGCTGACCTCTACACCCTGCTTCACGTGCCGGGCTCGGTGTCGCCCGCGATCGAGGGGCGGAGAATCGTCACGTCCTTCATCCAGCGGCTTCCGGGCGCCCGGCGCCGGTACCGCAACTACCTGCCGCTCTTCCCGGCCGCGATACGCGGGCTGGACCTGACCGGTCACGACCTGGTGCTATCGTCGAGCCACGCGGTCGCGAAAGGCGTCCGGGTCCCGCCGGGCGCGCTGCACGTCTGCTACTGTTTCACGCCCATGCGCTACGTCTGGGACCTGTACCACGAGTACTTCGGCGGGCGGGCCAGGCCGGCGACGCGGCTCCTCATGCCGCCGGTGGCCGCGGCCCTGCGCCGGTGGGACCGGCGCACGGCAGCCGGGGTGCACCACTTCGTCGCGATCTCGCGCTTCGTGGCCGACAGGATCCGCCGGAACTACGGCCGTCCCGCCGATGTGATCTACCCGCCCGTGGATGTCTCCCGCTTCCGGGTCGAGGAGTCTCCAGGCGAGTTCTATCTCGTCGTCTCTGCGCTGGCTCCCTACAAGCGCGTGGACCTTGCCGTCGCCGCCGCCAACCGTCTGGGGCGGCGTCTGGTCGTGGTCGGCACCGGGCCCGAAGAAGGCAAGCTCCGGGCCATGGCGGGTCCCACGGTCGAGCTGCTGGGCTGGCGTGATGACGCGGAGACGGCGGAGCTGTACGCGCGCTGCCGCGCGCTGATCTTTCCCACGCTCGAGGACTTCGGCATCACGCCGCTCGAGGCGATGGCTTCGGGGCGCCCGGTGATCGCGCTCGGGCAGGGAGGCGCGCTCGAGACCGTGGTGCCGCCCGGTGGCAGCGAGCCCGCGACGGGCCTCTTTTTCGAGCGCCAAAGCACCGAGGATCTTGTTGACGCCATCCGGCGCTTCGAGTCGGGCTCCCCACGCTTCGAGCCCAAGGCCCTCCGCCGCAGGGCGGAAGCCTTCGACCGGCCGCTCTTCAAGGACAGAATCGAGCGCTATCTGGCGTCCCGACTCGAGGGGCGCGGGCGGTGCTGAGGGCGCGTTCGAGGCTCCTCGAGCAGGTGATGCTGGCGGGCGACCTCCTGCTCGTCGCCGCCTCCTGGCTCCTCGCGTACGTCGTGCGCTTCTTCGTGGCCGGGCCGGCCGCCCGGCACGGCATCCCGCCGATCGGGCCCTATCTGCTCATGCTCCTGCCCATCCTCATCGTCTGGGGCATGGCCTTCCGCGGCTTCGACTTGTACCGCCCGCGGCGCATCGGATCGCGGCTGTCGGAGGCCGCCGACATCGCGAAGGCCTCGACAGTGGGCGCCCTCGTCCTCGTCAGCGTGATGACCTTTTTCTTCCGCGAGTACGACTACTCGCGCGTGGTCATCGTCTATTTCTGGGTCTTCTCGATCGCGGCGGTGTCCTTCGCGCGCTACGTCTTCCGGGAGGCCCTCCGCGTCGCGCGTCGAAGGGGCTACAACCTGCGCTATGCCCTCGTCGTGGGCGGGGGCGAGCTGGCGGCCGGCGTCATCCAGCGCGTGCGCTCCCGGCCGGATACCGGGATCCAGATTCTCGGCCTGGTGGGCGAGGACAAGCGGGCGGCGGCAGGCGCCCAGCCCCTCGGCGGCTTCGCCGACCTGCGCGCGGTGCTCGACGCCCATCAGGTGGACCACGTCATCCTGGCGCTCGCCCACGAGGAGTACGGCCGGCTGGGCGGGCTCCTCGAGGCGATCGGCGACGAGCCCGTGACCATTCACGTGGTGCCCGACCTCGGCCGCTTCACGTCGTTGCGCGGCGGCGTCGAGGAGTTCGAGGGGCTGCCTTTCGTCCACCTGCGGGAGTCGCCGCTGTACGGCTGGAACCAGGTGGCGAAGCGCGTCTTCGACGTTGCCTTCTCGCTCGCGCTGCTGGTGCTCCTGTCCCCCGTCCTGGCGACGCTCGCCGCGGCGGTCAAGCTGACCTCGCGCGGCCCCGTGCTGTACGGGCAGGAGCGGATGGGGCTCGACGGCCAGCGCTTTCGCATGATGAAGCTGCGCACCATGCGAATGGACGCCGAGCGCGAGACGGGGCCCGTGTGGGCGGCGGCGGGCGATGATCGCCGTACCCCCATCGGCTCATTCCTGCGCCGTTTCAGCCTGGACGAGCTGCCGCAGTTCGTCAACGTCCTCCGCGGGGAGATGAGCGTGGTGGGCCCGCGGCCCGAGCGCCCCGTGTTCGTCGAGCGGTTCCGGCAGACGGTGCCCGGTTACATGTTGCGGCACAAGGTCAAGTCCGGTGTCACCGGCTGGGCGCAGGTCCACGGGCTGCGCGGCAATACCTCCCTCGAGAAGCGCATCGAGTACGACATCGAGTACATCGAGCGCTGGTCATTCTGGCTCGACCTCAAGATCATCGGCATGACGCTCTTCAGGGTGCTCTTCGACCGGAACGCCTACTGAGGTGATCGCCCTCCGTCGCGGCCTCCTCGCGGCGTTCGTCGTCGGGCTCGGCTGCTCCATCACGCTGTCGGAGATGGCGCTCCTGCTGCTGACGGTCCTGTGGCTGTGGCGCCTCCGCGATCCCGACGTCCGCCGCGCGCAGCGGTGGCCCCTGTGGCAGCCGGTGCTGGCCTTCGCCGGAGCCACGATTCTCGCCGCCCTCGCCTCCGGTCACGCCGTGGAGAGCCTCGTCGCCTCCAAGGGCTTGCTGCTGATGGCCGCGCTCTACGTCACGGCCGACGCCCTCGAGGACGCCGTCGAGGGCGACCGCTTCCTCTCGTGGCTCGCGCTGGCCGCGGGCGGCGCCGCCCTCGCTGGGCTCGTGCAGTACTCCACGTGCCCGATCCAGGAGCCGGCAGCCGGGCTCGCGCGCTGGTTCTTCCATCGCTGCGATCGCGCCCGGGCGTTTTTCAGCATCTACATGACGCTGGCCGGAGTGCTCAACATCGTGCTGCTCGCCACGCTGCCGCGCGTCCTTCCGGGCGCTTTCCGTCCGTGGAACGCGCCGGTGTGGCTCGTGACGGTGGCCGGGCTCGCCATGACCTACACGCGAGGGGCGTGGCTGGGGCTTGGAGCGGGCGCCGTCGCCCTGTTGCCGATGAGCCGGCGGGGGCGGCTCACCCTCCTCGCCATCCTCGTGCTCCTCCCGCTCGTGTTCCTGCTCGGGCCCCGCGAGCTCAGCCATCGCTTCCGCAGCATGTCCGATCCCGACGAGGCCGGGATCAAGGAGCGCGTCTACATGTGGCGGAGCGGCGTGACCATGTGGCGGGAGCACCCGCTGCTCGGCTGGGGTCCCGGCGGCGTCAAGCGCGAGTACTCGCGCTATGCCCTGCCCGAAGCTTTCAAGCAGCGCACGGGCCACGTGCACAACACGCCGCTCCAGATCCTGGTCGAGCGGGGGCTTCCCGGGCTGGCGGCGTGGCTCGCGATCTGGTTTGCCTTCTACCGCCGCGCCATCGGCATCCTGCGCGGTCTGGGGGCGACCCAGGCGCGCGAGAAGGCGCTGGTGACGGGCAGCCTCGCGGCGGTGACGGGCTTCCTCGTGGCGGGGCTCTCCGAGTACAATTTCGGCGACTCCGAGGTGGTGATGCTCGCCTGGGCCGTGGTGGCCCTTGGGGTCAGGTCTTACATTACGACATCGCAATCGTAATCCTGGTCACTGCGACCGGGACGTGATGTCGTAATGTAAGACCTGACCCCGTGTCAGTAGCTCTTCAGGTCCGTCGCGGAGCGGACCTTGACGAAGTATTCCTTGAAGCGGCCCAGGTCGTCCTCCGAGACGAGATCCGACACCATCACGCAGACGAGCCCTGACTGCTTCCAGACGATCAGCGCGAAGCCCTCGTCCTTCGTCACCAGCGGGCGCCACTTCGCGATCTGGACCCTGCCGAGCTCCGGAATGGCGACATTGGGGCCGCGCGCGACGATGTAGCTGACCGAGTGGCCGTCGCGATCCTGGTAGGTCAGGGCCAGGGCGCGGCGGCCTTCGAGGAAAGTCGGCTGGGCGTTGACGAGCCGGAGATCCTGGTCGCCCGTGAAGACCCAGTTGAGCAGCACGCCGCTCTCCTCCATCACGTGGGGCAAGGCCCCCGGCATCGCGTCGGGACGCGCCTCGCCCCAGAGCACCGCGCGCGCGTGCTCGGTCATGACGGCACGCGAGAGCAACTGGAGCGGATCGCCGCCCGAGCGCGGCAGCACGGGCGCGAGCCAGAGCAGCATGACCATGGCGGTGGCGAGCGCGGAGAGGGCGGGCGGCAGCCAGAGCGACGGCCGGCGCCGGCCTTCGGACGGGCTCAGGGTCTCCACGACGGCCGCGCGCAGGCGCGTGGGCGCCTGGTGCCGCGCCACGCGCTCGCGCAGGAACCGCGCGATCTCGTCCGGTTCACCGCCGTGGTCGTCGATGTCGTTCGTCATGTCGAGTCAGATCCTGCCCGGGCCGCCGTAGTCCTTGAGGAGTCCCCGCAGCCGCTCCTTGGCCCGGAAGATCCGCGACTTCACGGTGCCGACCGGGCAATCCATGATCCGCGCCACTTCCTCCAGCGACAGCCCTTCGACCTCGGCCAGCAGGAGCGGAGTCCGGAACTCTTCCGACAGGCGCCCGAGGGCCCGTTCCAGATCCATGTGGGCGCCCGCGCTCTCGCCGTCTTCCGCCGGGGCGTGGTGGAACATCGGGGCCTCGCCGTCGGGCACGCCCGCCTCGCTGATCGCGGGCTCGCGCTCGCGCAGGCGGTAGAAGGTCAAGAAGGTGTTCCTCAGGATTTGAAACATCCAGGCGCGCATGTAGGTTCCCGGCTGGAACCGGTGCGAGAAGCGGAGCGCCCGGGCATAGGTCTCCTGGACGAGGTCCTCGGCTTCCGAGCCGTTGCGGGTCAGGTAGACGGCGAGGTTGTAGAGCGCGTCGAGATGCTGGAGAGCCTGCTGCCTGAACTCGTCGTCGGCCACCGTCGGCTCGCTCCCGCCGGCAGGCGGCTACTCGAACCACCGGGCCGGCAGGTCGGACGGGCGCACCTCGTGCTCGTCCGCCAGGGCCTCGAGCAGCTCGCGTATGGTCTGGTACAGCACCGGGTGCTCGAGCTCGGGGGCGAGATCGGCGAGCGGCCGGAGGACGAAGGCGCGCTCGTGCATCAGGAGATGCGGGATGTGCAGGTGGTCAGGGCCGCTGATCACCCGGTCGTCGTAGAGGAGGATGTCGATATCGAGCGGGCGCGGCTCGTAGCGCTGGTCCTCCGGCCTCTCGGCCCCTCGCGTGCGGCCCATCACGCGCTCCACGTCCTGGACCTGCTCGAGGAGGATGGGAGGCTCGAGCGTGGTCTCGATCGAGACCACGCAGTTGAAGAACCACGTCTCCTGGTTTCGGGCGCTCTGGCCCGGCCGCTTCTCCCAGGGCTCCGTCCAGTACACGGGCGAGGCGTCGAGGAACTCCACGCCGGGCAGAGTCCTCAGGCGCGCCACCGCCTGTCGCAGCAGGGCCGCGCGGTCACCCAGGTTGGAGCCCACGGAGAGAAACACCTTCGCCATGCCGGACCTTGGATCCCCTCAGCGCCGCCGGGTGAGCTCGACTCCCGGTACGCCCTGGAGCCCTTCCATGGGAGGCGTCAGCTTCCGGACCCGCACGCGCACCTCGGAGCAGGGGAACTCGGCCAGCAGCATGGACGCGAGCCGCCCGGCCAGCCGCTCGAGGAGATTCACGCGCTCCTTGGTCGACTCTTCCACGATGCGCGCCGCCACGAGCCCGTAGTCCACGGTGGTCCTGAGATCGTCCGAGGCCGCCGCCGGCCGCAGGTCGACGTGGAGCTCGGCGTCCACGGAGAACCACGCGCCGACGGTTTGCTGAGCCTTCGTGACCCCGTGATGGCCGTAGAAGCGCACGTCCTCGAGAAAGACCTTGTCGGCGCTCAGAGCTTGAGCCCCTTCAGCCGCTGCATGGCCTCGGCGAGGCGCTTGGCGTCGATCGTCAGCGCGACACGATAGAATCCTTCACCGGATGGGCCGAAGCCCACGCCGGGAGTGACGACGCAGCCGACCTCCTCGAGGAGTCTCGACGCGAAAGCCCGCGAGTCGAGACCCTTGGGCACGGGTGCCCAGACGAAGAACGCCGCCTTGGGCACGTCCACCTCCCAGCCGAGCGCTCGCAGCCCCCCCACCACCACATCGCGACGCTCCTGGTAGATCCGCCGGTACTGCTCCGGAATGTCCTGCGGCCCGGTGAGGGCGGCGATGCCCGCCTCCTGCACCGCCTGAAAGACGCCCGAGTCCACGTTGGTCTTGATCTTGCCGAGGCCGCCGAGATAGCGCGCATTGCCGACGCAGAAGCCGATGCGCCAGCCGGTCATGGAGTAGGTCTTGGAAAGCGAGTGGAACTCGACACCCACTTCCGTGGCGCCCGGCGTCTCGAGGAAGGAGGGGGGCGTGTAGCCGTCGAAGCGAAGCTCGGAGTACATGGCGTCGTGGCAAACGATGATGCCGTGCCTGCGCGCGAACGCGACCACTTTGGCGAAGAACTCGCCGCCCACCACGGCGGCGGTTGGATTATTCGGGTAGTTGAGATACATGAGCTTGGCCCGCCGCGCCACGTCCGCGGGAATGGCGTGACCAGCGTCAGCACCTCGCGTTCCGCATCCAGCGTCACGCCGAAGCGCCCCTTGTACCACTGCGCGACGGCCGAGCGGAAGCTCAGCAGCCCCTCGTAGTCGGGGTAGCGGTGGTTGGCGGCATTCTCGGCGGCGCGCTTGAGCGCCTCGATGATGTGGGGTGGCGTCGGCAGGTCGGGATCGCCGATGCCCATGTCGATCAGATCCGCGCCTCGCGCGCGCGCCTCGCGCTTCTTCTTGTCGATCTCGGCGAAGAGGTAGGGGGGCAGCTTCCGCAGCCTCTCGGCCATGTCGAACGTCTTGGGGGATTCGGCCACGCGCGCGCCTCCTAGAGCTTGATGACGGGGTTCTTGAGGGTGCCGATGCCGTCGATGCGCACCTCGACCCGGTCGCCCGGCTCGAGCGGGCCCACGCCGGCGGGCGTCCCGGTCGCGATCACGTCGCCGGGCAGGAGCGTCATGACCGCCGAGACGCGGGCGATGACGTCCTCGACAGGGAAGATGAAGCCCTTGGCGCTGCCGGCCTGGCGCCGCTCACCGTTGACCCAGGTCTCGACCTCGGCGGCGTTGGGATCGATGTCCGTCGCGATACAGGGCCCAACCGGGCAGAACGTGTCGAAGGCCTTGGCCCGGGTCGGCTGGCCATCGCGACGTTGAATGTCCCGCGCGGTGACGTCATTGAGACACGTGTAGCCGAGCACGTAGTCGCGCGCCCGCTCGGGCGGCACGTGGCGGCAGCGCTTGCGGATGACGATGGCCAGCTCGCCCTCGTAGTCCACGTGGTTCGACTGGGGCGGGTAGATGATGGGGTCGTCCGGCCCGCAGAGCGCCGACAGCGGCTTGAGGATGATGACGGGCTCATCGGGCGCGGGCAGGCTCATCTCCTCCGCGTGGTCGCGGTAGTTGAGCCCGACCGCCACGATCTTGGAGGGCACCACGGGCGCCAGCAGGACCGCTTGCGTGGCCTGGTAGCGCTTCCGCGCCTTCCTGAAAGTGCCGTAGGGAGTGCCCGAGTACTCCAGGATGTGGGTGCCGTCGAGCACACCGTAACGCGTCTTGCCCGCGGCCTCGAACCGGACGATCTTCATGGGTGGCCTTCGTCCGTCATTTGAGTTGGAGGACGTCCTGCATGGAGTAGAGACCGGGCTTGGCGTGCGCGATGAACCGGGCAGCGCGCAGGGCGCCGCGGACATAGGTATCGCGGTTGAGGGCACGGTGCGTCAGCTCCAGCCGTTCGCCGAGGCTTCCGAAGCTCACGGTGTGCTCTCCGACCGAGTCGCCCGAGCGGATCGAGTGGATGCCGATCTCGTGTTGCGTGCGCGCGCCCGGCAGGCCGTGGCGGCCGTACACGCCCACCTTGGTCAGGTCGCGGCCCAGCGACTGGGCCACCACCTGGGCCATGTGCGCCGCGGTACCGCTGGGAGCGTCCTTCTTGAAGCGGTGGTGGATCTCGGTGATCTCGACGTCGTAGTCCTCGCCGAGGAGCCGGGCCATCTCGGCCAGCACGTGGAACGCGACGTTGACGGCCACGCTCATGTTAGGCGAGAGGAAGATGGGGATCTCACGCGCGAGCCGCTCGATCTCCTCGCGCTGGGCGGCGGCAAAGCCCGTTGTCCCGATGACGGCGCGGCCGCCCTGGCGCGCGGCCATGCGGAGGTGCCCCAGGCTCGCGTCGGGGACGGAAAACTCGATGAGGATGCGGTCGCGGCCGAGCGCGCCCTCGGGATCGACGGTGATGGGCACGCCGACCTTGCCGATTCCCGCCACGTCACCGGCGTCCTGGAGGAGCGCCGGGTGGCCAGGGGCCTCGAGGGCGGCCACCAGGCGCAGACCTTTCTCCTCCTGGACGAGGGCGACGAGACGACAGCCCATCCGGCCGGCGGCGCCGGCGATCACGACATCAGCCATCGCCGGGCCTCAGGCCTTGAGGAGGCCGTGCTGGACGAGGATGGCGCGAAGCCGCTCCCGGTTGGCCGCGCCCATGGGGCACATGGGCAGGCGGAACTCCGGCTCGAGCATCCCCATCATGCCCATGGCTTCCTTCACGGGGATGGGGTTGGTCTCCATGAAGGCGGCCCGCGCGAGCGGGAAGAGCTTGAGGTGCAGCTCCCGCGCGAGCTTCCAGTCGCCGGCGAGCGCGGCGTGGGTCATCTCCGCCGTCTCGCGCGGCACGATGTTGGCGATGACCGAGATGACGCCGCGGCCGCCGACCGACATGAGGGGCAGCGTGAGGTTGTCGTCGCCGGAGAGCACGCTGAAGTCCGGGCCGCAGGCGAGGATGACCTGGGTCATCTGGTCGAGTGAGCCGGAGGCCTCCTTGACGCCGACGATGTTGGGACAGTCCTTGACCAGGCGCACCAGCGTGTCCGTCTCGACGTTGATCGCCGTCCGCGAGGCGATGTTGTAGGCGAGGATGGGGATGTCCACCGCGTCAGCCACGGCGCGGAAGTGGCGGTAGAGTCCCTCCTGGGTCGGCTTGTTGTAGTACGGATTGACCACGAGCGCCCCCGCCGCCCCGGCCTTCTTCGCGTGCGTGGTCAGCTCGATCGCCTCGGAGGTTGCGTTGGACCCCGTGCCCGCGATCACATGAAGCCGCTTCCGTGCCGCCTCGACGACGATCTCCACCACGCGCCTGTGCTCGTCGTGGCTGAGCGTAGGCGACTCGCCCGTGGTGCCGCACGGCACGATGCCGTCCGTGCCCTGCGCCACATGCATCTCGACAAGCTCTTTCAACTTGGCCTCGTCCACCTTGCCGCCGCGGAACGGAGTGACGAGCGCGACGATCGATCCCTGGAACATGGGGCGCATGGCGAAGCCCTCCGTTGCTCGGTGCTTTCCGGGAGGAATAAAGTCGATTCACTCTAGCACTACAGGCGGAACCACTTCAAGCGTTTGAAGCGATGCGATACTATGGCGGCTCGGCCGGATGCGGGCGCGAGCTCCGGTGCACGTCCAACCAACAAGGAGGAATCCGGATGAGCGGCACACGGGCGCCCGGCTGGCCCGGAGGGCTCACGGCCAAGATTGCCGCCCTGGTGCGCGAGCGCTTCGGCACGCCGTGCTACGTCTACGATCGCGCCGCGCTCGAGGCGGCGGCCCGCCAGGCGCTCGCCGTCCCGGCGCCTTACGGCCTGACCCTGCGCTACGCGATGAAGGCCAACCCGAGCCAGGGCATCCTGGCGCTCTTCCGCGACCTGGGGCTGCACGTGGACGCTTCGAGCGACTTCGAGGTGGAGCGCGCGCTACGGGCCGGCTTCCCCCCCGAGCGTGTCCAGCTCACCTCCCAGATGCCCTCGCGACGGCTCGCCGAGCACGTGCGCCGCGGAGTCCTCTTCAATGCCTGCTCGCTCCACCAGCTGGAAGAGTTCGGGCGTGTCGCGCCGGGCGGGCAGGTTTCGGTGCGCATCAACCCCGGTCTCGGCAGCGGGTCGACCAAGCGGACGAACACGGGCGGGCCGGCGTCGAGCTTCGGAATCTGGCACGAATACCTGGACGAGGTCACGGCCGCAGCCGCGCGTCACCGCCTGAGGATCACGCGGCTGCACGCCCACATCGGATCGGGGACGGATCCGGAGATCTGGAAGCGCGTGGCGCGCATGACGCTCGACACCGCCGCCCGCTTCCCGGACGTTGGCATCGTGAACCTGGGCGGCGGTTTCAAGGTCGGGCGCATGCCCGAGGAGCCGAGCACGGACCTGGCGGATGTCGGCGCCCACGTCCGCCTCGAGCTCGAGGGCTTCCGCGAGCGCGACGGCCGGGCGCTGCACCTCGAGATCGAGCCCGGCACCTTCCTCGTCGCCAATGCCGGCGCCATCGTCGCCTCCTGCGTCGACGTCGTGGACACGGGCGCCGACGGGTACCTCTTCGGGAAGCTCGACGCGGGCATGCCGGAGATGACGCGCCCGTCGCTCTACGGCGCGCAGCACCCGATCGACGTCCTGGCGGAGGGCCGGGAGGCGGCTGCGGTGGTCTTCGTGGGGCCCTGCTGCGAATCCGGCGACATCCTCACTCCCGCGCCGGGGGATCCCGAGGCGCTGGCGCCTCGCTGGGTGCCGCGCCCCCGGATTGGCGACCTCGTTGTTATCGGCGGCGCCGGCGCGTACTGCGCCGCCATGGCCACGATCAACTACAACTCCTACCCCCAGGCCCCCGAAGTGATGCTCGAGCCAGACGGCACCCTCCGCCTCCTGAGAAAACGCCAGGCGCCAGAGCAAGTCTGGCAAAACGAAGTCTAGCGGGCCGGCGGCTGGAAAAAGGCCCATCGGCTTCGTTGACGCCCACCGCGCAGGTCGTCGAGAAGGGTCCAGATACGAGGGCACCAACGACGCAGATGGGCCCTTATCGGCGACCGGCTAGGGGACGGTGACGGTGGCCTCGTTCGACCGCAGGCTCTCGTTGGCCTTCCGGGCACGGTCCAGCGCCGTGACGACGTAGCGGTACGTCCGGCCGGACTGCACGTCCCGATCCGTGTACAGCGTCGTGATCGGCTGCACGGTGGCGATCCGAATGAAGGCACCGGTTCCTTCGGCGCGGTACACCGCGTAGAGGGCCACGTCCTCCTCCGGGCTTGCGTTCCACGCCAGCCTCACGCTCCCCGCCGCCGGGATGGCGATGAGCCGGGTGGGCGCCGAAGGTGGCGTCGTGTCCACCGGCGTGTCCGCGACCGCCGCCGACGCGGGGCCCAGCGCCGTTCCCGCCGGATCCACGCGCACGGCCTGGATGGCGTAGCGGTAGGTGGTTTCGTTTGCGAGTCCCGTGTCCGTGAAGCTCGTCTCGGCAATCGGGGTGGGGGTGACTCGCGCCAAAGCGGCCTCGCCCGCCGCGCGGAGCACGACGTAGCGGAGCTCGCCCGTGATCGGAGATCCATCGATGAAGGAGCTCGGTGCGCTCCACGTGAGCCGCACCTCCTTGTCTCCGGGCTGCGCGGCCAGGCTCGAGGGTGCCGCCGGGGCCGCGAGGAAGGTGACGACGAGCCGCTGCGACGGCGGGCTCGAGCGCCCGATGGCATCCTCGGCCGTGACCACGTAGACGTAGCGCCGCCCGAAGCTGAGCCCCCCGCTGTCCCTGACGCTCACGCCCCCGTCCTGGAGCTGAACCCCGGCGGGCGGAGCGGCGTCGAGGGCGATGCGCACGATCTCCTCATAGCCCACCACCCGATCGCCCGAGAGCATGGCGGGCTTGGGCGGCGCATCCGGCACCTCGTCGCGCCTGAACAGTCGCACGAGGGCCAGGTCTCGCAGCCGCGAGCCGTCTGCTCGCGTGCGCGGGTTCGACCAGCTGACCACGATGGTGCGCTCCTCGACCGAGGCGCGCAGCTCGGAAGGCGGTGCCGGCACGCGACGCTCCGGCGCCACGATCGGGCCCTTCTTGCCACAGCCGCCGAGGACAAAGGCTGTCAACGCGAGGCCGATGGCTACGACCGCGCGTCGCGATCGGGGAATCACCGATGTCGTCCCTTGGGGATCCGCTCTCGAGCCTGGGCGAGCGCGCGGGCGACCGTCTCCGGCGCCGTGCCGCCGGTGACCGCGCGCGCTCTCAACGAGGCCTCGACGGTCAGCGCCGCGTGCACGTCCTTCTCGATGAGCGACGAAAACCGCCGGAGCTCCTCGATCGAGAGCTCGCCGAGCTCCTTGCCCTCGGCGAGGCCGTGGCGGACGGTGCGCCCCACGATCTCGTGGGCTTCGCGGAACGGCATGCCCTTGCGCACGAGGTAGTCGGCGAGGTCCGTGGCCGTGGAGTAGAAGGTGCCGGCGGCTTCGCGCATGCGGTCGACCCGGAACGTCAGGCTCTCGAGCATGGGCGGCAGCACCCCCAGCACCCCCTCGAGGGTGTCCACCGTGTCGAAGAAGGGCTCCTTGTCCTCCTGCATGTCGGAGTTGTAGGTCAGCGGCAGCCCTTTCATCGTGGTCAGCACGGCCATCAGGTTGCCGTAGAGACGGCCGGTCTTCCCGCGGATCAGCTCGGCCACGTCCGGGTTCTTCTTCTGCGGCATGATCGACGAGCCCGTCGCGAAGGCGTCCGAGAACTCGACGAAGCCGAACTCGGCGCTGGCCCAGAGCGCGAGGTCGGCGGCCAGCCGAGAGCAGTGCATGCCGAGCACGGCTGCCGCCGCCAGGAACTCCGCGATGTAGTCCCGGTCGGCCACGGCGTCCATGCTGTTCGAGCTGGGCACGGCGAAGCCCAGGTCGCGAGCGAGTGCCTCGCGGTCGATGGCGAAGGCCGCGCCGGCCAACGCGGCAGAGCCCAGCGGCAGTACGTTGACGCGCCGGGCGCAGTCGGCGAAGCGCTCGCGATCGCGGTCGAGCATACAGACGTAGGCGAGGAGGTGATGGGCGAGGAGCACCGGCTGGGCGCGCTGGAGGTGCGTGTACCCGGGCATCGGCGCCTCACGGTGCCGTTCGGCCTGGTCCAGGAGCGCCGACTGCACGGCCTCCAGCGCCGCGTCGAGGTCGCCGAGCACGTCGCGGAGGTAGAGGCGCTCGTCGAGAGCGATCTGGTCGTTGCGCGAGCGCCCCGTGTGGAGCTTCCCGCCCACCTCGCCCGCGATCTCGATGAGCCGGCGCTCGATGTTCATGTGGATGTCTTCGAGCTCCCGGCGAAAGGTGAACCGGCCGCTCTCGAGCTCCGCGCCCACGGCCTCGAGGCCCTTGTCGATGACCGCGCGCTCCGCGGCGTCGATGAGTCCCGCACGCTCGAGCGCCTTTGCCCACGCGACGCTGCCGCGAATGTCGTGGAGCCAGAGCCGCCGGTCGAAGGACAGCGAGGAGGTGAAGGCCTCGGCCGCGGGGTCGGTCCCCGCCGTGAAGCGGCCCCCCCAGGGCTTACCTGAGCCCGGGGGGCTGCCGGCGTCGGTCACGAAGCGCCGGCCTCGCCGTGCTGGGCCGACGGGGAACCGTTGGTAGGGAGCAGCGCGGCGATGTGGCTCATGATCCGCCGCGTAATCTCCTCGCGGTCGGCGTGGCTCACGCGGCGGCGACGGGTTTGGTGGAAGTGCAGCGGCTGGCCGAAGCGAACGGCGAGGGGTCGGCTGCGCGGGATGTAGAATCGGCGACCGGCCAGCGCCTCGTAGGTGCCGCTGATCGCCGCCGGCACGACGGGCACCCCCGCCCGCAAGGCGATCATGGCGACTCCCGGCTGCCCCGATACCAACCGCCCCTCGCGGCTGAACGGCCCTTCGGGGAAGATCCCGACGACGCCGCCCTGCTCGAGGGCGCGGAGGGCGCGCTTGATGGCGCCTGGATCGGGCCGCTCGAGATTGACCGGGATGGAGCCCAACCTCCGATGAAACGGCGGATGCAGTGGGCTCGCGTGGAAGACGCGCGGCATGACGAGGAAGTTGATGGGCCGGGGCACCGCGACGCCCAGCACGACTCCGTCGAGGTAGTTGTGGTGATTGGCCGCCAGAATGAACGCTCCGTCGGCGGGAAGGCGCTCGAGCCCCGAGACCTCGAGGCCGAAGATGGAGCGCAGCATGGGCGCGCAGCCACCGCGCAGGAATTGATAGAGGAGAGGGAAGCGGGGCGCCCGCGGGCGGGCGGCGGGCACTCCCGCCGCCGCCGGCAGAATTCCCAGAGTGCTCGATTCGTCGCCCGGCGCCATGATTCGCCTTTTATAGCACCGAGACCGGTGACTGACAAGGCGCGGACGCTCCCGGGCGTCGGTCCGCGGCGTCAGTGGGGCTTGGCGAGGCGATACCGCGCCACCGCGTCGTTGTGATCTGTCAGGCTCTGCGAGAACTGGTGGCGCCGGTCGCCGAGCGCGACGAAGTAGAGGTAGTTGACTCGGGCGGGGTGAGCCGCCGCCTGTATGGCCGGCAGCCCGGGGTTGGCGATGGGGCCGGGCGGCAGCCCGACCCGGCGATAGGTATTGAAAGGATGATCCACCTGGAGATCGGCGCGCGTCAACGCCTGTCGGCCCTTGCCGACGGCGTACTGCACCGTCGGATCGGCCTGGAGCGGCATGTCCAGCTTGAGACGGTTCCAGAACACGGCGGAGATCAGCGGAAGCTCACTCCGCTCTACGCCCTCGCGCTCGATGATGGAGGCGAGCGTCAACAGCTGGTGCGCGTTCAGCCCCCGCGCCTCGGCTGCCTTGAGCAGGTCCGGCGTGAGCTGACCCCGCATCCGCGTCACCATGCGCTCGAGGATCTCCTCTGGGGGCACGCCCTTGACGAACTGGTAGGAGTCCGGGAAGAGGTAGCCCTCGACGGAAGAAGCCGGGATCTCGAGCGTACGGAGGAAGAGGGGGTCCTGGCCGACGCGGAGCACGTCGGCGGCGCTCGCGAGTCCTTCGGCTTCGATGGCGTGGGCCAGCTCGGCCAGCGTGAAGCCCTCGCGCAGAAGGACCGTATGCTTGAGGACCTTGCCGCCTTCGAGGAGACTCAGCACGACAAAGGTGTTGGATCCCTGGGGCACCTCGTACTCGCCGGCCTTGAGGCTTCGGGCGCTCCCGTGCACCAGGGCCAGGAGCGCGAAGCCGAATGGGCTCCTGATGACGCCCGCCTCGTCGAGACGCCGAGCGACGCCGAGAAGACCCAGGTGGGGCGGGACTTCCACGATTCGTGGACCATTGGCCACCCCTGGAGCCGAGGTCGTGACCCACCAGAGCTGGAGAGCCGCGAAGATCCCCAGCAGGCCAAGCAGCGCATAGAGAGCTGCGCGCATCGGCCGCTCCGGGTCGCTCGGCGCATCGGTGGAGGTCTTGAGGACTCGGGGCCGCTCCCTCATGATTCTTCCGTATCTTGCCCGGGCTCTGGCGAGCCGTCAAACAGTGGCCGCGGGTTTGGTCGGGCCAGGGTTTCTGGTATAATGGCGGACCTCGGGCAACACCGCCCGCCAATTCCCCCAGGAGGTATCCGATGGAGCAGCTGGTCCTTCCCGTCCGCCACGAGTGGCTCACGCGCGAGCGCGCGCGCGGTCAGATCGCCATCGAGCCCTTCGAGCCGGGCTTCGCCATCACGGTGGGCAACGCCTACCGTCGGGTGCTGCTGTCCTCCATTCCGGGAGCCGTGCCGACCTGGGTCAAGATCGAGGCCGTGCTTCACGAGTTTTCGCACCTGCAAGGCGTCAACGAAGACACGCTCGACATCGTCATGAACTTGCGCAAGCTGGTCTTCGCCGTCAGCGTGAGTCGGCCCAAACTGCTGCGGCTCAAGGCGCAGGGTCCACGCACGGTCACCGCGCGCGATTTCGAGCCCGACGCCGACGTCGAGATCCTGACTCCTGATGTCGTGTTGGCCAACCTCGACAAGGACGGCGCCCTCGAAATGGAGCTGTGCGTCGAGCGCGGGCGCGGGTACCAGGCCGCCGAGCGGCGCGAGCCCGAGGCCCTGCCGATCAACGCCATTCTCATCGACTCGGACTTCTCCCCCGTCAAGCGGGTGAACTTCCACGTCGAGCCCTCGAAGCAGGAGGCCGGGCTCGAGCGCCTCGTGCTCGAGGTGTGGACCAACGGCAGCGTCACCCCCGAGACGGCGGTCGGCGAGGCCGCCCGCATTCTCGAGGACCAGTTCGACCTGCTGACGGATTTCCCGCAGAGCCCGCCGCCCGAGGCCGAAGTTGGCGAGCCCGGGGTCGAGACGGCGCCCAGGGTCGAGCTCAACGAGCACCTCTTCCGCAACGTGGACGAGCTCGAGCTCTCCGTCCGCGCGTCCAACTGCCTCAAGACCGCCAGCATCCGGACCATCGCCGACCTGGTGCAGAAGACCGAGTCGGAGCTGCTCAAGACCAAGAACTTCGGCAAGAAGTCGCTGAACGAGATCAAGACCATCCTGGGAGAGATGGGGCTTTCCCTCGGCATGCGTCTCGATCCCGAGGAGCTGGAGAGGCTGCGCGCGCAGTACGAGCGCAGCTTCGAGAGCTAAGCCTCCTCCGGCAGTCCGTGCGTCCCGCCGCGGCCCCCGAGATGATTGATCGGGGGCCGCGGTGCGTTCACGTCCCCCGCTCCGGGTCGAGGTCGATTCGCTCGACGGTGCCCGAAGCCCATCGGGTGATCCAGAGCGTGACACCGTCGGTCTCGAGGACGACGGCGCCGTCCCTGTCCGTACGGTAAATGCGCGCTCCGGCCGCCTCGAGCCGGCCGAGAGCCTCCGGCGTCGGATGACGAAACGGGTTTCGCGCGCCGACGGAGATCACGGCGACGGCCGCGCGCGTGGCGGCGAGAAACTCGTCGGTGGACGAGAACCGGCTGCCGTGGTGGCCAACCTTGAGCGCCAGCGCGCGCACGGGCGCGTGCGAGGCAAGAACGCGCTCCTCGCCTGGACGGCCGAGGTCGCCCGTGAGGAGGAGCGAAAACCCCCGCCAGTCGAGCCGGAGCACCAGCGATTCTTCGTTTTCTCCCTTGGGGGGAGGCTCGTCCAGCGATTGCGTGCCATCCGGATTCAGCACGGTC
>WNFO01000559.1_pt1 | contig 50104 bp, 46 predicted proteins | sample 5400251 | NCBI WGS metagenome assembly WNFO01 (sample SAMN13153354, study PRJNA577476) | soil metagenome | isolation source: 100 cm saprolite under Madrone tree | place: USA:California | collected 2016-06-14 | reverse complement strand
ACGATGACGCGCGCGCCGGCGGCGGCCAGCGCGCGGGCGGTGGCGCGGCCGATGCCGCGCGAGGCGCCGGTAACAAGTGCGGTTCTGCTGATGAGCTCGGTCATGGCTGTTCTCCGGTCCGGAATGAGAAATGTTTGGAAGATTTTACGAACCGGTCTTGTTACGAAGCAGTCTTGTTACAAAGCGGTCTTGCCGCCATTGACGTTGATGATCTGGCCGGTAATGAACGACGCCTTGCTGGAGGCGACGAACACGATGGTGTCGGCGATCTCTTCGGGCCGGCCGGCGCGTTTCAGCGGCACGCCTGCCACCAGACCGGCTTTCCGGTCGGCATTGCCGGTGAAGCGGTCGAGCATCGCGGTCTCGATCGGCCCCGGCGCGACCGCATTGACACGGACGCCGAACCCGGCGGCTTCCAGCGCCGCCGATTTTGTCAGCCCTTCGACGGCGTGCTTGCTCGCGGTGTAGAGCGAGGCGCCGGGCGCGCCGCGCTGGCCCATGGTCGACGACAGATTGACGATGCTGCCGGCTCCCTGCGCCTGCATCACCCGCAGCTCGTGCTTCATGCTCAACAGCACGCCGAGCACGTTGGTGTCGAAGGTGGCGGCGTAGCTGTCGGCGGTCTGCTCGGTCACCGGGCCGGGCTTGCCCTCGGTGCCGGCGTTGTTGACGGCGACGTCGAGGCGGCCGAACCGGGCGACCGTCCCGTCGATCAGGTTTTGCACGTCGCCTTCGTGGCGGACGTCGGCGCGGACGAATTCCGCTTCCGCGCCAAGCGCCCGCAACTCGGCGACCAGCGCTTCGCCGACATCATCGCGGCGGCCGGAAACGACGACGCGGGCGCCTTGCTGCGCGAAAGCGAGCGCGGTGGCGCGGCCGATGCCAGTCAGCGCGCCGGTGATCAGTACAACGGGATGGCTCATTTGGTTTCTCCTTCAAGGCAGCTATGCCTGTCGAGCCTTGCTGTGAGTTCCAGTTGGGGAGCGGCGGCGCGGCGCGACTGCGCTTTATTGCTGCAAGGCAGGTTATCTAGATCTCGCTGGTGTCCCGGAGAAAGACTTTGTAAGGTCAAAGCCATACTTTTGAGGAATGGCCTGGATGGAGCTGCGACACCTCCGGTACTTCGTCGCCGTGGCCGAAGAAGGCAGCCTGACCGTGGCTGCGCAAAAGCGGCTGCACACCGCGCAGCCGTCGCTGAGCCGGCAGATTCACGATCTCGAACTGGAGCTTGGGGTGCGGTTGTTGGTCCGCGGTCCGCGCGGGGTCGAACTGACCGCATCTGGAAGAGTGTTTCTCGATCACGCGCGGGTGGCGCTGCTGCAGGTCGAGGCGGCCACCGAGGCGGCGCGACGGGCGGCGCAACCGGCGAGGACAGCCTTCGCCATCGGTTTCCTGACTGGTTACGAGATGGATTGGCTTCCGGCTGTGATGGGCATCCTGCGCGCCGAATTACCCTCTACCGAAGTCGTCATCCATAGCCAGGACTCGCCGGATCTCGCAGCGGGTCTCATGCGCGGGAAAATCGACCTCGCCTTTCTGCGCCCGGAAAAGCAGGCGCCCGGGCTGAAATTCAGGCCACTGCGAAAGGATCCGCTGATCGTCCTGATGCCGCACGATCACGCCCTGACCGCGCGCGGCTCTGTTCGGCCACAGGATATCGCCGGCCAGACCTTCATCGGCGTATCCGCGATCCGCGCGCCGACGCTGCGGGCTGTCATCGACGACTACGCCAGGCGCACCGGCCTTGATCTCAAGCCCGACCACCAGGCCGAGAATCTGGCGATGGCGATTTCGCTGGTGGCGTCCACCGGCGGCGTCAGCCTGCTTCCGCTCTATGCCAAGAACCTGCTGCCGAAAACGGTCGTCAGCCGGCCGATCCAGGGCGCGCCTCCGATGGTCGACCTCGTCATCGGCTACAACGAGGCCAACACATCGCCGCTGCTGAAATTTCTGCTGTCCAGGCTGGATGAATTGAAGTTTCGCGTGTCAAGGCACGACGGGCAATAGATCGCGGCTGCTTCGCCGCGTCGCCCGCGCAGCGTTCAGATGGTCGCCGCGTCTGCGCGAAATCTGCACAAGAATCCGCAAATTCTGGGCATGCCGCACATAGGCGCTGCCAATCGGTGGGGTATCGTCGGGCCATGGGGAAAACCACATCAGGAACATAAGACCATGTCGATCGCGACCGCGTCCGATTTCGAAATTGCTCCCACGCGCCCGCTGTTGAGGGCGCTGATATCCGCCACCGCGTGCGTCGCGCTGGCGGACTGGCTATTTTATGGCTGGCAGATCGGCATTTCGCTGGCGCTATTTTTCGGCGTGCTCGGCGTGGTCGCCGTTGCCAGCAATCGCGGGCGCGCGACAGGAAATAATCAAATCGCGATGTCCGCGCTGTTCGTCGCCGGCCTGCTGCCGCTGATCGAGGACGTCAACATCCTGTCCGTCATCGTGAGCACGCTGGCAACCGCGCTGTTCGTTATCGTCATCACGACGCGCGAAACCTTGTCATGGCAGCGGAACTTGTTCGAAGCCGTGGTCACACCCTTTCGCGGCCCGTTTCAACTGGCCGGCGACTTGTTCGGCGCGCTGCGGCTGATGAAACGGCGGACTCCGCAATGGCTGAGCCTGAGCTCCCTGATCGGCTGGATCGTTCCGTTGAGCGTTTTCTTGATCTTCCTGGCGCTGTTCTCGTCGGGAAATCCGCTGATCGAATATCGGCTGATGCAGATCGACCTTCGCGTTCTCTTCGACGTTCTCGACCTCCAGCGGATGGCGTTCTGGCTTCTGGTCCTTTGCGCGATCTGGCCCTTGATCCTGCGGCGCATCCGACGCACTCCAAGGCAGGAGCCCGAATCCTCCAGCACCGTCGCAACCGAACCTTCCGATTTCGATTATCTGTTTGGCGTGCAGGCCATGCTGCGCTCGCTGGTTCTTTTCAACGCGCTGTTCGCGCTGCAGACCGGGCTCGACCTTGTCTATCTCTGGGGTGGCGCGACCCTGCCCGACGGCCTGAGCCATGCGGAATATGCGCATCGCGGCGCCTATCCGCTGATCGTGACGGCGCTGCTCGCCGCCGGCTTTGTCCTCATCGCCATGCGGCCGGGCGGACCCGTGGAAAAATCCAGACTGATCCGTCCGCTGGTCCTGGCGTGGACCGGACAAAACATCCTGCTTGTGGTCTCCTCGATCCTGCGACTCGATCTCTATGTCGCCGCCTACTCGCTGACCTATCTGCGGCTCGCGGCATTGATCTGGATGGGCTTGGTGGCCGCGGGACTGCTGCTGATGCTGATCCAGATCGCATCGCAAAAGCCTAATTCCTGGCTGGTCACCGCCAACGCCGCCACACTGGCCCTTGTCCTGTACGGATGCTGTTTCCTCAACGCGCCATGGGTGGTGGCGTCCTACAATGTCGATCATTGCCGGGAAGTCGGCGGGAGCGGACCCAACCTCGATCTGAAATATCTCTTCTCGCTTGGGCCTCAAGTCCTGCCGGCCCTTGAACCTCGTCTGCAGCAAATCCCGGGACTCCGGCCCTACGTTGAGGGATTTCGGTTTGATCAGGATATCAGTGCACTCCGGATACGTCCTGTAAACTGGCGAGCATGGGGCTTCCGGGCATGGCGTCTGGAACGGTATTTGAGTAATAATTCCTACACGTCGTCATATCTTTCGAAAAGCGACAAAGGCTAGTGAACGTGGCTCATTCCATTCTCGTTGTTGATGATGACCCGCATATCCGTGACGTCGTGCGCTTCGCGTTCGAAAAAGCGGGCATGCTGATTTCCACCGCCCAGGACGGCAAGGAGGCGCTGCGGCAGTTCGACCGCAACGTCCACGAGCTTGTGGTGCTCGACATCGGCATGCCCGAGATGGATGGGCTGGAGGTTTGCCGCCAGATCCGGAAAACCTCCGATACGCCGATCCTGTTTCTGTCGGCCCGCGACGAGGAGATCGATCGCATTCTCGGCCTCGAAATCGGCGGCGACGATTACGTGACAAAACCGTTCAGCCCGCGCGAGCTGGTGGCACGGGTGAACGCGATCCTGCGGCGGGCGCGGACCACGGCCGCGCCGGCCGTGCCGAAGGCCATGAACCATGGCGGGCTCACGATCGATCCGGACGGGCGCAGCGTTGCCTTCCACGACAAGCGGATTTCGCTGACGGCGCTCGAATTCGACATTTTGAAAACGATGCTGGCACGGCCGGGATTCGTGTTCACGCGCGAGCTGATCCTCGACGCCGCCTATGCCGGCAATATCCATGTCGCCGATCGCACCATCGACAGCCATGTCAGGAACATCCGCGCCAAGATGGCCGCTGCAGGCTGCGAGTCGGCCATCGAAACCGTGCACGGCGTCGGCTTCAGACTGGGACGCTGCGAGGCCTTGCGTTGACCGACGCCTTGGCCAACACCAGCCGCAGATGGCGGCCGAGTCTCAGCCTCGTCGTTTTTCTCGTCCTGACCAGCGTGCTTTCGCTGCCGCTGTTCAGCCTGTATTTTCTAAAGGTCTACCAGAACGAGCTGATCCAGCAGACCGAAGCCGAACTGATCGCGCAGAGCGCGGCGCTGTCGGCGATTTTCCATCGCGAAGTCGAAACCAGTATTCCCCAAGGTGTCGCGCTCGGCACCAAGGTTTCGCCCGTCGCTCGAACGGCCTCCGAAGAGCCCTATCAACCGATCTGGCCGGCGCTGGAGCTTGCCAACGAAAGCGTGCTGCCGCCGAGGCCGAGAGCTCGCACACCGTCCGCGCCGGCCGATCCCGCTTTCGCAGCACTCGGTGCGCGCATGACGCCCGATCTCGTCGCAACCCAAAATGTGACGCTCGCCGGGTTTCGGCTGCTCGACCAGAACGGTGTCGTCATCGCGGGGCGCGAGGAAGTCGGGATGTCGCTCGCGGATCTCGAGGAAGTCAGCGAGGCGCTGCAAGGGCGCTTCAGCGGCGTCTTGCGCGTGCGCATCTCAAAGCATGACCAGCCGTCGCTCTATTCGATCAGCCGGGGCACCGGCATGCGCATCTTTACTGCGATGCCCGTGATCGTACGCGATCAGGTCGCAGGCGTCGTTTATGCCTCGCGCACGCCCAGCAACGTCTTCAAATATTTGTATGAGCGGCGCAGAAGACTGATGCTCGCGATGCTTTCCATGATCGTTCCGACCCTGCTGATCGGATTCTTGTTTCATCGCACCATCACCGAGCCGATGCGCGAGCTGGTCGAACGAACCAACCTGGTGGGCAAAGGCGACCGCGATGCGCTGCGCCCGCTCAAGCGTCACGGCACCAGCGAATTCGCCCGCCTGTCGCAGAGTTTTCTGGAGATGGCAAGAAGGCTGAATGCGCGCTCCAGCTTCATCTCGACCTTCGCCACCCACGTATCGCATGAACTGAAATCGCCGCTGACATCTATTCAGGGGGCCGCGGAGCTTTTGCGCGACGATATCGATGCGGCGACGACACCCTTGATGTCCGACAGGGACAAGCGAAAATTTCTCGACAACATCATTGCCGACGCCGACCGGCTGGCGAAAATCTCGGGCCGCCTGCGCGATTTCGCGCGCGCCGAAAATCCGGTTGCGGTCGGCGCCGCAAGACTGTCGGGCCTTATGGCTGGCTTGCGTTTGGCCTTCGCGTCGCTCGACATCCGAACGGGCGGCGACCTCGACACCCCGATGCGGATATCGGAGGAGAACGCCGGCATCATTTTTTCCAATCTCGCCGACAACGCCCTGCGCCATGGCAGCTCGACGCTCGATATCTCCGCGACGCGGCAAGGAAATCTGCTGCAGGTGATGGTCGTCGACAACGGCGAAGGCGTCTCGCCCAACAACCGGACCCAGATATTCGACAGCTTTTTTACCACCCGGCGCGACAGCGGCGGCACCGGCATGGGGCTCGCCATCGTTCGCGCCATGCTCGACGCCCATGGCGGCGCGGTCCGGCTTGGCGACTGCGAACGGGGAACGGCGTTCGAACTGACAATTCCTGTCGCAGATGAGGCACTGGTTTCATGAACACAGCGTCAGACCACCTGACGCGAGAGCGCACTCCGGGCGCCCCAATGACCATGCGCGCCGGCCTGTGCCTGCTGATCATTGTCTGCGGTCTCGCCTTGCGCAGGTTCGGACCGGGCCTCGGCCTACCCTTCTTTTTCGTAAAATATGGCGGGTCCGTGCTGTGGGGAACGATGGTGTTCTTTCTCATCGCGATGGCCGCCCCCGCCCGCTCCCCGTCGGCCATCGCACTGATATCAGCCACGGTCGCCATCTGCGTCGAGCTGTTTCGGCTGGTCCATACCCCATGGCTCGACGATTTCCGACTGACGACTTTGGGCGCGCTGCTGATCGGCCGCGTGTTCTCGCCATTGAACATGCTCGCCTATGCCGCCGGTATCGTTTCGGGAATGTGGCTCGATCGCCTCGGGATATCGGCCTTCGCGAGCGCAAGGCTCTCGGCGCGGGACGCCCCTCACTCCGCGAGCTGAAACCGCTCGAACCGGTGCAGCTCTTCCTCGATTCGGCGCTTCAGGTCCTTGCGCGCCCCCCGCGGCGCGGCGTCAACCCAGCTCCATTTCTGCATCAGCAATTTGCGGCTCTTGCGGTCGGTCTTCAGATCGATGGCGGCAACGATGTTTTCGCCCACCAGGACCGGCAACGCGAAATAGCCGAACACCCGTTTTTCCCTGGGCACATAGGCTTCGAAGCGATGGCCGTAGCCGAAAAACAGTTCGGTGCGCTTGCGCTGAATGATGAGCGGATCGAACGGCGAGAGGATGTGCACCGGTTCGAAAGCGCCGCCGTCCGGGATCTCCAGCGTTTCGGGCCGTGCCCAATGTTCCTGCTTGCCCGCGCCCTCCAGCGCGACCGGCACCAGTTCGTTGCGACGGACTCTGGTCTGGATCAAACGCCGGATCGAAGGCTTGCTCGGCGCATCGAGATGGCAGATCGAATCCAGACTCACGACGCCTTGCGCGCGCAACGCGCGATCGAGCAGATAGGCGGTGGTTTCGCCCGCCGAGGCAGGTTTTGGCGGCCTGTCCCAGCCGAAATGCCGCGCCATCAGGTCGTAAGTCTTGAGCATGCCGTTGCGCTCGCTGATCGTCAGCACGCCGGTATAGAACGCCAGTTGCAGCGCCCGCTTCGACGGCTTGCGGCTGGCCCACAGATGCTCCTTTTCCGTCAGCACATCGTCGTCGATGTCGCGGATGGTCAGCGCGCCGTCGCGCCGGATCAGCCGCAGCACCTTGCGCAGATCGGCCGGCTTGACCGAGCTGAGCCATTTATGGCCCTCGCGCTGGTGACGTTTCATGGCGGGAAGGAAGAAGCGCAGATCCCTGGCCGGCACGTAGGACAGCGCGTGGGTCCAGTATTCGAACACGCTTCTGTCGACGCTCTGGGCCTGGTGCAGATCCGCGCGCCGGTAGTTCGGGATGCGGGTCCACAGAATGTGATGGTGGCTGCGCTCGATGACGTTGATGGTGTCGATCTGGACATAGCCGAGATGTTCCACCGCCGCGGCCGTCGCCTGCGGCCCTTCCCCGAACGGCGCTGACGTCTCGAGTCGTTGGGCGCGCAGCCAGATCCGCCGGGCTTGCGTCTTGGTCAGGGGGTGGGATTGAATGGTGCGGGGCATGGCGCCGCAATGTAGCTGGATTCGCTGCCGTGAGGGTCAGCGGATTCCCAAAAATGCGTCATCATCATATTTGTCTTGGCCATGTTGTCGCCCGTGCAGGCCATCATTTCATCGGAACCTCTTTGGAAATGAAACCAGCGTATTGCTGGCTATCGATATACGTTTTGGCTTCGGGCGTGTTTCTTCAACCAAGACACTTTTGTGTACTGCGAAGCAGTGGAAAAGACTCCGTCAGGCCGTTTTTTCGCCAAGACCACCGTTAATGAACCGGGAACCCGGTGCCGCACAATGAGCTGATCTGCGCCGGAAAAATGGAGACGTAAATGCGAAAGATTTTGATTCCCTTCGTAGCAGCTGCCTTGGCTTTCTCTGGCGCGGCCTTTGCCCAAACCGGAGGCGGCACCAGCGGGGGTGCCGCGGCTAAATCGGGAACCGACGCGACCGCGCCGGCGGCCGGTACCGCCAAAGAGGGCATGGCGCCCACCGAGAAGAAAATGAAGAAGAAAAAGAAGATGTAATCGGCAAGATTGCACGCAGACCTCACCGGCAGCAACCTGCCGCCAACAAGCCCCGGTACCAACCGGGGCTTGTTTCGCAACTTCAACCGGACGCAGAACGCCAGCCGGTATCCGAATCCCGATCAACGTTTCGGACGCTCCCCGATGGCCCCGGTCGCGATCTCAGCCTCGCAGGATGCCTTGCCGCGTTCCGGGGCGCGGCATTTGTAAACGCTGCCGGTGAGCCGATCGATCAGCCACACGTTGTCCTCGCTGGGATTCTCCATTCCCACGAACCGCGTGCCCACCGCCGTAATCAGCGTGGACAGCAATATTGCCACAGCGATAATGATTGCGCCGATCACGATGGGCATCGAGGTTCCCAAGGGCGCGCGATCCGGCGTGGCCGCCCGATATCCCTGATATTCGGTTGGTCTTTTCGGTGACTGAAACAAGGCCACGCTGGTTTTGCTTTTTCTTTCTTTTCGATTTTTTCTTGGCGGACGGTTTGATTACGCGCCTATCTGGCCCATTTGTTGTTCGCAGATCGGCGTTCCGGCGACGGCTTTGAGACCAGGGTCGCCGCGCCAACGAACGCCGTGCCTGCAAGCCACGGCAAAAAGACTGCCCGCAGGCCGCCGAACTGAAGCAGCCGCTCCGGCATCCTGTCGCCGCTGCGGTCGCGCCTTCCACCAAGCCGACATTGCGCAGGAGTTCGGCCGCCGACCTCGCGTCGATCGCCGGGTTGGAAAGCCCAACGACGTTCTTGTCCGCGCCCTTGCCGTCGGAATCTGCTCTCTCCCGTCCCTTTTCATCAAGGCTCAGCCTGGCGTGACCCCCATCACATTCGCTTTCCCCCGCCCGTCCTACCGTCTGACCACCAAAAACGCTTCAGATCTCACAATGAGGATACGACAATGACCTTTCACAGACTTTCCGCCCTCAAGGCGATTGCGCTCGGTGCGGCGCTGTCGATGACAGCGGGCCTTGCCATCGCCGCCGACAGCAATATCTCGGCGGATCAGATCGTCACTGCGCTGCGCGCCAAGCCGCTGACCCGCGGCCTGTCGACCGGACCGCAATCCGATGCCGCCGCCACTGCCAGGGTCAGGGAAATCGGCTTCGTGCAGACGCTGCGCAACCGGAAGACCCGGTCGCTCTCGATGAACGAGCGCGAGGAAATCGCGGAGATCGCATCGACCAAGCCGAATATCGATCTCGATATTCAGTTCGACTACAATTCGGCCGACATCAGCAAGACCTCCCTGCCTGCGGCGAGGGAATTGGGCAAGGCGCTCTCGAATCCGGATCTCAAGGGTTCGACATTCGTAGTCGCCGGCCACACCGATGCGATCGGCGGCGAAGAATATAACCAGGGCCTTTCCGAGCGCCGCGCTGAAACGATCAAGCGCTACCTCACCGAGAAGTATGGCATTGCCGGCGCCGACCTCGTCACCGTCGGCTATGGCAAGAGCAAGCCAAAGGATCCGAACGCGCCGCTGGACCCGATCAACCGCCGTGTCCAGGTGGTCAACATGGCCAGCAAGACCGCGTCGAACTGACGGTTGCTGCGCTTGACCGCCTGCTGCTCTGCGGCAGGCGGTCAGAATGCATGTTCGGTCCGGCCGGCCGTCAGATTGGATGGCCGGCCTGTCAAACCGATCTTCAAATACCTGATGCAAGCCTTTGATCGAACGCATTTTCCCGCGCGCGGGGGATCCGCGACTGCACGAACACCATCTGGTTGAAGAAGGCGATCAACGCAGATGCGACCGCGGGGCCTTGCGCGGTGAACAGCGCGAGGCCACACAGGTAAATCGCCACAATCGCGAGCGAACCGAACAGCACGCTCGGATAGCGCCAGCCCAGCGGCACATCCCCGAACACCCGAATAGATACCGCCATCAACTCTTTCGCCAGCGGCGGATGCATCGGGTTGAGCAGCGGGCTTGGCAAGACCGGCTCGAGCATCTGCCGTGCGGCCGGCACATAATGCACTTCATCGAAATAGAATTTTTCCGGCGTCGTCACGCCGACCAGAAGTGCGAGGTGTGCAACGACTAGGACCATAGCGACAAAAATGACGCTCCGCGCAGTGGACTTGTCAAAAACAGGCGGTAATTTTCGCACGGGGCTGACAAATCGATGGCGTTGCAACGATTGCGTGTCATTCGAATGGAGGAGAGACGGATCTTTTACGTCCAATGCATTGAACGTATTTCGCTTTCGCGTGCACCAACCAATGGGATGGTTATGGGCCGCTTGTGGCAAATTTACAATATCGGCCGCCTGCGCGGTCCGGTACCGCGGGCGAATAATCGATCGGTATTGAATTCGGTATTTGAAATGAATTCGCGTCACGGCGTTCTCTATATTTTCGCGTTGTGCATGGCAGCAGCCCTTGCGGCGAGTCCCGCTCGCGCGCAGACGCGCGTCGGCGAAGCGGCTGTCGTCAAGAACGAAGTCGTCCGCGTGATGGCGTCGGCAACCAGCCAGATCAACGTCGGCGACGGCGTGCTGCGCGACGAGATCGTGCGCACCGGCCTCGACAGCGCGGCGCGGCTGGTGATGGCCGACAGCACCAATCTGTCGCTCGGCCCCGGCGCGACGGTCAAACTCGACCGCACCGTTTTCAACGAAGAGCACACCTATCGCGATATCGCGATCAGGTTGACGACCGGCGCGTTTCGCTTCGTCACCGGACACTCGGAAAAGGCCGCCTACAAGATCACCACGTCGGTCGCGACGATCGGCGTGCGCGGCACCATCCTCGATATTTTGTCGCAACGGGGCAAGACCACCGTGGTGCTGCAGGAAGGCGCATCGCATGTCTGCACCATCGGCGGCCAGTGCACCGAGCTGACCCAGCCCGGCGATACCGCCGTCATCACCTCGGCCGCCGGCAGGGTCACGATTCAGAGGACCAACAACCCGCCCTGGACCTTCGCCGGGACCTGCGGAGCGGCGGCAGGACTTTGCAGCACCACGCAGTTTGCGGATGCAACGCCATCCGTGACGCCTCCCGTCGATGACGGCAGCGATCCCACCGGCATGCTGTGCGGGCGCTGACGATGAACAAATTCACGCGCAGTCTGATCGGTTCGGCCACGCTCACCGCGTTGATTTGGCTGGTGCTGGTACAGATCCAGCCATCACCCGCCTCAGCCGGGGACGAATGTTTCGAGGATTGTCCCGTGACCGTGGTGGTGGCGACGCCACCCCCGCCACCGCCGGTAACCGGCGCAGATTCCAGCGCCGGATCGATCGGCGACCTGGGCAGGCAGCGCTTCAACCAGATGATCATCAACCGCGTGCTGGGCTCGGTGCTGCTCGGCGTCAATGAGCAGGTCAATTGCAGCGACTGCGTCAGCGCGTTCGGATCGGCGGGATCATTCTCGGCCGGCATCCACGGCCGCAAGGAGCTTACCCCCAATCTGTCGCTGCTGGCGGGTATCGCCTACACCCAATACAGCGAAGGCGGATACCACATCACCAGCGCGCCGATCGGCGCGTTCGCGCTCCGCTACGATTTCGTCGACTGGGGGTCGTCACGCCCGTTCTTCGACGTCGGCGCCATCCTGTCGCCATCCGAGAAGGCGCGCTATAGCCGCAGCTACATGACGAGCCTCGGTCCGGTTTCGCTTGAGAGCCAAACCCACAGCGAGAACTACGGCGCCTACGGCCGGGCCGGCTGGGTCAGCCGCATCTCGCCGCGCGACGAGGTCGCCGCGTCCGTCGAGGTGTGGCAGCTCTGGCAGCGGGTGAACGGCTACAGCGATCCGACCGTCGCATTCAATCCGTTCGACGCCACGATTGCAACCGGCACCGACAAGACCAATCTCGTCAAGGTCGGCGGACAGTGGACGCATCTGTTCGGCAACAGCGTCGAGGGCAACATCAATGGCGGCTTCGTGCAGTCGTTCGCGAACCATTCGGGCATCGTAGCCTCCGTGACCGGCAACGGCACCGTGGTGACGCCGACGCTCGGAAACCAGAGCTGGTTCGAATATGGCGGCCGGCTCGGCTTTCGCATCACCAAGGGCTGGGTCGCCGACCTCTTCGTCAACGGCACCGCGGGCCCGCAGCCGGTCGGCAATACCATCCATGGCGGCGTCGGACTGCGGGTGAACTACTGAGCCGTAGCGCCGGTGCCGCGCGCGGCATTTCGAACGGCGCCGTCCAAGAATGCTTCCAGGGCTACGATGCAATCGCGATCGCGATAGACGCGATGCTTGTTCGCCGCAATCCTGGCGGACAATTCAACCCGTTTCGTTGCATTGCGGCCGAGAACACCCGCAATCGAAACATAGTCTTCGATTGTCCGCGCCGTCGTCTCGCTGATATCCATCATGTCCAGGATGGCGGCGGTGTGGCGTCCCCGCATCATCGCTCCGGCGAACGATACAATCGGAAGGTTGTGAACCAGGCTCTCCAGGATCGAGTTGCAACCCGACCATCCGATGCTGTCCAGGACGACGTCGCATTGACCGATCGCCGCGACGAAGCGGTCCGGCGCAAGTCTCGGCAGGAAGACGCAATGGTTTTCGGCGTCGAGGCCGCCGGCTTTGAACGCGCGCCGGAGCCGGCCTCGAAACATCTCGGTGACGGTCCTGCCGCCAGCGAATTCGATAAAGGTGAACTGACAGTCCGGAACCTCGGCTGCGATGCGTGCGAACACTTCGTCAAATTGCGGCAGATATTTTGGCAAGGACTGACAGCACCAGTAGACGACGGCGCCCATGCGCAGACCAAGCTGTGCGCGGTCGATCGCAACCGGCGGAACGTCGGCCGGCTCATAATAGATCGAAAGGTTCGGCAGCCGGATCAGCTGTTCGGAATAGTGATCTGCCGCGCTTTCGGGTTCCATGAGATTGCTGCTGATAAAATAATCGATCGTCGGAAATCCGCTGGTGACGGGATGTCCCCAGGAAGCGCATTGCACCGCGGCGAGCCGTTGCGCCGCCAGTTGAGCCGACACATTGTCCATGCCGATTTCGGGAAAAATCAGGACATGAGGCGCGTCCGCCAATATCGCGCGCCGCCAGGCATCGAGCGATAGCGGACCCTGCACGAAACGATCGCACATTGTCGCCGCCACGTCGGTTTCGCCATCGCGGTCGGCGCTCGTGTAGTAGCCTGAGACCTGAAATCGGGTCCGGTCCAGCATCTTGAGCCATCCCTTGAGCGGAATCTTCCAATTCGAGTGCTGCCTGAAAAAACCGCTGACGATGCCCAGCCTGATCGGTTCGCGCGGGCTCGGAGGGGCCGGCAAGGCAGCCGTCGCGTATTTCGCAGCCATCACTCCGCACACGAGCCGCCCATACAGGGCCTGAAGCTCTCGATCGTTACGGCCCTGATAGGGCAAATAAAACGGCTGATGGGAGCCGATCGCCTCCGAGAGAACGGCGGGTGCGCCGGCGCTTTCCGCATCGGCGCAGAGCCTGGCCAGCCGGCCCGCATAGGCGGCACGCCGCTCGGCGACGTCAGATGCGTCCTGGTAAATCGCCGGAAGCTCCGCCATGCACAGGGCCAGTTCGGCTTGCCAGAAATCCGGCTTGAGCGCGAACGCCTGGGCGAAATGGGCTCTCGCCTCCGCGATCCGGGTCTCGCCGCGGAGCGCTACGCCGCAATTGTAATGAGCCATGAAGGAGCCCGGATCGATCCGGAGCGCCGTCTGATATTGCGCGATCGCCTCATCGCGCCGTCCAAGCGCGCGGAGAATATTGCCAAGATTGTTGCGCACGCCGGCACTGTCCGGACGCAGCGCGACCGCGCGCTCCGCATGCGCAAGCGCTTCAGGCAGACGATCCGCATTCTGAAGCAGGGAAGCCAGATGGATGTAAGCATCGACAAAATCGGGGCGCAGCGAGATCGCAAGCCGATAATGCTTCTCGGCGTTCGGATGTTGGCCGGCCAGTTCGAACGCCGAGGCCAGATTGAAATGCGCGACAGGGGATTCCGGTGCTCTTTTCAGGACCAGTTCAAACTGCGCCACCGCTTCGTCAAGGCGTCCGAGCGATCGTAATGCCCGTCCGAGATTGGTGCGAGCCTCGCCATATCCAGGGTTAAGCGTCACGGCCCGCTCGAAGCAGGATATGGCATCCGCCAGCAATCCGCCTGCTGCGAGAATCACGCCTCTGTCGTTGTGCGCCTCGGCAAAATCCGGATCGAGCGCCACGGCCCGGCCGAGATACGACGCTGCATCGGGGCGTCTCAATTGATGGGCGACCACGCCCAAAAGGCGAAACGCCCGGGCGTTGTTGGGATCGGTATCACAAACGATCCGGTAGAGGCGTTCAGCGTCGGTGAGGCGACCGGCGCGATGATGAGCCATCGCCGCTGCAAGCGTCTGTTCGGAGCGGCCCGGCGCGCTCATGGCGATATCTCGAACCGGAATGATCTCACGTCAGTCGCAAGACCGATAGCGCCCGAGACCGAGGTCGACCTCGCAGGGGCTGCCATAGACCCAGACCGGCTGATCGCACGGCAGCGCGCGCGTCGCCCGGTCCCGTGTCATACATGCGATGTTCAAAGCGGGATGAAGAACCAGCCGGCCGCCTCCATAGGGAGCCGGCAGGACCGGTTGTTCCTGATAGCGGACCATGTAGCCGTGGTGATGATGCCTTGTCGGACGTCTTGGCGCCTTATCGGCATTGGCCCATCCAGGGCTGCCGCCGAGGGTGAGAATGGCGGCGAGCGTGACAATGGTTCGCATCAGCATGATCCCTGTCCTTTATTCTAAGCGCCTTCGATCGAGAATGCGGCCGGCGTCTGGCAGGCAAGCCAAGTCTGCCACATCCGCGCATAGGCCGCCTCGATATTTGCGGTCAATTTTGGCAGATCAAATAATGCACTGGCGTCGCGATTGTTCTGCAGCTTCTGCCGCAGCGCGATCAGGCGTTGCGGGCTCCGCGCCAGCGCCAGCGCCGCCTGCTCATATTCTTCAAGCGATTTCGTCACCAGTTCCGGCATACCGATGGCCATCAGAAGGCTGCCGGCGACACGGCCCGCGAAAGTGTCTCCGCAGCAGGTCACTAGCGGCAATCCGGCCCACAGCGCATCGCTGGCCGTGGTGTGCGCGTTGCACGGTAGCGTGTCGAGAAACAGATCGGCATGCCGGTGGCGTCCGAGATGTTCGGCTGGCGGAACGATCGGTGCAAAGATCAGCCGGCCGGAATCGACGCCGCGTTTTTCCGCCTCGGAACGCAGATTGCCAGCGACCTGCGGGTTTGCCTCGAGCAACCACAATACGCTGCCGGGGACCGCGCGAAGCAGACGCATCCAGATGTCGAAGAATACCGGCGAGATCTTGTAACTGTTGTTGAAACTGCAGAGCACCAGCCCCTCGGCCGGCAGTCCAACATCCCGTCGCGACGTGCGGGCATCCGCCACCTCACGCCTTCTGTCGTTCGCCTGATAGCTGCGGGGAAGATGAACCAGCCGTTCCGAAAAGAACGGCTGCTGGCTAGATGGGACGACGAAGGGGTCGACGATGATGTAATCGATGAAGCCGGCGCCCATGGTGGCGGGGTATCCGAGATAACTCACCTGCACCGGCGCCGGGCGATAGGCCGATATCGCCGGCCGGGCGTGATGGGTATAGCCCTTCAGATCAACCAGGATATCGACCCCTTCTGCATGGATAAGCTCCGCGGCCTTATGGTGCGAACGCGCGCGAATGTCGACAAAGCGATCGAACGCGGCAGCCAGCCGCGCCCGCATCGGGCTATGATCGTCGGGGCCGTAGGAATAGGCGAAAACCTCGAAGCGGTCACGATCGTGGCATTCGAACAATTCGGCCATCAGCTGCGCGGTGGCGTGTTGATGAAAATCTCCGGACAGATAGCCAAGACGAATGCGTTCCCGCTCGACGCTGGGCTGATGGTGAAACAGGGTATTTGGCGGCGGGCTGATCGATGTGGCCCAATGCCGGGCACAGCTCAATTGATCCGATGCCGACGCCGGCGTTGAGAGCAGGTAAAACGGCGGAACGCGAATTCCGTGCCGTGCCATGTCGACCAGTTTTTCCTGGTCAGCTTCGTAACCGTCCCACGCGCACGCCTGGGCGCGGTGATAAATCAATTGGCTGAACGCGCCCGCGTCGTCGGGCCGCAGACGCAAGGCATCGCGATAGGCGGCGATCGCGCCCCTGAGATCGCCGAGTTCTCGCCGGGCATTTCCCAGGTTGCAGAATGCCTCGGGAAAATCCGGTTGGTGGGCCAATGCCTGCTCGAATGCCGCTCGGGCCTCGCCGGCGCGCCCCTCCGCCAGCAATGCCGTTCCCAGATTGTTGCAGGCATCGGCGTGAGCCGACATCCGTTCAAGCAGCGGACGATACAGATCGATCGCCTCGCTCGCGCGCCCGAGTTCCTGAAGCACAATACCGGCGTTGTTGATCGCATCCGCGTAATTCCTGCGAAGTGCAATGGCGCGGCCGTAAGCCGTCAGCGCTTCTTCCAATCGCGCCTGCTGCTGCAGCACGGTGGCGCGATTGTAGAACGCCTCGGCATAGTCCGCCTGCAGCGCGATGGCTTGGTCAAAAGCCGCCAGCGCACCGTAGAGGCGGCCCAGGTCCTTCAACACGGTCCCCAGATTGTTGTGGCCCGCGGCAATGCCGGGAGCGAGTTCAATGACCCGTCGATACGCAGCTTCGGCGGCCTCCAGTTGATGCTGCTGGTGCAGGACGGTGCCGAGATTGAACTGGGCCTCCGCGTATCGCGGCCTCAGCCTGACCACCTCGTGATAGGCCGCTGCCGCCTGCTCGAGCCTGCCTTGCATCTGAAGAAGCACGCCGATGTTGTTATGGGCTTCCGGATAATCGCGTCTCGCTGCGACGGCGGAACGATAGCACCCCATGGCCTCTTCAAAATTGCCTTGCTGCCTGAGGCCATTGCCTAGCGCCAAAAGAGCTTCGGCATAATCCGGTTTGAGTTTTATGGCGTGCCGGTGCGCGGCGATGGCGTCGACCAGCCTGCCCTGCTGCTGCAACACCGATCCGAGATTGTGATAGCCCGCAGGAGAGTTCGGCCTCAGCCTGATCTCCTGCCGCATCAGCCGCTCGGCGCCCGCGAGATCGCCCTGCTGAGCCGCGATGATGGCAAGGTTGCCATAGGCGGCAGCGTTCTTGGGATCAGCCGTCAACACTTCCCGATAAAGAATTTTCGCATTTTCGATAGCGCCGCCCCGATGCGCTTCGATGGCTTTCTTGAAGAGATGTTCCGATGCCGTCGTCATCAGGGGCGCGCCATGGCGGTCACTGGATTGCTTCGCCGCGCTGCTCCCCGACGGAAAGCACGACCAGATTCTCAGGGTTGCCGGTAGTTGGTATATTGGATCTCGAAACTCTGCGCGCCGTATAATTTGACGTAGACAAACGGGCCGGCGAGCCGCACCTCTTCCATCGATCGCGGGCCCTTGAATATCGTCGCGTAATTTTCGTAACCGGGGGCGTACACGACCGCGGTGCCGGTCGGCGGCGACACGGTGACGATCATCGTCACCGACGTCGCGGAATCCGGGACGTATTGCGTGACGTCGACCTTGATCGGAACCGGCTCAGCCGGCGCTTCCGGCTGAACTTCGGATTGCGCCATTTGCACAAGGGCTGGCGGCGGCTGCAAATCCATCATGTGGTGTCTCTAGCAGAAAAGGGACTCGACGCGCGAGTCCCCTTCTTTGTCACACACTGTTCCCACTCAGAAGTCGAATGTCAGACCGGTGGTGGCCGCCTTGAGGGTTGCGCCGCCGATGGTGTCGTTGGCGGCATCGCGACTGCAGACCTGGTAGCCATGACCGCTGGCTCCGAGACAATAATGCGCGCCCGGACCTTGCTTGAGCACTGACCCGACGACATACCAGCTGGCCCACTGGTTGAACCGGTAACGGGCCCCGAGGGCATACTGGCTGGCGGAGTCGTCGAACGCATTCGCCTGGAACTGTCCGATCTGTGTGATCGGTCCAGGGGATACGCACGCGATACCAGCATTAACATTGTTGAGGCTCAGACATGTCGGGTTACCCGGCGTTTTGAAGGCGTGGGCATACGACGCACTGACGGACCATTTCCCGATGAACTGGGTCGCGCTCGCGAACACCCCATCGCGTGACCGCTCATTAAACGGTTGTTCGATCGCGGTTACTTCCCGCCGTATCCACTCGTAGTAGGCGTTCAGCTGAAGATCGCCCAAACCATCGTTGAAGCGATAGCCACCGCCAACCTTCGCGGCCCATTCGTTGTGAACGCCTGTCATGACCGTCGAACCATCCGGCAGGAGGATGGCTCCTGGAGCAAAATTCTGCGCGTCAAATTGCGTATTGTCGTCGCCGCGACGGTTGACGCCCTCATGGAGCTCATAGGCGGCGATCGCCGTCCATGGGCCGTTCTTGTAGTTCAAAGCCGCGCTATAGGCATTGCCGTAGGAACCGTCGGTGCAGCCGTGGCCGCCGATGTTGCCGTTAGCCGCGCCGCCGGTACCCGGGAAGTTGCTGCCGCTGCCGCGAACCGACGCACCGTTACATTGAAAATTGTCGCCAAATGAATAGTCGCTGTTGTCCTTGGCATAGTTCTGACCCGGCGAAGCCAGCGCGCTGAACTGGAAGCCGCTCACAATCGGCGACTCGTACCAGATCGCATGGTTCATGCGCCAATCGAACTCGGCCCGGTTGTCGCCGCCGGTATTGCCCATGATCGAATTGTAGTCGCCGAGCGAACTGGCGAACGGATCCATCGCAGCGGTGGATTTCTTGTACGGCGTATCGGATTTGCCGGCCTTGACCGCGCCCCACGGACCCTCGAGACCGACATAGCTGTCGCGACTGCCAATTGCCGCGCGCTCGGTAGGCGACGCCGCCGCGTCAATCTGGGCTTCCAACTGGGCCACGATCGACCAACCTTCCCAGCCGTACGGCGCAAGGTTATGCCGGGCGCGAACGCCGAAATAAGATGAGTTGCTGGCGATGCCGGCTTTGGTGCCCTGGTCGAAGACGCTGGGATTGAAGAGATCGCCCGACAGGTCGAAATGGCCGTAGAGGGTCACCACCGTATTGTCGATCACCGGGCCCAACGGGCCGGCCTTGACCGGCATTCCCGGAACCGGAGGCGGCGGCGTTGGCGACGTCGCGACGCCGGCGTGCAGAACCGGGTTGCCCTTGAATTTGCTCGGATCGGTCACGACCGGCGCGGCAGCTCCCGGCCTCGCAGACAATTCCCGGACTTTGTGTCGCAGCTCGGCGTTTTCTTTTTCGATCTTGTCGAGTCGCGCCATCACATCGTCGAGAGTTGCAGAACGCGCCGCCCCGCTGAACGACACCAAGCAGAGAGCAGCACACGCCGTCCCTGAAAGAAGCTGTTTTCTCATCACGTTTCCCCGCGTTCGAACTCGTTCAACTTCAAAGCGAAGGGAGCGTATTGTATGCCAAATACCAATAGGAAGGCGTGGTTGGCCGATTAATGAAATATTCGTGACCTGTCACCAAAATGGCACGTCTATGCCACTGCAATGCAACAATTAATCGCATCTTGTGCGGTTTCGAGGTTACGCACGCCGATTTGCGTGAATTCTCTGCGCTTTAGGTTCAACTTTCGGGCGCATTTTTGGCCGCCACTCGACACAATTTAGAATTGTGCATCGCAAAATCCCTTCGCTGTTGCGAAGGTACATTCAACCGATCAGCCGCCCCATGGCCTTTTGCAACGCCCGACGCGAGGTAGCCTGTTGCCGGCAGCCGCTGCTGAGTCCCCTTCTTTCTCCTGACTTGGCGTTCGGGCTTTTAGAAGTCGAATGTCAGACCAGTCGTCGCCGCCCTGATCTTTGCACCGCCGATGACCTCGTTGGCGGCATCACGGCCGCAGACCTGGTAGCCATGACCGCTCGCCCCGAGACAATAATGCGCGCCTGGACCCTGGTTGATCTGTGACGCAACGACATACCAGCTGGCCCATTGGTTGAACCGGTAACGGGCACCGAGCGCATATTGGTTGGCGGAATCGTCAAACAGGTTTGCTTGCAGTGTTGCCCCGGGTGCAAGGACCGGATCGTTGACGCTCAGCATCGCCGGATTGCCGGGAGTTTTGAAGGCGTGGGCATAGGACGCACTCAAGGCCCACTTGCCGATGTACTGGGTGGCGCTGGCGAATACGCCATCGCGCGAGCGCTCGTTGAACGGTTGCTCGGCCGCGGTTACGTCCCGTCTTATCCATTCGTAGAAGGCGTTCAGCTGAAGATCGCCGAGGCCATCATTGAAGCGATAGCCGCCGCCAACCTTCGCGGCCCACTCGTTGTGAACGCCTGTCATGACCGTGGAACCATCGCCGAGCAGGACGGGCCCCGGAACAAAATTCGACGCGTCAAACTGAGTGTTGTCGTCGCCGCGACGGTTGGTGCCCTCGTGGAGCTCATAGGCCGCGATCGCCGAGAACGGACCGTTCTTGTAGTTCAATGCCGCGCTATAGGCATTGCCGTAGGAGCCGTCGGTGCAGCCGTGGCCGCCGATATTGCCGTTGGCCGCGCCGCCGGCGCCCGGAAAATTGCTGCCGCTGCCGCGAACCGACGCGCCGTTACATTGAAAATAATCACCGTAGGAGTAGTCGCTGTTGTCCTTGGCATAGTTCTGACCCGGCGAAGCCAGCGCGCTGAACTGGAAGCCGCTCACGATCGGTGATTCATACCAGATCGCGTGATTCATGCGCCAATCGAATTCGGCCCGGTTGTCGCCGCCGGTATTGCCCATGATCGAGTTATAGTCACCGAGCGTGTTGGCAAATGGATCCATCGCAGCGGTTGATTTCTTGTAGGGCGTATCGGATTTGCCGGCCTTGACCGCGCCCCACGGACCCTCGATACCGACATAGCTGTCACGGCTGCCAAACGCCGCGCGTTCGTTAGGCGACGCCGCCGCGTCAATCTGGGCCTCCAGCTGGGCCACGATCGACCAACCTTCCCAGCCGTACGGCGCGAGGTTATGCCGGGCGCGAACGCCGAAGTAGGACGAGTTGCTGGCGATGCCGGCTTTGGTTCCCTGGTCGAACACGCCGGAATTGAAGAGATCGGCGGATAGATCGAAATGGCCGTAGAGCGTCACCACCGTATTGTCGACGATCGGTCCCCACGGGCCGGCCTTGACCGGCATTCCCGGAACGGGAGGCGGCGGCGTTGGCGACGTCGCGACGCCCGCGTGCAGAACCGGATTGCCGTTGAATTTGCTCGGATCGGTCGCGACCGGCGCGGCAGCTCCCGGCTTCGTCGCAGACAATTCCCGGACTTTGTGTCGCAGTTCGGCGTTCTCTCGTTCGATCTTGTCCAGGCGCGCCATCACGTCGTCGAGCGTGGCGGAACGTGCCGCGCCACTAAACGAGATCAGGCAGAGGGCGGCACATGCCGTCCCCGAGAGCAGTTGTTTCCGCATGGCGAACGATCCCCCAAGACCTCCTCGGATTCAACTTCCGAGCGAATCAACCATACGGACACCATATTTCGAAATATAGCCATGGAACCCCGGGGCGATGAACTATAGATAAACTGATTCATATTTGGCACATCAGTATTACTACGCATCAGCATTTTAAGGGGTTTTTAAGAGATTCCGATTCGTCATTCTCAAATTGATCGAACCTGCTCTGCTGATCGGGGAACAGTCCAGGCCCTTATGATCACAATTTAAGATTGTTGTATGACAAGTCGCCGTTGGGAGCACGGATAGCGTGCGATCCAACCAGCCAGCCGATCAAGTCGCCCACGGTTTGTCGCCGCGGCTGATCCGTTCAGATATTTCGGCCTGAAACGCCGGGGGCCCGAAAGCGAACCATTCCTGGTCCAGCTGATAGATCAGCAACCGCTTTTTTTCCGAACTGAACTTCATCAGCCAGTCCAGCGCTTTCTTCCTGGGGCGGTCTCCGGCCGCGACCACCACGTCGACCGGCAGGCCATGCCAGACGAAATTGGCCGCCAGCATGATCATGTCGGACTTGTCCGGACGCATCCACTCAGGCAGCGGGCTGGAGGCGACCAGCCAGCCGCAAACGAATTCGCGGCATGGATGTTGTGGGCGTTCGCCGTAGATCGCACATTGATGATCCACGCTGTACGGGCACGGCGTCCCGCGCCGAACCTGATGCCCGCGTATTTCGATCTGCAGCCAGCCGTCGCAGCATGCCGTGCAACTCCCGCAGGTTCTCTGGTGTTGCAGGTTCAACGGCCGAAACCCATGGGTGAGCTGATTGGATGTCAGTGAATACAGCGGCCAACCTTTCCCTGTTAGCACATGCCGAACCGGAACCGACGTTTTTGCGGGTTACGCGGCTGACTTGCCCTCATAGGCCTCTTTCAGCGCGGCGATGTCGAGCTTGACCATCTGCATCATCGCCTGCATCGCCCGCTTGGCGCCGGCGGGATCGGAACCGCCCAGATATTGCACCAGCGCGGTCGGCACGATCTGCCACGAATCGGCGCAGTCGATCTTGAACGAGATCGCATGGGTATATTCGAACCGCTTGCCGCCGTTGAGCGCCATGAAGCGCTGGCCGGCCAGCGTGAACTCCACCACCAGCACGGTGCCGGCCTTTCCGGAGGGGCCATCGACGCTGTTCTTCTGGACCTTTTCGATCCGGGAATCCGGCAGCAGCGAAACGTAGAATTTCGCGGCCTCCTCGGCCTCGCCGTCGAACCACAGGCAGGGTGAGATTTTGGACATCGGGGAGTTCCTCTCGTTCGTTCCAATCGGCCATAGGACGAACGCGGCGGCGCGATCCCGACACCGGGTTTCGATTTATTGACTGCGTCATTCCGGGATGGTCCGAAGGACCAGACCTCAGATGCGCAATTGCGCATCGGGGAATCTCGAGATTCCGGGTTCGCATCTTCGATGCGCCCCGGAACGACAGTGCCTCGTCAAACTCTCACGTCGCGATCGGGGCGGGCAGCGGGCATGGTGAGGAACGCCCGGGTCACGTGCCAGAACAATTGCCGGTTGGTGGCAAGCGCAACGGAATGCGCGGTTCCCGGCAGGATAATGAACTGGCGGTCGCCGTTCGGCAGCTGATTATAGAATTCCTCGAGGTCGGCGACGGTGGCGATGCCGTCATATTCGCCGCGCACCAACAGCACCGGCGCCAGCACCTTGTCGGGGTGCACCACCGGCAGATTGGCCGTCATGTCGAGATAGGTGCCGGTCGGGATCTGGTCGCCGAACTGCATCTCGACATCCGCCAACACCTCGACGGCGGCGGGATCGCTGGTGCCCGGCTTGTCGCGGGTGGCGATCGAGCGGATCATCTCGCGATCGCGCTTGCGCATGTTGTGGGTGCGGTAATAGTCGAGCTGCTCGGCGCGTTTGGTCAGGGTCGGCGATCCCTCGCCCTTATACGTAAAGGCGGCAAACACCAGCCGGTCGATGCGCTCGGGCGCCGCCATGGCATAGGCGCCGGCGCGCAGGGCGCCGGAGGATTCGCCGACGAAATGAAATCTCTTCTGACCGGTTTCGCGGGTGACGATTTCAGCCGCGACCTTCAGATCCTCAACGCCGCTGGCGATATCGGAATTGCCGGAGGTGCGCCCCGACTTGCCATAGTTTTCATGATCCATGGTCCAGCAGTCGAACCCATAGCGCGCGAACTCGTCCATCACCGAATACTCGCCGCGGCCAGGCACCTTGAGATCGAACACCCTTGAAGTCACCGACGAGCCGTGGACAAAGAACACGACCGGCCGCGCAGGCTCGCCGGCTTTGGGCGCCCCTACCCGTTTGCGGTACATCCAAAGCGGGACATCGCCCTTCTTCGCCCAGTATTCGCTGCTCCAGATCTCGCCGCCCTCGGCAGCCGCCGCGCTCGTGCTTGGCGCGGGCAGCGAACTCGCGAGGCCGCCGGCAACCAAGCCAAGCCCGGCACCCCTGATGACCGTGCGCCGCGCCAGCGGGCGATCGAATTTTTCCATGATTTTCTCCCAATCAGACTGCCTGATTTTTTTGCAGGTCTTAAGCGACGCCGCGACGCGCCCGGTAACCGTTCGAATTCCCAAGAAAGTTCGTCCGCGTTGTAGCAAACCCCGGCGTTTCGCGGAAGTCACGCTTCGCTGCAATGCGCAACCGGTAGAAGGCCAAGCGCGCAACAGCCTTGCTCCCGCCAAAGAGAGGTCTAGTCTTTCAGTCGTCAACCGAGGGACTTTAACCGCGGGGAACAACCCAGGGAGCAAGAACAGTGAGCAACCAACTGACCGACGCAGAACTTGCCGCGCTGATGCCGTCCGAATTGTGCCAATACAAGACGCCGATCCCGACCCAGATCGTGGCCAGCGACGAATTTTATCCCGACCCGCAGAACGAGCGGCAACGCGAAGTCGAGTCCCGGCTGCTGGCGATGGCCGACGATCTCGGCGGCAAGCAGGGCCTGGACCGCCGCCGGTTTTTCCAGAGTGCAGCCGGCATGGCCGCATCCTTTGTCGCGATGAACGAAGTCTACGGGCCGCTGTTCGACGTGACGCGCGCCGAAGCCGCTACGCCCGCGATGGCCGAGGAGCGCGCCGGCGCGCTGAAGGACCAGTTCATCATGGACATGCACACGCATTTCCTGCGCGACGACACCCGCATCACCACCTTCGTCGACATGCGCAAGGCGGTGGGCAAGGCCGGCTGGAACAAGCAACTGGCCGACCACGAGCAGACCATCGAGGATCTGAAATTCAACAACTACAAAAAAGAGATGTTCCTCGACAGCGACACCAAGATCTCGCTGATCTCCTCGGCCCCCTCCGACATCGAGCAGGACTGGTTCCTGACCAACGAGCAGATGGCGGACGCGCGCAAGACGATCAACGACGAGGCCGGCTCGCGCCGGGTATTCTGCCACATGATCTTCACGCCGGGACAGCCCGGCTGGCTCGACAAGCTCGACGCGGGATTGGCGCTGAAACCTGAATCCTGCAAGGGCTACACCGTCGGCGACAACACCCACAAGGAGATCAGCCGCTATCCCTGGCGGATGGACGACGAGAAGGTCGCCTACAAGGGCTACGAGAAGATGGTGAAGGCCGGCATCAAGAATGTCTGCATCCACAAGGGTCTGTTCGCGCCGGGCGTTGAAAAGCAATATCCCAATCTGCGCGGCTTCGCCGACGTCGCCGATGTCGGTCAGGCCGCGAAGGACTGGCCGCAGCTCAATTTTGTCATTTACCACTCGGCCTATCGCCATGTCGGCGGCGACCCGAAACAGGCGCTGGCCGAGTTCGAGCGCACCGGGCGGATTTCCTGGACCAGCGATCTCGCCGACATTCCAGCCCAGTACGGCGTCAACAATGTCTATGGCGACGTCGGGCAACTGTTCGCGACCACGCTGGTGTCGGAGCCAAACGTCTGCGCAGCCCTGATGGGCACGCTGATCAAAGGGCTCGGCGTCGATCACGTCTGCTGGGGCACCGACGCGCTGTGGACCGGGGCGCCGCAATGGCAGATCGAGGGCCTGCGCCGTCTGGAAATCCCGGAGGCCATGCAGAAGAAATTCGGCTACGCCCCGCTCGGCGCCGTCGACGGACCGGTCAAATCAGCGATCTTCGGCGGCAACAATGCGCGGCTCTACGATATCCAGCCGAAGCGCGCGATGCTCGAGCTCAAGGGCGATCGCTTCGCCGTGATGAAGGCGGCATACGAGAAGGCCGGCCCCGAGCCCTCAAACACGCGCTACGGCTATGTGGTGCCGAACGGCACGATGGATCACAAGGTGTTTGCGTAATAGAGGCCGTCATTCCGGGATGGTCCGAAGGACCAGACCCGGAATGACGTCGTCACTTCGTCGCCGCGGGATCGCGGTGCACGGGATCGACCCACAGCACCGTTTCCGGTTTTTCCACCGGCTCGATGTCGAGGTTGATCGCGACCGCCTCGCCGTCGCTGCGCACCAGCACGCATTCCAGCACCTGGTCGGGGCTGGCGTTGATTTCCTGATGCGGCACATAGGGCGGGATGAAAATGAAATCGCCGGGATTGGCTTCCGCCATGAATTGCAGATGCTCGCCCCAGCGCATCCGCGCCTTGCCCTTCACGACATAGATGATGCTTTCGAGATGGCCATGGTGATGCGCGCCGGTCTTGGCATCCGGCTTGATGGTCACGGTGCCCGCCCATAATTTCTGCGCACCGACGCGGGCAAAATTGATCGCGGCCTTGCGGTCCATGCCGGCGGTCGAGGGCACGTTGGGGTCGAGCTGGTCGCCGGGAATAACGCGGACGCCATCATGCTTCCAACGCGCCGGGTCGTCGTGATCGTGTGAATGGTCGGCATGGGTATGATCGTGAGGGCCCGTCATCGTGCTGCTTTCCGAGAAAATTGTTCGCTGTAAAAGGTACATAATACTGTGATCGCAGACCAGCCGGGATCAGGAATATTCGGTGCATTTGAGGTTTGTCTTGACGAAGCTTAACCCTGGCAAAGGAGAGTTCCCATGGGTGCAACAGCAGACAAGGTTAAAGGCGCCACCAACGAAGCCATCGGCAAGGCCAAGCGGGGCGTCGGCGAAGCCGTCGGTTCCGACAAGATGCAGGGCGAAGGCGCCATTCAGGAAATCAAAGGCAAGGGCCAGAAGGCCATGGGCGACGCCAAGGAAGCCACCAACAAGACCGCCGCCGCGGCAAACAAGAAACTCTGATCGACGCTGGTCGATTTGAAGTCGAAGACCGGTCCCTTGGGCTGGTCTTTCTCGTTTAAATGCGCTCACCGTTTTCCTATCGCGTCGGGATTGACGACATTGGTCGGCGTACCGGTGGCATAGGCGGTGATCTGGTCGAAAATATCCGTGAACTGGATTTCGTATTCGTCGCGCGAGACGTAGCCGAGGTGCGGCGTGGCGACGACGTTGTCCATGTTGAGCAGCGGATCGCTGGTATCGCGCAGCGGCTCTTTCTCATAGACATCCACCGCCGCCATGCCGGGCCGGCCGGCGCGCAACGCGTTCACCAGTGCGTTCGGTTCGATCAATGGCGCGCGGCTGGTGTTGACCAGGAGCGCGGTCGGCTTCATGCGCGCGAGATCAGCCGCGGTCACGATGCCGCGCGTCGCGTCGACCAGGCGCATGTGCAGCGAGAGTACATCGCATTGCTCGAAAAATGCAGCCTTGCTGCTCGCGGTCGCGTAACCGTCGGCGCGCGCCTTCGCCAGCGCCGGCTTACGCGCCCACACCAGCACCTCCATGCCGAACGCCTTGCCATATCCGGCGACGACCGCGCCGATCCGGCCGTAGCCGTAGATGCCGAGCGTCTTGCCGCGCAGTGTGTGGCCGACGCCGATCTGCCAATTGCCGGCTTTCAGCGCCGCCATCTGCTGCGGAATCTGGCGCATCGCCGCCAGCACCAGCCCCCAGGTGAATTCAGCCGTGGCGTAAGACGGCGTATCGGCGTGCTGGCTGGACGACACGATGATGCCGAGCCGGGTGCAGGCGTCGATGTCGATGTGGGGATAGACGCTGCGCTGGCTGATCAATTTCAGCTTCGGCAATCGCTCCAGCAGGGCGTTGCGAATTTGGGTCCGCTCGCGGATCAGCACCAGCGCCTCGGTGTCGCAGAGCCGCTCCGCCAGCGTTTCCACGTCCTGGACGTGATCGTTCCAGACCGTGACGTCATGTCCTGCGAGTTTGCCGAAACATTTCAGGGTACGCAGGGTGTCGAAATAGTCATCAAGGATGGAAATCTGCACGATGCGTTTCCCCGGCACAGAACTTTTCGGCCGCGAACAGACAGTTACCCCTTCACGTCAAGCAATTCGACGTCGAACATCAGCGTCGCATTCGGCGGAATGACGCCGCCGGCGCCACGGGCGCCGTAGCCGAGTGCCGGCGGGATGATCAAGGTGCGCTTGCCGCCGACCTTCATGGTGGCGACGCCTTCATCCCAGCCGGCGATCACCTTGCGCTGCCCGATCGGAAACTCGAACGGCTCATTGCGATCCACCGAACTGTCGAACTTCTTGCCCTTCTTGCCGCCCTCGTAGAGCCAACCCGTGTAATGCATGACGCAGATCTGGCCGGGTTTTGGCGTGGCGCCGGTGCCGACCGTAGAGTCGGTGATCTGCAAGCCTGATGGTGTGGTCATGGTTTTTCCTGCGGTTTGGGCCGATACACTTGGCGGCATTGCGATGAGAAGGACGCCAGCAACGGCAACGGCGATTGGAAGATTTCGAAACATGTTATGTCGCATCTTTCAGATTCCTTCGTAACAGGGACGGAAAGCCCCATGCGCAGACGGTTGGTTCAATAGCCGAGCGCGCAGCCATCCTTGCGCGGATCGGAACCGCCGGTGAGCGTGCCCTTGTCCCAGTCGATCCAGATCGCCTGGCCGCCGCCGTGCGGCGTGACGAGGCTCGCGGTCTGATGCCCGAGCTTCCTCAGGCCATCGACGATATTGGCCGGCACGCCATCCTCGAGCTGGTAGACGCCTTCGTAATGCAGGCCGCGCGGCATGTCGATCGCCTCCTGCACGTCGCAGCCGTAGTCGAGCACGTTGGTCAGCACATGCACCTGCCCGACCGGCTGGTACTGCCCGCCCATCACGCCGAACGGCATCACCGCCCGGCCGGCCTTGGTGACAAGGCTTGGGATGATCGTATGCAGCGGTCGCTTGCCCGGCGCGATGCAATTGGGATGGCCGGGCTGAACCCGGAATCCGCCGCCGCGATTTTGCAGCAGAATGCCGGTCTTGTTGGAGACGATCGCCGAACCGAACGCGTGCGCGATCGAATTGATGAATGAACAGACGTTGCGGTCGCGGTCCACCACGGTGACGTAAACCGTCGAGGGGTTCATCGGCGGCGACACATTCGGCAGATCGAGCAACCGGTCCATCCTGATCTTGCTGCCGTACTCCTCGGCGAATTCCTTCGTCAGGATCCTGACCACATCGACGTCGACAAAAGCGGGATCGCCGATGTACTGCTCGCGCATCATGTAGGCGATGCGCGCGGCTTCTGCTTCGAGATGGAACCGCTCGACGCTCATCGGCGGAAATTTCGTCAGATCGAAGCGCGACAGGATGTTCAGCATCACCAGCATGGTGATGCCCGGACCGTTCGGCGGGCACTGCCAGACGTCGTGTCCCTTGTACACGGTGCCGATCGGCGTCGTGGTTTCGGTGGTGTGCGCGGCGAAATCGTCCAGCGTATGCAGGCCGCCGATGCCACGCAAAGTCTCGACCATGTCTTCGGCGATCGCACCCTTGTAGAACGCGTCGCGGCCGCCGCTCGCGATCGCCCGCAAGGTCTGGCCGAGTTCGGGCTGATGGATGACGTCGCCGGCGACCGGCGCCTTGCCGTGCGGGAGCAGATAGCGCTCGGTGTTGGTGCCTTTTTTCAACTTGTCGAACTCGTTCTTCCAACTGAAGGCGATGCGGGGGGCTACGACATAGCCCTCTTCCGCGGCCTTGATCGCGGGCTGCAGCAGGCTGTCGAGCCCAAGCTTGCCATGATCGCGCAGGATGGTCACCCAGGCATCGATCGCACCGGGAATGCTGACGGCGTGCGCCGACGTCAGCGGGATCGCATGCATGTTGCGCGCGAGATACCACGACGCGTCGGCCGCCCGCGGCGCGCGGCCGGAACCGTTATAGGCCATTATCTTGCCCTCGCCCTTGCGCTGAAGCAGCGCGAAGCAATCCCCGCCGATCCCGGTGGATTGCGGCTCGATCACGCCAAGCAGCGCGCAGGCCGCCACGGCGGCATCCGCGGCAGTGCCGCCGGAACGCAGCACCTCGATCGCCGTCAATGACGCCAGCGGATGCGACGTCGCCACCATCGCATTCTGGGCGTGGACCGTCGACCGGCCGGCGAGATGGAAATTCCTCATGCCAAATTGCTCACTTTCGTCATCTTACGTTGTGCCCGAGGGGCCGGGTTACATGGCATATTCATGCAGCGATGGGCAATGGCCGGGGGCGCATAACTCATATCAGTGTCGTCCCTGCGATCGCAGGGACGACACCGGGGTTTCCTCTCCCCCTCCCTGCTGATAAACCACCGTGATGCCGCACAGGGTCGCTGCTTTCTATCAATTCGCCGCGTTGCCGGATTTCCGGGAGCTGCGCGAGCCGCTGCGCGCGGTCTGCGCCGGACTTGGGCTGAAGGGCAGCGTGCTGCTGGCCCATGAAGGCATCAACGGCACGCTGGCGGGCCAGCCGGAGGCGATTGCCGCACTGGTTGAAGAATTGCAATGCGGCGCTCTGTTCGATGGCCGGCTCGACAACCTCGAATTGAAATTCTCGCATGCCGCGGCGATGCCGTTTCAACGCCTGAAGATCCGGCTGAAAAAGGAGATCGTTACCCTCGGCGACCGCCATGCCGATCCGACCCGCCAGGTCGGCGTGTATGTCGAGCCCGGCGACTGGAACGCGCTGATCGCGGGTCCTGATACGCTGGTGATCGACACCCGCAACGCCTTCGAGGTGGCGATGGGCACATTTCCCGGCGCCGTCGATCCCGGCATAAGGAGTTTTGGGCAATTCAAGGATTTTGCTGCGCGCCATCTCGATCCGGCGAAACACCAGAGGATCGCGATGTTCTGCACCGGCGGCATCCGCTGCGAGAAGGCCAGCGCCTATCTGCTCGCGCGCGGTTTTGCGCAGGTCTATCACCTCAAGGGCGGCATCCTCGGATATCTCGAGGGCGTGCCGCAAGCCGAGAGCCGCTGGCGTGGCGAATGTTTTGTGTTCGACGACCGCGTCGCGCTCGGCCACGGATTACGGCAGCGCCGGACCGAACAGGATTCCGATGAGTGACATCAAGGCGCTGAGCGAGCGCATCGATGTGCTCGAAACGCGGCTGGCGTTTCAGGACGAAACCATCGAGACGCTGAACCAGACCATCACCGCGCAGTGGCAACAAATCGACGCGCTGACGCGGCAGATTGCCAACTTGAGCGAGCGCCTGCAGGAGGCCGAGACTCACAGCCCTGGCGCTGCGAACGAACCGCCCCCGCATTATTGAAAAGGCGCGGCCTCCGCAAGGGGGGCCGCTTAATCAAGCCGGACGTGATTATTAGCATGATGACTACCGGTCGCGGTCGATGATCACCTTTCGATCGCGGTCGTAGTCACGATCATGATCGCGCCCCCTCTGGATCACAACGGTATCGCGATCCCTGTGGTCACGCTCCCGGATCACTTCTCGATCGCGATCCCTGTCACGGTCACGGTCACCACGGACGGTTCCGACGGTCACGCCGTCCGGACCCACGCCAACTCCGATTTCTTCCGCGCCGACCGGCATTGCGACACAAATCGCAGCTGCGGCGACGGCCATCGCAAGAAAACGTTTCATCCTTCGCTCCTCAGTTTGTGAACCATCGGCGAGGCAATTCCCGCTGAGTTGAATGGTTCCCGTGCGAAACCCGTTCACGGCACAAAGCCTGGAGCCTCAAGCCTTGATCGCAAACCACAGGATCAGCACCACGATGGCGACGACAATCGCGCCCCATAGCAACGGCGTCACCTGCTTCGAACTGCCGCTGCGCGGCGAGTCGTTGGCGGCGTGATCAAACTCGTGTTTCATCAAGGCGCACTTCGGAAGCGCAGCCGGCGATCCGTCCAGATCGAGCCCGTAATCTATCGGAACACCGCTCGGACCTTGGCCCAAAGCGAGGTGCCTTCGCGATCGCCATCCGCCTTCGAGGGTGCCGGTTGTGCGGCGCTGACCGGATCGGATGCCGGAAAACTGTCGATCAGACCGGCTTCCAGTTTCGCGTGGATTTCGCGGTCCGCCGCTGCGGCTTCGCGCGGATTGGCGGCATGCCTGTCGTGCGCCGCCGGATCGAATTTCTCGGCCATGTTTTGTCTCCGTCGGAAGCTAACGCGTCGGCACTCCGGACGTTCCAAACAAGCACTCCGGTCGTTTCAAACAAACAGGAGCGGAACATCATCAGGGTTGTTGGAACTGACCCCGGTCGCGCCCACGAATTCGGCGCCGCAATGCCCGGAAACGGGCATAGAACCAATCTTTTTTGCACTATGCCCAATACTGCACAGACAAACTGGCGCAACTTGGGGTCGAATGTCTCGTCGATGAAATTGCACCCTTATCGAGCTTGCGATGCTCCAAAGACAAAATTCCGATCCCAGCCCGTTTGGAATTTCGCATTTGGAGCGCCCGGCAGACCCGATCGCCAGGCCGGAGGACTGCGCGAGAAGGTCTTGAACGCCGGGACGACCTGATGTTTCCCGCGAGCGATCGCCGCGATCGTTCGGGCCCGGATAATCGCGGCTTGGCCAAATCCATATCCGCAGTGTATCAGGAGCGGCAACGCCCTCTCGATCGCCCCTGCGGAACCGCATTTGACCCAGATTCATGCCCTAAAACCCTTCCTTGAAGTGCTTTCCGGCCGCAGGCAGCCAGTACCTCCGATCTGGATGATGCGGCAGGCCGGCCGCTATCTGCCGGAATATCGCGAATTACGCTGCAGGGCGGGCGGCTTTCTCGATCTGTGCTTCACGCCGGAATATGCCGCCGAGGTGACGCTGCAGCCGATCCGCCGCTTCAACTTCGATGCCGCGATCATCTTCTCGGATATTCTCGTGATCCCCTACGCGCTGGGTCGTGAGGTCAGGTTCGAGGTAAGCGAAGGGCCGCGGCTCGATCCCCTGGAGACGCCGGAGCAAGTCGGGACGCTGGCGCGGCACGGCGACTTCAGCAAACTCGAGCCGGTCTATGAGGCTCTGCGCCGGGTACGCCGCGAGCTCGATCCGAACATCGCGCTGATCGGCTTTTGCGGCGCGCCGTGGACGGTGGCGACCTATATGGTGGCGGGGCAAGGCACCCCGGACCAGGCGCCGGCGCGGATGATGGCCTATCGCCACCCGGAAGCGTTTTCCACAATCATCGACGTGCTGGTGGAGAACTCGATCCAGTATCTGCTGGGACAGCTCAAGGCTGGCGCCGACGTGCTGCAGATCTTCGACACCTGGGCCGGCGTGTTGCCGCCGCGCGAATTTGCGCGCTGGTCGACCGAGCCGACGCGGCGCATCGTCGAAGGCGTACGTGCGAAAATGCCGGACGCGAAAATCATCGGCTTTCCCAGAGGCGCCGGCGCGCTGCTGCCGGGTTACGTCGACGCCACCGGCGTCGATGCCGTCAGCATCGATTGGGCCGCGGAGCCGTCACTGATCCGCGAGCGCGTGCAGAGCCGCGTCGCCGTTCAGGGCAATCTCGATCCGCTGGTGCTGATCGCCGGCGGTGCTGCGCTGGATCGCGCCATCGACGACGTGCTGGAAAACTACGCCGGCGGCAGATTGATCTTCAACCTCGGTCACGGCATCCAGCCGGAAACCCCGATCGCGCATGTCGAGCAGATGATCAAGCGGGTGCGGACGCATCAGGGGTGAAGGTTGAGCGAATGCGTGCTCTTCCCCTCTCCCCTCGTGGGAGGGGCTGGACACATCACCCCGGCCGACTTCTCTCGATGATCTCGGCCGCGCCCTTGGCGAGCAGGTCGAACCCGACCGCACGGCCGAGTTCGCGCGGGCGGTTGGCGGGGCCGGATCGCGTGGCTTCGATGAACAGTCCGCCCGCTTCATCGAGCACCGACGCGGTCAGCGACATCTGCGCCCCGTCGATGGTTGAAAATCCCGCGATCGGCGAGTTGCAGTGGCCGTTGAGGACCCACAGCACCTCGCGCTCGGCATCGGCGCTTTGGTGCGCGGCGGGATCGTCGATCCGTGCCAGCATGCGCCGGGTCTGCCAGTCATCGATCGCACACTCTACCGCGACGATCCCCTGCCCCACCGCCGGCAGCATTTCCCGTATCGAGAATTCATAGGCGATCCGACCGGCCAGGCCGACGCGTTCCAGCCCCGAGCGCGCCATGATCAGCGCGTCCGCCGGACCGACCGCACCGCCATCCGGCAGCCGCTGCATTTCCAGGTTGTCGAGCTTGCGAACGCGGGTGTCGGCGGCGCCGCGATAGTGAATCACCTCGATGTCCGGAAACAGCCGCCGCGCATAGGCCGCGCGCCGCACCGCATTGGTGCCGATCTTGAAACCCTTGCCGCGCGCGCGCCTGAGATCGTCGATCGAAACGCCTGATCGCAGCACCAGCGCGTCGCCGGGCGGATCGCGCTCAAGCGTCGCGCCGATCACAAGGCCGGGCGTGTCCTCATTGCCCGGCATGTCCTTGAGCGAATGCATCGCGGCGTCCAGTTCGCCGGAAACAACGGCCGCACGGATTTCGGCAACGAACGCGCCGCCCTTCCCGCCATGCTGCAACAGCCTGCCGGTCTGATCGGAATCGCCTGACGTTTCGAACTTGACGATCTCGACATCGAGATCGGGATCGGCCGCGGTCAGGCGACGGGCAATTTCCTCGGTCTGGGCCAGCGCCATCACGCTCTTGCGCGTGCCGATCCGTATTCGAATGGCCACCACTCATGCTCCTTCAACGCCGCGCGGGAATCTCGGCCAGGTTCTGGCCGGAACATAAAACCAGCCAGCGCCGGAATGCAAACACCAGCCAGGAGTTCCGCGCTACCGCGCATCCTCCAGGATCATGTCAGACGCCTTTTCGGCGATCATTATGATCGCAGCGTTGGTATTGCCCGACACCAGATCCGGCATGATCGAGCCGTCGACCACGCGCAGGCCTTCCAGCCCGCGAACCCGCAAGCGCTGATCGACCACGGCAAGAGGATCGCTTCCCATTCGGCAGGTCGAGGTCGGATGATAGATCGTGCTGCCGCGCGCGCGGCAGTAGTTCAACAGCTCCTCATCGGTGGAAACCCTTGCGCCGGGATCGACCTCCTCCATCACATAGGGACGAAGCGCGGGCGCCCGCAAAATGCTTCGCAATATCTTCAGGCCTTCGACGTTGGCGGTGCGATCGACCTCGGTTGAGAGATAGTTGATCCGTATTTCCGGTGCTGCGGTCGGGTCGGCGCTTCGGATGCGAAGCGAGCCGCGGCTCTCCGGGCGCAATTGACAGACCGAGGCCGAAAAGCCGGAAAACGAATGCAGTCTTTCTCCCATCTTGTCGGTGCTGAAGGGCAGAAAGTGGATCTGGATATCCGGGGTCGCGAGGCGGGGACTGGTTTTGAAGAACGCCCCTGACGTGCCCGCGGCGATCGTCAATGGCCCCTTGCGAAAGGCCGCGTAGCGCGCGCCCGCGAAGATCCGCCGAACCGGGCTGTTGACGACGTCATTGAGCGTGATGCTTTGGGTGCAACGCATGACCACCCTGACCTGCATATGATCCTGCAGATCGTGCCCTACGCCCGGCGCATCGAGCACGACATCGATGCCGTGCTGGCGCAACAGGTCCGCGGGGCCCACGCCGGACAGCTGCAGCAATTGCGGCGAGTTGTACGCGCCGCTCGAAACCAGGATTTCCTTTCGCGCCCGCGCCGTTCGCAGCACGCCGGCCCGGCGGAATTCGATCGTATCGGCGCGATGTCCATCGAACAGGATGCGTTGCGCCAGCGCGGAGGTCTCGACCTGCAGATTCCTGCGTCCCCTGGCGGGGCGGAGGTACGCGACCGCGGTGCTCGCCCTGCGCCCCCGCCGCGTCGTGGTCTGGAAGAATCCAGCGCCTTCCTGCGAAGCGCCGTTGAAGTCGGGATTGACGGGGATGCCGGTCTCGGCCGCCGCCGCGATGAAAGCCGCTGAAAGACGGTCGGCGTGTACCAGATCGGAAACCGGCAGCGGGCCGCCGGCACCGTGGAAATCGTCGGCGCCGCGCTCCTGGTTTTCCGCCTTCTTGAAATACGGCAGGACGTCGTCAAAACCCCACCCGCTGTTGCCATGCTGACGCCAGCGATCATAGTCTTGGTGCTGGCCGCGCACATAAAGCAGGCCGTTGATCGAGCTCGATCCGCCCAACACCTTGCCGCGCGGCTGAAAGATGGTTCGCCCGTCGAGTCCCGGCTCCGGCTCGGTCTGGTACATCCAGTTGACGGTTTTTTCCTTGAACAGCCTGCCATATCCGAGCGGCACATGGATCCAGAGGTTATTGTCCTTCGGACCGGCTTCCAGCAACAGCACCGAATGCCTGCCGTCGGCGCTCAGACGGTTGGCGAGCACGCATCCGGCTGAACCCGCACCGACGACGACATAGTCGAATTCGAGAGTTTCGGAAGATCGATCACGGGCGCGAAAGCGGGCCGTACCATTCATCGTTTCATCTTTGTTTTTGTCCCGCCCAGCGGTCGCCGCGATCGTTCAGAAATATCGCGATTACGGCGCCAAAGCCAATCCAAATCGTTCGAGGGAACTGCAGACCACCCGGCGCCGCTCACCGCGATGTGTAGGCTGCTGTCGGGTCGCGTGATAACCTGCACCTTCCAGCGCTATCCGGTACACTTGATCGATGTGGTGCAGCTGGGGAACCGAAGCCGCATCACAGTGCGCCCGGCGCTGCCGCAGGACGCCGATCTGTAGCGCGAGCTTACTCGGGGAGTGCGCAATCGCCGCCTGAGCAGAGAAGTAAGGATCCGCAACGAGAGGAGAACACATCATGGTCACCTGGAAACCCGATCCGACTTTCTATCCCTCACCCCGCATGGCCATGAAGGCGCCAGCCGAGAAGCTGGCTTATGTCGCGGCGTTTGATGCTTCACGTAAGGCCCCCGACGGAATCGCCGTCGTGGACCTCGACCCGGACTCGAAACACTACTCAACGATCCTAAACACGGTCGCAATGCCGAATGTCGGCGACGAGTTGCATCACTTCGGTTGGAACGCGTGTTCGTCCTGTCTCTGCCCGAATGCACCTCACCCACATGTCGAGCGGCGCTATCTGGTCGTGCCCGGCCTGAGGTCATCGCGCATTCATATCCTCGATACCAAGGCCGACCCGACGAAACCAGCTATAGTCAGGGTGATCGAGCCGGAAGAGGTTGCGGAGAAGGCCGGTTATACGCGGCCACACACGATCCATTGCGGTCCGGATGGAATTTACGTTGCGGCCCTCGGCAACGCGGAAGGCAAGGCGCCCGGCGGCATCTTCCTGATGGATCACGAAAGCTTTGACATCCTCGGGCGCTGGGAGATCGACCGCGGCCCACAGCAGCTCGCGTATGATGCGTGGTGGCACCTCGGCCACGATACACTCGTCACCAGCGAATGGGGCACGCCGGACACTTTCGAAAACGGACTCGTTCCCGAAATTCTTTTGGGCGCAAAGTATGGTCGTAAGCTGCACTTCTGGGACCTACACACCCGCAAGCATCAGCAGACCATCGACTTCGGTGACAAATACCAGCTCGTGTTCGAGCTTCGTCCGGCTCATGACCCGACAAAGGCGTATGGGTTCGTCAACTGCGTCATAAGCCTGGAAGACCTCTCTTCCTCAATTTGGGCTTGGCATCGTGACGGCGAGAAGTGGGGGGTTAGCAAGGTAATCGACATCCCGGCCGAACCCGCCGACCCCGATCAGCTGCCGCCCCTCCTCAAAGGCTTCAAGGCGGTGCCACCACTCGTTACCGACATAGACCTCTCAATGGACGACAAGTTCTTGTACGTCGCGTGCTGGGGCACGGGTGATCTGCGCCAATACGACGTTTCAGATCCCTTCAAGCCGAAATTGACGGGCAAGGTCCGGATCGGCGGCATCGTATCTCGCGCGACGCACCCCGGTGCCAAGAACGGCGCCCTAAGTGGCGGCCCGCAGATGGTGGAGATCAGCCGCGATGGTCGCCGGGTCTATTTCACCAACTCGCTCTATGGCGCCATTGACGAGCAGTTCTATCCCGATGGCATCGAAGGCTGGATGGTGAAGCTCGACGCCAAGCCAGAGGGCGGCATCAGCTTCGACGAGAAGTTCTTCGTTGAATGGCCGAAATCACATCGCCCGCATCAGGTTCGCCTCGAGGGCGGCGACTGCTCGTCCGACAGCTATTGCTATCCGTGATCGCGCGTTCGGCCGCCGGCCTGTCCGCTAAGGAGGGGCACGCGCAATGACCGGCGCCTGGCCCTGGCTGGCTTTGACCGGGCTCGGCGCCTTCCATGGGCTAAACCCGGCCATGGGCTGGCTGTTCGCCGTGGCGCTCGGACTGCATCGACGGAGCCGAGCCACTGTTCTGTTGGCGCTGCCGCCAATTGCCTTCGGCCACGCAGTTTCGATCGCGATGGTGGCCGGAGCCTTCGTCGCGGCAGGCGTTCTCGTGAACCAACGCGCGATACAAGTCTCGGCCGGCCTTCTGCTGATCGGATGGTCCGTTTACCACCAACTTTACGGCCACCGGCACCGTGTACGCGTCGGTATGAAGACGGGGCAGGCTGGGCTGATTCTTTGGTCTTTCCTCATGGCGACAGCGCATGGTGCGGGATTCATGATCCTGCCAGCGATGATCCCACTCTGCCTCGCATCCTCATCAGCGGGCGAGACAGGGGCAAGCGGGCCCGCCGCAACTGCGCTTGCCGCCGTTGCGGTCCACACGGCGGCGATGCTGGTAGTCACCGGGGCGGTCGCGGTCATTGTCTACGAATGGGTTGGCCTTTCAATATTGCGCACCGCATGGCTCAACCCCGACCTGCTCTGGACCGGAGCGCTCGCCGGCACTGGGCTGGTGTTGCTTTTGCTCGCGTAGCCGAAACGTTGTCCCGCCGCGCGGTCGCAGCGCCAGCGGAAAATAGCCAGAGGTGTGCGAGGTCGAGCCAAGAGATCCGAAAAGCGTAGGCCACCTGTGACGAATGCGGAAAAGCTATGAGACGCAGGCCGGCGACAGCTTCAATGACTTCAGGAAATCACCCAAAGCGCCGGTTCGCTGACAGGGCTTTCCATGCCCAGCTGGCTTGGAACGATCCGCCGTTCGCCTCCCCTTGGCATCCACGGATTTGGCTTTCTTGCCAGTCGCCATTCGCGCAGGCTGCTTGGACTTTCCGGCCAATGAAGCCGTAGCGTTTGGATCGTGCCAATCCCGGCTGACGATCTTGGTCTCGACCGGCGAGACGCTTGTTGGAGCGGGCGGAGTCAATGGCACGGTCGGGCGCAATGCGAACTGGGCCGGGATTTCCGGACGCACACCGGCAAATTCAAGCCGATCAGCCTTGGTCAATGGATCTTGAGCTGAACCGATGCCGATTGTCGTCTCGTCGATCGGTGTCACCGCGGCCAGAGCGACAGGTGTTTTGAGAGCCTTGCCGACCAGCAAGGCGGCGAGCACGGCTAGACACGCAATCGTGAGCCACACTGTCCTAATCATGGTTCAATCCGGCAGACCCATGGGCCTGCCGGAAGCTCCAGAGTGATTCGGGCGGTTAGAGGGCAAGCCAAATCTTGCTTGTGGACACGGCCTCGGGATTACCCGCCAAATTCTGGCCGGCAGCCCTCGTCGAGGGGATCTCTGCCCGTACGACCTAGCCTGAAATGAGTCCCATCCATTAGGGGCGTCAGGGTCGCATTGTCAGGGGTCGCATTAACTGTCCGTTTTTTGGACAGCGCGGGTCTTTTCGTAGGTGTTTGTCTCGCGCCGGCATCTTGGAATCCTGGCGCCTCGCGCTTCAACACCCGGACCAAGTCAACGAAAATTGCCCCTGGTTTCCGGAATGATCAGTGCGCCGATCAGGTAGATCAGGTAGATCGCCACCGAAAATATCGCAAGCGACGTCGGGATCTGCGCCGTGCCGGCGCTTGCGAGCGAGACGAAGGTCGGCATCATGCCACCCAGGGCGAAGCCGATGTTCCAGGATAATCCCGTACCGCTTGCACGCAACGAGGTCGGAAACCTCTCGTTCAGAAATACCAGGACGGGGGCATAGCCGGCATTGCCGATGAATGCGATGGCCAGGGCATAGATCGTCACTTCCTTGATATCGGTTGCCTTGGCCAGGCCGAGATAGCACAGCGGCAACCACACCAGCGCACAGACGCCGACGATAAGAAAGGTCGGCTTGCGCCCGATCATTTCACTCAACGCCCCGAACAGGACGGCGGAGATGAACGCCACCACGCTCGCGCCTATCAGGATCAGGGACGAGACGTTGTTCGGAACGCCGTTGACGACCTTCAAGAAGCTCGGGAGATAGCCCGACGTCAGGTAGTAGCCCGCGCCGCCGCCGAATGTAATCAAGAGGTTGATCAGCAGCACGGAGCGGTAACCGCTCGAAAACAGCACCCTGACCGGCGAGGGCGCCGCCATCGCCTTTCGCGCCGCCTTCTGTTGCTGCAACTCGTTGAAGAACGGCGACTCCTCGAGGTTCTTGAAAATGAACCATCCGAGCAACGAACTCAGAAGGCCCGAGAAGAACATGAACCTCCATCCCCATTGCGCAAAGGCCTCACCCGGGAATACCGACGATGCGATCAGGAATACGAATGACGCCAGCAACGCACCGATGCCCGCGCCACCGCCGCCCACCAGGCCCGACATTGCCCCGCGCCAGTTCGCGGGAACCGATTCCGTTCCAATGGTATGCGTCGACGCAACAACACCGCCGACGAATATGCCCTGAACCAGACGGAGGATCAGGAACATGATGGGCGCGGCGATGCCGACCTTCGCGATCGTCGGCAACGCACCGAACGCCGCGGTGCTGACGCCGACGCCGACGATCGCGACCAGCATGGCGCCCTTTCGACCATGGACATCGGCGAAATGGCCGAATATCGCGGAGCCGATGGGGCGCATCAGCAGCGTCACCGCAAACGAGGCATAGACCGCTGCGAGCGACAGCGTCGCATTGGTGGAGGGGAAAAACAGAGTCCCAATGACCGGCGCGACATAGAGCAGAATAAACAGATCGAACAGATCGAGCGACCAGCCCAGCAGTGAGGCGATGATCGCATTGATCATTTGCCGGTTGTCGGCCGGTGCCTGCGCATCCACCAGCGGCGCACTTGTCGTTGTCATTTCGAAGCCCCTCTTTTGTGATTTTCGCAAACCCAGTCGCATTGCGACCGGGCCGCCGGACCATCCGGACCGACCCGGTATCGTGTGTGCCGGGCCCCATCCGGCATCGGTTATAGCCCGGTAAAGTTCGGAGCGCGCTTGGCGTTGAAGGCCTCGACGCCTTCCTTGAAGTCCGACGATTGACGCAGGCGGCTGTAACAATGGCCCTCGAGCTCGATCGCGATCGCCAGCGTCGAGTCCTCGGTGTCGTTCAGGAGCTTCTTGGCGGTTCGCTGGGCCAGCGGCGAGAACGTGCGGAGTTCGTCGACAAGCTTGTCGGTCGCCTTCTCCAATTCGGCATCGGGCACGCACTCGGTGGCGATGCCCCATTCCTGGGCCTGTTGGCCGGCAATCCGCTTCGAACGCATCACGATGTCCTTGGTGCGGGTGATGCCGATCATCTTCTGCAGCCGTGCGGACCCGCCCGAGCCCGGAATCTGCCCGAGCTTCTGCTCCGGCAATGCATAGAATGTCGTCTCCGACGCGATCCGAAAGTCGCAGGCCAAAGACAGTTCGAACCCGACGCCGAAGCAATAGCCGCGATTGGCGACAATCACCGGCTTGGCGCAGCGCGCGGGCGAGGCGATATTCCAGGCAAGCTTCGACACGTGCTCGGGCGTGGCTTCCATGAAGCCTCCGATATTGCCGCCGCTGGAGAAATGCTCGCCGATCGATCGCACCACAATGACCCGGACCCGCGAATCCTCGTCGAGGGTTTCGAACACCAGCCGAAGCTGATCGCGCTGAGGCATCGATACGATGTTGTAGGGCGGCCGGTTGAGAATGATATCGGCACGTTCGTGAGTTTCGTCGATTTCCACCTGAAAGCCGTCGAGCTTCGACAGCCGTGGATCGGCAAAATTGAACGATGATGGCATTTGTTTCTTCCTTCTTCTTCGAAATCGAAACCTATGCGGCGGTCGATGGCGGCCGGCGCTCGACGTCGTATTCCCCGGCGACCAGCAGCCGCCGCAGCAGCTTTCCTACCGGCGATTTCGGGATCGCATCGACGAAGACAAATTTTCGCGGACGCTTGAAGTTCGCCAACCCGGAATCCCGGCAGAATGCTTCGAGATCGGCCTCGCTGACATACCCGCTGCGCTTGACGAACGCGGCGACGATCTTGCCCCATCGCTCGTCGGCGAGACCGACGACCGCGACCTCCGACACCAGGGGGTGCAGCGACAGGCAGCTTTCGATCTCCACCGGCGATACGTTCTCGCCGCCTGTGATGATCATGTCGTCGGTCCGGCCGGTGACGAACAGGTCGCCATCCTTGTCCACGAAGCCGGTATCGCCGGTGAAATACCATCCCTCGCGCAGCGACTTGGAGTCGGCATCGGGACGCCTCCAATAGCCTTCGAAGGACTCGTCGCTCGCCAGCAGCGCGATGATCTCGCCCTCCTCTTCGGTCGACGCCAGCTCCGATGCCGAACGTGCGGCAAGCTTGACGACCCTGACGAACTGGTTGATCCCGGCTTTGCCGGCTGAGCCGGGCTTCGCGACCGCATTTTGATTGACCGTGAAGGTGTAGATTTCCGAGCTACCGTAATGATTGACGAACAGATCCGGCTTGAACGCCGAATTCAGCTTCTGCAGCAGGCCGTCTGTCATCGGCGCACCGGCAAAGCCGAGCTTCCGTATGCTCGATGTATTCGTCTTTTCGAAGTCCGCGTGATTGACCAGATCGTGGTAAAGCGTTGGAACCAGATAGAGATTTGTGATTTTTTCCGCCTCAATGATGGCCAGTGCCAGGCCGGGATCGTAGCGGGGAAGACACACAAACGTGCCGCCGATCAGCGACATCGAGATCAGGGAGCGCACGCCCATGGTGTGATAGAGCGGCATCACGCCAAGGGTGCGCTCGTAGCGGCCGTACAGGTTTTGCGCCACATGAGCGACACCGGCGGCTCGCTCGGCGCGGTGACGGCGGGGCACGCCTTTCGGCTTCGACGTCGTGCCCGACGTATAGAGCATGATCGACCACGCCTCCGGACCGCCACGCGGCACGGCTTCCGGCGCGGGCGTGTCGATCATGGTTGCAAACAGCACGGCCTGGTCGTCGGCTGCGACGGCGTCGCCGACAACGATGCGGCGCAAATTTCGCGCGAACCTGGCGCCGGAGACCGCGCCCGCGGAAACGCTTTCGTACACGAGAGCCTGGGCTTGCGAATTCTCGATGCAGAAATCGAGCTCGTCGGATTTCGCCCGCCAGTTGATCGGCGTGATGACCAATCCGGCAAACTGGCAGGCCCAGTGAATGGTCGCGGCCTCCCATCGGTTCTGCAGCACGGTGACGATGTGGTCGCCGGGCCTCAAACCGAAATCGTCGAATGCAGCGACGACAGAAGATATCCGCGCAAACCATTGCGCGTAGGTCAGCCGCAGCCCGGCGTCCACGATCGCGACGGCGCCTGGATCGCGTGCCACACTGGCGACGAAACTGGTACCGAGATCAAACATCTGTCTTCATTTTCGCACGAGGTTGGTTTGCCAGCAAGTCAGCGGCGTCGAGCGCGGCGCGGATGATCGGGGTGTAACCGGTGCACCGGCACAGATGGCCGCTCAGGAAATCGCGCAACTCCGCTTCAGTGGGTTTTGGCCGTTCACGAAGGTAGTGATCGAGCGACATCAGAATGCCCGCGGTGCAGAAGCCGCATTGCAGCGCGTGATGGCGCTTGAATGCCGCCTGCAGGATGCCCAATCGATCGGGAGCGGGCGCGAGGCCCTCTATGGTGCGGACGTCGCTGCCATCGATCTGCACCGCCAGCGTGAGGCAGGCGCGGGCGATCATTCCGTCCACGGTCACGGTGCAGGCCCCGCAAACGCCGTGCTCGCATCCGACATGCGTGCCGGTGGCGCCGATCTGGTGGCGCAGAAAATCCGTCAGCAGCATGCGCGGCTCGGCTTCGCCTTGGGCGGCCGCGCCGTTCAAGGTGAAGCTGATCCGGTGCTGCCGGTCCGACTCAAGGCGCGTCATTGCAGCACCTCGCGGACGAGATCGCGACCGATCAGCCGGACCAGATCGCGGCGATAACGGGCCGTCGCATGGACATCGTCCCGCGCATCCAGTTCATGGGCGAAAGCGTTCAGGGCGTCGTCGAGCGCGGTGCCATCGAGACGCGGCCAGTCGCGCACCGCGGCCATATCCGCAACACCGCCGACGGCGAAGCGAACGCCTTGCCTGCTGGCGACCGCCGCGCAGGCGACGATCGCAAAGTCGCCGTGCCGCCGCGCGACTTCCCGGAACGCGCAGCGCGCGACGCCCAGGTACGGAAACGAGACCGCCTCGATCATTTCGTCGGCGGCGCGGGCGGTGGACATCATGCCGGTGAAGAACTTTTCGGCCGCGACCCTGCGGCGCTTGCTGGCGGTTCGCAGGTGCACCTCGCCGCCAAGCGCCAGCAGCGCCAGCGGCATTTCCGCGCTGGGATCGGCGTGCGCAATCGAACCGCAAATCGTTCCGCGGCTGCGGGTCTGGGCGTGCCCGGTCCAGGGCAGAGCAAGCGCGACCAGCTTCAGTTTTTCAGCGAGCGGCGGCCAGCCCAGCAGTGACCGCTGCCGGACGCCGGCGCCGACCGTCACGGCGGCAGACGTCGCGTCGATCCGGTCCAATTCCTTCAGCCGCATGATGTCGACCAGGACTTTGGGCTTCGCCAGGCGGGTGTTCAACATCGCCATCAGCGACTGGCCGCCCGCCATGATTTGCGCGTCGCTGCCTTCCGAGGCCAGAACCGCAAGGGCCTCGTCAAGGGTTTCCGCGCGCACATAGTCGAAGGGCGCAGGCTTCACGGCCGCCTCCCGAACAACGACAAAAGCTTGCCCAGCAGCGACGGCCGGCCTTGCGCCGAGGTCCCGCCGGCCTGACGGGCCAGGCCTGAAAAGAACTGGCCGATGATGACGCGCGCCGCACCGTCCAAGAGACGGCCGCCGATGCTCGCGACCTTGCCCCCGATCGCCGCGTCATATTCGTAACGCACCACCGTGCCGGCCTGCTCCGGCGTCAGCGTGATGCGGCCTTCGCCCTTGCCTAGCCCGAGCGCTCCTTCGGCGAAGCCGCCCAGGGTCACCGCCCGCGGCGCATCGAGATCGGACAGTGTCACTTCCGCGCGATAGCGGCCCTTGACCGGCCCGATGCCAATCGTGACCTCGGCACGAAAATGCGTGTCGGAAATTTTCTCCACGCCGTGGCAACCCGGGATGACCGCTTGAAGCGTTGTCGGATCGAGCAGCATGGTCCACACCGCCTCGGGCGATGCGGCCACCGTCGCGCTGCCCTCGCCGCGGAGCTTGCGGCCGCCGTTGGCGGATTTCGGCACATCGGCACGACGCCCGGCGGGCGGCGGCGGTTCGGCGCCGCGGACGATGTCGGCCAGCTTGGCCGGAACCAGCGGCAACTCGACATCGTTGACGCCGAGCGCGTCGGCGACGGCATTGGCGATGCAGACCGGCGTCGACATGCAGTTGCCCTCGCCTACGCCTTTCGATCCGAGCGGCGTGAACGGCGACGGCGTCTCCATGTGAAGGATGACGGGATCCGGGACTTCAACCGTGGTCGGCAGCAGATAGTCGGCGAAAGTGCCGGTCAGAAAAGTGCCGTCCGCGGCGTAGGCGTATTCTTCATAGAGCGCCGCACCCAGGGCCTGCGCGAATCCGCCGCGGATTTGTCCGTCGACCATTCCGGGGTGAAGGATGGTGCCGCAATCGTGCATCGTCACATAGCGGTCGATACGCGTCATTAGGGTGGTGCGATCGATTTCGACACCGCAGAAGTCGAAAATAAATCCGTAGCAGAGCGACGCGTTGATGCGGTCCTCGTCGTCCGGCGGCGTGAGCTCGGGCGACGTCCAGAACACGGTCTCGCGGATCGTCTGCTGGACGTCGTCGGGCAAGGTGCCGGGCGACCAATGGCTCAGCGCGGCCAGTCGCGAGAACGCCAGCCTGTTATCCGGGTTTCGCCGCGAACTCACGGCGCCGTCGGCGAACACGATGTCGTCCGCATCGGTATTGAACTGGCTCGCGGCGACGCGCGCCAGGCGGGCCGCGATGCGTTCGGCCGCGAGCTTGGCGGTTCCGGCGACCGCCGCGGCAAAACGGCTTGCGTAATTGCCTGACGCGATCGACCAGGCGTCCTTGGCAGTGTCGATCTCGGTATTGACCCTGACGTCGGCGGGCGTGAGGCCGAAGACGTCGGCCACCACTTGCGCCAGCACGGTCCGATGCCCCTGGCCTTGCGGCACCGACGCAACGTGAACGGAAACGCTGCCGACGGGGTCGAGGGCCACGGTGGCCGTGGCCTGCGCCCCGTTTTTCGGCCCGGCTTTTTTTCGCTCGGCCGCCGTCAATACGGTGGTGATATAGCCCATGTTCGAAACGCTGGGCTCGACCACCGCCGCATAGCCGATGCCGTAGAGCCTGCCTTCGGCCCGCGCGACATCCCGGCGCGCCTTCAGTTCGTCCAACGCGCCTCCCTTGACGCCGCGCGCAATCGCCTCTCGGTAATCGCCGGAATCCAAGAGCGCGCCGGTCGCCGTCCGGTAGGGAAACCGGTCGGCCGGCACCAGGTTTCGCTTGATCACGTCCAATGGATCGAGTTTGAGCTCGACGGCGATGCGCTGCATCAACCGCTCCAGCGCGAAATAGACCTGCGGCCCGCCAAACCCGCGGTTCAGGCCCGAGGGCGTCTTGTTGGTGACGACGACCCGATTTCTCACCGCCACGTTGGGGATATCGTACGCGCCGGTCAGATTGCCGTGCATGCGGTAAAGCGTGGCCGGCTCCGGCGCGCGCAAATGCGCCCCGCAGTCTTCGACCTGATCCCAGCCGAGGGCCAAAATCCTGCCGTCGGCCGCGACGGCGGCCGAAAGCGTGGTCGCGCGGTTGGTCGCGGATACCGAGGCGGTGAGGTGCTCGAGACGATCCTCGATCCACTTGACCGGACGTCCGACCGCCCGCGATGCGGCGGCAAGCAGCACGATGTAGGGAAACACGCCCTGCTTGACGCCAAAACTGCCGCCGGAATCCGGCGGGGTGCGCAGCCGCACGCGATTGCCGGGTACTTTCAGCGCCCGCGAGATCACCGCGTGGATGCTGAACGGGCCCTGGAAATTGGCGAGGATATCGAAGGCGTCCTCGGACGCGTCGTAGTCGGCGATCACGCCATAGGTTTCGATCGGCGTGCATGAATTACGGGGGTAGCGGATGTCGATCGAAATCCGGTGCGCGGCTTTGGCAAATGCGCGCTCGGGATTGCCATAGCGGAAAGTCCGGTCGCTCGCGACGTTGCCGTCGAAGCCGTCATGAATCACCGGCGAGCTTGGCGACAGCGCCTGAAGCGGGTCGATATTGGCGGGAAGCGCTCGGTACTGCACGTCGATCAGGTCGACCGCGTCCTCGGCCTTGTATCGGTCGGAGGCGACCACGACGGCAACCGATTCGCCCACATAGCGCACTCGCCCGACGGCGATCGGCCAGCATTCGACCTTCGCCTTCACGCCAACGACGAGGCTGGTTGTCAGTACCTTGATGTCGTCGCCGGTCAGGACTGCGACAACGCCGTCCGCGCGCCGCGCGGCCTCGCCATCGATCGAGAGGATCTCCGCATGCGCGTGCGGCGAGCGCAGAATCGCGGCATATAGCGTTCCCGGCCGAACGCCGAGGTCGTCGATGAAGCGGCCTTTGCCGGTCAGCAACGCGGCGTCTTCGACGCGCGGAATCGATTGGCCAACCCAAGGGCGAGCCGCTTTGCTCTCGGCTATTGCTGGGCCCGCTGCATGCAGCATCCGAAGAACATCCTGCCAATCACGCCTTGACGGCGTGTGGGGAGACTGTTTTCAGCAAAGCAGAACGCCGACCATACCCTGCGCTCTCGCAACTTGCCAATTCGTCTCATTCTTTGGGTTGCCACGCCGCATCAACCCGCGAGACGCGATACTTGCCGGAACTCGCTCGGGGAAACGCCGGCATTATTGCGGAAAAAGCGGGTGAAATGCGCAGGATCGGAAAATCCGAGGCGTGCGCCGAGCTCGCCGACGGGAACTTGGCGATGAAGGACGGCTTCCACCGCCCGTTCCATGCGCACGACGTTGAGATAGACCTTGGGAGGCAAGCCGATCGACGACTGGAACAGCCTGAAGAAATGCGCGCGCGAAAGACCAGCTTCTTTCGCCAGCGTATCGATGCTGGCTTCGCCGCCGGCATTGGAACGGATATATTCCGCCGCGCGCCGGATCCGCCGATCGCATGCCGGCACGTTCAATTCGCGGATCGATCTCGGAAAGCTCTTCCAGGGCGTGAAGCGCTCGATCACCGCGATCATCAGTTCCGACAACAACGCTTCGTATTCGGCCTGGCATTCGGGATCCGCCATCATCTCGGACGCGAGATCCATCGTGAGTGTTCGGATGCCCGGCGATACCTCGCCATGGGGAGTTTCAAAAAATCCGGGCGCGCCGCTTGCGGCCCATCCCGGCCGAAACGCCTTCAGCCATTCAGGCTCGACGTAGAGAGCAAGGATAAGCGTCCGTGGACGCGCCGGGTCGTGAACGTAGGAATGCGGCTGCCAGCCGTCGACGAGCACCGCGGCGGAATCGGTCAAAGCATGAATGCGGTTGCCGACGACGAATTGGGTATCCGCGCCTGCCACCTTGAACAGGACATGACAATGCGGGTGCGCATGGCGGACCAGCGAGCAATCCATATCGAGCAGGGCGACCCTGCCGAAATTGCCGTGGACGATCCGCAAAGCCGTCGACATTGTTGCCTCCAGTCAGGCACTGGACTTCCAGGGAATGAGCCGCCGCTCGAACTCATTGGCAACGACCGGGAAGACGAAGCCGAGAAGCGCGATGACCGGCGGGCCGACATACCCAGGCCGACCCGCATGGTGTCGACCGTCAGAACCTGCCAAGTGTTTTTCGAATTATGACGCCGACGCCATCATTGGCGCAACCGTTTCCGAGATCATGACCAGAAAAAGCCCCAGCTTTATTCCCGCCACGATCGAAGGCAGCCAAAGGACTAACACGGCAGGATGGCAGCGCGGTCGCTTGGCATCTGGCATAATCTGCGGCTACCTCTCCCAGCAAATCACATGAAAGCCCCGCGAAACCATATGACCAGCACCGAGACGATCAGCTTTGAACTATCCCAGCCCGCTTTGCAGGCACGCCGCAATGCCAAATGGAACCAGTACGATGCGGATATATTGCCGGCCTTTGTCGCCGACATGGATTTTTCGGTTGCCGCCCCGATCCAGTCCGCGATCGAGCGGATCGTCCGAGACCGCGACTACGGCTATGCGTTGCGCAACGGTGAAAAGCCGGACCGGCTGGTCGCCGGTGCGTTCGCCCAGCGGATGAAATCCCGCTACGGATGGGAGCTCTCGCCTGACCTTGTGCTGCCGCTCGCGGATCTCGTACAGGGCACCTATGCGCCGATCCTGGCATTCTCCGAGCCCGGCGACGGCGTCGTTCTGCAAACCCCGAACTATCCGCCGTTCCGCGACGCCATCAACTCGACGGAGCGCGAGCTTCTTGCGCTGCCGATGCGCGACGACGGGACCCGCTTCGTCTTCGACATGAACGAGCTTGAAAAGCTGGTCAACAAGCGAACCCGTATCTTCGTGCTCTGCAATCCGCAAAATCCGACAGGGCGGGTGTTTTCCCGTGACGAGTTGCTGGCATTGGGCCAATTCGCCATCGAACACGATCTCGTCGTCATATCAGATGAGATACATTCCGACCTGGTATTCCCGGGGCTGCAGCACATTCCCTTTGCGTCGCTCGGGCCGGAAATCGCCGCCCGCACCGTTACCCTCAACTCGGCGACCAAGAGTTTCAATATTCCCGGCCTACGTTGCGCGCTCATGGCCTTCGGCGCCGAAGACTTGCGCGATCGGTTTCACAAACGCATCCCGCAGAGACTGACAGGTTCAGCCAATATCGTCGGCGTCGACGCCACGGTCGCGGCCTGGAGCGAATGCCAGCCCTGGCTTGACGCGGTAATGGAATATCTGCTCAAGGCGCGAAACCGGGTCAAGGATGTGCTGGCGGCGGAAGTGCCGGAAATCCGTTTCCATGCGCCGGAGGCGACCTATCTCGGCTGGCTGGATTGCAGCAAGCTTGGGCTTTCGACCCCGGC
>WNFO01001234.1_pt1 | contig 50453 bp, 48 predicted proteins | sample 5400251 | NCBI WGS metagenome assembly WNFO01 (sample SAMN13153354, study PRJNA577476) | soil metagenome | isolation source: 100 cm saprolite under Madrone tree | place: USA:California | collected 2016-06-14 | reverse complement strand
CGTAACGCTGGTGCACAAGGGCAACATTCAGAAATTTACCGAGGGCGCCTTCCGCGATTGGGGCTATGAGCTGGCGCGGGAAGAATTCCGCGCGCAAACAGTAACAGAGCGCGAAAGCTGGATTATCGACAACCTCGATAGAAATCCCGCGCTTACCGTGGAGCAAAACGCCGCGATGATCGAGCCGGGGCTCGAGCAAGCCACGGATGCTTTCAAAAGAACGATCTACGCCGAAGTGAAGCAAACGCTGGACGCAATCTACGCCACGCACGGCAAAGGGCAGTGGAAGCAGAAGTTGATGGTCAACGATCGCATTGCGGACTCCGTGTTCCAACAGATGTTGATGCGGCCCGATGAATACAGCGTGCTGGCCACTTCCAATTTGAATGGCGATTATTTGTCTGATGCATGCGCGGCGCAGGTAGGCGGATTGGGCATGGCGCCGGGCTCCAACATCGGCGATGGATTTGGAGTTTTTGAAGCGACGCACGGCACCGCGCCGAAATATGCGGACAAGGATGTGATCAATCCCAGTTCCGTGATGCTTTCAGGCGCGATGATGTTCGAGTTCCTCGGGTGGAAGGAAGCGTCCACACTAATCGAGGATGGCATTGCGCGTACGATCCAGCAGAAGCGCGTGACCTACGATCTCGAGCGGCTGATGCCCGGCGCCACAAAAGTGGGCACGTCCGCGTTTGCCTCGGCCATCATCGAAAATATGAAGGGTGCTGCTGTTGCTCGCTAGTTCGAAATACTTTTCAAACGCAGAGAATTCACCGAACGCTTTGTGCGAGACGAGGAGCGGAATGAGCAGAAAAAAGGTGACGGTAGTAGGTGGCGGATTCGTGGGGTCGACCACCGCGCAGCGAATCGTCGATTTGGAGCTGGCCGACGTGGTGCTGACCGATATTTTGGACGGACCGCCAGCAGGCAAGGCGCTGGACATGGTGGAGTCCGGGCCGATCACGCGGACGGATTCGCACGCTACTGGCATTTCCACGGCCAACGGAGATTATTCAGCGACCGCTGGTAGCGATGTGGTAGTCATCACTGCAGGTTTCCCGCGCAAGCCGGGCATGAGTCGCGACGACTTGCTGAAAGCCAACTACGACGTTGTGAAAGCCGTCGTCGAGCAGATCGTGAAGCATTCGCCGAATTGCATCATCATCGTGGTGACGAATCCGCTCGATGCCATGGCGCAGGCCGCGCTCAAAGTCAGCGGCTTCCCGAAGAACCGCGTGCTCGGCATGGCGGGCGTGCTGGACTCCGCGCGCATGAGCAGCTTTGTAGCGATGGAGTGCAAGGTCAGCGTGGAAAACGTGCACTCCTTCGTGCTCGGCGGCCATGGCGACGACATGGTGCCGCTGCCGCGCTATTCCACGGTGGCGGGAATTCCCCTCCCCGATCTGCTGCCGAAGGACCGCATTGACGCCATCGTCGAGCGCACGCGCAAAGGCGGCGCCGAAATCGTCAATTTGCTGAAAACGGGCTCGGGTTACTACGCGCCGTCCGCCGCCGCAGTGGAAATGGTGGAAGCCATCCTCAAGGACAAGAAAAAAATTCTGCCCTGCGCCGTCTACCTCGACGGAGAGTACGGAATCAAAGGATTGTTCGTCGGCGTGCCCGTGAAGCTGGGCGCCAAGGGCGTCGAAGAAATCATCCAGATTAAACTGACAGCCGAAGAAAACGCGGCCCTGCAAAAATCATCTGCCTCGGTCCGCGAGCTAGTCACCGTTCTAGGGTTGTAGTTTTGGAGTATCGAGATTGCAGGAATGACGGTGACGAAACGACCAGTCGTCAGCTTCTTGCCGAAGCAAGCGCTACGAACTAAATTACGGACGTATGTTCCGAGCCCAGGTCTTTTCGATTTGCGCCCCAAAACTTCGCGCTGAGTTCCTCGACATCGTGCGACGCCACACGGCCAACAATCAACAAAGCCGGCGCCGGAAGTTTTTCTTCACTTGCCAGGCGCGCGACCGTCGACCAGCGCACTTGCTGCTGAGAACCGGTAGCCTGGGAGACGATCACGCAAGGAAGGTCCGCCGGCAGCCCGCCACCCAGCAATCGCTCGGAAACTTCCGTGTAATCCGCACCCGGCATGTACAGAACCAGCGTGGTTGTGCTGGTGACGCAACCCCAATCCATCGCGCTGCCATCAATTCCATGCGAAAAGGTGGTCAGCACTATTTGCGAGGCCACCCGGCGGTCGGTGAGCGAAATCCCCGCAGCCGCCGCGGCTCCGAGCGCCGCGCTGATTCCGGGAACAATTTCATATTCAATTCCGGCGGCGCGAAGAGCTCCGATTTCTTCTCCGGCGCGCCCAAAGATCGTTGGGTCCCCGCCTTTCAATCGCACTACCGTCTCGCGCGTCCGCCCATAGGAAACCAGTAGCGTGTTGATTTCCTCTTGGCTAAGGAGTTTGAAGCCCGCGCGCTTGCCCACGTTGATAATCTCGGCGGCGGGCGAAATCATCGCCAAAACGGCATCGCTAACCAGCGCATCGTGCAGGACCACGTCGGCGCCGGCCAGAAGCCGCGCCGCTTTCAATGTGAGCAACTCCGGATCGCCAGGCCCCGCGCCAATGAGATAAACCTTGCCCATCACGCCACGCACTCCCCGCGGCCCAGCTTCAAGGAGTATGTCTCCGTGTCGCCCCAGTCCACGAAAAGATCCTCGGTCGTGGCCGTCACTTCTGCCATAGGGGCGAGCCGCTCCTTGATCGCTTTGTCCGGCGTCCGCGTCACCCAAGCAGAGAACGTTTCAGCCGCTTGCCGGTCCTGCTGATAAAAGGATAGAAGCTCGCGAATAATCCCCGGGATGGGCCGCGCGGGAACAGACATGATCTGGCGCGCGAAGCGCACGCCGTCCGCATTCACCCTGCCACCAAGCAAAAGTTGATAGTAAGGAGCCTGCTGATCACCAACCTTCCGGACGTTGCCGTAAAAACCGATATCCGCAATGTGATGGTGCCCGCAGGAATTGGGGCAGCCGCTGACCTTGATCCGCAGCTTTTGGATTTCCGGATCCGTATAACCATTCAGCTCGCGCGAAAGCACTTCGGCCAATGTCAGCGAACGAGTGATCCCCAGATTGCAGGTAGTAGCCCCCGGGCAGCCGGTGACATCGGAAATGGTGCGCGCTCCCGGCGTGGCCAGCTCCAATGCGCCCAACTCGTCGTAAATCGCGCGCACGCGGTCAAACGGCACCCACGGTATAACAAGGTCCTGATTGACGGCAATGCGCACGCCAGTCAGTTCGTTCCTTTCCAAAACATCGGCGAGGCCCCGCATTTGCCTGCTATAAAACGTGCCCGCGGAAAGTTTGACCCACACTACGCCATATCCGGCTTGACGCTGAGACATCAGATTGTGCTCGGCCCAACGGTCGTATTCTGGATCGGTTTGCGTGTCCGTCGCAGCAGAAGACAGAGGCAATGGCGCTATGGTGACCAGCGACGGCTTAATAGGGGTGGCCACTGTGAAAACTTCCGCCGGAGCCTGCGACACTTTGCGTTTTTCCGCCACCAGCCGGCGCAACTCTTCGATGCCTTTTGCGCGCAAGACGAATTTCAATCGCGCCATCAGTTTGTTCTTGCGATTCCCCGTTTCCGTGAAGACTCGCAGGATGGCTTCGACAGTCGGCAGCAGTTCTTCTTCCGGCAGAAAATCTGCGAGGACCGCGGCCTCCGTCGGCAAGCTTCCCAGCCCTCCGCCCACGAGAACCTTGAACCCGCGGCGCGAGGTGCCGTTATTGCCCCGGACTTGCGCGATGAGCCCGACATCATGGATGCCCGCAACCGCGCAGGCGCCATCGTCCTCGCAGCCGGAGAAAGCGATCTTGAACTTGCGCGGCAAATCGTGAAAATCCGGATGGCGCAGCAGATACCGCGACACTCCCAAAGCGTACGGCGTCACGTCAAACGCTTCCCCAGGGCAAATTCCGGCCACTGGGCACGCCGTGACGTTGCGCACGGTGTTGCCGCAGGCCTCGCGCGTGGTCAGGCCCGCATCGGCCAGCAAGCGCATCGCCGCGCCCACATTTTCAAGCTTCACGAAATGAAATTGAATGTTTTCGCGCGTTGTGAGATGGCCGCGCCCCGTCGAGTATTCATCCGCAATCTGCGCCAGTATGCGAAGTTGCGCTGGCTTGAGCACACCCGCGGCGATCTTGATGCGCAGCATCTGAAATCCCGGCTGCCTCTGGCCGTAGGTGCCATGCTTCAGGCGAAAACGGCGGAATTGCTCATCAGTGATTTCGCCGCTCTGGAGCTGCCGGGCGCGCTCTTCAAAACGCACGATCTCCGCTTCGATGGCTTCGCGGCTGTGCCGCTCTTCAATTTCAGGTAGCGTTGCAACGCTCATAACTCTTGCTCCGGGGTTCCTTCCCGCGAAAAATCCGCGTTCCAAAACAAAAAGCCCACATAACCAGGTGCTCTGGCATGTGGGCTTCGGAACTTTATGATTCAGCTAAAACTTAAGTCCGGAAACTCCTCTGGCCAGAGATGGGTGTCGTGCAACACGCAGCGTTGCACGCGCATGGACAACACATCATCTGGCAGCAGGTATTCATCAAATTAAAGGATACTTTCCGGGCCTCCTTCTTGTCAAAGGGATTCCCTCACAAACTTTAGATGCGCCGCATTCAAAAAAGTAATCAATAGCGAAGCTGAATTTTCAAGGCTTTCCGGCTTCCGGAGCCGTCCCCATCAGCGCAGCGCTCTTGATAAAGTCCAGCTTCGGAAAATTCTTGTCAAGGTACGGCTTGCCCTGCTTTTCGATTTCTGATGGATCGGGCCCGGACCCACCCATCCCCGGCATTTCACCATAGCCTTCGTACATCATCTCCACGACGTTACTGCCCTCGGTCACTTTGCCAAAAGGCGCAAATCCGTCTCTGTCCAGTCTTGAGTTATCGACCAGATTGATGAACAGCTGCGTCGTTCGGGTGTTTGGGCCCGCCGTCGCGAATGTGACGGAGTTCATTTTGTTGCTCGCCTTCACAGGGTCGTCCTTGATAGTGGCATTCGTCCAAGCGGCCGAGACCGGTGGATAAGCGCTAATGCCAAACTGTACGATGAATCCCGGGTGCACCCGGAAGAAACTTGCATTGTCAAAGAAATGATGTTTGACCAGGCTGTAAAAGCGGTCCGCGCCGTTGGGAGCCCAGGCGCGATTCACGGTCACCACAAAATCTCCACGAGTGGTCGCGAACTTCACCTGGAAGGTCTCTGGAGCTTGTTCTTTGAGAAGCGTAGGGCGAAGAAGCGCGCGGTCAAAGCCCTTGCGTGGCGCTTCTATGGGCGCACTCGCTGTTGCCGCGGGTTGCGCTGGGGTGGAAGCGGGAGCCGGTGCTTCCGCCTTTGGCTGCGCTGGAGCTGCAGCCTTCGGTTGCTCCGGCGGTGGCGCTTCCGCAGTCTGCTCTTTCGCCTTGCAACCAAAAAACAATGTTCCCATTAACGCAGCGGCGGCAAACCAATTCACGCGTCTCATGTTCAAACATCCCCCTATCATGCGGCCGTATATCCAAGCCTGTCATTCTGAGGGTATCCGGCAAGGATGCCCGAAGAATCTCGACTCCAAATGTTCCTACTTACCGCGATTCAACTCGCGGCTGACGCGCTCGACTTCCGTCATAACACGCAGAGTATTTTCGCCGAGAATCTTCTTTACGTCACCCTCGGAATAGCCTTTTTGCAAAAGCGCTTCGGTAATCTTTGGCAGCTTCGTCGCGTCTTCCATCCCGAAAGGCATCATGGCCCCGTCAAAATCGGATCCCAGGCCGACGTGCTCGGCACCGACGAGTTTTACCGCGTGGTCGATATGCTCGATGATCTTCGTGTAGTCCACGCGAGGCAGCTTCCCGGCAACCACATACTCCCGCACGACGCGGTCGCCCTCAACTAGCTGACAAGCCTCGTTGTCGCCACAGCGCTTGTTGATCTCCGCCTGGATCTCTTTCTCCAGTTCCGGTTTAGCCTTTTCGGCGTCCCGGAACTCCTGGCTCAAAAACCCAATGTGATAGTTAATCTGAATGACGCCGCCCTTGGCAGCAAGATCCTTGATCATTTGGTCCGTCATGTTACGAGCCGCGTCGCAAATGGCACGGCAGGAAGAGTGCGAAGCGAAGATTGGCGCTTTGCTCGTTTCCAGAACGTCATAAAACGTCTTGTCGCTCACATGCGAAATGTCAACTATGACGCCGAGCCTGTTCATTTCGCGGACGACATCCTTGCCGAAATCCGTCAGCCCATTGTGCGCGGGCTTGTCCGTGGAAGAATCCGCCCATTCGTCGTTGCCGCTATGCGTGAGCGTCATGTAGCGAACACCCAGCGCCGCGTAGTTGCGCAGCACCCCGAGGTTGGAATTGATCATGTGCCCGCCCTCGACTCCCATCAGCGCGGCGATTTTGCCTTGTTTGCGGGCCTCACGAACTTCGGCCGCGGTTGTAGCTAGCGCCAATTCGCCCGGATGCTTGCGAACTTGTTCGCGGACTGCGTCGATTTGAATCAAGGCGCGATTGACCGCTTCCGGGCCTGTGACTTTGCTTGGGATCCAAATGGAAAAAAAGATCGCGCCCAGCCCACCTTCCTTCATGCGCGGGATATCGATGCTTCCAGTATCGCTGCGCACACCGAGGTCGAACTTGCCGTCGAGAAAACGCTGCGTCGTGTCGTCGTGCGTATCCACCACAATCGAAGAAAAATGCAGCTTGCGTGCTTTCTCAGAGATGGAATCGGCCGAACCGGCGAGCGCCGCCAAACAAACCGAAGAAACACACACTACAGCGAGCAACAAAGCGCGGACCATGCTTTCCCCCAGCGAACCGATTGATGGTAACGAAAACTGATTTAGAGCGCCACGCGATTATCCGACAAGCCAGCCAAGAAGCGCTTGCTTCCAAGCGTCGCGGTTCACTTCGGCGATGGATTCCGTCAACGGAATGCCTTTCGGGCAAGCGTGCACGCAGTTTTGCGCGTTCGCGCATTCCTGGATGCCCCCGGGTCCCATCAACGCTTTCAGCCGCTCGCTCTTATGCATCGCTCCCGTCGGGTGCAAATTAAAAAGCCGCACCTGGCTGATGATGGCTGCACCCACGAATTGATTATTATCGTTCACTTGCGGGCAAACCTCGAGGCAGTTCCCGCAGGTAATGCAGTTCGAGAGCGGATAGCCCTTTTCCTGAATTTCGGGCGAAACGCGCGGCCCTTCGCCGAGATTATACGTGCCGTCGATGGGAATCCACGCTTTCACGCGCTTCAGGCTTTCGAACATGAACTGCCGGTCGACCGTCAAATCGCGCACCAGGGGAAACTTCGACAGCGGCTCGATTCGAATCGGCTGCTCGAGCTTGTCGACCAGCGCCGAACAGGCCATGCGCGCCTTGCCGTTGATGAGCATCGCGCAGGAGCCGCAAATCTCCTCCAGACAATTCGAATCGTACGAAATGGGGGTAGTCTTCTTCCCGTCGCGCGTCACTGGATTTTCCGCGATATCCCGCAGACAAATGATGACGTTCATCGAAGGCCGCCACTTGAGAGAAAATTCCTCCCAGCGCGCCGCCTCTTTCGGCCCCGCTTGCCGTTTCACCTTAACGATCACCTGTTTTGCGTCTGCCATAATCCCTCGGCCATCACCAGCCTCTGTCCCGCGAACCCAACCTGCTACTTTCATTTCGCCGCGTCGTAACGCCGGGGCCGCGGCTTAATCAAAGAAATGTCCACCGGCTCGTACGTCAGCTGGATATCGTTGTTCACCCACTTCGCGCGCGTGGTCTTCAGCCAATTAACGTCGTCGCGGTTCGGAAAATCCGGTTTGTAATGCGCGCCGCGCGATTCGTTGCGCGCCAGCGCCCCCAGCGTGATGACCCGCGCCAGCACAAGCATATTCTCCAGTTCGCGCGCAAAGTTCAGCGTCTGGTTCGACCACTTCGCCCGATCGCTGAGATTGATTTTCTTATAGCGCTCCTGCAGCGTTCGAATCTTTCCGTCCGCCATTTCCAGATTCTTATTGATGCGCGTCACGGTCACGTGCTCCGTCATCAATTCTCCCAGCTCGCGCCAAATTGTGATGGGATTTTCCGAACCGTCCTGCGAGATGAGTTTCTGATTTTTCCCCTCCTGGCGCTTTTTCTCCAAATCAAAGACGGTGGACGCCGTGGACTCCGCGCCCTTTTCGAGATTCTTCGCGTACTTCACCGCCGCCGGCCCCGCAAGGCCTCCGCCAAAAATGCAGGACACTAGCGAATTCGCTCCGAGCCGGTTCGCGCCGTGGTATTGGTATTCGCATTCGCCCGCGCCGTAAATGCCCGGAACATTGGTAGCCTGATCTTCGGCGTTCACCCAGATTCCACCCATGGTGTAATGCATGGCCGGAAATACTTTCATCGGCTCGACCCGCGGATCAACGCCCAGGAATTTCTCGTAAATTTCCAGAATCCCTTCAAGCTTCCGGTCCAGCGTTTCGCGCGGGATGTGCGTCACATCCAGGTACACGGCCGCCTGCCCGTCGACACCCAGTTTTTCCTGGTAGACGATGCGGTGAATCGCGCGCGTCGCAATATCCCGCGGAACAAGATTCCCGTACTTCGGATACCACTCTTCCAGAAAATAAAATCGCTCCGCCTCAGGAATGCTTCTGGGCGCGCGTTTTCCCGTTGGATTGCGCGGCACCCACACGCGCCCGCCCTCGCCGCGCGCCGATTCGCTCATCAGCCGAAGTTTGTCTTCGCCGGGGATCGCTGTCGGATGCACCTGAATGAATTCGCCGTTCGCGTAATCCACGCCTTGCTGAAAAAGCGCCGACTGCGCCGAGCCGGTACACACCACCGAGTTCGTCGACCGGCCGAAGATTGCGCCGTTCCCGCCCGTGGCAAAAATCACCGCATCCGCCGGGTATGTGTTCACTTCCATGGTGCGCAAATCCATTGCGCAAATGCCGCGGCACACGCGGCCCTCATCGATGACCGCGGAAAGAAACGTCGCGCCCTCGAATTTTTTGACTCTGCCTTCCGCTTCGTGCCGCCGCACCTGTTCGTCCAGGGCGTAGAGTAATTGCTGTCCCGTGGTCGCTCCCGCAAACGCCGTGCGGTGATACAGAGTCCCACCGAATCGCCGGTAATCCAGCAATCCCTCCGGCGTGCGATTGAACATCACGCCCATGCGGTCGAGCAGATCAATAATGTCCGGCGCCGCCTCGCACATCCGCTTGACCAGTGGCTGATTCGCCAGAAAATCTCCGCCATAAATCGTATCGTCAAAATGCTTATCGACTGTGTCGCCTTCGCCCTTTTGATTTTTCGCCGCGTTGATGCCGCCCTGCGCGCAAACGGAGTGCGAACGCTTCACCGGCACGATCGAAAAAAGATCCACCGGGATGCCCGCCTCGGCGACGCGGATTGTCGCCATCAGGCCAGCCAGACCACCGCCCACGACTATGATTTTAGGCTGTCTCATTTGTTTGGAAGGTAAGCCGAGAACGGATGCCAATCGTACCTAAAGCTAATGATAATTAGAATTCCCACCGCGCTGAACGCCACTCCCACCAGCGCGCCAAACCGCCCCGCCGCCTGCTGCGCCTTGACCGTCGCCGCCAGCCCCCACTTACACAGGAAATTCCAGATTCCCGCGCCGAGATGAAACGACGAAGCCAGCACGCCGACAACAAAGAACGCCAGGTACCACGGATTCTGCATGTCTTCAGCGACGTTCGCATACGTCGACCTGCCGTGCGTGAGCCAGCGCTCCGTGTAAAGATGCCAGCCGATATACACAAACGCGATCAGTCCCGTGTATCGCTGCGCCACATACAGCCAATTCCCAACCCACGGATACGCCGACACATTCGATCTTCCGCGCAGCCAAATGTAAATCCCGTATCCCCCGTGAAACAGCATCGGCAGGAAAATCGCTCCCCATTCCACGATCAGCCGGAATGGAATCGTCTGCAGCTCCTGCGATACGGTGTTGTATTTCTCCGCGCTCACCAGCGCCGCGCTATTGGACCAGAAATGCTCCGCCAAAAATGCGCCAACGGGAAGTACGCCGGTAAAGGAATGCAGCTTTCTGAGGAGATAACTTGTGTCAGGCCGGGTTGCCGTCGAAGACATGCCCTCTCCGCCGCGCAAGTCCAGCCGGATCGCAAGAAAAGACTCGGAGGAGCGTTGAAATTCCGCGGCAAAATCAGTATAGGGACATGATTCCGCTGACGCAAGTTGGGCCGTTCTTTCGGCGAATGCAAATATTCTGAAATTTTCCTTCTTTAGCGGCAGGAGTGCCGGCAAATTGTAATTCGACGGACCGGATTCTCCTGTGCTCCGCTTCTTCGCGGGCGCATGACGCTCCGGCGCTGGCCAGGATAGTCATCCAGCATTCATAATTTCTCAGCGATTGGCGCGCTCAGCGTCCGAATTGAATTGACAGTGCAATACCTTCTTGTTACTTTTTCACAGCGGGAAAATTTTTCAGTCCCACCCTATTAACGGAGGCACGGCAAACCGGCACCATGGCGTTCGTCGCTAAGAAAATCTTCCTCACCAAAGGCGTCGGTAAACATCGTGAAAGACTTTCGAGCTTTGAGCTCGCCCTCCGAAACGCGGGCATCGCCGCATGCAACATCGTCCGCGTCTCTTCGATTTTTCCTCCCAATTGCAAATTGATTTCGCGCAGCGAAGGCTTGAAGCACATCAAGCCCGGGCAAGTCGCGTTCACCGTCATCAGCGAAAATTCCACCAAGGAAGCGCACCGTCTCATCGCCGCAAGCATCGGCCTCGCGCTTCCCAGCGACAAATCCATGTACGGATACTTGTCCGAGCACCACTCGTTCGGCGAAACCGAGGAAGTCGCCGGCGAATACGCCGAAGAGCTCGCTGCGGAAATGCTCGCCACAACTTTAAACGTGGAGTTCGACCCGGATTTGTCCTTCGACGAAAAAAAAGAGGTCTATCGCATCTCCAACAAAATCGTCCGCACCATGAACGTCACGCAATCCGCCGTCGGCGACAAGCGCGGCCTCTGGACCACTGTCCTTGGCGCCGCCATCCTCATCGGCGAAGACGACTAAGACGCTTTACTGGTTTTTCCTGGGAGGCTTTCGATGAAAGTCATTCGCGGACTCTTCGCGCTCACGGTAGCTTTTTTCCTGCTTGCAATTTCTGGGCATGCTGAAACCAAGGATCGCGTCACGATTCTCTATGACGCGTTTTCCGACAACAAAGCGGTCACGAAAGACTGGGGCTTTTCGGCTCTCGTCGAGCACGACGGCAAGCGCATACTCTTCGACACCGGAAACAACGCGGCGACCTTCGAGCACAACGTCAAAGCCCTTGGCGCGGACCTCTCCAAGCTGGATTTTGTTGTGATTTCTCACCGCCATTCGGACCACACCACAGGACTGAAATACCTTCTTTCCGTAAACCCAAACGTTCCTATTTATGCTCCGATGGAATCGTTCGGCATCTTCGGCGGCGCTGCTCCGCCTACACTGATTAAGCCGGTTGTTTCCCTCCCCGAGCGCATGCGCTATTACGATGGGAAATATCCGGACAAGATTCCGACTGGATATCCCTGGAATGGCGGGAACTTCCAGCTGGTTGACAAATTGACCGAAATTTCTCCGGGTATCTTCATCGTTTTCACCATCTCGAAGACTCCCGGTACTCTCGAACTGCGTGAACTGTCACTCGTTCTCCGAAGTCCCGATGGCTTGTCCGTCATTGTCGGTTGCTCGCATCCGGGAATTGAGGAAATCTTGCGGGCGGCGTCTGCGATTGATCCGCACGTGCACTTTCTTTGCGGCGGTCTTCATCTCGTCAGCACGCCGGAACCCGAAATTGACCGGCTCGTGGACAGCCTGAAGAACAAATGGAAACTCGAAAAGGTCGCCCCCGGCCACTGCACCGGCGAACCCGCGTTTCTGCGTTTGCAAAAAGCCTTCGGCGATGATTATCTTTACGCGGGTGCAGGCACGCGGCTCGAAATACCCTAAAAAAGTCTAGGTGTCCAGGTCATACGCCGTCTTCAGACACTTTTTCACTTCGCCATCGATCTGTTCCGTCGCCATAATTTCGATGCGATGCGTGATGCGGTCTTTTTTCGCCAGGCCGCCCGTGTCGATCAGCCGCTTCGGCAACTTTCCTTTGTAGTGCGTCAACGCGAAGCCGAGATCGATTCGTGAATTCGTTGTGGGCTTGATCTGTGCAAATACATGCTCGCGGTAAAGCGGCACAATCGTTCTGCACGGGCACGCCTTCACGTCATCGCCGAGCGATTTACCAAGCGCCAGCAGCTCATCATAAATCGGCCGCAGCTTCTCTTTCGGACCTGCGTACTGCTCTTCCACGTATCGAACCGCCGCCTCCAAGTACGCTTCCGGCGTGTCCTCCCAGCCTTTTCCTTCCGCTCGTTCCGCAATCCACGATGCCTTGTTGGTGCCCATCTTGTGCTTGGTCTTAAGCCATTCGCGCCGGGACTTCTCGTCCTTCGGCCCTTCCTTCTTCACCAGCGCGAGCCATTCTTCCATGGAGCGCCCCGTTTTTTCTCTTAGCTCCGCCAGCCACTTCTGCACCATCGATACGCTTGGATGTACGTCATAGATCGTTTTCGACTTTGCTTGGGCCATCCGTCAACTCCTGGCAACCGTCTCGCTCTTCACGATAGCGGCGATGACAAAACCCGCCAGCACAAACGCCACAATTTGCGTGGTCATGTACCCGGCGGTGTAGTTTCCTGGAAATGCATACCAGTTCCAATATTCAACGTTCGTGCTGATCGCGACAAGTACGCCCGCGACGACAACGATCCCCACGCGCGCCGAATAACCTCGTCCGCTAGCGGCACACGATACAAGCCACGCGGCAAGCAATGCCTGCAGAACATTGAGTGCAAATTCGCGGCCCAGCGCCGCACCAAAGTTAAACGGACCTGACGCCGGATGGTAAACCAGGACTCCATGCGGGGATTGTCCATATTTCTTCATGTATTCCGGCATGGCTGCTTTTTGCTGCTCGATGGTTGCGTTCGGACCCAGTCCTACGCCTGGAAAAATGTAGAAACCAGCTTCCGGAATGGCTCCTCGCATCGAACTCAGCACAGGCGCTTCGTTAGGAATCTCGCCCACGCCCATTTCACCGAGCCCGAGGAATTGGTGCGCCACAAACGTCCAGGCAAACAGAGTCAAGCCGCCCAGAATGCCCGCCAGCAGGATTCGCTTCATTTCGGTTCTCCTTCTGCAAATGACTTGGGCCCGCGGACACGTCGCTCGTCTCACTTAAAGTAGCCAATCCTCTCCAGTACGGCCCTGACGATCAACGGCAGCGCCACCGTTGCGTCATCGAAAACTTCCGCGAAACGTCCGCCTTCTTCTGGCGGCACAAATTTGCCCCACGAAACAGCCTCCGTGTATGTGCTGCCGCTGAGGCCGCCCCAATGCACCGGCTCCGGGCAGATGCGCACGCCGTAGTTGTAGCGCTTCAGCGGAAGTTTTTTGTAGCCGCGCCGCGCCAGCAGTTCCGCATAAACGCCGAATTGCTGCGACCAGTTGCGTGGCACTCCTCCGCCGACAGTCAGGATTCCCATTCGTTTCGTGGCCAGCATGGTATCGGCAAACTTTTCAAAATCTTCGAATGGATCGAACCGCAATACTGGCCGCTTATCCCGCAGCCGCGCAATCTTGTGCAGCGCAAAGTCAATACCCAGCTCCGAATCGCTGAACGCCGGAACAAAAATGGGAACATTATGCTCGTACGCGGATTTCAGGATTCCCCGCCCCGGCGCCGTCTTGTGCAAATACTCGCCGATGCGCCGGTGGAGCTTCCAACTGCAGGCAATGTCCTCCGCTTCCCATTCGTCGAGAACGTGGTCCATCACATCTTCAACGTGATCGAGATTCGTCTCCGGCTCCAGCGAATCGTAAACGCGGTTATACCCGGCTTGGAAAAGTTCACTGTCGCCCATCTTTGGGTTGTATCGGAAATGCGAGTACCCCGTGGCCTCGACAAGGCCGTGCGCCATCAGTGCGCCCGTCGAAACAATCGCTTTTACAACGCCCGATTCGATCAGGTCGCAGAAGACCAGCCCCATCTTACCCACCGTCAATGCGCCGGAGAGCGTCATCACCACGAAGCAATCCTTGTCGCGCGCCATGCCTTCAAAAACATCGGCGGCGTCGCCGATTTGCCGCCCGGTGAACGCGGTGTCGCCCATGGCGCGGACCAGTTCATCGACGGTGCGGCATTTGGACAAATCCAGTGGGAACATCGGCCGGAGTTTATCCTTCACTGGATCATGGAGCACTCTCCCTGTCACAGTTTTTTTTTGCTGCTTCGCCATCGCGTCTCCTCGACGAAAATAAACCCCGAATTAATAAAAGAATTCCGCCACGCGCATGAAATGCGCGCTCTTGATGCTGGTTGATATTAAAAACGCTGCGCACAAGATACTACAAAATGCGCGCAAAATATTTTTCTTTCCCGCCCATGCTAAACTAATTTTCATGGCAGACAAATTTACCATCGGGCTCGTGCAGATGAAATGCACGAAGAACGCGGAAGAGAATCTCGCGCGGGCAACGGAGAAAATCCGCGAAGCCGCCGCTCGCGGCGCGCAAATCATTTCACTTCACGAACTGTTTCTCGGCGAATACTTTTGCCGCACGGAAAACGCCGACCTTTTCAACCTCTCCGAATCCATTCCTGGTCCTACAACCGGAAAACTCGCGCAGCTTGCAAAAGAGAAGAAGGTCGCGCTAGTCGTCTCCCTCTTCGAGCGCCGTGCTCCCGGTATTTATCACAATTCTTGTGCCGTCTTGGATGCCGACGGATCCTTTCTTGGGAAATACCGCAAGATGCACATCCCCGACGATCCGCTCTATTACGAGAAATTTTATTTCACTCCCGGCGATCTCGGCTTCCCCAATTTCGATACCAGGTATGCTCGCGTCGGCGTGCAAATTTGCTGGGACCAGTGGTATCCGGAGGGTTCGCGCCTCACGGCGCTGGCCGGCGCGAACGTGATTTTCTATCCCACCAGCATTGGATGGCATCCCCACGAAAAAGCGCAATTCGGCGCCGCGCAGCTCGACGCCTGGAAGACCATTCAGCGCGGTCACGCCATCGCCAACGGCGTTTATGCGGCCGTCGTGAATCGCGTCGGATATGAAGGCAAACCCGAGAATGGCGATCCTGGTTTGGAATTTTGGGGCAATTCTTTCGTTGCCGATTCCTTCGGACAAGTCGTCGCGGAAGCTTCGAACGACAAGGAAGAAATCCTCGTCGTCGAGTGCGACCCCGCCAAGAGCGAAGAAACACGCCGCAACTGGCCGTTTCTCCGTGACCGCCGCATCGACGCCTATCAACCCATCCTCAACCGCTGGCTCGGCGACAAATAGATTGTTCTTCTCTGCGCTCTCTGCAACCTCTGTGTTAAATTCACTTTCCCAATGAAGACGCTTCCTCAATCGAAGACGCCGCACGCACTCGGTTTCCGGATGCCCGCCGAATGGGAACCCCACGAAGCCACATGGCTCGGCTGGCCGCACGAACTAACGGACTGGCCTGGAAAATTCGCGCCAATTCCCTGGGCCTTTGCCGAAATCGTCCGCCACCTCTCACAAGTGGAGCGCGTTTATCTTCTTGTCGAAACCCGCGCCGCCGAATCGCGTGTTCGAAGCATGCTGAAAAAGTCTGGCGCCAATCTCGATGCCGTCGATTTCTTCCGCGTCCCCACGGATCGCGGATGGATGCGAGACTCCGGCCCCATCTGCGTTCGAAACGAATCCGGCGAAGTCGCCTACAATCATTTTGCTTTCAACGGCTGGGCCAAATATCCAAATCACAAGAAAGACGCCGCCGTCGTCGCCAAAGCGAACCAAAAATTGAAACGGCGCTTGTGGCAACCGGTTCACAACGGCCGCCGCGTCGTCCTGGAAGGCGGAAGCATTGATGTCAACGGCCGCGGAAGCCTGCTGACCACGGAGGAATGTCTGCTCAGCAAAGTGCAGGAAAGAAATCCCGGCTTCACCAAAGAGGATCACGCGCAAGTTTTCCGCGAATATCTTGGCGTCACCAATGTTCTGTGGCTGAAGAGTGGAATCGCCGGCGATGACACTCATGGCCATGTGGACGACTTGACGCGCTTCGTGAATCCCTCAACCGTCGTGACCATCGTGGAAGATAATCCTCAGGACGCCAACTACGACGCCCTACAAGAAAATCTCGCGTTGTTGAAAACAATGAAAGATCAGGATGGCAAGCCGCTGCGTATCGAAACGCTTCCGATGCCCGCGCCAGTCTATTTCGATGGCCAGCGGCTGCCGGCGAGCTACGCGAATTTTTATATCGCCAACAAAATCGTGCTCGTTCCAACCTTTAGCGATCCGAACGACCGCGCCGCGTTAAATATTCTTGCGGGACTGTTTCCTGATCGCGAAGTCGTCGGCATTGCCTGCCGCGACCTCGTCCTCGGTCTCGGCACACTGCACTGCATGACGCAGCAGCAACCGAGCATCCGATGAGGATGCGAGTCCTGAGCGAGCGCAGCGAGTCGAAGGACCTGCTTCTATCCGTTGCCGCTCCTATATCCTAACGTCTTGTTTTCCGCGAATCTATTTTTGTAGCCCAGCTCCGAATCGGCCATTCCGGATTGAGCAGCAGAGCGTGGATTCGATCTTTGATCTTGCTCGGCGTCAAACTCGCTTGCGCCGGTGCCTGGGACGCCGAAGCGATGGGCGCTAAGCTACTCAGACTCTCGGTCACCGCTTCCACAGGCTCGTAGTCACAGCCATCAACGTCCGCATGATTCTCGTCGCACGGGATCAACAGGACCGCATGCGAGTCGCCGTTGGAAAGATTTCCATGCGCGGCGATCTCTCCGCGCTCATTGATATTAAACGCGTCCACGACATTCAGGTCCGACGCGGGGACGATCAGAGTGTTCACGTCAACCATGGGTTCGCCGTCCTCCGAGATAAAGGCCGGCCCGCTTACGTTCACCCCGCAAACCGCCGTTTCGCCCACCACCTGGCCCCTGTTATTAGCGCTTAGGGCGGTGCTGCACGTCTGCAATGGTAAAAGCCCGAGGTCGGCCATCACCCCGTTCTTCCAGCGAAACGCATGGTGCGACATGGATCCTGGCACGTCCGCCCTGCCGACAACAAAGCCCGACTCGCTGATCCAGTTCGCCTCGGAGCGAATTCCTCCCAGGGTGCCCAGGTCAACCAGCATCCCTTCGTCCCACAGGAATCCGTGGTGTGTCGCATCTCCAGCCAGGTTCGACGTGCCCACAACTTGACCCCGGTTGTTCATCCAATTGGCAGTACCAAACGTTCCCCCGAGAGTGCCGAGATCCGTCATCGTGCCGTTCTGCCACAGGAACGGATCCTGGATCGGGGCCCCAGTAGTCTGGTTCGTCGAATCGGTGTAAGAAAACCCCGCTATCTGGCCTAGCTCGTTGATGACGTTGGGAACCGCGTCGGGACCGCCCAGCGTGCCCAAGTCTCTCACCACCCCGTTCTGCCACAGAAAAGCCCTTGTTTGCGTGGGGAAACCAACCAGGGAGAAGGCGTCGGATACGTCATTGTTGGAAAAACCCGCCACTTGGCCGCGGCTGTTGACACCCGCGGCGAGGCTCTCCGTTCCTCCTGGCAGGGTCCCGAGATTGACTGCCTTGCGGCCCTCCCAAAGAACCGCCACGATTTCCGGCTGGCCTATCAGTGGATCGACGAGGCCGTTCTCTGACCACCCGGCGATCAGTCCCTTTGCGCCGATCGCCACTGTTTGACTGTTCGCACCACCAGGAAGCACCCCCAAGTCAATGAGGCTACCGCCGTGCCATGCAGCGGCATGCTCGACAAAACAATCTGGCAAGCTGAGCGGGATGTTGCAGCCCGGATTGGGATTGGCGGTAGCTGTATTCGCGATGACCGCGAACGTTCCCCGGTTGTTTAGAATTTGCAGTATCGGGCCGGAAAAAAGACTGCTGGGACCGCCGAGCGCCCCCACGTCAATGAGCTTGTAATGGTGATGCGTGGCCTTTGGTTCCTGCGTGGCGATGTTTTGCGCTACCCCACAGACTGGCATCGCAAGTGCGGCGAATACGGTAAGCGCGAAAATGTTCGTAAACACTGTGGATTTGTAGTTGCCGAAAAGTTTCATATTCATCTCCTGTTCATGTTTAATGCTCTGCTGCGGGGATTCCGGAACTCTTGTCTGAACCACGATCCAAATACCTCTTCGAAATCGACTTGAGCAACGAGTTCAAGCACACTTGAACTGGCCCACTCGACTTCAACAAGTGAAGTTTTTCGTGATCGAGCAAAAGCTGAATAGTTTTCACGTCAACCTGAGCCAGTTCCGCGGCGCTCTCCAGAGGGACCATGTCCGCTTCGCTTGCGCATTTTTCGCACCAAACCCGCGCCGACGCTGCACGCCGGATGACGAAGTGCCGTTCGGTCTCAATCGTGACGCGCAGGTGTTTTTTCGTGGCCAAACCGGCCTCCCATCCCTCGTCCTGCGGCCTTTTCCGTGGTACATTTCAGGTCACGTTTTGGCTTACTTTGTGACTCCGCCTCGACGCACACGCATCCTGCTCGGAAAGCGGCCTGAATGTCCTCAAGGACCGCTTAATAAGTTTTGAATCCTTCTTGGGAGCGGCTATGAGTAGGCAGGCCAAGCACTTACTGGAATTCGGCCCCTTCCGGATGGACCTCGAAGAGCGCGTCTTAATACGCGATCAGGAAACCATCCCGCTATCTCCGAAGGCGTTTGAAACACTCTTAGTGCTCGTACAGCACAGCGAGCGAGTTGTCCTGAAGGACGACTTGATGAAAACGCTGTGGCCGGACACTTTCGTCGAGGAGTCCAATCTTAGCCAGCACATCTTTCAGCTTCGAAAAGCACTGGGCGAGATGGCCCACGATCCGCAGTACATCGTCACCGTCCCGGGCAGAGGTTACCGCTTCGCCCTGAAGGTGGCGGAAATCACGGAACCGGACGGCGACCTGGTCGTGCACAGCCGTTCCATTCAAAGAGTGACCATTGAAGAAGCTTCCCCCCCATGGCGCAGATGGGTTCGGATGACGGCGGGAGGAATCGCTGCACTATCCATCGTGAGTGGAGCTTTCTGGTTCGCCACACGCCAGTTCGCTCCCAAGATTCCTCCGTCGGAATTGAAGCTGCGGCAACTCACCACCAATCCCTCCGAGAACGTCGTGAGCAACGGGGCGATTTCCCCCGATGGCAAGTACCTGGCATACGTTGACACGAAGGGTATTCAGATCAAGCTGATTGAAACCGGCGAGACTCGCGCCGTTCCTCCGCCGGAAGGACCTAACAGCAAGAACTTGGAATGGAGGATTGCCTGGCCGTGGTTTCCCGACAGCACCAGGTTCCTTGCGGAGTCTCATCCGCCCGGGCAGGCTGCTGCAGTCTGGACCTCCCGGGGATCGAGCATCTGGATTGTTTCGCTGCTAGCCGGACCGCCACACAAACTTCGCGACGAAGCACGTGCGGATTCCATTTCTCCAGATGGTTCCACCATCTCTTTTGGAACAAACAGGGGCAGGCGTGGCGATCGCGAAATCTGGCTGATGGGGCCTGACGGGGAAAACGCGCGCAAACTTTACGAGGCCGACGAGGATAGTTCTATTGGCGGTCTCCATTGGTTTCCACATGGGCAACGCGTCTGGTACGGTGCATTCGATAAATCCGGATTCTCCCTCGTTACCCGCGAACTGGGCAGCGGGCCGGTCACCACGATACCTCTCCCTCCGGAGGTGGGGGCCGCCGGTTTCAGCTGCAACTATTGGGCGCTGCCGCTTGATGAACGAACGGGCGCTCCAACCGACAAGCCGAAACGCCTTACCAATTGGGGCGGAACCTGTCCGATCGGCACAAGCATTACGGCGGAGGGCAGGAAGCTGGCATTCCTCAATTGGGGGCAAGGTCACGCCCCTATGGTTGTAACCGACCTGGAAGCAAACGGAAAGCGCGTTGCCAACACGCGGAGCTTCGCATCAAGCCAGAGTTGGGACAATCCATTGGACTGGACCAGCGACGGCAAACAAGTTATTTTCGCGTCCAATCGCAACGGTCACTACGGAATTTTCAAGCAGTCGGTGGATGGCGAGACGACCGAAGCGCTCGTCGCCGGAGCGAAAGACGTTGAAGTTGCTCGCGTGAGCCCGGATAACGCCTGGCTTCTCTACGTTGATTCGACGCTGGTAAACTCAGAGGGTTCTCTGCAAGTCATGCGCGCCCCGCTCATCGGCGGACCATCGCAGTTGGTCTTGACCGCTCGTGCTTTCAGCGATTTTCGCTGCGCTAGGTCGCCCTCTACCTTATGTGTGATCAGCGAAGCGACCGAAGATCGCAAGCAGTTCGTTTTCACGGCATTCGACCCGCTGCAAGGCCGGGAATCTGAGTTCGCCAGAGTTGATATCGCCACGCAAGCCAAGTTGTTCCACTGGGATCTTTCTCCGGATGGTACTCGCATTTGCATTATCAAGAACGCCCAGGCGCCGATTGAAATTCTTTCGTTGCATGGTGATCCCGCGCAGACCATCAATGTGAAGGACTGGAATAACTTGGAAACATTGAATTGGGCCGCGGATGGACAAGGGTTTTTCATCTCCAACGGCGTCCACGGAGGAGGTGTCCTCCTGCACGTGGATTTGCGAGGCAACGCCAACGTCCTGCGCACGACTCCCGGAGTTGGCTATGCTCCTGTTTGGCCTTCACCGGATGGCCGGCATCTGGTAATCCAGGAGTTTCGGGCGGAAGGCAATATCTGGACCCTTGAAAACTTTTGAACGGCCCAGCGGCCTCGGCACGCTCCACTGCATGACCCAGCGACAACCTGCCTCAAAGTAACAGACGCCTTTCTTCACATTTCCTTGGATTGCGCCGCGCGCAAGTTCAGATACAATTCTTATTTCTTCTGGAGGCTCGATGCTCGCTGTACACATGCTTGCACAAAAGACGATTGGCATCTGGTTCGAATCGCACGGCTTCGTCTCGTGGCTTCTGCTCGGCCTCGTTGCCGGATGGCTGGCGGGAAAGATTGCGCGCGGGCGCGGCTTCGGTTGCATCGCGGACATCGTGCTGGGTTTGATCGGTTCCTACATCGGCGGCTGGGTTTTCGTAAAGCTGGGATTTTTCGGCGGCGGTTTTCTCTATTCGCTTGCCGCCGCGACCCTGGGCGCTGTAATTCTCGTTTCCATCGCTCACCTCTTCAGCAGCAGCAATCATTGAAGACCGCGGTTCGCTCCGATCGTTTTTCACGAGTCACCAACCTGCCCCGACCTTGTCGGAGTCACCAGTCATGTCCCTATGATACGATTCTCGTTTGCGTCCCGGAGCTGACGCTTCATTGAGCAAGAGCCTGCAATCTCTCACCGCGATTCCCCTGGGTGGTCTCGGCGAATTCGGAATGAACATGATGGCGCTGCGGCTCGGTGACGAGATTATCGTCATCGACGCGGGCATGATGTTTCCGGAATCAGAATTACTCGGCGTCGACTTAGTCATTCCCGACATTTCTTACCTGAAGCAGAACCGCGCGCAGGTTCGCGCGATTGTGCTGACGCACGGGCATGAAGATCACATCGGCGCCCTACCGTATATTTTGAAAGATTTGAATGTTCCGGTGTATGGGACGCGGTTCACGCTGGCGCTGGTGAAGAAGCGGCTGGATGAGGCGGGGCTGCTGGATTCGACGACACTGCGGGAGGTGCTTCCAGGGCGGCTAGTGGAGATTGGCCCGTATGAAATTGAATTCATTTCGGTGACGCACAGCACCGTAGATTGCGTGGCGCTGGCGATTCGCACGCCGCTTGGAGTGGTGATCCACACAGGAGATTTCAAAATCGATCAGACCCCGGTGGGAGGCGCGCCGTTCGATTTGCACGCGTTCGCGAGGTATGGAAACGAGGGCGTGCTGGCGCTGTTCAGCGATTCGACGAACGTGGAGCGCCCCGGGTTTACACCGTCGGAGCGGGCCGTCGTGCCGCGAATCGAGGAATTGTGCCGCTCGGCGCCGCGGCGGGTGATTTTGTCGTGCTTCGCCTCGTCCATTCACCGGATTCAGCAGGTCATCGATATTGCAGCGCGCGTGGGCCGCAAGGTGGCGTTTGTCGGGCGGAGCATGGTCGACAACGTGGAGATCGCGCACTCGCTGGAAATTCTGCACATTCCGGACGGGATGGTGGTGCGGCCGCAGGATATTCGCGGATTCGATCCGAAGCGCATCGTTATTCTGGCAAGCGGGAGCCAGGCGGAGCCCATGTCATCGCTTTCACGGATCGCGGTGGACAACCACCGCTTCGTTTCCGTGGATGAAAATGACAGCGTGATTCTTTCGGCGCGGATTATTCCAGGAAATGAAAAATCCATTTTCCGGATGCTGGACCACATGTTCCGGCGGCGCGCGCTCGTGTATTACGACAATTCGGCCGGCACGATTCACGTTTCCGGGCACGCCAGCCAGGAAGAACAAAAACTTTTGCTGCAACTGGTGAAGCCGAAATATTTCATTCCGGTGCACGGGGAGTACCGGCATCTTTTCCGGCACGCGGCGCTGGCGCATCAGCTGGGGAGTGTGTCAAACGAGATTTTGCTGCTGGAGGACGGGAAGCCGATTGAGTTCACGGAAGATGGAGTACGACGGATCGATCCGGTGACGGCAGGGCGGGTTTGCGTGGATTCCGGCTCGCTTGAGGAGATTGAAGAGGTGGTAATTCGCGACCGCAAGCATCTTTCCGAAGACGGCATCGTAGTGCCGATCATCGCGATCGACAAACACACCGGAAAAATGGAATCGCATCCGGAAATCGTAACGCGCGGATTGATGAGCGACAACGGGAACGAATTGATTGCCGGAGCGCGAGTAGTGATTATGAAGACGGTCGAGGAATCGAACGCCGAGGAAAAATCCGACTGGGGCGTTATCAAGGAAAAAATTCGTGTGGACCTCAAGCGCTACATCAATAAGCAAACTTCCAAACGGCCGCTGATCCTTCCCGTGATTCTCGAGGTTTAACAGGCTGCGCTGCTGATGGCTGAACCCACCACTACTCCCGCGCCGAGCGTTGGGCGAGCCGCATTCATATTCATTCTCATTATGGTGGCGTTTGATATGGTGGCGTTTGGGATTATCGCGCCAGTGCTTCCGGACCTGATCCGTCAATTTGAGGGCGGAGACTTTGCCCGGGCTTCGAGCGTCACCGGCTATTTCGGATTTGCATGGGCCACGATGCAGTTCATTTTTTCGCCGATTCTGGGCGCGTGGTCGGATCGATTTGGCCGGCGCCCGGTCATTTTGATTTCGTGTTTCGGGCTGAGCATCGACTACCTTTTCATGGCCTTGGCTCCGTCGCTACGATGGCTGCTGGTAGGCCGCATCATTTCCGGCATCACCACTTCCAACATCTCAACGGCATTCGCTTACGTCACGGATGTGACGAAGCCCGAAGAGCGCGCCAAGCCCTTCGGGCTGATCAGCGCCGCGTTTGGACTTGGGTTCGTGATTGGGCCCGCGGTTGGCGGGTGGCTCGGGAACATGAATTTGCGTTTTCCATTCTGGGCCGCGGCGGCGCTAAGTTTTGGCAACGTGCTTTATGGGTATTTCGTGCTGCCCGAATCGCTGCCGCCGGAACGGCGAGCCAAATCCGCCTGGCACATGGCGAATCCCCTGGGGGCGCTCAGGCTGCTGAGCTCGCATACGGAACTCGCGGGACTTTCCGTGGTCACAACGCTCTACTACCTCGCTCATAACTCGCTTCCATCGATGTGGGCGCTCTATACCGAATATCGTTACGCATGGAGCCGGCGCGACGTCGGGCTTTCCCTGGCGGTAGTCGGAGTGTGCGCCGCCATTGTTTCCGGCGCGCTCGTCGGACCGTTTGTGAAACGATTCGGAGAACGGGGGAGCCTGCTTTCGGGATTGCTGTTTGGCACGCTCGGCTTCGCGGGCTTTGCTCTCGCAGCGCGCGGATGGATGATTCTGGCCGTGATTCCGTTCATCGCGCTGTGGGGCATCACGGCGCCCGCCATGCAGTCGCTGATGGCGCGGCACGTGGATCCGTCGTCGCAAGGCAAACTGCAGGGGGCGATTAATTCGCTGCGCGCAATCACGGGAATGGCCGGCCCGGTGCTTTTTACGCAAGTTTTCGCGATTGCTATTTCGCCCCGATACGGACTTCATCTACCGGGCGCTCCATACTATCTCGCGGCGCTGCTGCTGGGCTCCAGCTTGTTGCTGGCGGTGTATGTGACACGGCCGGGGGAAGCCGCGCGGGCTGCCGCGTCGGTGGCTTCCTCTAAAACCCCATAGTCGCCAGCCGCGTTGTTCGCTCTGCTTGATTTGTATTACGGACTGTAATACACTGAAGGCAGATGCGAGGTGACGTCATGGCTTCCCCACTGACATTGAGGCTCGACGAGAAAACACGAAAGCGCATCGTACGCATTGCGCGGCGCAAGCAGCTGTCCACTTCAGAAGTTGTTCGCCAAGCTATTGAAGCTTGGGCAGAACGGCACGAGCCCGTCGCTTCCCCGTACGAGACAGTGAGAGACCTGATCGGAGTAGTCCATGGAGGAAATCCGAAAGGGTCGGTGCAAACGGGCCGACGCTTTACCAAACTCCTGAAACGGCGCAGGAGCCAACGTTGATTCTCGTCGATGCCGGGCCGCTGGTTGCGCTGGTCAACGCCGATGACCAATACCACTCGCGGTGTGCCGCGGCGCTGGAAACCTTTCGCGAGCCAATGGCTACGGTGTGGCCCCCGCTGACTGAAGCTATGTACCTGCTCGCCGACCAACCGCGCGCACAGGAAGCTCTTTGGGAAATGGTGGAACGGGGAGCGCTGCAACTCCTGGCGCTGGACTCCGCGGACGCCCCTCGGATCCGGGAGCTAATGCGCAAGTACGCCAACCGGCCGATGGATCTGGCAGACGCGGCCCTCCTGCGAGTGGCGGAACGCGAAGGGATCCGGAAGATTTTCACGGTGGATCGAGCCGATTTTTCCCTGTACCGGCTGCACGGGCGAGTGCGCCCGACGCTCCTGCCCTAAATAAAAGTCCCGATTAACGCGCCCAATCGGAAACGGGCTTTCGTGTGCCCAGACCCATAGCTTAAGGAAAGGCTTGTTCTGTCATTTCCCCGATCCCGCGCTATACTCGGACCACTCGACATTCTTGTCGACATCGGCGCTCCTGCCGAGAAGGAGGTGGTCCAGTGAGGTACGGTTTACGTTGAAGCAGTAAAGGAGGCGCTTGTGAGGCTACCGAGCGCCTCTCTTTGTTTTGTCCCCCCTGTCCGAATTTCCTATGATTTGGTTAACCATAATAGGGACCCCTCCCCCTGTTTTTTGTAAGTGTTGCATGTAAAGGACTTATGGTCCAACGTAAGTGGTTTAGAATCAACACTTGTGAGCCATCATGTAAGTGTTGATTCTAAAGGTAGTTAGAGGCGCGTTTTTGGCACACTTGCGTAAGTGTTGATTTTGAATGGGTTAGATCTAGGAGCAGCAGTTGACGGTGATTAGAGCGGCCCTTTCTCCTTTCTGGTGCGACCACAAAGCGCGAGATTTCATGTGTGGCCGCAGAACGGTCTTTATCTTGGGTGGCCGCAGAACGGTCTTTATCTTGGGTGGCCGTAGAACGGTCTTTTTCATTTGTGGCCGTAGAACGGCCAACGGAACGGTTCGTGGACATGGAAATCTCCCGAAAAGTTAGATTTGAGTTGTAAGGGGAGTCTCGCGGAAGGCGAGGCGCACTTCTTTACGGGGGTAATGTACCAGAGTAGTGATGGGGTTGTCAATGGGAATCTAGAAGAAAAAAATCACACCCTCGCATGAAACAAAACCACAACGGCAGGTCACTTAGATCGTCGGAAGGAAGAAAGGCTGGCGGCCCACCCGATGGGATGAAAACTCGTGTTACGGTTGGCTGCTCATGCGATAATGCGGGCAGGGATGGAGAAGACACGGTGAACACCTTGCTTTCGAGAATTTCGATCGCTCCCGGGCTGCGTTCCGGAGAGCCGTGCATACGTGGCTTGCGGATCACCGTATGGGACATCCTGAGGTGGCTCGGAACGGGCGCATCACACGCGCAGATCATCAGCGACTATCCTGAGCTTACCGAAGAAGACATTCTCGCCGCTTTGCAGTGGGCGGCGGCGCTGAAGGATCAGCAGGCCATTCGTTAGCGCGAATGAAACTCCTCTTTGATGAAAACCTCTCCCGAAAATTAGTGCCGCTGGTTGAAGATCTTTTTCCAGGCTCGGCGCACGTTACGCGCGTTGGGATGAGCAGCGGGGCATCGGATCGACAGGTCTGGGATTATGCGGGGCAAAACGCCTTCGTGATAATCACCGCGGACAATGACTTTCTATCCTTGGCTGATACACTGGGGCATCCGCCGAAAGTGATCTTGCTGGACAATTGTGACTATCCGACGAATGTCGCTGCACGCATCATCCGCGCAGAGGTGAGCCGCATACTGCAGTTTGATGGCGATACGCGCTCTGTGTTGATACTGCGCGCGTAACGACGCCAGAGAATTGGATTGGTATTCGCGTTAGGTCTGAACCTCCACACGCAGCACCGGCTCGAGGAGCAGGGCGGCCAACGGAGCGGTTCGTGGACATGGGAAGTCTCCAGAGAATTAGATTTGAGTTGTAAGGGGAGTCTCGCGGAAGGCGAGGCGCACTACTTTACGAGGGTAATGTACCAGAGTCGTGACCGGGTTGTCAATGGTAATTATGTGGACAAGCGTAGAGAACCTTACAAAACCCGAGAAGACGCGCCGTGTTGGGTAACGGCGTAACACAGAAGAAAGGGCTTTAAAGGAGGCACCGAGCCGCTTACTGAGGTTCGAGGAAGTCAAAGCCCCGACAAGAACCGTCGCATAGTCGTTAAGAACCCCCTTGCTTACCTGTGGGAAGCTCTCCTGTGGTGGTTCGGGCCGCCCTTGGATAACACTATATTTTAACCGAACGCGGTCGTGGAGCGCAGCGAATCGCTCACACCAGGCAGAAGCAACAAATACGATAGTTCTCCATTATAGGTCTAGTCTTTTTCCTATCCTATGTTGTAATAGCAAGTCTAAACCATTCAACATACATATCTTATTGTAGTATAGCCATATTACAACAAGAGACGAACTCTGCTCGAATCGTGATCCAGATTGCTCCCTTGTTGCGGCATGGCGGTACGAATGCGCTCGGTCGCTCCCGTCTCGCCTTCACTGGCATAGACTTTTAAGCAGCTGGCAGTCGTTTTAATGACCCTACTGGTAGCTAAATGCCCACCATTGCGACATAAACCCTTGCTTATCTGTGGGCGAGCTCTCCTGTGGTGGTTCGGGCCGCCCTTGGATAACACTATATTTTAACCGAACGCGGTCGTGGAGCGCAGCGAATCGCTCACACCAGGCAGAAGCAACAAATACGATAGTTCTCCATCTTGTACTCCGGCCATACACTGCATGTGCGATAATGTCCAAGTTGAGTCCAACACAACGAAGGCAATTTCTGATTTTTGTCAAACAATCGTAAATGGTATGGTCCATATCTTGGATTGCTTTTTTAGAAAAGGAAGTGCTAGACTATAGGAGGAGGTAGCGAAAGATGGATGGGAAAACCGGGACGATAGAAGCCGATGCAGAATTGCTGAAGAAAATCGACGAGCAGCTGAAGGGAATGTCTCCCGACGTTCGGGCTGAAGCCTTTCAGATCTTAGTTGAACGACATCTTGGGCGCAGTTCTATGAATCCACAACGCGTCGGCAAGTCTTCCAGCGTAGGTGTTAAGAAGCAGCGCGTTGCGAAACAGGCGTCACATCCGACATTTGTTAGGGATCTCGATTTGAAGAAATCGGGCAACGCTCCTGGGCTGCGCGAGTTCTATGCGCAGAAGAAGCCAAAGAATTTCACGGAGGAGAACGCTGTCTTTGTCTACTACCTCAATCGTTTGAAGGAAGTCGAAGGTGTCACCACGAATCATATTTTCACTTGCTATAAAGAGGTGGGTGCACGGCTTCCTGGCGCCCTTTATCAAAGCCTTCTGGACACCAATAGGAAGAAGGGATGGATCGATACGGGGAATATGAATCGAATCTTGATTTCCCCGATCGGCGAAAACTTCGTTGAACATGACTTGCCAAGGAAAGAGAAAGGTTGACATTGCTGGCGATTCGCCACTGAAGTGACGAGAGGACTAGGATGAGAATACAGATTAGGATTTTGGAGAGTGGAAAGACGTATGAGGGGGAGATTGATCTCATGAAAGTGGGGTCTGTGGGCGAAGTGGAGGAAAAACGCGGGGCAAACATTGCCGAGGTGGCCAGAACCAAACCATCAGAGGCGATCGACGGTCTCTACAGGACGGGTTTTTTTTCGCGGGAGAGAACGCTCGCGGACGCGCTCGCTCAGCTCGGGAAGGACGGATACAATTTTAGCCCGCCGAGCATTCTTATGGCGCTTAAGGCCAGAGGATTTCTTCAGAGGCGTGGGAACAAGGGCTCATATCGCTTCGTACAGAAGTTCCCTCCCCCCTCCTACAGCATCGTCAAAGTTGGGAGTTAAGCACCGGAAGATCGGACGGGAGGCGAGAGGTCAATATGGACGAAAAAGATTTTGCTGAGATTGCGAAAAGGTTGGAAGAGGTCAACAAAGTCATCACTAGATTGGAGCCGGAGGTACGAAGCAGCGCTTTTGAATTGTTTAAGCCGTATGTGGCCGCGGGGAGCGACAAGGAGGCACCAGGCATCGCTAAACAGAACGTGGATGCAGAAACTTCGACGGATAAAGCAGTTCTAGAACGTCTGATTAGGGAACACGGAACAGACAAACCATCCGGAAACGTCCACATGATCGCTGCAGAATGGTACAGCGAGTACGGTTGTAATCCATTCTCCGTCGAAACGATCAAGAGGCGCGCAGAATCAGGTGGACTCACAATACCAGGACGCACAGATAACACGCTGAAGGCAGCGACGGAGGACGGAAAGAAGCTATTTCAAATGGTGGGAGACGGCTTCAAGCCGACGGTGCCTGGAGAGATGTACTTCAAGGATGTATTTAAGGTCAAGAAAGGCACGAGCACTCCGCCAAGGACTGAGACATCATGACCCTTGTTGAGTTTCTTGGCCCGATAACCGGCAGCAGAAATAGAGACCGATGTCTCGCTGTTCTTTATTATAAGCAACGATATGAAGAAAAAGAGAGTATGACGACTGAACAAGTTCATTCTGGCCTTGTCCACGCGCGCACTCCGCACGCAAAGAAAGTCAATGTTGCGGACGTTCTCAACAAGAGTGGCAAAATGGTTGATAGCCCGGGATCCAGTGGGAAGGCACGTTTGTGGCGGTTGACCCCCACCGGTGAGGCGCACGTTAGGGGAATTCTTGGGTTGCCCGAATCTCAACCAGAAATAGAGCATAGTGTCGTCTCACTAGAGGCGCTCGCGGCAAAAATAGCGAATAGTGACATACGGGACTACATCTTGGAAGCGATTAAGTGTTTGAGATTCGACGCGCTTCGACCTGCGATCGTCTTTCTCTGGGCTGGTGCCGTAAGCGTATTAAGGGACAAGTCTGTTGCCAAGGGTCTTCCGCAAATTAACGCCGCGGTTCGCGTCCACGATTTAAGAGCACGCGAAATTAAGAAGGCGGATGACTTCGCCTACATAAAAGAGAGCATCTTACTGTTGGCGGCTGAAGGTGTCGGCGTGCTCGACAAGAACCAGAGGACAACTCTTGAAGACGCGCTTGGTCTCCGAAATAAGTGCGGGCATCCCACGAAATACAGTCCCGGCATTCTTAAGGCTTCCAGTTTCGTTGAAGATGTTACGGGCACACTTTTCAAGTAGCAGGCCGCGACCCTTCAGGCGATGCGGTCGGTATAACTTACTCCAGGACGTAGCTACCTCTATATCCACTTCGTGGTGAGTTTCTTGCGCTTCTTGGCGCACGAAAGAAAGATGCTGGGCTTCCCGACACACATCGTCGGGACCCCCACAATTCGGGGGAAAGCCCAGCGCTACGAAGGCAGTCGAGAAGATAAAGGTCGATCAAAGAGAGATGGCAAGAGGGCGAGAGGGCAACACCTCAGGGCACCAAGTGGGGGGCGATGATATCGATGAACTGGCGGGAAGAGATGATCTTGGTTTTCTTCCAGAACTCGGGGAAATGGCGCTGGTTGCCGGTAACGAGATAGTCGGCGCGGGCGGCATCGGCACATTCGAGGAAGATATTGCCGGCCGGATCGGTGGTGATTTGAAGGGCTTGCAAGGGAGAGACCACGTGGGCGCGGTTATTAATGAGCTGAAGGAGTTGAAGGCGGAGGCCTTTGCGGATACGGAGTTCACGGCGGGCAAGGACTGTCTTGTATTCCGAAAGGACTGGGGCCGACACGTAGAGGCGAGCTGGTTTGGTGATGGCGAGAAGCAGCACGGTGCGCTGCAGGCCGCCGGACTTGAGGGCCGCGGAAACGAGGATGTTGGTGTCGAGAACCAACCGAAGAGGAAGCATTGGGCTCAGATGCCGGGATTCTATTTCCGGGACTTGATCTTTGGAGGTTTCGCTTTTCGGGCACGCGCAGCCTTAATGATACGGTCAATCTGCGCTGAGGTCAGAGAAGCGGTACCGTTGCGCTTTGATTCTTCCCCGATGGCTGTTATCACCTCCGGTTCCGGGGAGGCCAGACGCACGTAATCCCTGATACTGAGGAGGACCGCTCTGGGAGTGCCACGCTTCTCGATAACCAGGCCGCGACTGTCTTTCTCGACTCTGCGCAAAAGCTGGCCGAAGTTTGACCGGGCATGCAGGGCCGAAATCACGAGGCCGTTGTTTTTTGCCGTTTTCAGCGCAGGCATAAAGTCTCCAGTTCGGGTAATTGAACTGTACAGTTGTGGCGTCCTTCTGTCAACCCAACGACTAGGTAGATCGCGAATACGGAGACAAGCGCAGACCAAAAGAGAAACATGCCGAGATGATCAGGCAAAATGGAGGGACAGGGACTCCAGCAATGCTTTTATGCCGTTCCAGGCGATCTGCACACCGATACAAACCAGGAAAAACGACGACAATTGGGTGATCACGGTCATGCCCGTTGCTCCCAGGATTCGCGCCAAGCGGTCGGCAAATCCGTAGCAGAGCAAAATGCTGATGGCGATCAACACCAATGCAATGAGCGCAGCCAAAATTGTCAAAGGATTGTAGGAGTGATGGCGAGCCGCGTTGGCGCCCAGGGTGATGGCCACGGAGATTGATCCCGGGCCTACGGTCAGCGGCATGGTCAAGGGATAAAAGGCTTGGCGGAAGGTGTCCTGGGGCTCGACGGTTCTGTGGACGTCGTGTTTTTCGTCGTCACGCTGTTTCAGCAGCGCCCATCCTGTTGCGATGACGATCAGGCCTCCGCCGACCTGCACCACTGGCAGCGAAATTCCAAAAAAGGCGAGGACGTAAGTCCCAACAAAATACGACCCAATCAGCAGGAAAAAACTGTTCATGGCAATGCGCCACGACAATGCTTTTCGCGCTTCCGGCGAGTATTCCCTGGTCAGCGCCAGAAAGAAGGGGCTGCCGCCGAGCGGGTCCACGATGGGAAATAGCGCAACGAGAACCAGGAGCAGATTTTTCGCCGCTTCTTGCATGGGTTCGGTAACTGCTCTGCCGGAGTGAAATTCCGGTCAAATTCCGGTCAATTCCGGTCAGGGGCATCGCTATTATACGGGTAGAAACTCAGCCATTGCCTAGTTCCGTAGATTGCGATCGTTCCAGCATGCGGCTGCTGATCTCGGAAAATTCAGAGACTAATGCTCTTGTACTCCTCCCGGCCAGCGTCGCGGCGTCAATCTCAGTACTCAGCAGGATGGCCGTTGCCAAGTCTGCACTGCATTCCAGACAGCATTTGTCTGTTCTTCCGGGAAGCTCGAATAGTGCCTCGATTCGGCCACAAACACTACACGGTGCAATGGAATCCTGCTCTGTCCCCTTTGGTCCAGTTGACATGATAGTTCCTCCCTTGGATGCTTGCCGCTCCTCAGCCACGAATGGCTAAAGGCGACACCTTACGCCCTAACAGCAGTCATTTCAGATGGTAAGGAAAAGAGTTTGAGGAAATCCTGAGCCTTTTATTAGGAAAGCATAAAGCGGAAACGCGGGCGCCACGGTGTTGATCTAACTGCTTGTGAATCTATGGCTTGCGTGTCTGTGATGATCCAGACGAAATAAGGTGGGCCGCCTCCCCGCCAGGACATCATGGAGGCAGGGGAAATAGGGGTAGGGGCCCTGGACACGGAGGCGACCCGCTGTCCCGAACGTGCGTGCATGCTGCATCAGATTTATAAACGTGGGAATAAAGTGTTTACCCTGATTTGGTGTCAGGTGTTTACCCTAGGGGACTGCTGAAGACCCGCTTTGGCGAAGCTTTGCTCATGGAAGTCTGGTGTTACTATCGGCACGGGTTTGTTTTGAGGTCGGGATGCGACAGGTCATTTACGTTGTCGCGGGGGTTGTGCTGCTGGGGGCCGGTTTCGGGCTCGGCTATTTGTGGGCGCATAGGCAAGCTAAGCCCGTCGGGCCGACAACGGCCGCTTCCGACAGTACGGCGCCGTGTATTGAAGTAATGGAAGCGAAGCTAGACCAACCCGATCCGAATGGGACGGGGGCCTGCACGCTGTACCCGTGCGTGACCGGGACAATTCGCAACAATTGCGACCGGCGGTTCATCTCCGTGCTGCTGGTTTACAACCTCTACGATGAATCCGGCGTTCAAGTGGGTCATACTCAAGACAGCGTCTCTAATCTGGAACCCCATGGGAGAGCACGCTTCGGCGCGGACTTCCTGGCCTCTCCGAAAATCAAGCAATTCAAACTCGTGCGAGTGCTGGCCGCCCCCGCGCATTGATAGCAGCGCCCCTCTTTTCAACGGCACCATCCTGTTACCTCCTTGCCTCCGTCTGTCCGCGGGTATAGGCTTCTTGGCCGCAGGGCGTTTGCGCGAGGCGGGGCTTGCCCTTCGGCTGATGCCTCAGGCTAAAGGGGTCTTACTCCGCACCTACCACTGGTCATCGACGGCGAAGAGAGATTTCTCCTCGAAGAAATCGCTCGGAGAGGAAGAGGTTCTCGCTGCGCTCGAAATGACGGCGAGGGTGACTGCACGAAAATAGGAGGAATGCAAAATGGCGACAGCAATTGCGACGATGCAACCGAATGTCAAGATTGGACCGACAAAATTACTGATTAATGGGAAGACGTTTCCGACGATTAATCCGTCGACGGGCGAGGTGATTACGCAAGTGGCGGAAGCCGACGCGGCGGACGTGGACAAGGCAGTGGCAGCGGCGCGGGCCGCGTTTGACAAGGGACCGTGGCGGAAGATGAGCGCGGCGGAACGCGGCGTACTGATGAACAAGCTGGCGGACCTCATCGAGAAGCATGCCGATGAGCTGGCACAACTGGAAGCGCTCGACAACGGCAAGCCGGCGCACGTGGCGAGGGCGGCGGACCTTCCATTGACGATTGCGTGCTACCGCTACTATGCGGGCTGGGCGGACAAGAACCATGGGAAAACGATTCCTGTGAGCGGGAATTACTTCACGTACACGAAGCACGAACCCGTGGGCGTGGTCGGGCAAATTATTCCGTGGAATTTTCCGCTGCTGATGCAGGCGTGGAAGCTGGGGCCGGCGCTGGCGTGCGGCTGCACGGTGGTGATGAAGCCGGCGGAGCAGACGCCGTTGACGGCGCTGCGCGTGGGCGAATTGATGCTGGAGGCAGGGTTCCCCGAGGGCGTGGTGAACTTGCTGCCCGGTTACGGGCCTACGGCGGGCGCGGCGATTGCGCGGCACATGGACGTGGATAAGGTGGCGTTTACGGGGTCGACGGAAGTGGGCCACTTGATCATGCGGGCCGCGGCGGACACCAACTTGAAACGGGTGACTCTGGAGTTGGGCGGGAAGAGCCCGAATATCGTGTTCGCGGATGCAGACATGGACGAGGCCATCGAAGGCGCGCACTTCGCGCTGTTCTTCAACCAGGGGCAGTGCTGCTGCGCGGGCTCGCGGCTGTACGTCGAGGAGAAGTGCTACGACGAATTCGTGGACAAGAGCGTGGCGCGGGCCAAGAAGCGCACTGTCGGCAATCCGTTCGACAAAAATACGGAGCAGGGGCCACAGGTGGACCAAGACCAGTTCAACAAAGTAATGAGCTACATCGACGCGGGCAAAAAGGAAAACGCGAAGATGTTGACGGGCGGCGGGCGCGTGGGCGACAAGGGGTATTTCATCGAGCCTACGGTGTTTGCCGACGTGAAGGACGACATGAAGATTGCGCAGGAAGAAATCTTCGGGCCGGTCATGTCGATCCTGAAATTCAAGGACATGAGCGAGGTCGTGGAACGGGCGAACAAGTCGCTCTATGGACTGGCGGCGGCGGTTTGGACGAAAGATATCAGCAAGGCGCATGCGATCGCGGATAGTGTGCGTGCGGGGACCGTGTGGGTGAATTGCTACGACGTGTTCGACGCGGGAGCGCCGTTCGGCGGGTTCAAGCAGAGCGGGATCGGGCGCGAACTCGGCGAATACGGATTGGCGAACTACACGGAAGTGAAGACCGTGACCGTCAAACTATGAGTGGAGCAATTCGAATTGAGAGGCGAAGAGGGGCACCCGCCGCGGCGGGTGCCCCCACTTTTTTTGGGGCACTGGTCGTTTTGCTTGCAGCGTTCTCTCTCTTGGCGCAGGCAGGCTATGGGCAAACCAATTCAGAAGCGGGTGCAGCGCAACGGCACGCGCAGCATTTGCGCTACGGAATCAATTTGAGCGAGTGGTTCGCGCAGGTGTACGACCAGAAGGGCTACACCAAAGAACATTTTGAGGCGTGGACGACGGCGCAGGACATTGCACTGATCAAGGCGATGGGATTTGACCACGTGCGGCTGAGCGTGAATCCGCAGCCGATGTGGCGGCGGGGGCAGGCGGACCGGATTCCGGCGGACTACCTGAGCTATCTCGATCGTGCCGTGCAGATGATCCTCGACCAGGGGCTGGCGGTGATCATTGATATTCATCCGGACAGCGACTTCAAACAGAAACTGACGACGGATGACAGTTTTGTAGAGCAGTTTTCGGATTATTGGCGCGCGCTGGCGCGGCATTACGCGACGACGGGTCCGGAGCTCGTTTCATTTGAAATTTTGAACGAGCCGGAATTTCACGATCGCTACCGGTGGCAGGGGGTACAGGCGAAGCTGGCGGTGGCGATTCGCGAAGGTGCGCCTCAGCGCACGATTATTGTTGCGGGGGCGTATTGGTCGTCGGAGAGCGAGCTGCTGTTTTTCGATCCACTGCACGATTCGAACATCATTTACAATTTTCATTTTTACGAGCCGCACATTTTTACGCACCAGGGGGCGACTTGGAGCACGAATTACGTGCACTATTTGAAGGAGCTGCCGTATCCTTCGACTCCGGAAAATGTACAGGCGGCCGCGGCGCTAATTCCCGATGCGGTGAATCGCTTGCAGGCGATTCATTATGGGCTGGACCGGTGGAACGCGGCGCGGATCGACAGAGAGATTGGTCAGGTAGCGGCGTGGGCCAAACGATGGAATGTACCGGTGACTTGCAACGAGTTTGGTGTGTATCGCCAGGCGGCAAATCCGCAAGACCGCGCGGCGTGGATATCGGACGTGCGAACGACGCTGGAGAGATACGGAATTGGCTGGACGATGTGGGATTACAGCGGCGGGTTTGGGGTAGTGACGAAACAAGAAGGACATGCGGCGGTGCCTGACGCGGTCACGGTGAAGGCGCTGGGATTGAAGATGCCTGCCATGCCGAAGTGATTGCGCCGCGCTGTTCAGCGGAGAGAGTTCAGCCTACAATCGCGCCATGCCGGTCACGCTTCGCGCCCACGAACCGCGGGACTTCAATGCCCTGCTGCGGCTCGACGAGGGGTGCTTTCCTCCAGGAATCGCGTATTCAAGGACCATGCTGCGGTATTTTCTGAAGCTGCCGTCGGCGGACGGGACGGTGGCGGAAGACGCCGGGAAAATCGTGGGATTTATTTTGATGGAGGAAAATCCCCCGCTGGCGCATGTGATCACGCTGGACGTGGCGGAATCGCACCGGCGGCAGGGAGTGGGCTCGGCGCTGCTGGGGGAAAGCGAGAGGAACCTGGCGCTGCGCGGGGTGAGAACGATTTTGCTGGAAACAGCAACCGACAATGAAGCGGGCGTTGCCTTCTGGCAGAGGCATGGCTATCGTATCGAAGCGACGTTGAAGAGGTATTACTTGCGGAAAATCGATGCGTACGAAATGCGAAAAATACTGCCCGGAGCCAGAAAAATGGCGAAGCATCCAGGAGAAATGATTTGAGCGACTACCTGCTGTCGGTGTTGCTGGGGATCGTGGAGGGATTGACGGAGTTTCTGCCGGTGAGTTCGACGGCGCATTTGCGCATCAGCGAAGCGCTGTTTCACATCGACCTGGCAAACGGCTATTGGAAGATGTACACGATCGTGATTCAACTGGGGGCGATTCTTTGCTTGCCGGTGTATTTTCGCGAGCGCATCGCGACATTGTTGTCCACATTTCCGAAGGGCGAGCGAGGCGACCGGACAGTTTTGACGCACCCGCTGGGGCTGGTGAGTGTGGCGTTTGTGGTGACGGCAGTGCCAGCGTTTTTGCTGACGAAGGTAATCGGGAAGCACCTCGAAAGCCTGTACATCATGGGAAGCTCGCTGTTATTCGGCGGGATTGTGATGTGGATTGTGGACGCCATGAACGCGAGGTGGGAGGCGGCAGGTCCGGCAGCGATCGGCAGCCGGCTTCAAACATGGCAGATGGAGAACATGAAGCTGGGACAGGCGATTTGGATTGGGGCGTGCCAGATTTTGTCGGCGGTGTTTCCGGGGACTTCGCGGTCGATGTCGACCATCGCGGCGGGGCAAATTGCAGGGATGTCGCGGGCGTCGGCACTGGAGTTTTCGTTTTTCCTGTCCATCCCGACGATGGTGGTGGCCACGTGCTACGACTTGCTGAAATCCTTGCGAGGCAAGGGCGAGAACGTGATCGGGGTTACGCACATTGACCCGCACGGCTGGGTGGTGCTGGCGATCGGATTTGTGGTGTCGTTCATCGTGGCGTATGGGGCGGTGGCGTGGTTCTTGGCTTGGGTGAGGAAGCACGGGTTCGCGCCGTTCGCCGTCTATCGAATTGTTGTTGGAGCATTGGTGCTGGCGTGGGCGTCGGGATTGCTGCACTGAGGCCTTCTGGAACATAGGCGCACAAAGTTTTTGGCGTTGACGCGCGGTATTTTGGTATATTCAGAGCGTTCGGGAGTTCCTCCAAGCGGCAGGTGCGATAGCGCCAGGCCCCGCCGCGACACTCAGCCTTCCCCAAAAAGCTGAGGAGAATTCGTGCGCATTCTTACGCCGACTGGAAATAAGCGGTTCAATGAACTGATTGGGTTTTTGTGTATCACGCTAGCGGTGCTGATGGCGCTGGCGTTGCTGACCTACTATCCAAAGGATGCGTCATTTAATGTCTCCGCGCCCGAAAACGCGGTGACGCAGAATTGGATCGGGCCAGTAGGCGCTTACTGCTCGGACGGTCTCTTTCAAATGTTTGGGTTTGCGGCGTTTCTGCTGCCGGCGGCGTTTTTGGTATTGGGATGGCGCTGGTTCCGCAGCCGGGCGGTGGAGTCTCAGATAGCGACGCTCGTGGGGTTCGCGTTGCTGCTGCTCTCGCTGCCCACAATTCTTTCCCTGTGGCATGTGTGGGACGTGCGGGGCGCGATCCACGCGGGCGGCGCACTTGGGGAGCTCCTCTCTGGCGGCTTGCGCAGCGGATTCAACCTGTGGGGGGCGAATCTTGTGGCCGTGGCGCTGCTGGTGACTGCGCTATTTATGACCACGCGGTTTTCGTTTTCTGGAGCGCATGCTTGGGCCAGCGGACCGAATGGGCCGATTGGAAGAGTGGAAAAGCTCGGGATCCTTCAGAAGGCGCAAGCGCGCTGGCATGCCTGGCGAGAAGAACGTGAGCAGCGGCGGATGCGGAGGCGCGTAGAGGAGTCCCGCCTATCGGGAAGAAAACCTGTACCACCGCAATTGATTGGAAAGACTGATTTCCTCAACGAGCCGCTTAAGACGATTGCACTGGCCGATGAAGAGGACGAGAAAGAGAAAAAGGACCCTTCGCGCAGGGCGCCTATCTTTGTCTTCAATCGTGATACGGAGAAGACTTCGGCTAAAAAAGCGGGCGAGCCAAAAATCGCGAAGGGCAGCCCGAATTACAAGCTACCGTCCCCTTCCCTGCTGCTCGAGGGAGAACGCAGCCAAAAGCTGGATGAAGACGAGTTAAAGCAGCGGGCGCGCGCGATTGAAGCGAAATGTCTCGAATTTGACGTGCAAGGGCGCGTGACGCAAATCAATCCAGGGCCGGTGGTTACCACGTTTGAATTCAAACCGGAAGCGGGCATCAAGTACAGCCGGATTACGAGTTTGACTGAGGATCTTTGCCTCGCACTGCAGGCGGAATCGATCCTGATCGAGCGCATCCCGGGTAAGTCAACCATTGGCATTGAAGTTCCGAATGACAAGCGTCAGACGATCGCGCTACGGGAAATCATTGAGGCGCCGGAGTTCACCAATTCTCCCAGCAAACTGACCCTGGCGATGGGGCGCGATCTGCACGGGCGAATGCGCGTGACGGACCTTGCGGCCATGCCACATTTGTTGATTGCCGGCTCGACCGGCACCGGAAAGAGCGTGTTCATCAACTCGCTGCTGGTCTCGATTCTGTACAAAGCGAGCCCCGACGACGTGAAGCTGGTGCTGGTGGACCCGAAGCGGCTGGAATTGAATCTTTACGAGAATATTCCGCACTTGATTGCGCCGGTGGTGACCGATCCGAAGATCGCTTCTAACGTGCTGCGCAATGCGACGCGTGAAATGGAGAACCGCCTGAAGCTGCTGGCGCAGCGCGGCGTTCGAAACATAGATCAGTACAACCGCACGTTTAAGAAGGAGCACTCGCTCTCGCTCTTCGACAATTTGGAAGAGACGGAGCACAAGCCGCTTCCGTACCTGATCATTGTGATCGACGAGTTGGCCGACCTGATGATGGTGGATACCAACAACGTGGAAGAATCCATCACGCGGCTGGCGCAGATGGCGCGCGCGGTGGGCATCCACTTGATTCTGGCGACGCAGCGGCCCTCCGTGGATGTAATCACCGGCTTGATCAAAGCGAACTTCCCTGCCCGCATTTCGTTCCGCGTGGCGAGCAAAGTGGACTCACGCACCATTCTGGATTCGAACGGGTCGGAATCGCTGCTTGGAAAGGGCGACATGCTGTACCTGCCGGCGGGTTCCGCGCGGCTGCATCGCATACACGGACCGCTGGTGACGGAGGAGGAGATCACCTCGGTATGCGATTTCTGGCGCGAGCAGGCGCAAGCTAAGTATCAGGAAGAGCTTCTCGCCGCGCCGAAGGATGAGGATGGAAAGACCGAAGGCGCGGCCGAGGGCGATGCGGAAGGCGCAGAGGACGTTGATGACGACCTCTACCAGGATGCGATTCGCGTGGTCTGCGACGCTGGCCGCGCGTCCACTTCCACGCTGCAACGCCGCCTGCGCATTGGATACGGGCGCGCTGCACGCCTGATTGACCTGATGGAAAAGGATGGCATTGTCGGTCCGCCCGACGGCACCAAACCGCGCGAAGTCCTCAAGAACCGCAATTGGATGAAGGAATTCGACGAATCCGCACATTAAGAGATTGTTTCCAGTATTTAGTGTTCTATATCCATTCCGTTCGTAGGAGGGTCCACCATGAGGAAACCCGCCGTAGCAACCATCCTAATCGGGCTCACAGTAGCATCAGCGCCCGGTCCGCTGCATGGGCAACAGTTCGAGTACACCAAGCAGGCGGAGTTTGACGAAAAAGGAAGCATCTTCGTGAGCTCCGAGCAAGGGAAGCTTATTTGGATGGGTGATACGAAGCATTGCTCGGAAGCCCGCGTCGCCAACGATCAACAGACGGTTGGGTGTCGAGTCATGCAAGACCAAGAGCAAGGCAATTCGATGCCGTCGCTACAGTTGGAGATTTATCGAAAAGGTGGCCATAAGGAAATCATTCAGCCGGGAGCACCAATTCTGGATTGGCATTTTTGGAAGGACGGCGAAGATGTAGTTGTTTATTATGGGGCGCGAATTCACCAGGGAACATATGCTCTATACGATACAGCAACCGGTCACCTGATCGAGAAACTGGCCGAGCCATCCGAGGAGAGCTTGCTTCCTCAACGGGCCAAGAGCCAAGCGCAGATACAAGACGAGTCTGTTCCCTTGTCTGCAGCCCTCAACGAAGAGCGAACGAAGTGGATTGGGAAAGTCTTGAGGCAAATCAGTGCGATTGAACCCGGCATGCGCAGGAGCGATTTGCTCAAAGTATTTAAGACGGAAGGCGGTCTTTCGACGTCAACACACCGAACCTACGTGGACATCGAATGTCCGTACATCAAAGTAAACGTTCGCTTCAAGGTAGCGACTACCGCAGGTCCGGGCCTGGACGAAAACCCGGACGATATTATCGAGTCCATTTCACAGCCGTACCTGACATGGAGCGTAATGGACTAATCGGGCTAGAGAGAACTTTCGCACTTTCCGTCCCACAAGCCGAATTGACACCGCTCGGTATCGTCTCTAAAATTGAAAAGTTCGATCAAGCCGGGGTAGCTCATTGGTAGAGCGCCGCCCTGAAAAGGCGGGCGTAGCCAGTTCGATTCTGGCCCCCGGCACCATTTGCCGGGGCCGTTCGCTTAAGCACTGCGCTTTTTTCTTCCATCCTAGCTGCCGCTGGTCTTGTTACCCATCGTACTTGTTTGATCGACGGAGTCCGTGGCGGCTTCGCCGGTGATCAAGCGGGCGCCTCGGTTGAAGGTTAGGTATTCGAATCCCCACTGAATAAACACGATGATGCGGCTCTGGAACTCCACGATGTAAATCAAGTGGATGAAGAGCCACATGAGCCAGGCAAGCAGCCCGGAAACGTGGATGCCGAAAATATTGGCGACGGCCGCAGCGCGGCCGATGACAGCCATCTCGCCCTTATTGAAATAGCGGAACGGCGGAGGAGCCGGTTTGCCTTCGACGCGGGCACGGATAACTTTGGCAACATACGCGCCGCCCTGCATGGCCACTTGCGCAACGCCGGGGAGCGGCGCTCCCTTCTCATCGGTCGCGTGAGCCAGATCGCCGATGATGAAAATATCCGGGAAATTGGAGACGGTGAGGTCGGGGTTTACCTTGGCGCGGCCGCTGCGGTCCGTCTCCGACTTGGTGCGCTCAGCAAGTATTTTTGCAAAGGGCGTGGCTGTGACGCCGCCGGCCCAGAGGACGGTCTTGGCCGCTAGCGTTTCGTGGGCATCGCCGCGCTTGAATGTGACGCCAGTCGCATCGATGTTCGTCACCATCACGCCTTTAATTACTTCGACTCCCAGGCGTGTGACTAATTTCTCCGCTTTGGCCGAAAGATCTTCCGGAAATGGGCCCAGGACTCTGGGGGCACCTTCCATCAGAATGATGCGTGCTTTCTGCGGGTCGATCTTTCGAAAATCGTGCCGCAGCGTTTCGAAGGCGATTTCCGCGAGGGCTCCGGACAGTTCGAGCCCCGTGGCGCCCGCTCCCACGATGACGAACGTGAGCCAGGCGCGCGCTTCTTCCGGCGTGGCGGCGCGCTCGGCGCGTTCGAACGCGTACAGAATCTTGTGGCGGATCGCCGTGGCCTCTTCGACAGACTTCAGGCTAGGCGCCCACTGGCGCCAGGAGTCGTTTCCGTAATAAGAGGTCTGCGTTCCGGTTGCGACGATGAGCGAATCGTATTCAAATGTAGCGCCGTCGCGCAGAATCACGCGTTTCGCCTGTGGATCGATGTCCACGGCCTCACCCATCAGCACTTGGGTGTTTTTCTGCTTGCTCAGCACGCCGCGCAACGGAGCTGCAATTTCCCCCGGTGACAGCGAGCCGGTGGCCACCTGGTAGAGCAGCGGTTGAAAAAGATGAAAATTTCGCCGGTCGATCAGGGTGACTTCCACCGGGGCGCGCTTCAGCTTCTGCGCAGCAGCCAGCCCGCCGAATCCTCCGCCGAGAATGACGACGCGATGCTTCTCTCCCATCGGCCTCTCCCAAACGCAACCTAGCCCAAACTGGTATCATCTCATTTAATGTGAGGTTCTCACCTTCCATGTCAAGCGTGGAGCGGCCGCATGCGCGGTCATGATTTGGACGCCAGATTCCAGCTTCAAAAAAATACTCTGCGATTTCTTTGCTCGGTGCTAATCAAGAGCGGGACGCGCTCGGAAATCTGCAAGCTGCTGGATCCCGGCGTGTTTGACGACCCCATGCACCGCGTGGTTTTCGAGGAGATTCGCGAGATGGGATCGATTGACTCCCGCCGCTTGCGCGAACTTTTGCCCGCCCGCGTGGCTAGCCGCGGTTTCCCGGATTTTGATTTGAGAAAGCTGCTCGCGCCGTACGAAGTCAGCGAAAAAGAAATCGATCATCTCTTTGAAAGCGCGCTGCAACTGCTCGACCTCAGCAACCCGGACGAAGAACGGCGAGTGCACTAGCCATCCGATGAAATCTTCCACACTTCGGTCAATAACTCTTGTGGAGGTTCTTGGTTTTGGCGCTTTTGTGGCCTGGTATATCTGGCAGCTTCAGGCATCTTACTTCTTTACGTGGCTGGTTTTCCCCGTTTGGCTGCTCGCCAGTTTCTTGGTTCACGGGGACACTCCTCAAACAATGGGCTGGCGGGCCGACAACCTGTGGTCCGCGACAAAACGCTTCGCGCTCGTTTTTGCTCCCGGCATAGCTGGACTGGTTCTCTTGGGAATCCTGCTCGGCGCCCTACATCGTCCCACGCACCATCTCCTTGTTCCCAGGCATTTTTTTGGATACATGGCCTTTTGCCTGCTCCAACAGGTGGGGCTGAATTCTTTTCTGACGAACCGGCTCCTCGCGACAATCAACAGCCCGGCGATAGCTTCGCTGCTATCAGGAACAATTTTTGCGGCGCTGCACTGGCCAAATCCCGTGTTGATTCCGCTCACCTTCATCGGCGGAACTGCGATGGCCTGGCTCTTTGCGCGCGAGCGCAACATCATTCCACTCGCCGTTGGGCAAGGAATTCTGGGGACTTTAGTCTGGTGGGCGTTTCCGATGGCCTGGCACCACGGCATGCGCGTGGGACCGGGCTTCTATCTGTTTCATCCGCGATAGGGCCGCCGGCTCTACAAATTCAGGTGGGCGTATTTTGCCGCGGATGCCATGGCGCGGCCGTGGACGCGATTCCCTTTCGAATCGTTGCTCCAGACACCGGAAATCTTGAAGCCGCACCCCGGACAAGCACCCGCCTTGAGGCGATTGTCCAGAACGTCGTGCCACGAGCGGCGAATTAGAAGTTCAGCGCAATTCGGGCAATAGGTGTTCGCGCCCTCGCTGTAAATATTCCCTTCATAGACGTAGCGCAGGCCTACTTCCAGCGCAATCTGGCGCGCCTGATCAAGCGTCTTCGCCGGAGTGCGCGGCTTGTCCTGCAGCTTGAAGTCCGGATGAAACGCGGTGAAGTGCAGCGGCACATCCGGCCCCAGATGCGTCAGAATCCATTCGGCAAGCTTGCGCGTTTCCGCGGGATCGTCGTTCAACGTCGGAATCATCAGGTTGGTGATCTCGAACCACACCTTCGTTTCCTTTTTCAACCACCCCAGCGTCTCGAGCACTGGTTGAAGATGCGTCAGCGTGATCTTCCCGTAGAAATTCTCGGTGAAGGCCTTGAGGTCCACGTTGGCCGCATCGATGTGATCGTAAATGTCGTGGAAGGCGTCGTAGGTGATGTAACCGTTCGTCACCATCACCGTCTTCAAGCCATATTTCCGCGCCTCTCTGCAAATGTCGATGATGTATTCGCCCCAAATGGTCGGCTCGTTGTAAGTGAACGCCAGGGAGTCGCAGCCGTATTTCAGAGCCAGCAGCGGCACGTCTTCCGGCGAAACATGCTGTGAATGCACCTGATCGGAGCGCGATTTCGAAATGTCCCAGTTCTGGCAGAAAAAGCAGCCCATGTTGCAGCCCGCCGTGCCCATGCTGAAAACGCACGTGCCCGGCAGAAAATGATTCAGCGGCTTCTTTTCGATGGGATCAACTTGTAGGGCGGCTGGCGAACCGTATCCCAGGCTATAGAGTTTGCCGTCCTGATTGATGCGAATGAAGCAGAATCCCGCTTGACCCGGCCCGATGTGGCAATGCCGCGGACAGAGATAGCAGTGGACTTTCCCCGAAGGTTCCAGCTCCCACCAACGGGCTTCGTGTAATTGCTCGGTCTTCTGGAGGATCTTTAGTTCTTCCATGGATCCTCCTCCCAGACAGCATTATACCTCCAGACAGAGGCGACCGCGCAGGCCAATTCAATTGGGGTAACTGGCTTCACGCCAAGCCTGTCAAGGAATGTCAAGAATCAATTTTGGAAGGCGTAGTTCAGGCACTAATACCTTCCCAGGGCGAAGTTCTATTGAGCGGAACCAATCATCGCCCGATCATTGTTCTACGTAGCCAATCTTCCAGGAACATTCGCGAACTCTAAAAACGGGAGAAAACCGTCATGAAACTCCGCTTCGCCTCAGCAATCGCCGCACTGGCTCTACTTGCCTGCGGATCATCGGGCTTCGCTCAAGACCGAGACGACAATCTGGCCGTACTTCGCTCCGCCGCTGATGCCGGGGACCTACGGGGAATGTTCGCGCTGGGGAATCGCTTTTTGCATGGTCAGGGAGTCGAGCGGGATTTCCAGCAGGCGCTCATTTACTTCCGCGCGGCAGCCGATCAGGGCTTTGCGCCCGCGCAAAACCAGCTTGGCGCGATGTATGAACGAGGCCTGGGAGTGCCGAAGGACTACCTGGGAGCGATGAATTATTTCCGCGCAGCGGCGGAACAAGGCTATCCGCTGGCGCAATATAACGTAGGGCGTTTGTATGACGCCGGCTTGGGCACGCGGGTCGATAATCAGCGAGCCTATGACTGGTTTAGGAAGGCAGCGAACCAGGGTCAACCGGACGCGCAGGATGCGGTGGGTTTTTGTTATCAGCGCGGAGTAGCCGCGCCTCAAGTTTTCGCTTGGGCCCTGGACTGGTACCAGAAGGCAGCCAACCAGGGGTCTGCTCAGGCGGCGAATGATATCGGGCATCTCTATCAAACGGGGCTGGGAGTCCAACGGGATTACGATCAAGCTCTTTCCTGGTATTACAAAGCTGCAGAGCTGGGAAACTCCGATGCCCAGGTCAATATTGGTTACATGTACGAACATGGGCTCGGCCTGGAAATAGACTTTACGCAAGCGCAGATGTGGTATCGCAGGTCGGCCGCCCAGGGAAATATCGTGGCCGCGAACAATGTCGGCTACATGTATGACAAAGGCGAGGGCGTTACGCCGGATTATGGCCGGGCGCTGGCTTGGTATCAGATTGCGGCAAATCAAGGACACAAGACGGCAAGTCAAAATATCGAGCTCCTTAGAAAGAAGCTGCAATCCAGCGACCCCGACCAATGGGAAGCAGCGAACAGGTATGCCCGTCGAGTCGTGCAGGAGCAGGCAGAGCGGATCGCTCGCACGAAAGATTTAGCTTGGGAAGCCGCTGAACTGGAGCTCGACGCGCGGCAAGAAGAATACATTGCGGCGCAACCACGGCAACCCGGAGGAAATGCGGTTACGGGCGGGGCCGCCAATTCGATTGACGCGGATAAGTTTCGTACGGAGGCCCAGAAATACCGTTTCGAGGCAGCCCGTTTGCGCAAAAGCCTGACGGAACCGGACGATCAGCAGACTGCTGATTTTTCGCAGCAAACGGCGCCATCCGGGCCGGCTTACGCTGCAGATAGACCCACGAATGCGGCGGGCCCGCAGGTGCTGCCTGCCAATGATGACGACCCGCCAAGCCGCGTTGCTCAATTGCGCTACATGCGGGGCCGGGTTTCGTTCGAACCTGCAGGCACAGACGACTGGAGTTACCCCAGTTTGAATCGCCCTATGACAACCGGAGACAAGCTCTGGGCCGACGAAGGAGCACGCGCCGAATTGGGCACGGATTCCGCGAAGATTCGCCTGAACAGCACCACCGGGTTCTCGTTCCTGAATTTGAATGATCACATCACCCAGATCCGCCTCACGCAAGGAAGCATTCAAATTCATCTGCGTCGCCTTGACGATGACGAAGCATTCGAAGTGGACACTCCGAACCTCGCGCTGTCTCTCCTGCGCCCAGGCACTTATCGCCTGGACGTGAACGAAAGCGGCGATATGACGGCGGTGACCGTCCGTGGGGGCGCAGGCGAAGTAACTGCAGGTGGTCAGGCTTTTACAGTCCGCTCCGGACAGGCGGGCATGTTTAGCGGAATAGATGAAGTCTCGCCAGACATAGAATCCATCCAAGGCAAAGATGATTTTGACGATTGGTGCCGGAATCAAGATCGCCGCGAAGAACAGTCGCAATCCGTCCGCTACGTCTCGCGTGACGTAATTGGCTACGAGGATCTCGACGATTACGGCGAATGGCGCCTCGTGCCGCAGTACGGTGATGTATGGGTGCCCACCTCGGTTTCCGCCGGATGGGCTCCCTATCACAACGGCCATTGGGCTTGGGTTTCGCCCTGGGGCTGGACGTGGGTGGACGATGCACCGTGGGGTTTTGCTCCATTTCATTATGGACGTTGGGCTTACGTGAATGGGTTCTGGGCATGGTGCCCGGGACCGGTTGCGACTGCGGACAGCGTCGCAGCCCGTCCGGTGTACGCACCGGCGCTGGTGGCATGGGTGGGCTCGCCGCGGCTCGGGTCGAGCAATGAGGGAGGAGTGGCTTGGTTCGCGCTAGGTCCTCGAGAAGTCTACGTTCCCCCTTACCGCGTTAGCCCGACTTATGTGACCAAGGTAAACGTAACGAACACGACGGTCACGAATACAAACATCACGAACATCACGAATGTCGTCAACAACAACACGGCCGTTACGAACATCAACGTCACCAACGTGACCTACGTCAACAAAACGGCGCCGGGCGCTGTTACGGCGGTGCCGCAGAGTGCGTTTACGACTGCCCAACCGGTTGCAAAAGCCGCGGTTCAGGTGGATGCGAAGCAGCTCGCTGTCGCAAAGGTGGCCACAAATAACATTGTCGTGGCGCCGCAGGCAAAGAGCGTCGCGGGCACCGCTGCACCGGCGGTGAACGTTCCGAAACCTCCAGATAGCACACTGAATCGGGCGGTCGTCGCCAAAGTGGCGCCTCCGCCGCAGCCCGTTCCATTCGCCGTGCAGCAGAAAATGATTCAGCAAAACGGCGGACATCCGGTTTCTTCCGCTGAGATCCAGCGCCAGCAGGTTCAGCAGCATCTCGCGCCGGCGCCAGCTCCGATAGTAAAGATAGCTCCGCCCGTCGCAGTGAGCGGTAACCAAGCAGGCGGAAAACCGGGCCTGCCCCAGCAGAGTGACGCGAAGCAAAACCAGCGCGCGGAAGCCGCCCATTCGGAAAAGGAGAACTCGGGGAAGCCAACAGGCCCAATGAAATCGACCGAGCTGGCAAAGCCGGCGAATCAGCAGAACGGCCCTGTCCGCGACATGCGCGCTCCATCGGTCAACCAGCCGGAGCATGCAAACCAACCGCAAATCACCAACATCACGAACAAATCTGAGGTCAAAGCAAATCCTCAGACACAGTCACAACCCGCAGTTCTTCAAAAGAACGACGCGCGAAAGGATCAAGCGGCTCCGGCACAGGCTCCGATGTCAAAGAGCCAAGCACCTTCAGTGGAGAGCAAACCGAGCGACGCCAAATCTCAAAACGCGCCGCCGGCTACAAACAATAATCCGGCGAATCGCCCGCCTACGGCCACTAGTCCTGAGGATCAGCGAAAACAGGCTGAGCCGAAGGGGCAGGAGCAAAAAGGGCAGCAGCAAAAGGGCCAGCGGGCTCAACAACAACAGAAGCCAGACAAAAATCAGAAAGCGGCCGACAAACCTGCTCAGCAGCCGGACAAAAATCAGAAAACGCCCGACAAACCCGCGCAGCAGCCCGAATAATTAGGAGTCGGGGCTCCTCCTTGGTAAAGGATGTGTTCCAGTTTCAGGCGTGGCGGCGGCGTTGGAACCGCTGTCTCTCGGCCGCCCAATCCACAAACCGTTCCATGTGGTCGCGGTATTTCCAGGCGAGATGAAAGAACTTGCCGGCGGTCAGATTTGCTGCTTCTTTCCCGAGGAACGTCTCAAAGCGCCAGCGGATGTAAGGGCTTTCCCACGGCTTGAATCGATAACCCCGAGCCGCATTCCAGTAATACTGCAAGGTCTTGAGCATTTCTTGCGCAATGGGCGAATCGCCCAGCCCTCTTCGCCAAGAGTCTAGTTTTCGGCCGCCGGCGCCGAGAGATGGTCATGCACGAGCAACCAGCCGGCGCCGCGCTTCTCCCAAATCCCTGTGTACCGGAGGTCCATTTCTGTAGTCTTGCCGTTCTTTGATTTTTCCATCAAATGCATCGGCACGATGGTCCACGCGACCGTGCCGCGGCGAGTCACCTTCAGGTCCTTCCCTGCCGTCAGCTTGATTTCCGACGCATTATCCAGGAATTCTTTCTTCACCCCGTCGTGAAATTCCTTCCAGCCGTGGTACGCGAAGGGCGCGACGTCATAGAAGACCAGGCCGCTGTCCTTGGCGTAGAACTTCGCCGGAGCCTCCGCGTTCCCAGTGCTCCAAGCCACGCAGAGACTATCGATAAGCTTGCGAAACGTAGCATCGTCCGTGGCCTTTTGCTGTGCCCGTGCGCCAACGAACGTCAGCAGGCCGCCGACGATCGCCAGCGCGACATACAGCACCCACCGCCATTGTTCCGCATTTTTGCCGACAACTCTACCCACAGATGAAGGCACTCCGTATCTCCTCACAAGCCGCGGGACGAAAGTTTGCAGGAGGGTAGTCCCAACGTGTGTCGCATACCGTAGTCCCTTCGTAGTAGTTTTGCAAGCATTCTTATTGACCGCCTTTGAACAGGTAGTCTTGGAGGCTCCGGCGCCTGTCTAGGGCAACCGCGAACGGGCACTCCGAGGCCGCCTCCGGCTTACGAAACTGCGACAAACGCTGGGGATAGCTCTATAATCCGCTGCCATGAGATCTCCCCACTGTGCTCGACTTCTTCCATTGGCACTAAGTCTATGTCTGATAGCGCCACAGGCGGACTCCCACGAACCTGTCTTCGCCCGAAAAGGCATGGTTGTCGCCCAGGAACCCCTCGCGGCGGACGTAGGTGTCGCCATCTTGAAATCGGGCGGAAACGCGGTGGATGCCGCTGTTGCCGTCGGTTTCGCCCTTGCCGTGACCCATCCCTTCGCCGGCAATATCGGTGGCGGCGGATTCATGCTTATCCGCATGGCCGATGGGCGGACGACATTCATCGATTTCCGCGAAAAGGCTCCTCACCGGGCTGCGCGCAACATGTATCTAGACCCGGACGGACAATTGACTCGCGACAGCCTAATCGGTTGGCGCGCTGCCGGCGTCCCAGGGACGGTGCGAGGCTTCGAACTAGCGCAAAAAAAGTATGGCCACCAATCGTGGGCAGATCTGCTGCAGCCGGCTATCCAGCTGGCCTCAAACGGCTTCCCCGTTTCCCACTGGATGATGCAATCGCTTCGCTTTAGCGCGGACTCGCTCTCCCAGTTTCCCGAGTCGAAACACATTTTCCTGAAGAACGGCGCATTTTACGACTGGAACGAAATTTTTCGACAGCCGGATCTGGCCCGCACGCTGGAGCGCATCGCTCATCAAGGCGCCAAGGATTTCTATGAAGGCGAAACCGCCCGCATCCTCGCGCGGGAGATGCAAAAGAATGGCGGCCTCATCACGCTTGAAGATCTTCGCGAATACCAAGCCGTTGAGCGCCGGCCACTCGAAGGCGATTACAAAGGCTACCACATCATCACCTCCCCTCCTCCCAGCTCCGGAGGCGTCGGCATCCTGCAGATGCTCGGCATGCTCGATGGCAGCGGCTACGAAAAAACCGGCGCCGGCTCCGCAACTACCTATCACTACCTCGCTGAAGTCATGCGGCGCTTTTATGCTGACCGTAACGAATATCTCGGCGACCCGGATTTCGTGAAAGATCCTCTCGCTGCGCTCCTCGATCCCGCCTACATTCGGAAGCGCCGCGAATCGATTGATCCAATCCAGGCTACGCCGAGCGAGCAGATCAACCCGGGCCTCCCCGCCGGCTCCGTTGGCAAAGAGAGCACGGAAACAACCCATTACACCGTCGTCGATGAACAAGGAAACGTGGTGGCAGTCACCTACACACTTAACGCTGGATACGGCGGCGCTGTGACCGTGCCTGGCGCCGGATTCTTGCTGAACGACGAAATGGAT
>WNFO01000304.1_pt1 | contig 50563 bp, 47 predicted proteins | sample 5400251 | NCBI WGS metagenome assembly WNFO01 (sample SAMN13153354, study PRJNA577476) | soil metagenome | isolation source: 100 cm saprolite under Madrone tree | place: USA:California | collected 2016-06-14 | reverse complement strand
GAAGTCCTCGTACTTCACCCACATCAAGGCGCTCCAGCACAACGCGTGGAACGTGCCCGCGGCGCAGTTCGACGCAGATCTGAACAAGAGCTTCCTGCCCGACGTGGCCTGGCTGTACGCGCCCTACGCAGACAGCGAACACCCGGGGGGCGGCCGCACCGTCACGGCCGGGGACGCCTGGACACGCCAGCGGGTGCAGGCGCTCGCGCAAAGCAGCCTTTGGCCCCACTCCGCGATGATCATCACATGGGACGACTGGGGCGGCTGGTACGACCATGTCAAGGCGCCGGAGCGCTCGACTTGGAAGGGCAAAGGTCCGAAGGGCTACCACGGCTTGCAGTTTCGTTACGGCTACCGGGTGCCGTGTCTGGTCGTCAGCCCGTATGCCCGCAAGCAGGTCGTGAGCCGGATGTATTCGCACGTGAGCGTAGTGAAATTCTGCCTGCGGCTGTTCGGCCTGCCGGCCTGGGGTGCGCCGGCGCTGCAGGCGGGCGATCCGTCCGGAGATCTGTGGGAGTGTTTCGATTTCGCCGCCGCGGCTGACCGTCCCGGGCTTCGTTCCGGCGTGAACGCCAGCCCGATCACTGGGCCGGCGTGATCACGGGCCGCAGCCCGCCCGATCCGCCCGCAATCGTCTGAAGCCAGGCGAGTTTGGCCGCGTACAGGTCGTGATCGCCGCGAGTCGTGCTCTTTTCCATTGCCAGCGAAAGCTGGCGTCGCGCCCGCTCGATTTCACCGAGCTTGAAGTAAGCCACACCCAGCCAGTAGTGGAATTCCTGGTTGTAGTCTGCGCGCGACACTTCCTTGGCGAACATCTTGGTGGCGGTTGAAAAATCGTTTTCCTGCATCGCCGCGATGCCGAGGTTGAAGAAGTGATACGGCGGGTTCGGATCGATCCGCGCCAGGCGCGATCGGAGCGCGGCGGCTCCCGCTTCGTCTCCCAGCCGGCTCAGAACGTCGGCGAGATTGGCCATCACCGACGTGTTGTCCGGCGCCTGCTCGAGTGCGTATGCAAACACCCGGGCCGCCTGAGCCGGATCGCCGCGGTGCAGGTAAACGATCCCCAGCGTGTTATACGAGCTGGCGAATTCGGGGCTTCGCCGGATCGCCTCACGCGCCCATCCGTAGGCCTCGTCCAGCTCGTCGCGCATCAACGACTCGACCGATTTGTTGTTCATGTACATCGCAACGATCACCTGCTCCGGGATCTCCCGTGACGGCAGCCCGCGGATGTCCTCGGGCGGCAGAAAATCGACCGTCAGCGGCCGCCCGACCACGCGCAGCCCGATGTCCGAATCCCTCGCGCCCACGCTGACGTTGACGTGCCCGCTACCGAGCAGGAAATCGCCGCTTCGGCTCCAGACCTCCTCGTATCCAGCGGCGTTGTATTCGACCGGCAGGCCCAGTTCCTTTGCGAACGCTGCCGTCATGATGACCATCGACAGGCAGTTTCCCGCGCGCGCGTTGAACGCTTCCGCCGCGTTGCGGGTCCTCGCTGCGTCATAACTCAGCTTCAGCTGGTTCTTGCTGTACAGCGCCTCGATCAGTCCGTTGGTCGGTCCCGATGAATGCAGCTGCACCGCGATGTCGTGCGCCAGGAAACGCCGCATCTGCTCGTTCAGCGCGAACAGGTCGCTGGCGGCGAAGCTCTCTTCGGGTGCCGCGAACGCGTCGTCCTTGAACAGGAATGCGGGCGGTTCTGCCGCAGGGCGGGGGCCCGCGCACGCGCTGAGCAACGCGCACACGAACGCGAGACCCGCAATTCGCACGGGGTTTGCCCAGCTTGAGATCGTGTCTATGACACCCTCGCGCGCACAAAGGCACGTTCGACATCGGGATTTTGCTCCAGAATGGCGCCGCCGTCGTGGTCGAAAATGGCGCGGCAATTCCGGTTTATTCCGAACCGGGTGTCAGGGGGAGCTATGGACCCGAAGAAGTCGCGCGCGGCCGAACTGGTCGCGGCATCGCTGGAAAACCGGATACTGACGGTTCGGGGCCGAAGCGTGATGATCGATGCCGACCTGGCCGAGCTGTACGGGGTCCAAACGCGCGTACTAAACCAGGCCGTGCGCCGCAACCGCGAGCGGTTTCCGGCCGAGTTCATGTTCCAGCTGACGCGGGCCGAGAAGCAGGAGGTGATCACGCATTGTGATCACCTCGCCCGGCTGAAGTTCTCGCCGGTTCTGCCTCTGGCTTTTACCGAACACGGCACGCTGATGCTCGGCAACGTGCTGAACTCGGAGCGAGCGATCGAGGTGAGCCTGCTCGTCGTGCGCACGTTCGTCTCGATCCGGCAGATGCTGTCCACCCATAAGGACCTCGCCGCGAAGCTGAACGAGCTCGAACGCACGGTCGGCGGACACGACGAAGCCATCGCCGAACTGATCGACGCGATCCGGCGCCTGGCCGCCGCTCCGCCGGCGCGCAAGAGCCGGCCGATTGGATTTACGGCGGACCTGGAGGGGAAGAAACGCTAGCCCGCCGAAGCCCGTAGGGCGAAGGCGGGTTGGATTTACGGCGGACCTGGAGGGCAAGAAGCGCTAGCGGCTCGCCGTTTCGCCTGGCCGGCTTGCCTCGAACAGGAACCATGCGCGTCGTTCGGCCTCGTCGATCCAGACCTCCAGCAGGCTGGCTGTTGCGACGTCCCGATGCTCGTCGCACACGTTGTGCGTCTCGCGCATCCGCTGCGCCAGACGCTGGTTGTCCTCGCGCAGCTCGGCCAGCATGTCCAGAGGCGTCACGTACTCGGCATCATTGTCCAGGACCCGTTGCAGGCGCGCGATGTGTCCGATCGAACGCAAGGTCAATCCGCCGAGCTTGCGCACGCGCTCGGCGATGGGGTCGGTCGTCGCGTAAAGCTGATCGGCCTGCTCGTCCATCAGCAGGTGGTAATCGCGGAAGTGCGGGCCGGAAACGTGCCAGTGGAAATTTTTCGTCTTCAGATACAAGGAGAAGAAGTCCGCCAGCAAGGCGTTCAGCGCCGCCGAGATGTCGCGCGTCGCTTCCGATCCCAGGCCCTTCGGCGTGTCCAGCGCGGCCGTCCGGTGGACGGAGGATGACTTGACGTTCATTTGTTTCGTTCTCCTTACACAGTTGTATTGACTTTTCCGGCCGACGCGCCCCGCGAATACCGCAATAGTACGCGTCCGTCCTCGCCGCCGAGCCGTTCAGGTCCGTGTTCACGGACACGGCACGGATTCCGATCTGCCCTGCATTCAGGCCGATCGCGGCCCGGTCACCTCACCACCTCGACCGGCGCCGTGAAAACATATCCTGCGCCCCGTTCGGTGCGGATCAGCGGAATCCCGATCTCGTCGGCGTCGATCTTCTTTCTCAGGCGACCCACCTGAACGTCGATGGACCGGTCGTACACCTCGTCGTCGTGAAGCCGGGACAACGAGAGCAGTTGTTCGCGCGAAAGGACCCGGTGTGGCGCCGCCAGAAAGGCGACCAGCAGGTTGAATTCGCTGTTGGTCAGTGCAACCGGCTCGCCGCGCGGCGAGGTCAGTCGTCGCAGCCGCACGCTTAACTCCCAGCCGGCGAAACGATAGGCCCGGATCCGGGCCAGACCATCAGCCACGGTTTCGTGCGTCCGGGACCGCCGCAACAGCGCGCGGATGCGGGCCAGCAGCTCCCGCGGCGAGAAGGGCTTGACCAGGTAATCGTCCGCGCCGAGCTCCAGGCCCATCACGCGGTCGGCCTCATCCTTGCGGCCCGTCAACATGATGATCGGAATATCCGATTTGGCGCGAATATTCTGCGCGATCTTCATTCCATCCTCGCCGGGCAGTTTCAGGTCCAGAAGAAGCAGATCCACGAAATCGCCCGCCATGGCCTGTTCGATCTGCAACCCGCTTTCGAGACCGGTAACGCGAATGTCGTTGTCGCCGAGATAGTCGGCGATCATCCGGCGGATCGACGGATCGTCATCGACTGCCAGGACGTGAATGTGCCTGGGCGCTGCTTCCACCTCGGGGTTCGCTTTCCGGGGAGAGTCACTGATCGCGATAGGGTACTGGACGGTGGCGACTGGCCGCTACAGCGATTTGTCGCCCGACCGGGCGATCGTGTCAACTGACATCGGACCCCGTGGAACTGGCATATTGTCGAGACGCTCCCAGGGTCAAATCGTCTGGCGCGGATCGACGGCAGACGTGCCGACTTCGCACTTCAAGGAAGCGCAACCAGTGTCGCTCAAGGGCTGGATCGTCGTTGTCGAGCCGGACGACCTCATTCGGCAGCTGATCGAGCGCTGGCTCGGGGAAGCCGGTTACGGGGTGCTCTTTGCGGCCAAGACTCATGCCGTCACTGCGGTAGTTCCGAGCCTCGTGATCGCCGATGTTTCCGACCCGAGCTGTGCCGGTGCAACAATCGAGGATCTGCGGGCGGCGTATCGTGTCCCGATCCTTGCGCTGTCCGCACGATTCCGGCGCGGCCTGGGCGGGTCGATCGCGACGGCACATCGTCTGGATGTCAGCCATGTGTTGCCCAAGCCGTTCACACGCGAAGAGTTGCTCGTTGCGGTCGGGACAGCGGTCGCCGACCGCTGATGTCGTCGCCGGCGCGCTCGTCCGGGCGGTCCCTTCCGGGTGAGCGGCGCCGCCAGCATGCCGAAAGAGAGCCCGTGAACGATCAGATCGGGTCGTACCGGCGCCGCACCGACCTCGAGGAGCGCAAGCGGACCGAGACGCTGCTGGCCGCGGAAAAGCGGCTGCTGGAGATGATCGCCAAGGGCAGCCCGCTGAAGCAGACGCTGAATGCCCTGTGCGGCTTCGTCGAAGAGATATTTCGCGACTCAAGCGTTTCCATTTTGCTGCTCGATGCCCGGGGCGAGCGCCTTTGGCACGGCGCGGCACCCAGCCTGCCGGACAGCTACACGAGTCAGATCGATGGCAGTGCGGTCGATCCGGCGATCGGTCCGTGCGCGGCGGCCGCGCACTCGGCCCAGCAGGTCATCGTGCCCGACTTCGCCTCGGAGACTCGATGGCCGCAAGTGCGGGCGCTGGTGCTGGCGCATGGCCTTCGCGCGTGCTGGTCCACGCCCATCACGTCTTCCGAGGGCAAGGTGTTTGGCACGTTTGCGATCTATGCGCGCAAGCCGGGCGGGCCCACCGTGCAACAGCAGTATCACCTGCAGCAGTTCACGCACCTGGCCAGCATTGCGATCGAGCGCGATCACGCGCTCGACGCTCTGAGGCGATCCGAAGAGCGCTATGCGCTCGCGATGGCGTCCTCGGGAGAGGGCCATTGGGACTGGATCGTCGCCTCGGACGACTTCTACGCGTCGGCGCTGCTGCTGCAGATATGCGGACTGTCCCCGGACTCGACGTTTTCGAGCCGGGCGCAATTTGTCGAGCTGGTCCCTTTCCATCCGGATGATCGGTCGAAGTGGGAGGCGGCGGTGCAGGCGCTTTTGGCCGGCCCCAACGCCCGGCTCGAGACGGAAATGCGGATCGTGCGCAACGGCGAGACGCGCTGGCTCCATATGACCGGCTTGTGCGTGCGCGACGAAGGGGGCGCGCCGGCGCGGTGGGCCGGCTCGGTCAGCGACGTGACCGAGCGCAAGCATGCCGAAGAGGAACTGCGCGCCCGCCAGCAGATGCTGGACCTGGCGCAGAAGGCTGCGCGCGCGGTGGCCTTCGAGTGGCGCATCGGCGCCGGAGACGGACAGAATCGCTGGTCGCCCGATCTGGAAGCGATGTACGGGCTGGCGCCCGGCAGCTACGACGGGACCTACGGTGCCTGGAAGAGGCTGGTGCACCCGGACGACTGGCCGGCCGTGAGGGCGGCGATCGAGCGCGCCCGGCAAACGGGCGATGTCGCCGCCGAGTACCGGGTCCTGCCCAAAGACGGCGGTATCCGTTGGCTGCAGGTGAAGGGTCGGCTGCTGTTCGATTCCGAAGGACAGCCGGCGCAAATCGTCGGATTCATGCTGGACGTCACGGAGCGGCGCATCGCGGAGGAGGAACTGAGGACGATGGAGGCCCAGCTGCGGCTGGCGCAGCGCCTGGAAGCGATGGGCACGCTGGCCGGCGGCGTCGCACACGACTTCAATAATCTGCTGGGCGCCATTCTCGGCTATGGCGAGATGGCATTGGGCGAGGCGCCAGCCGGCAGCCGGCTGCGTCGCGACATCGAAAACATCATCGTCGCCGGCGAGCGCGGGCGCGCGCTGGTGGATCGAATTCTCGCATTCAGCAGAAGCGGGGTCGGCGAGCGCGTCGCGGTCGAAGTTCAGAAGATTGTCCGCGAAACGCTGAAACTCGTCGCGGCCAAGCTGCCCGAGGGCGTTCGCATCGAACAGCGGTTGCGCGCCGGCCGAAGCGCCTCGATGGGCGACCCAACCCAGATCCATCAGGTACTGATGAATCTGGTCACAAATGCCTTGCACGCGATGCCTTCCGGCGGCACGCTGCGCGTGTCGCTCGACCGCGTCCATATCGAGTCCCAGCGCGCGGCCACGATGGGCTCGCTGCTGGCCGCCGAGTATGTCGTACTGAAGGTGGCCGACAGCGGAACGGGTATCCCCGCCGAGATCCGGGAGCGGATCTTCGATCCGTTCTTCACGACCAAGGAGGTCGGCGTTGGGACCGGACTCGGTCTGTCCCTGGTGCACGGCATCGTAACCGGCCTCGGCGGCGCCATCGACATGGCGAGCACGCTGGGAACGGGCAGCGCCTTTACCGTTTATCTGCCCCGTTTCGGCCAGGCGGTCGGGGCCGACAAGGCCAGGATGCCCGCGCCGTCCAGGATGTCGCGTGGAAATCGGCAGCGCATTCTGGTGATCGACGACGAAACACCGCTGGTGGATCTGGTGACCGGGGCGCTGGCACGTCTGGGCTACACGCCGGTCGGATTCACCTCGAGCCCGGCCGCGCTCGTCGCCTTTAGCGCGGATCCGCAAGGGTTCGATGCGGTCGTCACCGACGAGAGCATGCCGGGTACGTCGGGATCGGAGCTGATCCGCGAGATCCGCAAGATCCGGCCGCACATCCCGGCGCTGCTGGTCAGCGGCTATCTGGGCGCCGCCGTGACACAGCGGGCCCGGGAGGCGGGCGCGGACGATGTGCTGAAAAAGCCGCTTTCGACGCAGGAGCTTGCGGCCAGCCTTGCGCGGGTGCTGCAGGTCAGCCGATGAGGTTCGCAGGCCGGATGAGTCGGCTGAGATAAAGCGCGACCTCGGCATCTTGGCGGGCGCGGTCGTTGTGTTCCAGATGTGGAATGCGAGGACGCCGCAGGGATGGACTGCCGTGTTTCTGGCGACCACGGTCGCCACGAGCGTGACGGGCTTCATGTTTCCATCGGAACAATTTACCCCCGCCCGCGTGGTCGGGGTGATTTCACTGGTCGCGCTGGCGGCCGCTCTCTTCGGGCTGTATTACGCCCGGCTCGCGGGCGCGTGGCGGTGGATCTACGTATCGGGTGCCGTGATGGCCTTGTACCTGAACGTGTTCGTCGCGGTCGTGCAGGGCTTCCAGAAGCTGGCGTTCCTGCATCCGCTGGCGCCGACCGGCTCGGAGCCTCCGTTCGTGGTCACTCAGGTGCTCGTTCTGGCAGCTTTCATCTGGGCCGCGGTGCTCGCCCTGAGGCGCTTCCATCCGTCGGTGCGCTCTCCGATGGCAGCTGCGTAATCTGACACGGGTGTCGCGTGGCGGCCGCATGATCACGCCGGCACCGCGGAAATCTGCGATCCGGCAGGATGCCGGCGACGACTAGACTGGGTGACGTGATGAAGGTGCTCGTAGTCGGCGCCGGTGCGATCGGCGCGTACTTTGGCGCGAGGCTGCTGGAAGCCGGCGTCGATGCGACCTTTCTGGTGCGGCCGAAGCGCGAGTCTCAGCTTCGGCAGGGTTTGTCCGTACGAAGCCCCAAAGGCGACATCCGGCTGGGACCTCCACCGACGGTGACGGCGGAACGGTTGCAAAAGGGATTCGGGGTCGTCCTGTTGAGTTGCAAGGCCTACGACCTGGCCGGCGCGATCGACTCGTTCGCGCCGGCGGTCGGTCCGGAAACCGCCATAGTCCCGTTATTGAACGGGATGCGCCATCTGGACGCGCTGAAGGACCGGTTCGGGGCGGAGCCGGTTCTGGGCGGGCAATGCCAGATCTCCGTGACGCTCGCCGACGACGGCAATGTGATTCATTTGAGCGACTTTCACCAGCTTGCGTTCGGTGAGCTGGAAAAAAATCCGCGCAGCGAGCGCGCGCTGGCCATCGAGGCCTTGTTTTCGAAGGCGAAGTTCGAGGCGCACCGCAGTGACGCGATCCTGCAGGAGATGTGGGAGAAATGGGTGTTCATCGCCGCGCTGGCCGGAACGACCTGCCTGATGCGGGGCGCCATCGGTGACATCGTCCGCAGCGGCGGGGTCGATCTGATGCGGCGTATGACTCGCGAATGCGCCGCGATCGCTGGCGCGCAAGGGTTCGCCCCGCGGCCGCAGGCGCTTGGCCGGGTCGAAGCGATACTGACGGACGCGGACTCGGCGCTGGCCGCCTCGATGCTGCGCGATCTCGAGCGCGGCGCAAGAACCGAGGCCGATCACATCATCGGCGATCTGCTGGCGCGCCGCCCGCCTTCGCCCTCCGGGCTTCGGCCTGCAAGCCCGCCGACGAGCGAATTGTCGGTGCTGGAGGTCGCCTATCTGCATCTGAAGACGTACGAGCTGCGTCGGGCGAGCGGGACACCGTGATGACGGAACAAATGCATCCGGCCAAGAAGATCTATCCAGGCCCGGGCGATGCGATCCGGATCGTCCCGATGAGCCTGCCCGAGGCGATGCTCGGGCCGGCTCAGCCGGCCGTCCGGGCCGGGCCAGCCACGGCTCCGCAGCTGACGTACCGCAACGGGCCCCTGCTTGAAGCGGTCGAAGTGTTCACGATTTTCTGGGGTTCGGACTGGCAAAGCACGGCGCTCAACGCAGTGCCGGCCCAGGTCAACGCGTTTTTCGACTTCATCCTGACCAGCGCGCTGATCGACCAGCTGGCCGAATACAGCGCTCCCGGGTGGACCATCGGACACGGCAAGCGCACCGGCACGCTGGCGATTACGGACCCGCCGCTGAAACAGTCGGTGTCCGATACGGCGATTCAGCACATGCTGCAGCAGCTGATCTCCAGTCACCCGGGAGTGCCGCCTCCGGGGCCGAACACGCTGTATTTCGTCTATGTGCCGCCGGGCGTGCGCGTCGTGCAGGGCGGCTCGGCATCCTGCCAGGCATTCTGCGGGTACCACAACGATATCTCGGGCCAGGTCTTTTACGCGGTGATGCCCTATCCGGGTTGCGCCGGCTGCAGCGGCAGCCTCTCGACCTGGGAGGCGCTGACCTCGACCACGTCGCACGAATTGTGCGAAGCGATCACCGATCCGATCCCAGGGCAGGGCTGGTACGACGACGCCAACGGCGAGATCGGCGACATCTGTGCCTGGAAGACCAAGAAGGTCGGCGACTACACGGTACAGCTGGAGTGGTCGAATAAGGCCAATCAATGCCTCTAGGCGCGGCAGAGCCGCACCGGCGGCGTCAGCGCGCGCGGCAGCGGCGCTCGCGGCCGCAGCTGCGCTGGGCGTGTCGTCGCCTTCGTGGGCCGGTGGGCCGCTCGGCATCGACCATCGCTGGGCCTACGACGACAGCGGCATCTGGAGGCGGAGCAACCAGCGGATCCTGATGGACTCGCTGATCGGGGGCGAGGTCCTCTGCGGCTTGTGGGAAGGCGGCCAGACCCGTTTCGGCAACACCTGCTGGCGCGCGATCGATTCGTCGCTGATCGCAAGCGCCTCGGCGCAGGTGCTCAAGTACGTCTTCACTCGGGCGCGGCCGATTCAGCGTAACGACCCGAACGCCTGGTTCCAGGGCGGCTCTCACTACAGCTTTCCGAGCGGCGAGGTGGCGGCTGTCAGCTCGATCGTCACGCCGTTCGTCTTCGAGTACGGCAACCAGCAACCCGGCGTGTGGGCGCTGGAAGCGCTGCCGCTCTACGACGCAATCGCGCGGATGAAAGTGCAGGCGCACTGGCAAACCGACGTTCTGGCCGGCTTTGCGATCGGAACTGCGGCTGGGTATTACGCGCATCAACGGGACAGCCCGCTGGTGCTTAGCGTGATGCCCCATGCGATTCTGGTCGGCTTGCGTCGCCGGTTCTAGCCGCGACCCGCCAGGCTGACACAACCCATGCTGAAGACGGGGGCTTAGGGGTACCATTTACAAGCGACGCGGTTTGCGGCAGCAACTGGCCGGCCGCGGCTCGCATCTGGTAAGCCGCAACGCGGGGCACCCGTGGCGACGTGGGCCGCTTGGCGCCGATTGCCGGCGACGCTTCTGCGCATCGCGCTGTTGACGATCGCGTATGCCGTCGTGGGCGTGCCCGCGCTGCAGCTTGCGATTCCACCCGGTTACGGGGCGCCGATATTTCCTCCTGCGGGCATCATGCTCGCGGCCGGCGTGATCTACGGCTACGGCGTTCTGCCAGCCGCGTTTTTCGGTTCGCTGCTGTTGAGGCTGACTGCATTCAGCGGGGTGTCCGCCGGACACACGACGCTGCAATGGGTGAGCGTCATCGTCGCACTGGCCGCGATGCTCCAGGCCGCCGTGGGTACGCGGCTGGTGAAGGGGCTGTGCGGAGCGTCGCCTGCGCTCGACACACCCGCCACGATCGTCCGCTTTGTGCTGTTGTGCCCGGTTGCTGCGCTGGTGAGCGCGAGCATCTCGACCTTGGCGCTGTTGAAATCCGGCATCGCTGCGCCGATCAGCGGATTTTTCTACTGGTGGAACTGGTGGCTCGGTGACACGCTCGGGATGCTGGTCGGTGTTCCGATCGTCCTCGCGCTACTTGGCAGGCCGCGTGAACATTGGAGAGCGCGCCGATGGACGGTGGCGATTCCCTTGCTCGTGATGATCGGCCTGGGAGCGCTCACCGCCGCCATGATCGCCCGTTGGGAAGATCAACGCATCGAGGGGCGATTCGGCTTCGACGCCCAGAAGCTCGTGAACGCGTTTCGCAGCGAGCTCAGGCTGGACGTGCTCGCGGTCCAGGCGGCAGCGCATGGCCAAGCGCGTCTGACCGATGGATCCGAGCCGCCGCGATGGATGAACGAGGCGCCGTCGATCCGCTCGATCGGTCGAGTATCGACCGGGGCCGCTGCAGGCGCCCCGGCCCTTCCGGTCGTCGAAGAGGCCTCGAGAGGGCGCGCCGAGGACGAGCGCATCCTGGCCGATGCCTCGGTTCAGGCTGCGCTGGAACGCGCTCTGGCTTCGGGGCAGGTGGCTGCGAGCGAACCCTGGACCATCGGCAGTGGCGCGGACCAGCAGGCCGAGTTCCTGGTCTGGATTCCGGATTCCGAGCCGCCGTCCGGCGGGGGCACCGCGGCACGGAAGCTCGCTTACGCGGTGATCAATATCAATCGGCTCGATCCAAGGCTGCTGGTCAACGACGGAGGCGGCCTCGCGATTTGCTGGGTGGACCGAACCGGAGGAGGGGCGGCCCATCGGATTGCCGGGCCGCTCGATTGCGAGCGCCCGGTCCAGGGCCAGCCGCTCAAGCACGAGGTGGCGATCCCGCTCTGGGGAAGGGACTGGCTGATCCGCGTCGTGGCCACACCCAAATATTTGGGGGCGCTGCGCAGCTGGGGCACCTGGGCGTTCTCGGCCGTGACGGTCTTTGCGATCGGTGCGATCGGCATCTTCCTGCTGCTTCTGACGGGCCGCGCTCAGACGATCAGCCGGCTGGTTCTGTACCGCACCGCCGAGCTCGAGCGCGAGAAAGCCGCGCTTCGCAGCAGCGAGGAGCTGCTGCGCAAGATCCTGGACCACGCGTCGGTTGGAATCGCGATTCACGGTCCTGATTGCCGTTTCCTGCGGGTCAACCCGCGCTTTTGCGAGATTACCGGCTACTCGGCCGAGGAGCTTTATCGGATGCGCTGCACGGACCTGATCCACCCGGCCGACCGCAGGCCGGGTGACGGTTGGCCGGCCCAGGATTCAGCGCAGGTGACCGCGGTGCCGGATGCAGGACGCGAGTTGCGTTATGTGCGCAAGGGCGGAACCATCGTCAATGTGCAGATGCGCGTGGCGCTCGGTCGGGATGAACCCGACGGGCCGGCTTATGCGGTGACGGTGACCGAGGACATCACGGAAAGGGTCCGGCTGCGCGAAGCGGAGCGCGCCAGGCTGGTTGCCGAGGAAGCCACGCGTGCCAAGGACGAATTCCTGTCGAGGATGAGCCATGAGCTGCGCACTCCCCTGAACGGGATTCTCGGATTTGCCCAGGTCCTGCTCGGAAGTCCCGCCGAGCCTCTTTCCGGACAGCAGCGCGCGCGCGTCGAGCATATAGAGATCGCCGGCTGGCATCTGCTGGCGATGATCGACGATCTGCTCGACCTGTCGCGGATCGAGGCGGGAACCGTCCGGCTGTCCGTGGAACCGATCGCTCTGGGTCTGGTGGTGCGGGAGACCGTGACGATGCTGTCGGGCGCGGCCGCCCAGCAGGCCGCCACGGTTCGCGCCGACATCGATACCGAAGCCGACCGGGTGCTGGCCGATGGCACGCGGCTCAAGCAGGTGCTTGCGAATCTGATCAGCAACGCGATCAAGTACAACTCGCCCGGCGGCACGGTCACGGTAACCGCACGCCGAAGCGACCGCGACGAGATCGTCATCACGGTGTCGGACACGGGCCAGGGCATGTCGCCGGCGCAATTCTCCGAGCTGTTCCAGCCCTTCAACCGGCTCGGCCGCGATTCCGGACCGACGCCCGGCACCGGGATCGGTCTGGTCGTGACCAAGAAACTGATCGAACTGATGAACGGACGGATCGAGGTCAGCAGCGTCGAAGGACAGGGCAGCACATTCGCGGTCAGCCTTCCCGCCGCGCATGCGGAGCCGGCGGTCAGGCCGCCGGCCGGCAGGCCGATCGATGCGCACTATTGCAGCAAGCGCGTTGCCTACTTCGAAGACAATCCGCTGAACGCGGAAGTGATGCGGGCGGTGCTGTCGGCCCGGCCGCAGATCCGTCTTGACGTGTACGCGCGCGCGGCCGATGGCCTCGCAGCGATTCAGCAGGAACCGTTCGATCTGCTGCTGCTGGACATGAGCCTGCCGGATGCGCACGGCATCGATGTTCTGCGGCGCCTGAAAACCGACCCGGCCACGCAGCCGATGCCGGTCATCGTCGTGTCCGCGGACACCATCGCGGACCACCTGCGCGAAGCGCTGCGGGCCGGCGCGCTGGCGTACATCGCCAAACCGATCGAGCGGGCGCAGGCACTGGAAAAAATCGACCGCGCACTGGAAGCGCCGGTCGCTTGAAGAAAGAGCGGTGCCCGGGCAGCTAGATCTCTACCAGTCCGGACCGCAGCGCCTTGGCCACCGCGTGGGCGCGCGAGCTCGCGTCGAGCTTGGCGATGATTTGTGCCACGTGGAATTTGGCCGTATGCGCCGAGATGTGCAGGGCTTGCGCGATTTCGCGGTTGCCCAGACCGAGCGACATCTTCCACAGCACTTCGCGCTCGCGCGGTGTCAGCGGGTCGCTCAATGGCTCCGTATCGGTGGCCGCTGCGCGCCGGTCGGCGCCGGTCCCGGCACGCACCGCCTCGGCGGCCAGTGCCGGGGTAATCGTCACCAGCCCGGCCGCGGCTGCGTGCGCGGCGATCGCAACGGCCTCGATCGAAGCGTTGCGAGGAAGCACCGAGTGTCCGGCGAGCAGCCAGTCGGCGATCGGTCCGTCCCGGTCGGGCCACAGCAACACCAGCGCGGGTCCCTGGTCGGCGATCGCGGCGATTGGCTCGATGTCGGCGTCCGCCGCGACGTCGATGATCCCGACCCGTGCCTGCGCAAAGCTCTCGCCCGCGGCGTTGGGCGGCCCCTCGTGCGTGGCCACGATCTCGAAGTCGCCGCGCAGCTCCAGCCCGGTCTTCAGGCCCGCGAGCACCAGCGGCGAGTTCGAAATCAGCGCCGTGCGAACCGCAGCCTGCATCGCGCCTCGATCAGCAGGCGCGCGCCTCGGTCGGCCACTGGCCGACGGTCACGTCGACCTGGGCCGGCGAGCCGCCGCGGATCAACGATACGTGCACGCTCTTGCCGATATTGCCGGCGAGCGCATCACGCAATTCAGGCAGGCTTGCGGCGCGATGGTCGGCCACCTCGAGCACGATGTCACCGACCAGCAACCCGGCCTGCGTCGCCGGCCCTCCCGGCAGCAGCGAGGTGATCAGCATGCCCGCCTCCGGAATACCTGCTTCGTCGGGCTTGCCCGCCGTAGCGCGAAGCGCGAAGGCGGGTGCCTTGGAAACCTCGACGGGCTGCACGCTGATGCCCAGGAACGCGCGGGCTACATGACCCTTGGCGAGCAGCTCGTCGACGACTCTGGAGATCGTCGATTCGGGAACGACGACCCCATAGCTGCGCGATAGCCCCGAGGTGGCCAATCCGAACACCTTGCCGGCGGCGTCCGCGACCGGAGCGCCGGACAGGCCGTCATGCGGGCCGGCATCCAGGCGGATCAGGCGGTCCATATGTCCGCCGAGCCAGGTCTGCCACGCGCCCGCCACCCGATTGATGACGGACACACTGGCGGTCAGATCCGCGCCCGGCGAACGGCCGACGAGGATCGCGAGCTGCCCGGGCCGAACGACGGCCGAATTGGATCGGTCGACCGCGGGCAACGCGTCGTCCGGCAACCGGAAGACGGCCAGATCGGTGGGCGGATCGGTACCGACCAGCGTCGCGTCGGCGCCGGCTTGCTGCGCTGTGATCACCGACACGGTCGCCGGCACGCGCCCGAACGCATGGGCCACCGTCACCATCATCCCGGTCCGCCACACGACGCCACAGCCGAGCGCGCGCCGGCCGCGCCCGCGCAGCGCCACCGTGGACATTCCGACCTTTTCGACCGTGGAAGCAATCGAGTCGGAAAGCGCCTGCAGCGGCGTGATACCGGCCTTGTCCGAAACCTGTGCCATCACGATATGTCCTTTCGATCCGAGCCTCACTTGCGCTGTTCGAAACATAGACAATCGCAATGTCGGCCGCATCCGCCGATCGGGCAGGCGCAAGGGCACCGCAACGGGGCGGCAGCGACTGCAGCGGGCCTGCCTGACGCTTACAGCGCTTGCTGGCGCGGCGGCGGCACGTAATTCCTGCGCGCGTCGAGCACGCGCCGGTGGTTCTGCTTGGCCCAGCGAACCAGCTCCCAGACCGGGTCCAGCAGCGATTTCCCCAGCGGCGTCAACGCGTAGTCAACGCGTGGCGGATTGGTGGGATACACGGTCCGGGTCAGCAGCCCGTCCTGCTCCAGCCGACGCAGCGTCTGAGCCAGCATCCGCTGCGAGATATCGTCGATTCTCGCCTTCAGGGCGCTGAAGCGTAGAGTTCCATTTTCGGCCAGCGTGCACAGCACCAGCATGCTCCAGCGGTCGCCGACCCGATCCAGCACATCCCGGATCGGACAGGCGTCCGCGTCAGACGATTTGCGCTTGAGTGTCGCCATCGCAGACTCTCCGAGAAATCACAAATTGAACATGGTTATTGAACAGACACCAGGTAACACGCGACACACTCCTTGCCGTTCATTGCGAGAACTGTACGATCCCGAATGTAGTCTCTTTTGTATATTAGCTCTTATTCGTATACCAAATCTCTGTGAGGCCGATACAACCTAACAAAGAGGAAGTCACGAAATCGTAGCAACTGGCCGTGCATGATAGCCTTATCGAGGGCGTTGAGCCGCGCTGTGCGCGGTTTTGCGTTTAGGGTTCTTAATTATTTCAACAGGTAAAAAGTCCTCCCCGCGGCCTATGCAGGGACCGCAGTGGGCGTTGATAATTGATCGTGTCGCCCCCGACGGGGGCTCGTTCAAGTTTTTCAGGACCGCATCATGTCAATCGGTTTGTTGTGCCGCTCGGCAGCCAGCGTGCTGCGGGCGCCCGCGCTGCGCGGCGTCCTGATTCTGACCGGGTCGATTGCTCTGGGTGCCTGCCAGTCCAGGGCGGATACTCCCTCGCCGGGCGCATTCGGCCCTCCGCCGGTGTCGGTGGCCCCGGCCGTGCAGCGCCAGGTGCAGGAATTCGATGAATTCACGGGCCGCCTGGAGTCGCCCAAGTCGGTCGACATCCGACCGAGGGTCTCCGGCTATATCAAGAAGGTCCATTTTCACGACGGGCAGGAGGTCAAACAGGGCGACCTGCTGTTCACGATCGATCCGGATCCGTACCTGGCCGAGCTGGCCAAGGCGCGCGCACAGCTTGCCGCTGCGCATACCCAGGTCGAACTGGCGATCAGCGAGGAGGCCCGGGGCCACAAGCTGATCGACGTGAAGGCGATTTCGCAGCAAGAGTTCGACCAGCTGGCCTCGGCGACGCGCAACACGGCGGCCAATGTGCAGGCGGCCGAGGCGGCCATGCAGTCGGCCCAGCTCAACGTCGGCTACACGGAGATTCGGGCGCCGATCGCCGGGCGCATATCGCGCGCCAACGTGACCGAAGGCAACCTGGTCAACGTCGGCGATCCGGTGCTGACGTCGCTCGTGTCGCAGGACCGGGTGTATGCGTATTTCGAAGCCGCGGAGGACTCGTACCTGAAATACGCGCGCCTCGCACGGGAAGGGTCTCGCCTCAGCTCACGAACGAATGCCAGTCCGGTGACGATGGGGCTGGCCGACGAGGAAGGGTTCCCGCACCGCGGCGTGATGGACTTCGTCGACAACCGCCTGAACCCGCAAACCGGCGCGATGCGCGGGCGCGCGGTATTCGACAATGCCGAGCGGCGCTTTACGCCCGGGCTTTTTGCGCGGATCAGGCTGGTGGGAAGCGGCACGTACACGGCGGTGCTGACACCCGAGAACGCGATCGGCACCGATCAGAGCAAGAAATTCGTGCTGGTCATCGGGCAGGACAACAAGGCGCAGTTCCGAGAAGTCAAGCTCGGGGCGCTGATCGACGGCATGCGCGTGATCTCCAGCGGCCTGTTTCCCGGTGACCTGGTCGTGGTCGACGGCCTGCAGCGGGTCCGCCCCGGCATGCCGGTGACCCCGGAGAAGCTGCCGATCGACGACAAGGGCATGCCGATCCGCAAGCAGGCGGCGGTGGCCTCCGCTCAACCATAGAGGCTTGAGTCGACGCACCATGGATGTCTCCCATTTTTTCATCGACCGGCCGCGCTTTGCCGCGGTGCTGTCGATCATCGTGTTCCTGGTCGGGCTGATCGCGCTGTTCAGGTTGCCGATCTCCGAGTACCCGGAAGTGTCTCCGCCGCAGGTGGTGGTGCGGGCCCAGTTTCCCGGCGCCAACCCGCGCGTGATCGCCGAGACGGTGTCTACGCCGCTGGAGGAGCAGATCAACGGCGTGGACAACCTGCTCTATTACGACAGCCAGGCGACCTCCGACGGATCGATGACGCTGACCGCCACGTTCCGGATCGGCACCGACCCGATCGTGGCCGAATCGGAAGTCCAGAATCGGATCAACCGTGCGTTGCCGCGTCTTCCGGAGGTGGTGCGCCAGATCGGCGTGACGACCGAGAAAAGCTCGCCCACGCTGACGATGGTCGTGCACATGGTGTCGCCCGACAACCGCTACGACGCGCTGTACCTGCGCAACTACGCGCAGCTGTACGTGCGCGATCCGCTGCTGCGGATCTCGGGCATGGGGTCGGTGCTGGTGTTCGGCGAGGGCGACTACGCGATGCGGATCTGGCTCGATCCGCACAAGCTCTCTGCGCGCAGCGTGAGCACCGGCGAAGTGGTATCGGCGATCCGCGAACAGAACGCCCAGGTGGCCGCGGGCGTGGTCGGCGCGGCGCCCAGCCCGCCCGGCACCGTGTTCACGATGTCGGTCAACACCAAGGGGCGCCTGAAGACCGAAGAGGAGTTCGCAGACATCATCGTGCGGGCCGACACGACCGACGGCTCCGTGATCCGGATCCGCGATCTGGGGCGGGTCGAGCTCAGTGCCGGCACCTACGCCTTGCGCAGCCTGCTCAACAACACGGAGGCGGTGGCGATCGGGATCTTCCAGGCGCCCGAGTCCAACGCGCTGGCGCTGTCCAGCCAGGTCCGCAGCACGATGGAGCGGCTGAAGGCGGACTTTCCTCAGGGCGTGGACTACCAGATCGTGTACGACCCGACCCAGTTCGTGCGCACCTCGATCAGCAAGGTCATCGAGACCCTGACGTATGCCATCCTGCTGGTGGCGCTGGTGGTGGTCATATTCCTGCAGACCTGGCGCGCCTCGATCATCCCGCTGCTGGCGGTTCCGGTGGCGGTGGTCGGAACCTTCGCCGTGCTGCTGACGCTGGGCTTTTCGATCAACACGCTGACCTTGTTCGGCCTGGTGCTGGCGATCGGGATCGTGGTCGACGATGCGATCGTGGTGGTGGAGAACGTCGAACGCAACATCGAGAGCGGGCTGACCCCGCACGACGCCACCGTGCGGGCGATGCAGGAAGTGAGCGGGCCCATCATCGCGATCGCGCTGGTGCTGTGCGCGGTGTTCATTCCGCTGTCGTTCGTCTCCGGCCTGTCCGGCCAGTTCTATCGGCAGTTCGCGGTCACGATCGCGATCTCGACGGTGATTTCGGCCTTCAATTCGCTCACGCTGTCGCCGGCGCTGGCGGCCATCCTGCTGCGCGGGCGCGATGAACCCAAGGACGTGGTCACGCGCGGTATGGAGCGCTTCCTGGGCGGGTTCTTCCGCCGCTTCAACCGCGGGTTCAAACGCTCCTCGGCGGCCTACGGCGAGGGCGTCACCAGCATCCTTGGCCACAAGGCCCTGGTGCTCGGGGTCTATGCGGCATTGATCGGGCTGACGCTGCTGCTGTTCTGGCGCGTGCCGCCGGGTTTCGTGCCTCAGCAGGACAAGCAGTACCTGATCGGAATCGCGCAACTGCCCGAGGGCGCGTCGCTGGATCGGACCACCGAGGTGATACGCGAGCTCAGCGACATCGGCAAGAAAGTGCCAGGAGTGCACGATTCGGTCGCGTTTCCCGGCCTGTCGATCAACAACTTTTCGAATCTGACCAACGCCGGCATCGTGTTTTTCCCGCTGGACGACTTCGACAAGCGGACCACGCGCGCATTGAGTGCCGACTCGATCGCGGCGCAGGTCAATATGCGCGCCGGTGCGATCAAGGACGCATTCATCTTCGTGCTGTCGCCGCCGCCGGTGTCGGGCCTGGGCAATGCGGGCGGTTTCAAGCTGCAACTGCTGGACCGCAACTCGATGGGAGAACAGGCGCTGGCCGGATCGGTGGGGGCGACGATGGGCCGCGTTTATGGCAACCCACAATCGATCCTGACCCAGGTGTTCTCCAACTACCAGATCAACGTGCCCCAGTTGTACGCGGACATCGACCGGACCCGCGCCAAGCAGATGGGGGTGAGCCTGACCGACATCTACGACACGATGCAGCTGTACCTGGGGTCGCTGTACGTGAACGACTTCAACCGCTTCGGCAAGACCTACCAGGTGATCGTTCAGGCGGACGCACCGTACCGCGCCGACGCCGATTCGATCACTCAACTGAAGACCCGCAACAGCAAGGGCGAGATGGTTCCGCTCGGAGCGCTGATGAAGATCGAGCCGACCTTCGGTCCGGTCAGCGTCACCCGACACAACGGTTTCTATTCGGCCGACATCAACGGCGCGCCCAAGCCGGGGTTCAGCTCGGGGCAGGCGCAGGCCGAGATCGAGCACGTGCTGCAGGCGAGCCTGCCGCGCGGGATCACGTACGACTGGACCGAGCTGGTGTACCAGGAAAAGATCGCGGGCAACACGATGGTGTACATCTTCCCGTTGTGCGTACTGCTCGTGTTCCTGGTGCTGGCCGCCAACTACGAGAGCTGGACGCTGCCGCTGGCGATCGTGCTGATTGTTCCGCTGTGCATCTTCAGCGCCATCCTGGGCGTATGGCTGAGCGGCTTTTTCGGGATTCCGGCCGACAACAACATATTCACCCAGATCGCGTTCGTCGTGCTGGTAGGACTTGCCTGCAAGAATGCGATCCTGATCGTCGAGTTCGCGCGCGACCTGGAAGTGCGCGGCGAGCCGATGCTCGAGGCGGTGCTGCACGCGTGCCGGTTGCGGCTGCGGCCGATCCTGATGACGTCGGTCGCGTTCTGCGCCGGCGTGGTCCCGCTGATCCTGGGTTCGGGTGCCGGCTCCGAGATGCGCCGCGCGATGGGGATCGCGGTGTTCTGCGGGATGGTGGGCGTGACCTCGTTCGGCATTTTCATGACGCCGGTGTTTTACACGCTGCTGCGAATCCTGGCGCGTTCGTCCAAGCCGGCCGGCGCCGCGCCCAAGCCGGCCTCGGGTGACCGCGTCGGCGGGGGCACCTTCGGGATGCAGCCACAGGGGCCACGCGATGACGAGTAAGCGCCAGGTTTTTCAAAAGCCCGCTCGATGGCTGGCGCCGTTGCTGGCGGCTGTGTTGAGTGCCTGCGCGCTCGGGCCCGACTACAAGACGCCGCAATCGCGGCTGGCGGGCGATTTCGAGAACGCCACCGGCGATCAGCAGGAGCCGCAGCGCGAGTTCTGGCGGCGTTTCGACGATCCGATCCTCAACGGGCTGGTCGACGACGCGATCAAGGCCAATCACGACATCCGGATCGCGGTGGCCAATTTGCAGCAGGCGCGCGCGGCGCAGCTCGGCGTCGACGCGCAAGCCTATCCGCGGGTCGGCACCAACGCCAGCGCTTCGCGCCAGATCATTCCGCAGACGTCGGCGCCGGGATTCAGCCGCGAGGAGCGCACCGGGAACGTGTTCGATACGTCGATCGATGCGAACTGGGAGCTGAACCTGTTCGGGCGCTACACCCGGGCATCCGAATCGGCCGCCGCCTCCGTGTCGGCCGCGGAGGCCGGTGTGGCCGCCGCCCAGGTCAGCGTGACGGCCGAGGTGGCGCGCAACTACTTCCAGTTGCGCGGCCAGCAGCTGCGCCTGCAGATCGCGCACGAGTCGCTGCAGAATCAGCAAGCGAACCTGGATCTGGTACAGGCGCGGCTGGACGCGGGGCGCGGCACCGAGCTGGACACGACGCGCGCCCAGTCCCAGGTCGAGAACACGCGGGCGGTGGTCCCGGTGCTGGAGGCCGGCATCGAGCTGTCGCGCTACCGGCTGGCGGTGCTGACCGGGCGGGCGCCCACCGAGCTGGCCGCGCTATCGGAAGAGCCCCAGCCATTGCCCGGACTGAAGCCGGTCAACGGGATCGGCAGCCCGTCCACTCTGCTGAGGCGACGGCCCGACATCCGGGTCGCCGAGCGCCAGCTCGCCGCGGCCACGGCCGACATCGGCGCCTCCAAGGCGGACCTTTTCCCCAGCGTCTCGATCACCGGATTGCTGGGCTTGAATGCCTTGCACCCCGGAGGCCTGAACAGCGGCCAGGCCTATTACTACAACCTCGGTGGGTCGATCGCCTGGACGCTGCTCGACTTCGGGCGGATCCGCTCCCGTATCCGGCAGAACGAGGCAAGGACCGATGCGGCGCTGGCGCAGTACGAAAAAACGGTGTTGACGGCGCTGGAGGAGACCGAAGGCGCACTGATCAGCTTCAACCGCAACCAGCGGCGCGCCGAGAGCCTGTTCAAGGCGGCGCACGCCTCGGAGCAGGCGGCCAAGCTGGCGCGCACGCGCTTTGAAGCCGGGGTGACCGATTTCCTGACCGTGCTGGAGGCAGAGCGCCAGCTGCTGGCCGACCGCGAGGGACTGGCGCAGGCGCAGACCGATGCGGGCACTTCGCTCGTTGCGGTCTACAAGGCGCTTGGCGGCAGCTGGTACGAGTCGGCCACCACGACCGCATCCAGTAACTGACGGCGGCTCACGTCCCTTTGCGCGTGCTTTGAGCGCGGACCGCGTCCGGGCGTCACAGGCCGAAGTAGATCGGCTCGTCCGGCTCTTCAGGCTCCTCGGGCTCGGGGGCGGCCGGTGCGGCGTCCTGTGGAACCGGGGGCCCGACCGTGGTCGGACCTGAGCGCCTGCTGATCGTGGTCGGCGAAGTCGACGAGTTTTCGCTGGCCTGGACCGTGAGGAAGTGTCCCCGCAACAGATCGCGCAAGCGTTCGACTACGTCCTCGCGGGGGAAGATCGAGTTCTCCAGGATCCCGTCGATCGTCTGATAACCCTTCTGGATCAGGAACAGAACGTTGCGAACCCTGGCGTCGAGCCGGTACGTCCGCGCCGCCAGCTCTTCAGAGCCTTTGAGCGTCAGCTCGAAATAGGTCCGTTCGCGCGCTCCCATTCGGTTCACCCGTTAGACTAATCGGGTGAATTTTGACCGACTTGAGAGCGCCACGCAGGGTCGGTGTGAGTCGGAATAACATCCGAAATCTTCGTTTTGCGTCGCCTTAACGGCCGGCGATTCCGCACCGGCCCGATTCCGTCCACGGAGGCAGCCAATGACCCGCAGATCGTCCATGATTCTTATCGGAATTGCCGTAGCAGGCCTGAGTCTGGGCGGCGCGCAGGCCGCGCTGACCATCGGCGCCCGCGCTCCCGAGTTCACGGCCCGGGCGGCCATGGGCGGAAGCGAGTTCACGTTCGCGCTGGCCGATGCCCTGAAAAAGGGGCCAGTCGTGCTGTATTTCTTTCCGAAGGCGTTTACCAAGGGCTGCACCGTCGAGGCCCACAACTTCTCGGAAGCGACCGACCGGTTCAAATCCTTCGGAGCGACCGTGATCGGGATGTCGAACGACGACATCGACACGCTGAAGAAGTTTTCGGTGCTGGAATGCCGCAACAAATTCGCAGTGGCCGCGGATCAGGGCGGCCACGTGATGAAACAGTACGATGCGGTGCTGCCGGGGCGGGTGGACGTTGCGGATCGTATCTCGTACGTGATCGCGCCGGACGGCAAGGTGATCTACGCGTTCGCGAGCATGAGCCCGGACGGGCACGTCGAGAACACCTTGGATGCGGTCCAGCGCTGGAAGGGGACCGTCCGCCCGTAGCCCGCCGCCGCGCTGCGCGCTATGGCGGGTTACACGCTAGCGCGCGGCTCCTCGTGGCCATCGCTGGCCGCGCGCCCATCCGGACGCACCTGCGCATCGGCGATCGACTGCCATAGCCTGCGCTTGAGCTCGACGGCCTCCATCGGACCGAACACGCGCCGGTAGGACTCGACCAGCCTGCGGGCCGGCATGAAGTCCCCGTCCAGCGCGCACGCCCTGGCGCGAGCGAACCGGGTCCGATGTTCGAGCACCGATCCGAACGTCGACTCGTACCGGTCCAGGCAGCATCGCATCGACAGATCGAAGGTCGACGCCCGCGCGGCGCACAGTTTGCAAAGCGTGGCACTGGCCGGCTTGCGGGAGGTCTGCGGCGATCGAAACGGGTAGGCCGCCTGGCTTTCGCGCAGTCGCCTCTTGTCCTCGTCGGACGCGAAGCCTATTCCCGATAAACGATGCACGAGGGGCATGTTCTGCTCTCCTATCCTCGAGGCATCATCACAGCACGCGCGCGCCGCGGCTGGAATCAGGGACGCGTCTAGGTGCGATCCCGCGTTCCAGCGATCTCGGCTATCTCGTTTGGACGGTGCCCGTTTCCCAGCGAGCGAATCGAGATCGAGCGGTCCGTCGGAATGACGCCGACAGCCTGCAGCGACAGGTACCGCAGGCAGCACACACGCAGGAAGGAGGCGAAATTGCCCAGGTCGGCGCCGGCTGCGACCAGCTCGTCGTGCAGTTTGCTGATCAGTTGGGGGACGCTCATCGCATCCCGGGCGCCGATCTCGGCCAACACGTCCCAGAACATCCGCTCCAGACGAAGGCTGGTCGAAACCCCGTGCAACCGTATCGATCGCGTGTAAGACGAATACAGTTCCGGATCCGCTGTCACGAAAACGCTACACATGGTTTGACCCTCCGTGCATCCGGCCGGCCGTCCGGTCGCCGCGGGGCGGGCGCGGATGCCGAATGCGTCGCCCCGAGGTCCGGATCCGTCGACGGGTTCAGAGGATGATACGAGTCCCCAGCAGTTGCAGGAACTGCGCGATCCACGCGGGATGCGCCGGCCAGGCCGGCGCCGTGACCAGGTTTCCATCCGTCACCGCCGCATCGATCGCGATGTCCGCGTAATTCGCGCCGGCCAGCTCGACTTCGGGGCGGCACGCCGGGTAAGCGGACACGCGCCGACCCTCGATCACGCGTGCCGCGGCCAGGATCTGCGCACCGTGGCAGATGGCGGCCAGCGGCTTGCCGGCCTTGGCGAAATGGCGAACGCACTCGAGCACGCTCAGGTTCAGCCGCAGGTACTCGGGAGCGCGGCCGCCCGGTATCAGCAATGCGTCGTAGCCGTCGGGACGCGTTTCGGAGAAGGCCGCGTTCAACGTGAAATAGTGACCGCGTTTCTCGCTGTAGGTCTGGTCGCCCTCGAAATCGTGAATCGCGGTGGCGATTTTTTCGCCGGCCGCCTTGCCCGGACACACGGCGTGTACCGTATGGCCGACCGCCTGCAGTGCCTGAAACGGCACCATCGTTTCGTAGTCTTCTCCGAAATCACCGCAAAGCATCAAGATGCGTTTGGCTGGCATGGGATTCTCCTGACGAAAATGTCCGGGCCATCGCCGGGGGCTGCAATTTTCGCCAGGATGGCTGCGGCGTGGGTGGTAGCCGATTACTGCGCTTCCGAACGTGCCGCGTCGAGCAGGCCATCGTGCACGGTCGGAAACCACAACCGCATCCGCAATTCGCTCTTGATCCGGCGGTTTCGGAGCCGGCGCGACTCCTCGAAGAAGGAGAACTGCGTTGGCGAGACCGCGCGGCGAAGCGCCTCCCGGGGCAGGCGCGGCGCGCGCGGCAGTCCGAATCGGTCGGCCACCAGGTCCAGATACTCGCCCAGCGCCAGGCACGAGTCGTCGACCGCGTTGTAAACGCGTCGCGGCGCCGCCCTGAACAGGCTCGCAACGCAGATACGCGCAAGATCGTCGATATGGATGTGATTGGTCAGAACGTCCTCGGCGGGCAGCGGAGCCGGAACCGCGCGCCGCAGCCGCTCGGTCGGCAATCGCCCGGGGCCGTAGATGCCCGGCACACGCAGCACCGAGGCATGCCAGGGGTGGGCGCGTGCGCGCCGCTCGGCGTCCGCGCGCCGCAGCGCCCGCTCGGTGATTGGCGCCGGTGACGCCGTTTCGTCGACCCATGCGCCACGCCGGTCGCCGTACACGCCGGTCGTACTGATATAGACAAAGCGCCGGGGCCGCCGGCGCAGTAGTTGCAGCAAGTGGGCGATCCGGGTGTCGGTCGACCGGGCGGGCGGAGGAGGCGCCAGGCAGATCACGCGCGGGGCGAGCCCCGCGATCCGGTTCGCGGGCCGGCCGTCCAGATCGAGCAGCATCGGGGTCGCCCCGGCACGCCGCAGCACTTGGCATTGCGCCGGCGAGGTCGTCGTGGCAAAGACCCGAAAGCGCCGGTTCAGCCGTGCGACAATCCTCAGCCCGACCTTCCCGCATCCGACAATCAGCAGGCGTGGCTTACCAAGGCGCGCGCGCCCGCCTCGCGCCCCGGTCGCGACGGGCGTCTTTGTTTGCATGACGGAATTCTATGTCGTTCAAGGTATTGGTTCGCCCGTCCGGCCTCCAGTTCTTCGCCGAGCCCACTGAAAACATCCTGGATGCGGCACTGCGCGCAGGGGTCGGGATGCCGTTCGGATGCAAGGACGGCGCGTGCGGCTCATGCAAGGCCAGGGTGCTCGCCGGAGAGTTGGAGCAGGGCTGGCATGCCGCCCCCGCCTTGAGCCACGAAGAGCACGTGGCGGGCCTGGCGCTGCTGTGCTGCGCGCAGCCGCGTTCGGACCTGGAGATCGAGGTGCGCGAAGTGGCGGGCTACGGCGAGTTTCCGGCCCGCAAGATGCCGTGCCGGATCACGCACCTGGAGCGCGTCACGCCAGACGTCGTGATCGTCGCCTTGCAGCTGCCCGCGGCCGAGCATCTGCGCTACCGCGCCGGGCAGTTCCTGGAGTTCACGATCGGAGCCGGGGTGCGCCGCTGCTACTCGATCGCCACGGCGCCGCATGTGGACGAGGCGATCAGTATCCACGTGCGCCACATGCCGGGGGGAGTCTTCACCGACGCTCTGTTCGGAGCGGCTGCCAAGCCGATCAAGGAGCGCGACATCCTGCGCCTGGAGGGGCCGCTGGGAACGTTCTTCCTGCGCCCGGACAGCGAGCGGCCGATCGTGCTGCTGGCCAGTGGAACCGGATTTGCTCCGATCAAGGCGATCGCCGAGACGATATTTCACCTGCAGTTGAACCACGACGACCCGGGGCGCACGAGGCCGGCCCGCAGCGTGGCGTTGTACTGGGGTGCCCGCGCCCGGCGTGACCTGTACATGAACGATCTGCCGATGCGGTGGGCCGGCGAGCAGCCGAACTTCCGTTACATTCCGGTGCTGTCGGACGCGCTGGAAGAGGATGCCTGGACCGGACGAACCGGCTTCGTGCACCAGGCGGTGATGCAGGACCTGCCGGACCTTTCGCAGCACGAGGTGTACGCCTGCGGAGCGCCGGCGATGGTGGAAGCGGCACGCCGCGATTTCGTCCACCTGTGCGGGCTGCCCGATGACCATTTCCTGGCCGATGCGTTCACGTCCAAGGCGGACGTCGTGAAGGACTGAGATTGAAGATCGGCGCCTTCGAAACCGACGTGCTGATGGACATCGCGGCGCGCCCGCCGGTGGTGTTCGCCGAGGGCAAGGGCTCGTGGCTGATCGATCACCGTGGCAAGCACTACCTGGACTTCGTGCAGGGCTGGGCAGTGAACTGCCTGGGACACTGCCCGCCGGAAATCGTCAAGACGATCGCGGCGCAGGCCAAGCGCCTGATCAGCCCGAGCGCGGCCTTCTTCAACGACGCCGCGATCGGCCTGGCACAGCGCCTGTCGAGGCTGTCCGGCCTCGAGCGGGTTTTTCTTGCCAGCAGCGGCGCCGAGGCCAACGAAGGCGCGATCAAGCTCGCGCGCAAGTGGGGTTCGCTGCACAAGGGCGGCGCGTGGCAGATCGTGACTTTTGCCGATGCTTTTCACGGGCGCACGCTGGCGACGATGTCGGCCTCGGGCAAGGCCGGCTGGGATCGGCTGTTCGAACCCAAGGTGCCGGGCTTTCCAAAGGCATCCCTGAACGACGTCGAATCGGTGCAGCGCCTGATCGGGCCGGAGACGGTCGCGATCATGGTCGAGCCGATCCAGGGCGAGGCGGGCGTCGTGATGGCCGAGGACGATTTCCTGCGCGAGCTGCGAGCGCTGTGCGATCGGCACGACCTGCTGCTGATCCTCGACGAAGTCCAGACCGGCGTCGGCCGCACCGGCCGCATGTTCGCCGCCGAGCACGCGCAGGTGCGGCCCGACATCATGACGCTGGGCAAGGGTCTGGGCGGCGGCGTGCCGCTGTCGGCACTGCTGGCGAGCGAGCGCGCTTCGTGCTTCGCCCACGGCGACCAGGGCGGAACGTACTGCGGCAATCCGCTGATGGCGGCGGTCGGTTCGGCTGTGATCGATCGTGTGTCGCAGCCGCAGTTTCTGGACGGCGTGCGAATGCGCGAGGAGCATCTGGTGCGCCGCCTGCGCGAAATCCTGACGCGCCATGGCCTGGCCGGCGAGTACGGACGCGGTCTGCTGCGAGCCGTCGACCTGGGTCGGCCGGTTGCTTCGCAGGTGGTGGATGCCGCGCGCGATCTCTCGCCTGAAGGCTTGCTGCTGAACGCTCCGCGGCCGCAGCTGCTGCGACTGATGCCGGCGCTGAACGTCGACCTGGACGCGATCAACCGGATGGCCGAGCTGCTCGATCAGGCGTTGGCCGCAGTGATCAAGTCCTGAGGGACAGGTCCACTGCTGCATCGCGACATCCCGGCACATGTGCGCGGATGCAACGCGCTCGCGCGCTCTCTGACAGTGCGTGGCAGAATCGGCCTCCCTTGAGCCCGACCACGATCGGGTCGCACACGAAAAACGCGCCGCAGCGGTTCCCTCGGACTGCGGTTAGATGAGGAGACCCAGATGCGAAGTGTAAAGACTTTGTGCCTGTCCGCACTGGCTACCGTCTTGCTGGCGGCGTGCGGCGGCGGTAGCTCGAGCGTACCCGCAAATACCGCCGTTATGGCCGGGGCGCTGGTCTACAACCCGCCGCTGCGCGTCGGCTCCGTCACGGCGGCCGACTTCACGGCCAACCTCCAGGCCAATGCGCAGGCCAGTGCCAGCGCCAGGCAGCTGCTGCAATTGCTGACGTCGTCCGCACTGCTGCCCGTGTGCGGCGTCGATTTTCACTATATCCAGTACTACACCGTCGGCGGCGCCGGCGAGGCGACCACCGCGTCGGGCGCGTTGATGGTCCCGACCGGCGCGCCGGCCGTGTGCAGCGGCAGGCGGCCGATCGTGATGTATGCGCACGGCACCGCTTCCACGCGCACCTACAACATTGCGAATCCCAACGACTCGACCAACGAGGCCGCCAACGAGTCGGGCCTGATCGCCGCGGTCTTCGCGGCGCAGGGCTACATCGTGGTGGCACCGAACTACGCGGGCTACGACACCTCGCCGCTGCCGTATCACCCGTTCCTGAATGCGGATCAGCAGTCCAAGGACATGATCTATGCGCTGACCGCCGCACGCAGCGCCCTGGGCCACATTGCGGCCGCCTCGACGCTGGACGGCGGCAAGCTGTTCATCACAGGCTATTCGCAGGGCGGTCACGTCGCGATGGCCACACACAGGGCGATGCAGGTCGCGGGGATGACGGTGACAGCATCAGCGCCGATGTCGGGGCCGTATGCGGTGGCCGCGTTCGCCGACGCGATCTTCTTCGGCAGCGTCAACCTCGGTTCGACCGAGTTTTCGCCGCTGCTCATTTCGAGCTACCAGCACGCCTACAAGAACCTGTACCGGACCACGTCGGACCTCGTCGAGTCGGCCTACGCGACGGGGTTCGACACGCTGCTGCCGGGACAGTCGTTCTCGACACTGGTGCAACAGGGCAAGCTGCCGCTGACGCAGCTGTTCAACAGCACGCCGCCGACCGGTACCTGCGACGATCCGTTGTTTCCGACCATCACGCCGCCGGTGCCGCCGGCCGTTACGCCGGCCCAGGCCGCCCTGTTTGCGGTTGGCTTCGGCACGAAGGATCTGCTCAAGAACAGCGTGCGGGCTGCCGTGGTCTGTGATGCGCTGGTGAATCCGGACGGCGCCTTCCCGACAACAACGACCGGGCTGCCGGCCGTCAACCCGCAGAACGCCATACGGATGGACACCAAGATCAACGACCTTCGAGGCTGGGCCCCAGCTACAGCACCCATCCTGATGTGCGGCGGCGGCAATGATCCGACCGTGTTCTTCACGAACACGCGGATCATGCAGGGCCTGTGGCAGGCTTTCCCGCCCGGGGTGATCACGGCGCTGGACGTGGACCTGTCGACCGCGAACGCGCAGGACTCGCCCCTGCCGTTTGTGCCTCTGCAGGCAGCCTTCAGCTCGACCTATCTGTCGCTGCAGACGGCGGTGGGTCCCCAGAACGCGATCGCCCAGTATCACACCCTGGTCGCGCCGTTCTGCACCGTGGCGGCGGCCGGATACTTCAGGAATTTCTGAGGGGGAGAAGGTTCGATCATGAAAACGACAACAACGATCGCCTCGCTGGGCATGGCTGTCGGGCTGGCGCTGTGCTCGTCGGCCGTGGTGGCGCAGGACAACACGGTGCGGATCGGGCTGTACGCGGTTTTCTATCACACGGCAGCCGACCCCGTGTCGGGTCCGTTCACGCAGCCGGGGCTGACTGCGGACGTGGGCAACATACAGACCCTGTACCTGGCGTACCTGCGGCGCCTGAGCGAGCATTTCGACCTCGAGCTGACGGCCGGAATTCCGCCAAGGACCGATACGATCGCGAGAGGTCCGGCCAAGGTGGGATCGGTGCCGTGGGACGGCCAGACGGTCGGAACCGTGAAGTGGTTCGCGCCAACCATGCTGCTGGAGTACAAGTTCAACGACGACTCGGCGGCCTTTCGGCCGTTCGTCGGGGTGGGCCTGAACTTCACGCACTTCTATGACCGGAAGATCAACGCCGCCGGCGAGGCGGCGCTGGGCGGGCCGACCTCGGTCTCGCTGAAGAACTCGGTCGGTCCGGCGGCCACGATAGGCGTGTATTACCGGGTGTGGCACACCTGGCACGTGGTCGGCTCGTTCTCCGCGTCCCAGGTGACGAGCACGTTGGAGACCAACACGGCCGGCGTGGTGCGCAGGACCAACGTCAGCTTCAACCCGGAGGTGATCGTGCTCTCGGTTGGCTACTCGTTCTGAGTGCGGTGGGCGGGTCGCTTACAGCGATTCGCCCAGGTAAGCCTCCCGCACCCTTGCATCGTGCAGCAGCTCCGATGCGTGGCCCGAGAAGCTGAGCTGGCCCGAGTCCATCACGTAGCCGCGATGGGCGATCTCCAGCGCCAGCCGGGCGTTCTGCTCAACCAGCAGGATCGATATGCCGCGCTCGGATACTTCGCGAATCACCGAGAAAATGCGCTCGACCAGGATCGGCGACAGTCCCATCGACGGCTCGTCCAGCAGCAGCAGCCGGGGCCTGGACATCAGCGCGCGCGCCATCGCCAGCATCTGCTGCTCGCCCCCGGATAGCGTACCGGCCAGCTGGTGCGAGCGCTCCTTCAGACGCGGGAAGCTCTGGTACATCTTCTCGAAGTCGTCGGCTATCTCGCCGTCGCGCCGCGTGAACGCGCCCATCTGCAGGTTCTCGGCAACGGTCATGCGGGCGAACAGACCCCGCCCCTCCGGCACCAGGGCGAGCCCGCGCCCGGGCAGCTGATGGGCCGGGACTGCGTCGATGGGCTGGCCGAACAGCTCGATCGATCCACTCCACGGCAGCAGGCCCGCGATCGCCTTCAGCGAGCTCGTCTTGCCGGCGCCATTGGCGCCGATCAGCGCGACCAGCTCGCCGGCTTGCACCTCCAGATCGATCGACTTGACGGCCTCGATGGCGCCGTAGCTGACACGCAGCCCCGAGATCCGCAGCGCCATCGGGCTCACGCGGCGTCCTGCCGCGGCGCAGCCGCGGTGTGGGCGCGGCCCAGGTACGCTTCGATCACTTCCGGGTCGCACTGCACCTTCGCCGGCGTTCCCATCGCAATCACCTTGCCGTAGTCGAGCACGGTCACGCAGTCGCACAGCCCCATCACCAGTTTCACGTCGTGCTCGATCAGAAGGATCGTGATGCCGCGCTCCCGGATCCGCCCCAGCAACTCGCGCAGCGCGATCTTTTCGGTCGCATTCATCCCGGCGGCCGGCTCGTCCAGCGCGAGCAGCCGGGGCTCGGTCGCGAGCGCCCGCGCGATCTCCAGGCGCCGCTGATCCCCGTACGGCAGCGTGCGCGCCAGGTGCCCGGCGTAGCGGCCGATGCCGATGTCGTCGATCAGCTCTTGCGCGCTGCGGCGGATCGCGGCCTCCTCGGTGCGGGCGCGCCGCGTGCGCAGCACCGCGTCGAGCGCATTGGCGTGCGTGCGTACGTGGCGTCCGACCATCACGTTCTCGAGCGCCGTCATGTCCGGAAACAGGCGAATGTTCTGGAAGGTGCGCGCGATCCCGGACTTTGCCACCCGATGCGCATCGGTCGGCCAGTACGGATGACCGCACAGCTCGAACGTGCCCGAATCGGGCGTCACGAGGCCGGTCAACACGTTGAAGAAAGTCGTCTTGCCGGCGCCGTTGGGCCCGATCAACCCGTAGATCTGGCCCTCGTCGATCTGGATCTCGACGCCCGACAGCGCCTGCAGGCCTCCAAAGCGCTTGTTGACCGAACGGGCCCGCAGCACGCACTCAGCCATTTCGGGATACCGCTTCTGCCGCGGCGGGGGCGCTGTCGAACGCGGGCCGCCATCCTGGTTCGGGCGACGGCCACAGTCCCCGGGGCCGGTACAGCATGATGCCGACGGTCGCCAGTCCGTACAGCAGCATCCGCAGCACTTCGGCGTCGATCAGTACCCGGCCGAAGACCGCCAGCTGTATGGGCACCGCCGTATGCCGCAGTGCTTCGGGCAGCATCGCCAGCATCACGGCGCCCAGCACGACGCCCGGCACGTGCCCCAGTCCGCCGAGCACGATCATCGACAGCACGACGATCGATTCGTTCAGTGAAAACGACTCTGGCGAAACGAATCCCTGGAATGCCGCGAACAGTCCCCCCGCGACGCCGCCGAACGTGGCACCGAGAGAAAACGCCAGCAGCTTGACGTTGCGCACGTTGATCCCCATCGCGCGCGCCGCGATCTCGTCTTCCCGGATCGCCATCCACGCCCGGCCCAGCCGCGAGTGCTGCAGCCGTACGCACACCAGAACCGCGAGCATCGCCATGGCCACCAGCAGGTAGTAATACAGCACCAGCGACGACGGGCGCACTCCCAGCACCACGCCCGGGTGCGCCAGATCGAAATGCCCGACCCGGACCGGATCGATCAGCGTGAGTCCGGATGGGCCGTTGGTGAAATTCAGCGGCGCGTTCAGATTGTTCAGGAAGATCCGGATGATTTCGCCGAAGCCGAGCGTGACGATCGCCAGGTAATCGCCCCGCAACTTCAAAACCGGCGCGCCCAGCAGAATGCCGAACGCGGCGGCCAGCGACGCTCCGATCGGCAAAGCGACCCAGATCGAGACGTGCAGTCCGGACGGGAAGGCATGCGCGAGGGCTGGAAAATGCTCGGTCAGGTGGGGCGAGGCGAGTAGAGCGTACGTGTACGCGCCGACCGCGTAAAACGCGATGTAGCCCAGGTCGAGCAGGCCGGCGAAGCCCACCACGATGTTCAGTCCCAGCGCCAGCATCACGTACAACGTCACGAAGCACAGGGCGCGGATCCAGGCATCGCCGAACGCCCCGGCCACCCACGGCAGCACGATCAGCGCCGCGCCGACGGCGAGCATTGCGGCAAGCACCCGAGGCGGCGGCCGCCCGCCGGCAGGCGCAGGTTGTTTCGGGGGTCCGGCCGCGGTCTCGTTCATGTGCGGCCGCGTCAAGCCCGGTCGGCCACGCGCTCGCCCAGCAGCCCCGAGGGGCGCAGGATCAGCACCGTGCACAGCACGATGAAGGCGAACACGTCCTGGTAGTTGCTGCCGAAGATGCCGTTGGTGAGCTGCCCGATGTAGCCCGCGCCCAGCGCCTCGATCAACCCGAGCAGAATGCCGCCCACCATCGCGCCGGGGATGTTGCCGATGCCGCCGAGCACGGCCGCGGTGAAGGCCTTCAACCCCGGGATGAACCCCATGTAGAAGTGCGCCACCTGGTACGTCGCCTCGATCATCACCCCGGCCACAGCGGCCAGGCCGGCCCCGATCGCGAACGTCATCGCGATGACCGAGTCGGGATTGACTCCCATCAGGCTGGCCACGCGCGGGTTCTCGGCGGTGGCGCGCATTGCCCGCCCCAGCCGGGTTGCTTGCACCAGCCACAGCAGCGAGCCCATGATCAGCGCCGCCAGCACGATCACGACCACCTTGGTGATGCTGATCGTGGCCGCGCCCACGTGCAGCGGCGCCTGCGGCAGCAACTGCGGGAAAGTCAGGTAGTTGCGCCCCCAGATCAGCATCGCCATCGTCTGGATCAGAATCGAGACTCCGATCGCCGTGATCAGCGGGGCCAGCCGGGGCGCATGACGCAGCGGGCGGTAGGCGACCCGTTCGATCACCAGGCTGAGCGAAACACACACCGGAACGGCCGCCGCCATCCCCAGGATCAGCAGCAGCCAGCCGGGCAGGCCGGGCCACACGCCGTGCAGCACGCCGACCGCGCTCAGAGCGGCGAGGGCGCCGACCATCAGCACGTCACCGTGCGCGAAATTGATCAGGTTCAGCACCCCGTAGACCATCGTGTAGCCGAGCGCGATCAGCGCGTACAGGCTGCCCAACACCAGGCCGTTGATGACCTGCTGAACCAGCGTTTCCATCGATTCCTCCTCCGGGGCGCTTTTCAGTTGTTCTGGGCCCCGCCCCGGCATCCTGCACGGGATGCTATCAAGACGCGATGCACATTGTGTGCCGCAGGACTACGGATCGGACAAGCACACCGCAGTGCGGTCAGTGGAAACTCGCCAGCAGGTTCAGCTTGCCGTCCCGCACGTCATACACCGATATCTCGCCGTTTTTCAGGTCGCCGTGCTCATCGAACTCGATATGCCCGGTCAGGCCCTCGAAGCTGGTCTTGGCCATCGCGTCGACCAGCGCAAGCCGGTCCGGGCGTCCGGCGCGCTTGAGCGCGTCGACGATCGCAAAGACGGCGTCGTAGGAGTAGGGCGAGTAGCGCTGACAGTCGATGCCGAACTTCTGCTTGTACCGCTTCGTAAACTCATCTCCCTTCGCCATCTTCTCGAGCGCGCGCCCGGCGACCGAGCAGGTCAGCACGCCGGACGCATCGCCTGCGATCGAGATGAATCCCGGATCGCAGACGCCGTCGCCGGCCAGCATCGTCGCCTTCATGCCGAGTTCCTTCATTTGCCGCGCCATCGGCGCTGCCACGCTGTCCATGCCTCCAAACATCACCACATCGGGCTTCATCGAGCGGATCTTGGTCAGGATCGCATTGAAATCGGTGGCTCTGTTGGTGGTGAACTCGCGATCGATCACGTCCACGCCCTTGTCCTTGGCGACTCGCTCGAACACATCGGCCAGCCCCTGGCCGTACTGCGTGCGGTCATCGACAATGGCTACCCGCTTGGCTTTCATCTCCGAGGCGGCGAAGTTGGCCAGCACGGCACCTTGCTGGTTGTCGTTGGCGACCACGCGATAGGTGGTCCTGAATCCCTGCAGCGTGTACTTTGGATTGGTCGCCGAGGGCGAAATCTGCACCACGTTGGCATCGGCATAGATGCGCGAAGCGGGGATCGATGTGCCCGAATTCAGGTGCCCGATGACCGCCACCACGCCTTCGTCGACCAGCTTCTGCGCCGCCAAGGTGCCTTCCCGCGGGTCCGCCTTGTCGTCTTCCCCGACCAGTTCCAGACGGTACGTCTTGTCGCCGAGCTTCACTCCGCCCGCGGCGTTGATGTCGTCCACCGCCATTCTGGCCCCATTTTCGTTGTCCTTGCCAAGGTGAGCGATTTCCCCGGTCAAGGGAGCCGCCGACCCGATCTTGATCACAGGGCCCTGATCTGCGCCACCGGGCTTGCAAGCGGCCAGCACGAACGCGGCGATCAGCGCCGTCCCGAGTGCAGCGATCTTGTATCGCATATCGGCTCCAGGTCTTCGCTCAGAGGCGTAAATCGAAAGTCTACTTTTAAAACGAGGGCGGGGCGCCCTGGAGCGCCCCGCCGATTCGGCCTGCCGCCTTTTACTTAAGCGAAAGGACCCATTTGACCAGTTGGAGCGACTCGGCCTCATTGACCTGCGGGTTGGCCGGCATCGGGATCTGGCCCCACACGCCGACTCCGCCCTCCCGCACCTTTTTGGCGAGCCGCGGGGCAGCGTCCTTGTCGCTTTCGTACTTCTTGGCGATGTCCTTGTAGGCGGGTCCGACCAGCTTCTTGTCCACCGTATGGCACGCCAGGCAGTTCTTCTGCTTGGCGAGTTCCAGCTGTGCCGAGGCGGACGTGCTGATCAGCATGGCTCCGAAGGCCGCTAGCACGGCGATAACGCGTGTCATCAAGGTCTCTCCTGAACGAGTGGGAAACGGGGCGATGCGGTCCGTACGGACCCGATTCTGACCGATGTTAACGCGCTGGCGGGTCCCCCGTTGACCGGCGCGGCGGACCTGGATCAAGAATCGATCGCGCGGGCGGCTATAGTTCCACCGCGTGCGCGGGATCGGACGATAGCGGAGCTGGGAGCGATGTGGCTGGTCTGGATTGGCGTGGCCCTGCTGGTGCTGCACCTGATTGGCATCGGCCCGTTCGCCACCATGAAATGGTGGTGGTGGGCGCTGCCATTTGCGCTTGCCTTGGTCTGGTTCGAGGTAATCGAGCGGACCTTCGGGCTGGACCGCAAGAAGGCCTTCGACGAGATGGACCGCGCCAAGCGCAAGCGAATCCGCAAGGCGCTGGGCGACCACGCGCCGCCGGCCAACAAGAGCAAGTCGCGCCGCTAGGCGGCGCGCGCGGGCATGCCTTTCGCGGCGGCCAGTCAGCTGCAGGCACCGGTGAAGCCGCAGGCGGTGCAGAATTCGCAGCCGTCGCGCCGGATCATGGCCGCCGCGCCGCAGCTTGGGCACACTTTCCCCTTGATGGCCGCCGTTCCGAGCTCGACCGTCTTGCGCGTCTGAGGCATCGCCAGGATGCCGACTGAACGGATCGCTCGGCCGTCGTCGTCCAGGATGCCCAGCACCTTGTACCGGTGCAGCAGCAGCGCGGCGATGTAGGCCACCGTGCTCGGATACAGCGCCGAGCGGTCGGCTCCGGGCACCGGCGCCCAGAACTCGCCGTTCTGCTCGCCGAAGTTCAGCAGCTTCTTCAGCTTCAGGCCGATCCAGTTGGCGTCGACCACCCGCATGTCCAGCGACAGCAGCTTGCACAACCCGTCCAGCACCTTTGGATATTCGCCGGCCAACCACAGCGAGTACGGTCGCCGGCTGCCGTCGGGCAGGTTCAACTCCTTCACTCCGAGCACGAAGTCGTCGCCCGTGTTCGGATTGGACACATCGACGGTCCAGCTCATCGTGCCGAGCGCACCGGCCTTGGGCTCCTTGCGCGAAAACAGGGCATCCAGCACAGGGGTCGGATGCTTGTCGATCTCGCGGAACGTGCCAAGCTCGTCGCAGCGCTGATGCACGATCCGCGCGAAGGCCGCCACCACGCCGCTGACCCAGACCGGTTCGCCCGTGGGCGGGAACGGAATCTGGAAGCCCTGCTCGTCGCGCGACTTGGCCAGCGCGTCCAGTTTCATCTTCAGCCAGGCCCGGTCTTCCGAGCGCATGTCCATCGACAGCGTCTTGGCGATCGCGCCCAGGCCGCGCGGCTGCTCGGCCCCGTTGACCCAGACCTCGAACGGAATCGGGGGGGCGCCGACCTCGCCGATGAAGATCGCGAAGGACTCGTTGCGCGCCGGGATCTCGACCATGTAGGTCCAGGCCATGTTGCCCGAGGCCAGGTCTGGCCGGCCGGGCCATTTCAGGCTGGCCAGCGCCGGTACCGGCGTCGAATCAAGCCGGACGCGCCGGTCCGGGTCCTCGCCCAGGTCCTGCGGAGCAACGGCCCCGTCCTTGCGCACCGTCGTCAGCACCTCGCCGATCACCTGGTTGGGCCGATACGTGGTGATGCCTTTCAGACCCGCCTTCCACGCCTGCAGATACAGGTCGCGGAAATCGTCGAACGGGTAGTCTTCCGGCACGTTCACGGTCTTGCTGACCCCCGCGTCGATGTAGGGCTGCACCGCCGCGATCATCAGCATGTGGTCGACCGCACGCATCTCCAGCGCGCCGACGAAAGCCGGCGGCAGCTCGGACGGGTTGCCTCCCAGGTGCTTGTACAGCCGGAACGCGTAGTCCTCGACGGTGTAATCCTGCCGGGTGCCATCGGGCATCCGCTTCTTGCGAACATAGGTCCAGGCAAAGGTCGGCTCGATGCCGCCCGAGGCGTTGCTGGCAAACGCGAGCGATATGGTTCCGGTGGGCGCGATCGACAAAAGGTGCGAATTGCGTACGCCGTACTGGCGGATCTTGTCTTGCAGGGGCTCCGGCAGCCGCGAGGCGCAGCGGGGCCGGGCCAGGTAGCGCGGGGCATCGAACAGTGGAAAGCGGCCCTTTTCCCTGGCCAGCTCGACGGAGGCCTCGTAGGCCGCGTCGCGCATCGCGCAGCTGATGCGGGCGGCCAGCTCGCGCGCCGGATCGGTGTCGTAGCGCAGGTTCATCATCGTCAGCGCGTTGCCCAGGCCGGTGAACCCCAGGCCCACGCGCCGCTTGTTCCTGGCTTCCGCTTCCTGCTCCTCCAGCGGCCACAGCGTCGCATCCAGCACGTTGTCCAGCGCGCGGATCGCCACACCGACCACTTCACCGAACCCATCGAAATCGAAACCCGCGCCGTCCGCAAACGGATTGCGCACGAAGGGGGTCAGGTTGATCGATCCGAGGCAGCAGCAGCCATAAGACGGAAGCGGCTCCTCGCCACAGGGGTTGGTTGCGGCGATCGACTCGCAGTACGACAGGTTGTCGTCGCGATTGACCCGGTCGATGAACACCACGCCCGGCTCGGCGTGGTCGTAGGTCGAATGCATCATCTGGTCGAACAGGTCGCGCGCGCGCACGCGCCGGTATGCCCAGGTGCCGTCGGCGCGGCGCGAGGCGCCTTCCTTGTCGTAAGGCTCGGCGGCATGCCACAGCTCCACCTCGCCGTCCGATTCGACCGCGTCCATGAATGTGTCGGTCACTGCCACCGACATGTTGAAATTGGCCAGCGAGCCGTCACGCTTGGCATTGACGAAGTCTTCGATGTCCGGATGGTCGCAGCGGATCATCCCCATCTGGGCCCCGCGCCGGCTGCCGGCCGACTCGAGCGTCTCGCAGCTCTTGTCGAACACGCGCATGTAGGACAGCGGGCCGCTCGCGCGCGAGTGCGTGCCGTGGACCAGCGCGCCGCGCGGCCGGATCAGCGAGAAGTCGTAGCCGACGCCCCCGCCGCGGCGCATCGTCTCGGCCGCCTGGTTCAGCGCCAGGTAGATCGAGGGCACGCCGTCGTTGCTGCCGCTGATCGCGTCGCCGACCGGCTGCACGAAACAGTTGATCAGCGTGGCCGAGATGTCGGTGCCGGCCGCCGAATTGACGCGGCCGCCCGGAATGAAGCCGGCCACCATCGCCTCGAAGAAGCGCTGCTCCCAGTGCTCGCGCAGCTCCGGCCTCTCGACCGCGGCCAGGCCGCGGGCCACCCGGCGACGCACGTCGTCCGCGGTCTTCTCGTCCGCCTTCGCATACTTTTCGAGCAGCACGTCCAGGCAGATCGCCTGTTCGTCCAGCAGTGTTGCCGCGTGGTCGAGCTTCATCGACAGATCCCTGATTGCAAGCTCGCATTATAGAAACGCTTCGCGCGGGCAGTGGCCTCTCCGAAGGAATGCTTCGCGGCCCGGGAGCGGCCTCTCTATATACTCGCGGCCGTGAATCTGCAGCAATTCCGATACTTGCGCGAGGCCGCCCGTCAGAAGCTGAACCTGACGGCGGCGGCCAAGGCCCTGCACACATCGCAGCCCGGCGTGTCCAAGGCCATCATCGAGCTGGAAGAGGAACTGGGCCTGTCGATCTTCGCGCGACACGGCAAGCGCATCCTGGGCCTGACCCCGCCGGGGCAGCAGGTGCTGGATGCGGCCGAGCGGATCATGACCGAGATCGACAATCTGAAGAAGCTGGCGCGCGACTATGCGGGCAGCCCGGAGGGCACGCTGCGCCTGGCCACGACCCACACCCAGGCACGCTATGTGCTGCCGCCGGTCGTTCAGAGCTTCGCCGAAAAGTTTCCTCAGGTCCGGGTCAAGCTGTTGCAGGGAAACCCGCCGCAGATCGCCGCCATGCTGGCGGCCGGCCAGGCCGACATCGGAATGGCCACCGAGACGCTGGCCGAGACGCCCGGATTGAAATCGATTCCCGTTTTCGAGTGGGAGCATGTCGTGGTGGTCAAGCCGCCGCACCCGCTGGAGCGCTTCGCGCGGCATCCGGATCGGCTCACGTTGAGGGAACTCGCCAAGTACCCGATCATCACGTACGAATCGCACTTCTCGGGCCGCAGCCGGATCGACGCGGCGTTCGGCGCGGCCGGCATCGAGCCCTCGATCGTGCTGGAAGCGATCGACGCCGACGTGATCAAGACCTACGTGCTGGCGGGCATGGGGGTGGGGATCGTCGCGGACCTGGCCACGCAGAATCATTCGGAGGGCCTGGTCGCCGTCAAATGCGGAGGACACCTGTTCGGCCGCAATACGACCCGGCTTGCCGTCAAACAGGGCGCTTACTTGCGGGGATTCGTCTATGCGTTCATCGAGATGGCTGCTCCGGGCTGGGACAGAAGACGGGTCGAGCAGGCGTTTCGATAGCGTGCCGGCGTCGTGAAAGTCTGCGTGGTAGGCGCCGGCTCGATCGGCGCCACGATCGGGGCCAAGCTGTCGGCTGCAGGCGAGCAGGTGTGCCTGCTTGCCCGCGGCGCTCATCTGGAGGCGTTGCGCAGCCAGGGGTTGCAGTTCGTCGACCGGGTCGGCTCCCGCTCCGGCACCTATCGATTGCCCGCCAGTGCCGAGCCGTCCGACTTCGGGCCGCAAGACGTCGTGGTGATCGCGTTGAAGGCGTATTCGGTACCCGCCATGCTGCCGCGGCTGGCTCCGCTGGTCGACTCCGGAACCGTCGTGCTGCCGGCACTCAACGGTCTGCCGTGGTGGTACTTCTATCGGTCCGGGGGGCCGTACGAAGGCATGCGGTTGCGGTCGCTCGATCCGGGCGGAACGATGGATGCCGCGCTGGATTGCGCGCGCGTGATCGGATGCGTGGTGCACCTGGCCGCCGAGGTGGTGCAACCGGGGCGCGTTCAACATACGGCCGGGCGTCGCCTGATCGTCGGCGAGCCGGACGGCTCCGATTCCCCTCGGCTGCGCCGGATCCAGGCCGCGCTCCAGGCGGCCGATTTCGATTGCGAGGCTTCCGGGCGGATTCGCCGCGATATCTGGACCAAACTGATCGGGAACCTCAGCTTCAACCCGGTGGCGGCCTTGACCGGCTACCGGATGGACCAGATCTGCAACGACGCCGAGGTGCTGGACGTGATCCGCGAAGTGCTGCGGGAAGGTATCGAGGTCGCGGGGCGGCTCGACGTGGAGATCGGCATCACGGTCGACCAGCGGATCGAGGTGGCGCGGCAGCTGGGAGCAGCCCGCATCTCGATGCTGCAGGACCTGGAGCAGCGGCGTCCACTCGAGCTGGCGGCCATCGTCGGTGTCGTGATCGAGCTGGCGGAACTGACCCGCGTGCCGGTGCCGTCGGCCCGCGTGCTGCACGCGCTGGTGCAGGCGCGGGCGCGCGCGCTCGGCATCCCGGTCTGAGGCGGCCGGCCGCCCGCTGCGCACTCATTTGCGGATCAGATCGAGCGCCGCATCGAACAGCGGGCTTGCCGGGTCCGGCAGGGCATCGATGACCTCGAAGTGATTGCAGCCCGGCATCGGGACGTCGCGCACCCGGTTCGAGCGCCAACGCTGGGCGATCAGCGCGGTCTGGCGCGCGAATTCGCTGGATTCGGAGCCGCCGACCGCGGTGATCAAACGCACGCCGGGGCGGGGAGGGTAATGCACCGGAGACAGGCGCTTGGCCCGCTCGCGGTCCAGTTTCAGATCCACGTTCAGAAACGGCGCGTGCACCAGCGGTTCGAGGTCGTACAGGCCGCTGATCGCCAGTACGCCCTTGACCAGGTCGGCCGGCAAGTCGTCTGCGTAAACGCTCCACAGTGCCGCCATCGACAGCGCGGCCAGATGGCCGCCGGCCGAATGGCCGCACAGGCTGATCCGGTCGCGGTCGATCCCGTAGCGCTCGGCTTTGCGGTACAGCCAGGCGATGGCTGCGAGCGTCTGCCGCACGATGTCCTCCAACGGCGTGCGCGGCGCCAGGCCGTAGTTCACCAGCGCGACGGTGACGCCGTGCTTCACGAAGCTGGGCGCTATCCAGGAGAAGTCCGACTTGTCCAGCGCCCGCCAGTACCCACCGTGGATGAAGACGAGCAGGGGCGAGGACTCTTCGCGCGCCGGAAAGATGTCGAGCCGCTCGGCCGGCTCGTCGCCGTAGGCGATGTCGAGCAGGCAGGCATGCAGGCGGCGCGTCGCCGCGCCCTGCGCAGCCCAGCGCGAAAAGATCGCCGGGTACTCCGGCAGGAGCGCGCGCACGTTGTACTCGCGCTCGCAGAATTCCGCTGTGTATTTCATCGCCTCAAAGTCCTTGATGTAGCAGCGCTTTCTCGGCGCCGAACAGGGTCCACGAATGCGAAGGTCTGGGCATTTCGTGGTTTCTGAAATGCGATGGTCTAGACCATCGCTTGTTCGGAGCCGAAAACGTGAGCGAAGCAGAGACGCCGGCGGGCGTGGTGCGGGACTTCCCGCTCGCACCGAACCGCGCAAACCTGACGCTGCGGACTCTCGCAGACGTCTACATGGCAAACTTTGCTGGTCGCGACACTACGCGCACCTACTCGGTCGCGTTCTGGGTCCGCGAACTGGGCGAGCGCCGCCTCATCGAAATCGATGCGGACGCCGTTGCCGATGTGCTGGATTGCCTCGTAGCAACCCCCGTGACCAAAGTCGTGGGGAAGGATCCCCTAACGGGCGAGAAGCGCCTATCGGTACTGCGTGGCCTGTAGGCTCTCGCGCCACTTCTCATCAGCAACTATCGTACCGTGGCACTTATCGCGTATGCGCGAAGCTTTGGCCTGCAGCACATCGATTGCGACGAGCCTCGACTCCAGTTCTTCCGGCGATAGAGTCCGGTAGTCGTCACCTGTAGCGGGTAGCTCTTTCAACAAGCCGTCAACGTCCGCCCGAACCTTTTCGCACTCCTGTACCCATGCAGCTTGATTGCTTGATCCAAAGCTACCGCCCGAGACGTGAGCGGAAGTCCTTGACGCTTGCGCTCGATTGATGAGCGCCGGAAGCTGTTCGAGGGCTGCCCGCGTTGCGGTTTCCGCTTTGCGAAGTTCAAGCCGAAGATCGAGCGCTTTCACTCGACCTGATCGTCGATAACCGAGATACCCGAGGCAAGCGCCTGTTACACCCGTGATCATCCCGACGATGCCAGTTACCACGCCGACGTAGGGTGGCCATTCATTCATCATCCGCTCCCGGCTCCCGCATCCAGAACGCGCAGCCCATCGCGTACAGTTTCAACGGGGCGTGATCCAAGCGGGACAACAAGGGCGACGCCCCCGGCGTTGATAGGTCGAAACCCAGTGACGCAGTTGCTCCATACTCATTTCCAAGAAGTCCTTAAAGGACGGAAGGGCTTTTCAAATTGAGCTTTGTTTGCAGGATTCTCCAGTACGGTCTTGTCAAGTAGCGCGACGGTTCGGTTATTTTACGTGGAAAGGTAGCTGCCGGTCGTCCATAACATCGCTCCGAATACTCGTCTAGTCGACTCTTGGAATGCGTCAATGTGCTGAAATTGCGCTTTGACGGCGAGCAAGAAAGCGATAAGACCGACTTTTAGAAAGAGTGGTGTTGGTGATGCCATTAACGCGCCAATGGCAACAGCTTCACAGCTTCTACGATCCCTCGATATATCGCATCGACGGGCAGAGATTGCACGGCTACGTCCGGGCACCTTGGGAAGTTCGAGCAAGCGCTCTTCGCGCCTGCCATACGTCATCACCACTGAGGCGGTGCGCATGGCTGGCTTTTCCAAGACCTCCGTGCACACGGTCGAGCAGGCGGTCTATCGGGCGCGCAAGTACAGGCGACGGAGGTTCAGCGCGAATCCAGGTGCGCGAGCGGTCTTCGAAGCACCGCCGAGTGTGCCGTCACGATCGGCGGAAACGCCACGGGCCTCGGCGAAAGGAGAGATGGGCGCGATTGTCAGGAGGCTGCGGGAGTTGGCCGTCCACCGGCCAGGTGAAGCAGATCCGCTGGACTGAAGCGCTACGGCTCGCTCGGCAATCCAATCTCGACGCCCGAGGTCACTACAGGTCACTACGGTAGGTGGTCCCCAATCATACGCAAAACATTTGCATTTTTGTCATGTTTCGCATACGATTGGGGTGTGCCCTACCTCAACGAATACCTGGACCAACAGCTCGCCCGCGGGCGCGCCTACTTCTCGCGACAGGAGGCCCTGGACGCGCTCGCTCTGACGCCGCAGAACCTCGCTGCCGCGATTAGCCGGCTCATCAGTAAAGGGCGCCTAGCGAATCCCCGGCACGGCTTCTACCTGATTCTTCGACCCGAGGACCGGACGCTCGGAGCGCCTGATCCCGTGCGCTGGATCGATCCGCTGATGAAGCATCAACGGATCGACTACCGAATTTCGCTGCTTCGCGCGGCGGCGTTCCACGGTTCGACGCACCAGGCGGCAATGGTCTTCCAGATCGTCGTTCCCAAGCAGTTGCGCGGCTTCGAGATCGGTCGACACCGCTTGCAGTTCGTATACCAGGCGCCGCATTCCTTCGCCAAAGCCAATCGACCCGAATACCTTGTGCAAATGAAGAGCGAGGCGGGATTCGCAAAAGTTGCGGTCGTCGAGCTGACCCTTCTGGATTGCGCGCGATATCTGCACCGCGCGGCAGGCATCAACGGCGTGGCACAGATCGTCAAGGACTTGGGTGGCAAGGCGGACCCGCGCAAGCTGGCCAAGCTCGCCGACGTCTATGAGAACTCGTCCGTTCGACGGCTGGGCTATCTCCTCGAGCTCGGCCGACACCCGCGCCAGGCAAAGGCGCTGGAGCCATTCGCCCGTGAAGCGAAATCATTGAAGCCGCTGGATCCTGCCGCCAAGCCTCTGGTGGCCTCACTCGCTACTTCGCCGGAAAGGAATTCCAAGTGGATGTTGCTACTAAATGAGCGGGTCGAGGTCGAGGCTTGATTCCGCGCGCGTATCTCCAGGAATGGAGCGCGAAAGCGCCATGGCCGGACCTCAGCCAGGTCGAACAGGATCTGATTATCTGCCGTGCTCTCTGCGATCTTTTCACGGCGCCAAAGCTGAAAGGAAGGATCGCTGTTCGGGGTGGCACGGCGATCCACAAGCTGCTCTTCCGCCAACCGCTGCGCTATTCCGAGGACATCGACCTGGTGCAGGTGCGGCCTGAGCGGATCGGTCCGACGATCGATGCCGTACGCGAGGCGCTGGCGTGGCTGGGCGATTGCAATCGTGATCGAGCAGGGCACTCGACGCACCTTACGTTCCGCTTCGCGCCGGAGGTCGCCCCTGACACGACCCTGAATGTGAAGGTCGAGGTCAACACGCGTGAGCACGCGAACCTGCTCGGCCTGAAGACCTACCCCTTCGAGCTCGTCAACGGTTGGCACGAGGCGAGGGCGGGAATCGTTTCGTTCGAGCCCGAAGAGCTTTTCGGAACGAAGCTGCGAGCCCTGTTGCAGCGACGCCAGGGCCGGGACCTATTCGACCTTAATGAAGGTCTGAAACAGCTCGGGCTCGACACCAGCAGGATCATCGCATGCCTCGAGCACTACCTGAAGCTGGAAGGGCACGCGATCTCGCGCGCCGACGCCGAGCAGCGGATGTTGGAAAAATTGAGCCGCAGCCTGACCGAGGACGTCGATCTGCTGCTGCCGGCCAGCGTACGATTCAGTGAAAGCGACGCAATCGAGGCGTTTGGCCGGGTCTGGTCGCAGCTGATCGTTCGGATCAGCGGCGATGCCTGGAAGATGACGGATGGAGTGGTGCAGGAGTTGCGTCAGAGGAAGTATCCGGGGCTATTGACATAACTTCGTGTCTTGTCGTCACGAGCAAGGTCGATAGCATCAGATGGCGTTCGAGCCTGGAATCGGTACGCTGGCTGCGCTCGAAAGTGCTCTCGCCGCCTAACGCGTCGGTTACGCGCTCGAAGGCGAGGCTGAAGGAAAGTGGCTAGAGTGATGAACCGATTCAGGCGCGAAGTCATCATCGTGGGTCTGCTGCCGATCCTGGTGATCGTCGTCGGATTGGTCGCCGGCCTCGTGGTTCCGCGTGTGATTGGGCAAGTCGGGCCAGCCAGCCCTGATCGGACCCTGAACTCGCGCCAGCAGGCTTTGCTTTCGGAGTTCGCATCGTGCCTGCGATCACTTCCGCCGAGAGTGCAATCGACCCTCATCTCGCCGTGCGCCCAAAGGGACGCCACGCAACTCATGGGCATTTCACGCACGACCCTTGCGAGTAGTCTTGGTCACCCCGATTGGTGCAAACCCGGGGCGAGTGCGCAGCTTCTTCTGTGGTCGGACCGAGTTTGCGCGGGGTCACCAATCTGGGGCTACTCGTTCTATCGCATTCCAGCCGTCGGCGGGGGACCAGAACTGCAGCTCACGTTCGACGAGTCGCAAACCAGTGCCGCCGTGTCGTGGGTGCGCACCCAATGACATAGGGAACTGCGGCTGAGCGCGGGGGACGACCGGGGGTTGTGGCACAAGCACCTATAGACCGGCGGCGGACGCTGCCCATTGACTCCCTCGTCTCCACCAGTACCATCTCCCCCGTTCCTGCACTCCCCTGCGCTTGAGTGCAACAAGTCCCTGAAGTTGCAGAGAAAATCGGACGTTCGTAAAGTCCCGAAGGTGCAACTCGATTTCGCCGCGGTGCGCTCCGACGCAAGAATTTGTGGCGGATCCGCTGGCGGATCGGAGCGGATGTGGCAAAGCACCTTCTTTCCGCGCGCGAGGTTCAGGTCTCGAGCGACGGCGACCACTTCGATGGCGAAGGACTCATTCTTCACATCGGGGCGGGGCGCGCGTGCATCAGTCGCCGCAAATGCCGGGATGACTCCTTCGCTTAGCTGGAACGACTCCTTTGGAGTCTCGTGACGCGGTGTTACCATTCATAAATCGGTAATACCGCGGGGCGAGCCATGGCGACCACGATCACGAGCAAAGGACAGGTGACCATACCCAAGCACATTCGTGATGCGTTAGGGCTGCGGCCCGGCAGCGCCGTGGACTTCGCGGTCGACGATGAGGGACAGGTGGTGCTGGTTCCTGTGAAGAGGGCAGCATCGCGACCCGCGAAGGATCGGTTTGAATCCGCAAGGGGCGGCGCCACGGTCAAGTGGCGGACCGAGGACCTGATGCGCCTGCTGCGCGATGACGGATGATCCTGATTGACACCAACGTCCTCATCGACGTTCTGGAAGATGACCCGCAGTGGGCCGAATGGTCCGTCGCGCAGCTGCGCGCGCATTCCAAGATCCATGAGTTGGGCATCAATGCGATCGTCTACGCGGAGCTTTCCTTGGCGTTCGAGCGCCTGGAGGAGCTCGATGACGCCGTCATGCGCCTGGGTTTGAAGCTGCTCGAGATTCCTCGGCCAGCCTTGTTTCTCGCGGGAAGGGCGTTCCTTACTTATCGCAAGGTCGGCGGCCCCAGGTCGAATGTTCTGGCCGACTTCTTGATTGGTGCGCACGCCGCTGTCGCGGGGGTAGCGATACTGACGCGCGACGCACGACGCTACACGACCTACTTTCCAGCCGTAAAGCTGCTGCTCCCGGTCACGCCATGATTCGTGGCCGGGCCGTGGATTGCAGCGATCGCCGTTGTTCTCGACCTGCGTGGATCGAGGCGCCCGAGCTGCTCGACGCCGTCGCCAAGGTCACTATGAAGTACCCGGAAACCGGGCGGCGCGTCCGGCAGCGGCTCGAGCTGGTCTTCGCGGACGCAGAATTCCACAAGCTGTGCACCCGCGCCAGCGGCCGTATCATCCGGATCGCCTTCCAGGTCGCATGCATCAAACCGGGGGCGAACCGTGACTGTCGCCGTCAAATTCTCCGACTTGATGGACGCATTCGAGTTCGTCAGCGTCGCCGGCCCCTTCGACAATCGAGCATATGTCGATCTGATAACCGGGAAAATCTATCTCGTGTCGGATGAGCTGGAACTCGAGGAGGAACTCCCGGATGACCTCGAAGAGTCCGACAGGTACTTGGCCGTTCCAGGTAAGAACGAATTGGACCTCGGCCTTCGGCTCGTCGAGCAGTTCGTACGGGAGCGACTGCCGGCAGATGCCGAGGAGGTCAGCGCGTTCTTCAGGCGCAAGGGCGCCTACAGCCGCCTGAAGATCCTTCTCGCCGATCGAGGTGTGCTCCAGCAGTGGTACGAGTTCGAGCAAGCCGAAACGAGCACAGCGCTGCGTGCGTGGTGCCAGGAAAACGAAATCGAACTCGCCGATTCCGGCGGCACACAGGCTCGCGGATAGAAGGGCGTCATCGACGTTTACGTCGCGGGCGGGGTGCCGGCCGCCACTGCGAGGCAGGAGCCGACCACGCCTATCGGCGGCTCAGGTTCCCTTGGCCCGGGCCCGGCGGTGGCGCGAGTTCCGCTGGCTCAGACGAGGTCCACCGTAGCACGTTATAAATCAAGTGCATACGTTACGTTCCCAATTCGCCCACGTAGTGTCCCATGCAGGCGGAGGGATTGCGCCTCTACTGCCGGTAATCACACCCCCGGTATGGTGATCTTGGCCTCGACGAGTAGGAACTTGAACTACTAGTAGACAGATCTGTCTACGGGCCATGAGCGTACGTCAGTCGAGCCGCAAGCCTGCCAATGCGCGAGAGCAAATAGACTGGGCTGCCTACGAGCTGTTTTCCCAGTACGGTATTCGTGCGGTTGGCGTTGACACGCTCGCGGCACGGGCCGGCGTCGCGAAGAGAACGCTGTACAAGTACTACCCGTCCAAGAACGAGCTTGTTCTTGCCTTCCTTCGCCGACGAGAGGAGCTGTGGACCCGATCCTGGCTCCAGGGAGGCATCGAGCGCGCTGCCGTAACGCCGGCGCAGAAGCTACTCGCGATTTTCGATGTCTTCGACGAGTGGTTTCGCCGCCCGGATTTCGAGGCCTGTTCGTTCATCAAGGTGCTTCTTGAGCATGCGGAAAGCGGGCATCCGCTTCGGAAGGCATCGCAGCGGCACATCGATACCATTCGGTTGTTCATAAGGGGCTTAGCCGTGGAAGCGCAAGTGCCCGATCGCGAAGGATTCGCGAAGCAGTGGCAGATCCTGATGATGGGATCGATCGTCGCGGCCTATGCGGGCGATCTTGATGCCGCACGTCGGACCAAGGCGGTGGGCGCGCTGCTGCTCGCGCGCAACGGGATCGACGCTCGACCAGGAACTCGCAAGTGACGCAAAATTCCATCGAGCCACAGGCCTGGTCTGAGCTTCTGGAATGCCAGCGCCGGGTCCTCGAACGTGTTGCGAATAGGGCCTCACTTGCCGAAATCTTCGAGACGCTGGTCCAGCTGATCGAGGATCAGACTCGAGACATGCGCTGTGCCGTGTTACTGACGGATTCCGATGGGCAGAGGCTCCATTTTGTCGCAGCCCCGAACATTCCGGAAGACTACAAGCGGAACATCGGACCGTTCCTGCGAATTGAGCCCAACATGGGTTCGTGCGGTACCGCCGCTTTTCGCCGCGAGCCGGTTTATACGCAAGACACTAGAAACGACCCGCTCTGGAAAGACGCCGGCCACATCGCGGTCCGCAACGGCCTGCGCGCGATCTGGTCCACGCCGATTTTATCGGACGATAACGCGGTTCTGGGAACCTTTGCTATGTATTACAGCAAACCGCGTCTGCCGTCCCCGCAGCATATTCAACTGATCGACATGGCGGTGCAGCTGGCGCGCGTGGCGATCGAAGCGAAGCGCAGCGAAGATGCACTTCGCAAGAGCGAGGACCGCCTTCGCCTTGTCATCGACACAATTCCGGCGATGGCCTGGAGCGTTCTGCCTGACGGCACCGTCGATTTCCTGAACCAGCGTTGGTTGAACTATGCAGGCGTCTCCATGGAGGAATATATTGAAGCGCCAACGAGCGCGATTCATCCCGACGACACTCCAAGGATCTTGGAGAAATGGCACGCAGCGATGACGGCTGGGGAGCCGTACGAAGATGAAATGCGTTTGCGCCGCGCTGACGGGCAATACCGCTGGTTCCTGATCCGCACGGTGCCGCTTCGCGATGAGCAGGGAAACATCGTCAAGTGGTACGGAACGAGTACCGATATCGAGGAGCTGAAGCAGGCCGAAGATACGCTGCGGCGGAACCAGGCCTTCTTTGCGGCTGAGGCGCAACGCATCGGTGGGTTGCTCAAGACGGCGACCGGCCATGGGCACGAACGTTTGACAGGCGACGAGGTCGTAGCCACAACTCAGAGGGGCGCCGCAGGAAAGTCGCCGCCTGGCGAAGGTGCGGCCGAGAGAACCATTCCTCAGAACCAACGACTCATCGCTGAACGCCAAGCGATCGAATCGCTCACATCCAACGAGCGCTCAATCATACGGTTGATCACCGAAGGCAACTCGAATGCAGAGGTCGCGGAGCTGATGCATCTGTCGCCAAGGACGGTCGAGACGTATCGCTCCCGACTGATGGAAAAGCTGCAGCTCGAAGACCTGGTTGCCTTGGTCAAATTTGCGATTCGGAATGGAATGAGCTCGGTCGACTAGCACGCGGCTGGCGGTGCACTCCTTCCATCGTGAATTTCCGACGTAGTTTCACAATATGCAATTCTGGCCTTAGAAGTTAGCATGCACCAGCACACCTTGACCGTCAGCTACGAACGGGCAAGTGAGATGAAATCCCGCATCAACATCGGCGACCTGCAAGTTGGCATGCCGCTGCGATTTGACGTTTTCGACTCCAACGACCGATTGCTGCTAGGCCGCGGCAACCGGATCACGAGCGAGGGGCAGCTCGGGCGCCTGATCAAGGAAGGAGTCTTTTACCACGCGCCGAGTGACAGGGAAGACGCCCGGTCTGAGGACAGTACCCGACTCGCGCCGGACGAGAACCGTGTCGCGCGCGAAGTTTCCACTTTCAAAATACTCGACGACTGCAGCCATCGACTCGACGCGCTGCTCGATCGACCGTCGCGCACTTCTGAAACGGACCGTTTTGTCGATGAGATCATGACCCTGGTCAGGCGGGTTCAGCGTTGCTGCCAGTTCGACGGCGATGCAGCTCTCGCGTACGTTCTGC
>WNFO01000124.1_pt1 | contig 50886 bp, 50 predicted proteins | sample 5400251 | NCBI WGS metagenome assembly WNFO01 (sample SAMN13153354, study PRJNA577476) | soil metagenome | isolation source: 100 cm saprolite under Madrone tree | place: USA:California | collected 2016-06-14 | reverse complement strand
GTCCTCGAGAGCCGGTCGATCTCGTATGGCAAGGCGACGCCCTACCTGCCCATCGCGGATCTCCTCAAGGGCTATTTCCAGATCGAGTCGCGCGACGACGCCCGCAAGATCCGCGAGAAGGTCACCGGCAAGCTCCTGATCCTCGATCCCGCGCTCGAGGCGATCCTGCCCGCCTTGCTGGCTCTCCTCGACGTGCCGACCGAGGAAGCGCGATGGCAGGCCCTCGACCCCTCGCAACGGCGCCAGCGCACGCTGGACGCCGTGAAGTCGCTCCTGCTCCGGGAGAGCCAGGGACAGCCGCTGCTCGTCGTCTTCGAGGATCTCCAGTGGGTGGACAGCGAGACGCAGGCGCTCCTCGACAGCCTGGTCGAGAGCCTGCCGCTCGCCCGCATCGCGCTCCTCGTCAACTACCGGCCGGAGTACAGCCACGGCTGGGCCGCCAAGAGCTACTACAGCCGGCTCCGGCTCAATACGCTCCAGGCCGACGGCGCGGGAGAGCTGCTCGAAGCGCTCCTGGGCGACGATACGGGCCTCGAGCCGCTCAAGCAGCTCCTGATCGCGCGCACGGGCGGAAACCCGTTCTTCCTCGAGGAGAGCGTGCGCACACTCGTGGAGACCGGCGCCCTCGCCGGCGAGCGCGGCCGATACCGCGCGGCGCGGCCCCCGGCCGCCATCCAGGTGCCGGCGACGGTCCAGGCCATTCTGGCCGCCCGCATCGACCGGCTGCCCGCCCTGGAGAAGCGGCTGCTGCAGTCCGCCTCGGTCATCGGCAAGGACGTGCCCTTCGCCCTCCTCCACGCGCTCGAAGACGTGCCGGACGAAGAGCTGCGCCGCGGGCTCGCGCGCCTGCAGTCGGCGGAGTTCGTCTACGAGACGAGCCTCTTCCCGGATCTCGAGTACACCTTCACACACGCGCTGACCCACGAGGTCGCCTACGGCGCGCTCCTGAACGAGCAACGGAAAGCCCTGCATGCCCGCCTCGTCTCGGTCATCGAGCGCATGGCGCCAGGCCGTCTCGCCGAGCAGGTGGACCGCCTCGCCCACCACGCGCTCCAGGGCGGGCTGTGGGACAAGGCCGTGCTCCTCTTTCGCAAGGCGGGCGGCAAGGCGGCCGGGCGGAGCGCGTACCGTGAAGCTGCGACCTGCTTCGACCAGGGGCTTGTCGCGCTCGAGCACCTCCCCGAGAGCCACGCGCGGAGCGAGCAGGCGGTGGACCTGCGCTTCGACCTTCACAACGCGCTGATCCCGCTGGGTGAGGTCGGCCGGATGCTCACCACGCTCGAAGAAGCGGAGCAGGTGGCCGTTACCCTGGGCGACCAGAAGCGGCTCGGCCAGGTGGCGGCCTACATGACCCAATGCTTCTGGTGGATGGGCAAGCCCGACCAGGCTGTCGAATCAGCGCAGCGCGCCAGCGCGATCGGCCAGGCTCTTGGCGACCGGGCGCTCGAGGCCGCCGCAACCCAGCGTCTCGGCCAGGCCTATGCGAGCCTCGGACAGTACAGGCTCGCGGTCGAAGCCTTCGAGCGTCACGTCAAGACCGGAGCGGGCGAGCGCGGCGGCGCGGCGCCCCTCCGCTCCGCCGCCTCGCTGGCCTGGATGGCGTGGTGCCTGGCCTATCTCGGAGACCTGACGGAGGCGACCGAGCGTGCGGAAGAGGCCAGACAGCTCGCCGAGGGGGCGCAGCACGATCTCGTCCTGGCCATGGCCTACTCCGGTGTCGGACGCCCCCACCTGATCCGGGGTAATTTTCCGCTGGCGGTGTCCTGGCTGAGGCGGAGCGCCGAGATCTGCCGCCGCGGCAACTTCGCGCCCCTCTTCCTCCTCGTGGCGAGCGACCTGGGCCAGGCCCTTGCGCTGTCCGGGAGTGTCGACGAGGGCCTGGCCCTCCTCGAAGAGGCATCCGCGCAGTCGGCGGCGCTGAGCGTCCTGCCCACGCATGCCTGGAACGTGACCATGCTCGCGGAGGTCTGCGCGCTGGCGGGCAGGCGGGCGGAGGCGACGGCCCATCTCGAGCGTGGCCTCGCCATGTCCCGGGCCCACAAGCAGCGCTGGCTCGAGGCCGAGGGCCTGCGCATCCTGGGCCAGCTCCACGCCACCGGCAAGCCCCCGGGGGAGACGATGGATGTCGCGGCCGCGCGCGCCGCGTTCGAAGAGGCCATCGCCATCGCGCGGGAGATGGGGCTCCGGCCCCTCCTCGGACGCTGCCAGCTCGCGCTCGGACGCGCGCTCAACCGTGCAGGCGAGCGCGGAGCCGCGCGCGGGCCGCTCGAGGAGGCCGCGGCGCTCTTCACCGGGATGGACATGCGCTTCTGGCTCGACCGGGCCGAGGCCGCCCTCGGGGACAGGCCCCGTCGCTGAGATTCCTGCTTCTGGCTTCGTCGCCGTCCCGCGTGTGATAATCGCGTCGTGATCTGGCGCGGCTCCCTCTTCCGCAAGTACGCGGTCTTCTTCGTCGTCCTGGTCAGTGTGGCGCTCGTGACCAGCGGCGCGGTGGAGCTCTATTTCTCCTACCAGGAGAGCAAGGAGGCGTTGGTCGCCCTCCAGCGGGAGAAGGCGCTCGGCGCCGCCGGACGAATCGAGCAGTTCATGAAGGAGGTCGAGCGCCAGATAGGCTGGACGACCCAGCCCTCCATCGTGGCGCCTTCGGCGGCCATGGAGCAGCGGCGTGCCGACTATTTCCGCCTGTTCCGCCAGGAGCCGCCCATCACGGAGGTCAGCTATCTCGACGCCGAGGGCCACGAGCAGCTCCGCGTGTCGCGCCTGGCCATGGACGTCGTCGCGAGCGGGACGGACTTTTCCAACGAGCCGCGCTTCCGCGAGCCCAAGGCCGGCCGGACCTACTTCAGCCTGGTGTACTTCCGTAAGGAGTCCGAGCCTTACATGACCATCGCGCTGGCCGGCAGCGGCAAAGGGGCCGGGGTGACGGTGGCCGAGGTCAATCTCAAATTCATCTGGGACGTCGTCTCGCAGATCAAGATCGGCAAGGCCGGGCACGCCTACGTGGTGGACTCGCACGGCCACCTGATCGCGCACCCCGACATCAGTCTGGTCCTCAAGAAGACCGATCTCTCGAAGCTGGCCCAGGTGAGGGCCGCGGTGGGGGCGGTGGCGCCGGGGATGGGCATGCCGAGTATCGCGCGCGATCTCGACGGCCGCCAGGTGCTCTCGGCTTCGGCTCCGATCGCCCCTCTCGGTTGGGCCGTCCTCATCGAGCAGCCCCTGCTCGAGGCCTTCGAGCCCATTCGCTATTCCATTCTGCGGACGGTCGCCCTTGTGGTGTTCGGCGTCCTCCTCTCCGTCCTGGTGAGCCTCGTCCTCGCGCGGCGCATGGTGCGCCCCATCAAGGCGCTGACCGAAGGCGCGGGGCGGATCGGCGCCGGGGACCTCGCCTACCAGCTGGACGTGCGCACGGGCGACGAGATCGAGGCGCTCGCCGGCCAGTTCAACCAGATGACGGCCCAGCTGCGCGAGTCCTACGCCAACCTCGAGCAGAAGGTCGAGGTGCGCACCCGCGAGCTGACCGAGTCGCTGGAGCAGCAGACGGCGACCAGCGAGATCCTGCGTGTTATCTCGAGCTCGCCGACCGACCTGCAGCCGGTGCTGGACGCTATCGCGGAGAACGCCGCGAGAGTCTGCAACGCCAGGGATGCCGTGCTGTTCCGTATGGAAGGCGACGTGCTGCGGGTCGCGGCCCAGTACGGAACCATATCCGCGAGGGGCGCTGACCAAGACCTCGCCGTGAACCGGGGATGGGTGACGGGCCGGGCTGTGGTCGATCGAACGACGATCCACGTTGAGGATCTGGCGCACGCGAGCGAGACGGAGTTTCCGCAGGGCCGGGCGATGCAGGAGCGCTTCGGCCATCGGACGACCCTGGCCACGCCGCTCCTGCGCGAGGGCGTGGCGCTAGGCGCCCTGCTGATCCGCCGGATGGAGGTCCAGCCCTTCTCGGACAAGCAGATCAAGCTCCTCGAGACCTTCGCGGACCAGGCCGTGATCGCCATCGAGAACGTGCGGCTCTTCAAGGAGCTGGAGGCGAAGAACGAGGACCTCGGGGAATCGCTGGACCAGCAGACCGCGACGGGGGAGATCCTCCGGGTCATCTCGAGCGCGCAAACCGACGTCCAGCCGGTGTTCGAGGCGATCGCGGCCAATGCGCTCCGGCTCTGCGACGCCACGTTCAGCACCATTTTCAGATTCGACGGCACGCTCATCCATCTCGAAGCCCTGCGCAACGTCTCGCCGGAGGGGACCGCGGCCATTCGCGACGCGTTCCCCATGCCGGTCGGGCGGGGCGGCGCGAGCGCGCGAGCCATTCTCACCCGCAGCATCGTCCATATCGCCGACGTGCGCGAGGATCCCGAGTACGCGCTCCAAGGACTGTCGCAGGCGGCCGAGTTCCGCAGCATCCTTGCCGTGCCGATGCTCCACGACGGCAAGCCGATCGGGGCGATCACCGTGGCGGGCCCGGAGGCCCGGCCGTTCCCGGACAAGCAGATCGAGCTCCTCAAGACGTTTGCCGACCAGGCCGTCATCGCCATCGAGAACGTGCGACTGTTCTCGGAGATCCAGGACAAGACCCAGCAGCTCGAGATCGCGAACCGGCACAAGTCGGAGTTCCTCGCCAACATGTCCCACGAGCTGCGGACTCCGCTCAACGCGGTGATCGGATTCTCCGAGGTGCTGATCGAGCGGATGTTCGGCGAGGTGAATCCGAAGCAGGAAGAGTACCTCCAGGACATCCTCTCATCGGGCAAGCACCTGCTCTCGCTGATCAACGACATCCTGGACCTGTCGAAGATCGAAGCGGGACGGATGGAGCTCGAGGCCCAGCCGTTCGACCTGCCCGCCGCCCTCGACAACGCGCTGACGCTCATCAAGGAGCGCGCGGCGCGCAACAGCATCGCGCTCGACGTGCACGTGGACCCGCGAATCGGCGAGATCCTCGCCGATGAGCGAAAGATCAAGCAGGTGCTCCTGAACCTCCTGTCCAATGCGGTCAAATTCACGCCCGAGGGGGGCAAGATCACGATGAGCGCGGTCATGAACGGAAAGTCGGTCGAGGTGTCGGTCGCCGATACGGGCATCGGCATAGCGGCCGCGGACCAGGAGACGGTATTCGAAGAGTTCCGCCAGGTCGGAACGGACTACGCCCGCAAGCGCGAGGGGACTGGGCTGGGCCTGGCGCTGGCCCGCCGGCTGGTCGAGCTGCACGGCGGGAAGCTGTCGCTGCAGAGCGAGCTCGGGAAGGGCTCGACGTTCACGTTCACCATCCCGGTGCGGCCCCATGGCCGGTGAGCTGATCCTGATCGTCGAAGACAACGAGAAGAACCGGAGGCTGGTGCGTGACGTGCTCCAGTTCAAGGGCTACGAGACGATCGAGACCGAGACGGGCGAAGAGGGCGTGGAGCTCGCCCGGAGCCGGCAGCCGGCGCTGGTGCTGATGGACATCCAGCTGCCCGGCATGGACGGCATCACCGCGCTCAAGCTCTTGCGCCAGGACCCCGCCACGCGCGCAATCCGCGTGATGGCGGTGACGGCGTCGGCCATGACCCAGGACAGACAGACGATCCTCGCCGCGGGCTTCGACGCATACCAGAGCAAGCCGATCAACGTGAAGGGCTTCCTCGAGGCCGTCCAGGAGCTGCTCGCCAGGCCATGAACGACCCCGCGAGGATCCTGGTGGTGGACGACACGGCCGCCAACGTCAAGCTCCTGGCCGACGTCCTCGGGGCGCGGGGCTACGTGGTGAGCACGGCCGCCTCGGGCAAGGAAGCCCTCGACAAGGTCGCCACCGACGGCCCGGACCTCGTGCTCCTCGACGTGGTCATGCCGGAAATGTCCGGCTACGAGGTCTGCAAAGCGCTCCGCGCCGATCCGGCGACGGCGCTGCTGCCCGTCGTCATGGTCACCGCGCTCGATCCGGCCCAGGAGCGGGTCAAGGGCATCGAGGCGGGTGCCGATGACTTCCTGACCAAGCCCATCAACCAGCCGGAGCTCATGGCCCGGGTGCGCTCACTGCTGCGGGTCAAGCAGCTCTGGGACGAGCTGGCCGAGCTGAACCGCACCCTCGAGACCCGCGTGGCAGAGCAGGTCGCCCAGCTCGAGCGACTGGGCAAGCTCAAGCGCTTCTTCTCTCCGCAGCTGGCCGAGGCCATCGTCTCGGGCGGCGCCGAGGACCCACTCAAGAGCCACCGACGCGACATCACCGTGGTCTTCCTCGACCTGCGCGGCTTTACGGCTTTCGCCGAGACGGCCGAGCCCGAGGAGGTCATGGGGGTGCTGCGCGAGTACCACGCCGAGATGGGCAAGCTCATCCTGGCCTGGGAGGGCACGCTCGAGCGATTCACCGGCGACGGGATGATGATCTTCTTCAACGACCCGGTGCAGGTGCCTGACCCGGCGGAGCGCGCGGTGCGGATGGCGGCCGCCATGCGCGATCGCGTGGCCGAGCTGGCCGTCGGCTGGAAGAAGACCGGCTTCGACCTGGACTTCGGCATCGGCATCGCGCACGGCTACGCCACGTTGGGCGCCATCGGCTTCGAAGGCCGTGTCGACTACGGGGCGATCGGCACCGTCACGAATCTCGCCGCCCGCCTCTGCTCCGAGGCCAAGCCGGGCCAGGTGCTGCTCGCCCAACGCGTGCTGACCGCGGTGGAAGGCCTGGTCGAAGCCGAGGCCGTGGGCGAGGTCTCGCTCAAGGGCCTCAGCCGGCCGATGAAGGTGTTCGACTTGCTCCGTCTCAAGTCCTGATGTCGAGGCCTCTCACCGTCGGCGCGGCGCAGCTCGGCCCGATCCAGCGCGCGGACGGGCGCCCGCAGGTGGTCAAGCGCCTGCTCGATCTCCTGCACCAGGCCAAGGCCCACGGCTGCGACCTCGTGGTCTTTCCCGAGCTGGCGCTGACGACCTTCTTCCCGCGATGGTGGATGGAGGATCAGGCGGAGATTGACGCTTTTTTCGAGCGCGAGATGCCGGGGCCGGAAACGAGCCCGCTCTTCGAGGAAGCTCAGCGCCTCGGCATCGGGTTCTGTCTCGGTTACGCCGAGCTGGCCGACGAGGGTGGCATGGCGCGACGCTTCAACACCTCCATCCTCGTGGACGCGGGCGGGCGCATCGTCGGCAAATACCGGAAGATCCACCTGCCTGGCCACGCCGAGCACGAGCCGTGGCGCGCCTTCCAGCATCTCGAGAAGCGCTACTTCGAGGTGGGTGATCTCGGCTGGAGGGTCTGGCGGGCATTCGGCAGGCTCCTCGGCATGTGCATCTGCAACGACCGGCGCTGGCCCGAGACGTACCGTGTCATGGGGCTCCAGGGCGTGGAGATGGTCCTGCTGGGCTACAACACCCCCGTGCATCACCCGCCCGCGCCAGAGCACGACCTGCTCGGGAATTTCCACAACCAGCTCTCCATGCAGGCCGGCGCCTATCAGAACGGCACGTGGGTCGTCGGCGTCGCCAAGTGCGGCAGGGAAGAGGGGTGCGACATGATCGGGCAGAGCCAGATCATCGCGCCCTCGGGAGAGACCGTGGCCATGTGCACGACGCTGGGCGACGAGCTCTGCGTGGCGCGCTGCGACTTGGACCTGACGCGCTCCTACAAAGAGACTACGTTCAATTTCGCGCGCCACCGCCGGCCCGAGCACTACAGGCTGATCGTGGACCGCACGGGGGCTATCCCTCCTCCGTAGGCACGGCCGGCCCGGTTCTGCCGCCTCGACTCCGGTGTTACACTGGATGGCCTATGAGCGAGCTCAAGATTTCCTACGGGGCGAACACGTCGGTGACGGCGAAGCTCGACGAGTTCCCGTTCCGGGTCGAGTTCAGCCTCGCCCCGCTCATCAGCTACTGGGAGCGGGAGATTGCCGACGGCCACTCAGTCCTTGGGGAAATCGCCGGGTCTGTCCTCGAGCGGGTCCGCCGGGCCCCTGAGCTGACCGCCCAAGTGTTCGATCCGGCCGCGCTCGGGCCCCACCTGGATCTGTTGCGAGCTCTCATGGCCGCCGTCATCTCGCCGGCCTCTCACGAGGACGGCCATGCCGCCGCCTTGCTCCCCTTCCGGCTCCAGACCTTTTATGCCACGCCGGCTTTCACGCGCGATCTGACCGGGGCATACGGCGTGCTCAAGGGCCGAGTTAACGTCGATCCCTCGCTCCTTGCCGACGTGCGCATCATGCACACATACTCCGTCATCCTGCGTCGCGTGTACGGCCTGGAGATCGGTGTCGAGTACCCGTGGATCTCCATCGTGGCGGACCCGGAGACCGGGCTCGAGCGCCACTTCAAGCTGCAGCTCGACCGCCGCTTCCTCGAGGTGGAGGTGGTGGGCGAGGCGCCCGTGCTGACGGCCGAGGCGCGAGCGCGCCTGCGCTCGTATATCGCGGATCCCGCCGCCATGATGGCGCTCCTGCCGCCGGAGAAGTTCGTGATCCGCGGCTTCTCCGTCGTCCACGCCACCGAGGTAACCGAGCAGGAAGTACTCTCGTCCATCCAGCGGGACCTCATCGACAAGGAGTCGGTCGTCTCGAGCGACAAGTTCAGAGCGCTCCAGCAGAAGATCAGGGCGCTCCTGCGGCGACCGGAGGTCGAGCTGGGGCTGGCGGCGATCGAAGGTGATCGGGTCCTGCTCCTCAACTTCGGCGCCCGTTTCGAGCATTCGTGCATCTTCTCGGACTCGACCCACCGGCGGCTCGGCGACTTCGCCGGCTCGATCTACGAGAAGGCGGCCATGCAACGGCGGCCGCTGTTCGTCGAGGACCTCGAAGCCTATCCGAACCGGACCCAGATGGAGGAGGCGACGCTGGCGGCCGGCTACCGGAGCGTTGTCGTCGCCCCGCTGATCTATCAGGACGAGCTCATAGGCAGCCTCAAGCTGGTGTCGCCGAAGCCCGGCGCGCTGAACGTGGCCTTGACGCCGCACCTGCTCCAGATCCTGCCGCTCTTTGCCGTGGCCGTCAGGCGCAGCATGGACGAGCTGAACAACCGAGTCCAGGCCGTCATCAAGGAGCAGTGCACCGCCATCCATCCCGTGGTCGAATGGCGGTTCCGGCGCGCGGTGCTGAACAGCATCGAACGCCCTGCCGGCGGCGGCGAAGGGCTGGCCGGCGAGATGGAGCCGATCGTTTTCCGCGATATCTATCCGCTCTACGCGCTGGCGGACATCCGGGGCTCTTCGACCCACCGCGCCTGGGCCATCCAGGCGGACCTCCTCACGCAGCTCGGGCTGGCGCGCGACGTTCTCACCGCCGCCCACCGCGCGCGGCCCATGCCCATTCTCGACCAGCTTCGCCACCAGATCGGAACGCACGCCGACGCCGTCGAGCTCCACCTGCGAACGGGCGACGAGGTCGTGCTGATCGGATTCCTCAGGACCGAGATCGAGTCACTCTTCGATCATCTCCAGAGTTACGGCCCCGAGGTCCGGGATCGCATCGAAGCCTACCGCGCCGCCATCGACCCGCAGCTGGGGGCGGTGGGAGTGAAGCGGCGGGCCTTCGACGAAAGCATCACGCTCCTCAACGAGACGATCTCGACATACCTGGACGCCGAGGAGCGCGCCGCGCAGGCCGTGTGCCCGCACTATTTCGAGAAGCAGCGGACGGACGGCGTGGACTACAGCATCTACGCGGGCGCCTCGCTCCTCGAGGACAACGGCTTCACCCCGCTGCACCTCAAGAACCTGCGGCTCTGGCAGCTCATGGTCGCCTGCGGGATTGCGGTGCAGGCTGAGCGGCTCAAGCCCCGCCTGACCGAGCCGCTCGACATCACGAGCCTCATCCTGGTGCAGCACGCGCCGCTGGCAATCAGCTTCCGTTTCGACGAGAAGCGCTTCGACGTCGACGGCGCCTACAACGTGCGCTACGAGATCATGAAGAAGCGCATCGACAAGGCCGTGGTCCTGGGCACGACCGAGCGGCTGACCCAGCCGGGGAAGATCGCCATCGTCTACTCCCAGGCCGCCGAGGCCGCGGAGTACCGCGACTACATCGCCTATCTCCAGGCCCAGGGCTACCTCCAGGGCGAGGTGGAGAAGCTCGAGCTCGAAGAGCTGCAGGGCGTCTCGGGCCTGCGCGCGCTCCGCGTCGCCGTGAACCTCGCTCGCGAGCACCCTCCGACCGCCGGCCCAGCGATCGACGTTGCCGCTCGCGCCGACCTGCCCGCCCTCCGCTAGCGTTTTCAGCGCGCGTCGCTTCGAGTAGTATGAAGCCTCGGTAGCGATTCTCACCCCCGTCCGAGGAGGCTGTCCGTTATGGCCAAGCTCAAGTTCGGCGCCTGGATCCCCACCTATGCCTGGAGCGGTGGCAAGAGCGACCCGAAGAACGTCAAGCGCATCCGCGAGTCCATCGAGAAGTGCGAGGACCACGGCATCGACGTCTGGGTCATCGACCACCTCCTGTCGGCGCCGGGGCTCTATGGCAATGCCTGGCTCGAGCCGCTGAACTCGCTGGCATTCGCCGCCGCGCTGACCAGCAAGGTGAAGATCGCCACGGGGATCCTCGTGCTGCCGGTGCGCCACCCGGTCGTGCTCGCCAAGGAGATTTCGACGCTCTGCCACCTCTCGGAGAACCGCTACATGTTCGGCGTCGGTCCCGGCTGGTACGCGCGGGAGTACGAAGTGACGGGCTCGCGCATCGAGGAGCGCGGCAAGCGCACGGACGAGATCATCGAGGCGGTGACGCTGCTCCTGACCAAGCCGAACGCGTCGTTCTCGGGCAAGTACTACCAGTTCACCGATGTCACTATCGAGCCGCGCCCGCCGAAGGTGCCCCCGATCTGGGTGTCGGGCGGCTCCCGGGTGCCTGATCCGACGGACCACGACGTGCCCGTCATCGCCACCACCGTGATGGACCGCATCGTGAAGGCCGGCCACTGGCTCTCGCGCTGCTCGGGCAAGCAGGAGTGGGTCAAGCGCGACTGGCTCCAGCTGCAGCAGCACGCGAAGGCGCTGGGCCGCGACCCGAAGAAGCTCACCTTCGGCCACTGCAACTTCACCCACCTCGTGGACACGCCCAGCCACGACAAGGCCGTCGCCCAGTCGAAGGCGCCCTTCCTCCGCGCGATGGGGACGCACCGGACCTACGAGCACCTGCAGGAGTGCTACATGGTCGGAGGCATCGACCGCATCAACGCGCGGATCGACGACCTCCGAAAGGCGGGCCTCGAATACCTCGTGCTGGGGCCCGTCTCCGACGATCCCAAGCAGATCGACCTCATGGCGACGAAGGTCGTGAAGCACTTCAAGTAGAGGCGGGCGGGTCGACAGCCGGCCCTATTGCATGTATTTGACCTCGCTGCGATAGGTCTTGTAGTCGCCGACAAAAAAGGGCTGAAGGGCAGGGGCAATCTCCTGGCGATAGAGGGCGCTCTGCTCATACGCCTGCATATCTGCCGCGCTCTCCCACAGGCTCACCGCGAAGCCGGTGTCCTTGTCCTCCGTATCCTGGAGCAGCCACCGCCCGCGAAGCCCCTTGATGGCGCGCCCCTTTGTGGCCACGGTGGCGTTGTACGTTTTCTCGAAGTCGCTCCATGAGCCGGGCCGGAGTTTTCCCCACGTAATCCGCATGATCATGCCGGTTTCTCCTCCTGGGTGTTCGCGTTGAGCATCGACGTCCGCCGTCCTCCTAAAAGCGCTCGAAGGTTTGGGGCGCCATCGCCATCTTGAGGCGGAGGGCGGCCATGAAGACAAGGTAGGCATGGGCGCCCAGGGCGAGCAGCCGGTCGCGGTCCAGCGCGCGGAGGGCGGCGATGCGCTCGGCGTCGAGGCCGGCTTCTTTCAGCGTGGCCTCGGGATCGGCGAGATAGCGCTCGCGGAACTCATCGTCCGACTTCAGGCGATAGAGGCAGCGGTTGAGCGGATAGCCCGCCGCAGGCGGGAAGGTGTAGTGGAGGCTCACGCGACGGGCCACGTGACCACGGCATTGCCGTGGTGCCAGGAGGGCTCGTAGCAGATGACGCGCGCCTTGGCGTCGCCCACCGCGCCCAGGAGCGTGATCCAGGTCCTGAATTCCACGTTGCCCGCCTTGTCGAGCTCCTCCGCGGTCAGCGCGGCGGTCTCGCTGCCGCGGCCTTGAACCAGCTGGTCGAGTATCTGCCGGTCCCAATCGTAGTCGGGGGAGTGGTAGCGGTCGCTGCCGGGGAAGTGCGAGAGGCCGCCCGAGGCCAGCAGCGCGATGCGTTCGGGCCTCGCGTCCAACATGGCGCGAAGCGCCTGTCCCCACGCGTAGCAGCGCCTTGGAGTAGGCTGGGGCGGCAGGTAGACGTTCACGTACAGCGGCACGATGGGCAGGCGCGGCTCAGGCATGGCGAAGTGGAGCGGCACGTAGAAGGCATAGTCGAGCGCCAGGTCCTGGGAGTAGGCGAGGTCGAAGCCCCGCTCGATGCCCTGCTCGAGCAGTGCGCGCGCCAGCAGCTCGTCGACGTCGAAGGTGTAGCGGTAGCGGTCGAACTTCCCCGACACGCTCGACCCGACGTAGACGGCCAGCGCAGGCACGGAGGTGAGGAAGAATCCCTCGACGTGATCGCCCGCCACGATGCAGATGACGTCGGGCCGTGCCGCGCCGAGCCGGCGCTTGATCTCGGCGTAGCCCGCGTGGACTCGCAGGACGAGGTCGCGGTCTTCCGTCTCCGGGCGCACCAAGAGCTGGGGTGTGTGGGGCAGAGCGGCGGCGGCCACGAGCGGCATGCCCAAATGCTAGGCTGGGCGCTTCGCCATGGCAAGCGCTTGCTTCGCTCCGGGCGCTCGGCTATAACTAGGGCCTCTCGTCGTCCGGGTCGTGGAGTCCTCAACTGTCTCGAAGGAGGGTCCGGCTTCATGAAGACATCAAGGCTCATCACGCTGGCGGTGCTCGCGGCCTTCGCAGGCGTATTGGCGGCCGGCGCGCCCCAGGCGCAGACAAAGGATCCCATCAAGGTCGGCCTGATCCAGCCGCTGTCCGGGCCGATCGCGGCCGCGGGCTCCTACATCACCAACGGCGCCAAGATCGCGATGGACCGGATCAACGCCAAGGGCGGGGTGCTCGGGCGCCCGCTCGAGCTGGTCATCGAGGACAACAAGTCCGACCCGGCCGAGACCCGCAACGCCGCCGAGAAGCTCATCGTGCGCGACAAGGTGCCAGTGATCATCGGCGCGTGGGGCTCGTCCATGACGCTCGCCATGATGCCGCTGGCCGCGCAGCACGGCGTACCGATGGTGGTGGAGACGTCGAGCTCCGGCAAGATCACCGATCCCAAGACGCCGGGGCAGAAGGTCGTGAGCCGCATCAGCCCGACCAGCGAACTGGAGGCCGTCGGCGCCGGCGCGCTGATCCCCAAGCTCGGGATGAAGAAGATCGGCTACATGGCGGTGAACACCGACTGGGGTCGCGGAGCCGTCACCGCCTTCGGGGAGGCGTTCAAGAAGAACGGCGCCACCATCGAGGCGGTCGAGTACGTGGGCCAGGCGGACACCGACTTCTACGCTCAGCTGACCAAGTTCAAGGCGGCGGGCGTGGACAGCGTGGTCATCACCGACGACGCCCCGAAGGCGGCCAAGATGCTCCAGCAGATGAAGGAGCTCGGCCTCAACGTCAAGGTGCTCGTCACGGGCGGCTCGGCCTGGCCCGACTCCATCGTCCAGCTGGCGGGCCCCGCCGCGGCCGAGGGCGCGATGTTCATCAACTTCTACAACCCGTACGACTACGCCATGGCCGGCGACCCCGAAGCGAGCAAGGCCTACGTTGACGAGTGGAAGAAGCGCGGCCTGCCGTGGATCGGCGTGGTCGAGGGCATGCGCGGCTTCGACGCGGTCAACGTGGTGGCCAAGGCCATCGAGGCGGCCAAGGAGCCGACGGCGCCCAAGATCATGGCGGCGCTCAAGACGCTCGAGGCCCGGGGCCTTTACGGCCTCAACAAGTTCGACCAGAACGGGCAGAGCTACTGCAACATCATCGTGACGCAGGTCAAGGACGGCAAGTACTCCGTCGTCGCCATCACGCCAAGCTCGAAGCTGTGGGAGCTGTCGGCCGCCAAGTAAGCGGTGACCTTCCTCCCCGCACCACTCGCGGCGGGCGCCTGAACGGGCGCCCGCCGTCTTTTCCGCCATGCTCGCCGAGCTCGTCCAGCACGTCGTCAACGGCCTCATCCTCGGGGGCGGCTATGCCCTGATGGGGATCGGCCTCACCCTCATTTTCGGCATCATGCGCGTGGTCAACTTTGCCCACGGCGAGCTCTTCATGCTGGGCGCCTTTTTCCTCTACACGCTCTTCTCGCTGTGGGGCCTCAATTTCTTCGCGGCGAGCCTGCTCGCGGTGGCGGGCGTCGCGCTCGTGGGGGCTCTCGTAGAGCGGTTGATCCTGAGACGCCTGCGCGACCAGCCCATCGAGATCCCCATGCTCGCCATGGTGGCGCTCTCCGTCATCATCCAGAACGCGGCGATCCTCATCTGGGATCCGTCGCCCAAGACCATCAGGCACCCGTTCTCCCCAGTGCCGCTCACCCTCGGGCCCATCCACGTGGTCGCGATCCGCGTCTTCGCCGGCGCCGTCGCGGTGGCGCTCATCGCGGGCGCGCACCTGTTCATCCAGAAGACGCGGCTCGGGCGTGCCATGCGCGCCACCTTCCAGGACACCGACATGGCCCGGCTCAGCGGCGTGGACGTGGACCGGATCTACATGTTCACCTTCGCCTTCGGCGCCGCGCTGGCTGGCGCCTCGGGCGCTCTCTTGGGCGCCGTCTTCTGGGTGTACCCCGCGATGGGCGATCTGGCGGCCCTCAAGTCCTTCGCGGTCGTGATCATGGGCGGCCTCGGCAACTTCCTTGGCGCCATCGTGGGCGGTCTCCTCCTCGGCGTGGCGGAGAGCCTGGGCGCCGGCTACATCTCCTCCGGCTACAAGGACGCCATCGGCTTCGTGCTGATCATCCTGCTGCTGCTGTGGCGCCCGCAGGGTCTCTTCGGCAAGAAAGGCCTCGCGCGATGAGCGCTTGCGCGAAGAGGCCCCTGCCTCGGGCGTGGTCCTCCACGGACGTGGCAACCCGATGAGCATCCGCGCGCTCTGGGGGGCCGCGGCCGGCGCCCTGTGGCTGGCCCTGCCCGTGCTGGGCGTCGACGACTACTATCTCCACCTGCTCGTCATGGCCGGAATCTTCTTCCTGCTCGCGGCGGGGATGAACTTGCTGCTTGCCGCGGGCCAGCTCAATCTCGGCCACACGGCGTTCTTCGGCATCGGCGCCTATGCCTCGGGCCTCCTGGGCATCCACTACGGGCTCTCGCCGCTCTGGACGCTCCCGGCCGGTGCCTGCATCGCCGGCGTGGCGGGCTGGCTCCTCGGCATGTTGACGCTGAAGCTCCGCGGCGCCTATTTCGTGCTGGTGACCATCGGATTCGCCGAGGTGATTCGCCTCGTGGCCACCAACTGGACCGACCTGACGCAGGGACCCATGGGGCTGGCCGGGGTGCCGCCATTCAATCTCGCGACCGAGCGCTTCACGCTCACCTCCAAGCGTGACTACTACTATCTGATAACCGTACTGGCGGGGGCCACGCTCTGGACCACCGCGCGGCTCCTCACCTCGCGCATCGGTCGTGCGCTGCGCGCGGTGAAGGAGAACGAGGCGCTGGCCGAGTCCTCGGGCATCAGCGCCTATCGCTACACCATGCTGGCCATGGTCACCGCATGCGTCCTCGCCGGCGCGGCCGGCGGCTTCTACGCCCACTACATCACCTTCCTGTCGCCCGAGCTCTTCGGCTTTCAGAACACCGTCACCATGGCGGTCATGGTGGTGGCGGGCGGGCAGGGGACCGTGCTGGGGCCGGCCGTCGGCGCGCTGGTCTTCACCTTCGTGCCCGAGCTGCTGCGCATGGCGGCTTTCTACCGCATGCTCCTCTATGGCGCCATCCTGCTCCTCGTGGTCATGTTCATGCCCCAGGGCCTCGTCTTCTACCTGCGCCGATTCGGTGCCTCACCCGCCGCCACTCCGGTCGGCCCCGCGCGTGACGGCGCCACATTCGAGGCGGGAGCGGGTGTCGGCGAATCGCCCGCGGGCTCTGCTCTGTCAGTGGCGCATATCACGGTGCGCTTCGGTGGGCTGGCCGCCGTGGACGACCTGAGCCTCGAGCTGGGGAGAGGCGAGATCCTGGCGCTGATCGGCCCGAACGGCGCCGGCAAGTCCACGGCCTTCAACGTCATCACGGGCTTCCAATCTGCGGACGCCGGGCGCGTGCGTTTCGGAGCGGCCGACATCACGGGAGAGCCGCCCTACCGCATCGCGGAGCGTGGCCTCGTGCGCATGTTCCAGCGTACGAGCATCTTTCCCGAGTCCTCCGCGCTCGACAATGTGCTGACCGCCTGCCACAGGCTGGCGCGCACCGGGCTGGCGGGCGTGCTGTGCATGAGCCGCGCGAATCGCTTCGAGGAGCGCAGCCAGATCGAGCGCGCGCGGGACATGCTGGCCTTCGTGGGGCTGGGTCACAAGGAAAGCGAGCTCGCGCGAATGCTCTCGTGCGGCGAGCAGCGGTTGCTGGGGCTGGCCATCGCGCTGGCGCCGGCGCCTTCGGTGCTGCTGCTGGACGAGCCCGCCGCGGGACTCAACGCGGTCGAGACGGTGCGGCTCATGGGCCTGATCGAGGGAATTCGAGGGCACGGCCTGTCCGTGCTGCTGGTCGAGCACGACATGAAGCTCGTCATGGGGCTGTGCGACCGCGTGGTGGTGCTCAACTACGGCATCAAGATCGCCGAGGGAACGCCGGCCGAGATCCAGCGCCACCCCGAGGTGATCCGCGCCTACCTGGGCACGGGAGGGGTTGTTGCTCGCCCTTGACCGCGTGTCCGTCGGCTACGGGCCCGTCGCGGTCCTGCGCGAGGTGAGCCTTCGCGTGAGCGAGGGCGAGATGGTCTGCCTCCTCGGGGCCAACGGCGCAGGAAAGAGCACCACGGTGCGAGCCATCTCGGGCTTGCTTCGCCCGACGGCCGGAACGATCACGTTCCTGGGCGAGAGGCTCGACGGCCGCCCGGCGCACGCCGTGCTCAAGCACGGCATCGCCCAGTGTCCGGAGGGACGGCGCATCTTCCCGGAGATGACGGTGCGCGAGAATCTCGAGATGGGCGCCTACGTGCGCGGGCGCGCGGGAGTGAGCCCCGACGAGCTCGCCCGCGTCTTCCGCCACTTTCCGCGGCTCCAGGAGCGCGCGGGGCAACTCGGCGGTACGCTCTCCGGTGGCGAGCAGCAGATGCTGGCCATCGCCCGCGCGCTCATGTCGAACCCGCGCCTCCTCCTGCTCGACGAGCCGTCGCTGGGACTGGCGCCCACCATGGTCGAGACGGTCTTCCGCGTCATCGCCGAGATCCGGGCGCAGGGCGTGACGGTGCTGATGGTGGAGCAGAACGCGGCGCTGGCGCTCAGGTTGGCCGACCGCGCCTACGTCATGGAGAGCGGCCGCATCGCGCTGGAAGGCCCCGCGCGGGACCTGCTCGACAACGCCGACGTCCGCCGCGCCTATCTGGGTGGCTGAAGACCCGCCCGGACGAAGCGCTCCCCGGCCGACTGGCCGACGCCCAGACCAGCTTCACCATACGGACAATCATTGGCCACGGCGTGGACAGTTTTGGTCTGGCCGGAGAGGTTTCAGGCCGGAACTGGCTAATTTAATGCGCGGATCCTCGGTGGCTCGTGTCTTGCTGCATCAGTCGACCGAGATGATACGAGAGCTTCGGTGCGGGGATGTCTTCGAGGGCTGCTCCTATGTCGAGCAGGGAAGTGATATCCGTGAGCTCATGGTGAAGTTCACGGCTCACCTCCGCGAGGTTCACCACGTGGAAAACCTGACCCCGGAGCTGCGCATCCAGGCAATGGTCGCGGTGAGACAGGCGCGACCAAACGGCGACTGAAGGACAAGACGAAGTGATCCCGGAGGCGGAGGGCCGCGCGCGGCTACTCGGCTAGCCTGACGGTCACCCAGACGGGATCCGGCAGCTGGGACCGTCCAGCCTCGATCTGCCATGAGCCGATCCGGTTCAGGCCCTGGGCAAACTTGCCATAGCTGGGATTCGGGACGACCGCCTTGATGACCGTGATCTTCTCGCCGCGCTGGCGGCTCACCGTGGTCCCTCCCGCTCTCGCCACCAGTGCCGCGACATCGCGCTCGGCTCCGTGCCGGCTCTTGACCCGGAGTTTCCCGATGACGTCCAGTGACGGGCGCGTGTCGCCGGAGGCCAGGGGCACGGCCGCGGCCACGGCGTTGCTGGCCTTCTCCTCTCGCGGGGGCGGCGCTTTGGCGACCACGTTCCGCCTGGCGCTGCTTCCGTTCTCACTTTTCTGCCGCGGCGCCTCCACCGGGCCCGCGGCGCCTGCTTCGAGCCTGGCGGGGCGACTCGCACGCATATCGCGGACGGACGGCGATGGAGCGGGAGCGCGACGGACCGGCGCCGGCTCTCGAGGCTCTGCCGAGCTCCTCATTCGCTCGGCCGGAGCGGCAATCCCTGCTCGCCCTTCTGGTGCGGGCTGTTCCGGTGCCAGCGGCGGCGGAGACGGATACAGGAGGGGCGGCGCCGGGAGTAGCCTGTCGGGCGGAGCGACCTGAGGAATCTCTGGCCGAGTCACCGGCTCGGTGGATGCTATTTGTGTCTGAGCCGGAGCATGGGCGCTTGGCCGAGCCGCGGACACCCAGTGACGAACCGCACCGCCGAGCTCGGCCCGGTATCGGAAGAGGCCGGCGGCGCTCAACGTGACGAGCAACACCGCGGCGGTCAGACGAAGATGGCGGGCCCGGACGCGAAGCGAGTGTCGACGATCCCAGATGGCGATCCAGATAGCGACGGCCAGTGGCGGAATCGCCTCCAGCGCCCGCCGGGCGACTTCGAGCGCATTCCGGGCGATCTCGAGCCCTTGGCGAACATGCCGGACGACCGGACCAAGTGACGGCTTGAGTCGACGGAGCCGGGTGCCGATCTCGATGCGGGAGGTCGCCTCCAGGGTTCTCCTCGCGAGATCGACGCCGAGCCGGGCCCGCCACGGGATTTTTGTCCGAGCATGCACGCTGCGCCGGCGCGCAGCGATCCAGTTCGCCTGCCGCCACGCATCGAGGATCTTACGGAAGGGGGCCCAGCGAGGACGGGCGTGGTGAACGACCCGCTTGCGGGGAGAGACTCGCTGGCGGAGCCTCTCCATCATGTCATGCGGATGTATGGCCTCGAGCGCCTTCCTGGCGAAGTCGAGGTTCGGAGCCCAAGCCGGTGGGTGAGGGCGCTCACTGATGCGAAGGGCCTCGAGCTCGAGCTGGCAGACCTCGCACTCCCGAAGATGCGCTTCCAGCGGAACCCGCTCCGTCAGCCCGATGTGCTCGTCGAGAAGCGCCGAGAACAACTCGCGAGCGTCCTGGCAATTCATGGCACGGGGCACCCCCAACCTTGATGCGGCCCTGCTGTCTCACTGAGGATACTCCAGATGGCCTCGGGGAGACGCAATCTGAGAAGGGCGGGTCATGACCAATTGGACCGCGAAGCCTCACCATCCGGGAATCTCGATGCCGTCCCCGAGATCGATGCGGCCAGGGAGCTCGAAGCGAGGAGTCTCCCGCTCAAGAATGGCCACCCCGGCGCATTCGAGAGTGCCCTTGCCGAGGCAGCGCCCGGAGCAGATCTCGCGGATTCGCCCGCCGCGCACCTTGAGGAGGATTCCTTCGAGCTTCAGCGAGAGCGTGATCGTGAGCTCGAGCCGCGCGAGGAGCACCTGCTCGGCGAGTATCTCGATCTTCGGGTGATGCGAGGAGGCGATCGTGTGCTCGGTGAGCGAGACCAGGATCGTCTCCTCGGGCGGATACTTCTTCGGGTCCCTGTACTGCTGGAGCTGGCGGTACTTCTTCCAGCCGCCGAGAAGGATCCCGACGATGTCCACGTCGAGGACCTCGCCGATCTTGGCCTCGATCTCCTTCCCGACGGGACCCCACTCGATCCCCGGCAGCTTGGCGACGGCCTCCTTGAGCTTGGCGCCGGCGGCGCTCTGCTCGATCGCCTGTCTCGCGTCATCCGTTCGGGCGATCAGGAAGTCCTTCAGCGTCAGCGCGCTCTCAACCATCGAATCTCCGCTCCTGCGCCACGATCGCCGCATTCGCCTCCACCGTCTGGGATCCGGCGTCGATGCGACTCCGCAGCCTGATGGCAAAGCCGTCCGAGGCCGTCCCGCTGGACTGAATCTCCTGCTGTCCGACATCCCCGTGGGCGACCATGCGAATGCCGGTCAGCCCCATGCCGCTCAGCCCCGTGGAGGGATGGCTCCGCGCTCCCCGCCATTTCGCAATTCCTGCGGCGGTCCCCGCCGCGAGCAGGGTGGCGGCGCCGGCCGCCACCCAGGTCCAGAGCCGACTCACCTTCGCGCGGACCGTGACGATGCTGCCCGCGGCCGCGCGTACGCCAGGCAGCGGCGCCTGCTCGACGACCTGGGCGCGGCCTTCGTTCGACGGCCGGTCGCCCATGATCGCCAGCTCGAAGCCCGCCTTGTTCGCGATCTGGCGTGCCTCGTCCAGCGGATGCGTGCGCAGGTCCGGGATGACCAGGAGGGCCGGGCCAAGCTCCACCCGGACGACAGATCTGGCCGGCACTCGCGTGCCCGCGGCTGGACTCTGCGTCACCACCATCGTTCGCGTGTGATCCGCCGGGCTCTCGCCGCGCACTCGAAGCTCGAGCCTTGCCTCGCTCGCGCGCTGGCGCGCGTCTCCCAGGAAATGCTCGCGTAGCTCGGGCACCACCACCTGCTCTGCGCGTGGTGGCGGTGCCTGCGTCGCCGGCGGCGGGGATGGTGACGGCGGTACGGGCGCTGGCTGAGGTGCCGGCGGCGGCTGGGTTGGCGTCGGCGGAGCCTGTAGCGCCTGGCCCGACGGCAACACCTGGACAGTGACCGTGGTTCCGATTCGTACCCGAGTGCCCGGCGCGGGCGTCTGCTCGACCACCACGGCATGAGCGGGGTCCGATGGCCATCCGCCGGTGACGTCGAGCCGGAGCTGCTCATTCCTGACGAGCTGGAGAGCACCCATGAGCGGTTTCTGTCGAAGCCCGGGAACCAGGACCCACTCCTCACGCGGCGGCGGTGCTGTCGGCGGCACTGCCGTCGGCGGGCCAGTGTCCGGCGGCGCGACCAACGGCGGCGCACTTGGCGGCATCTGTGAAACGGTCGGCGGATCGGGCGGCCGTGTCGGTAGGATCCGAACGGCGACCACGACGATGCTGTTCACTGGTACCCGCGTGCCTTTTGCCGGCTTCTGCTCCACGACTATGGCTTGGGTCGGGTCAGGCGGCCAACCACCAGCAACCTCCAGCTTGAGCCGCGCGTCCCTGATTCTTCGCTGAGCTTCTCGCAATCGTTGTGGCTGCAGGTCGGGGACGACAGCAAACTCCTCAGTCTGCGGCGTCCGGACGGTGACGAAAACGGTCGAGCCCACAAGTACGCGCGTTCCCGGCGATGGTTTTTGTTCCGTGACGATGGCGCGTCTCGTATCCTCAGGCGCGCCGCCGCTCACTTCCAGCTTCAGCCTGGCATTCGCGACCAGCGGTTGGGCCTCTGAAAGCGGATGCTTCACCAGGTCCGGGACGACCGTCACTCTCTCGGGCGGCACCAGGATGTCGCTCGGCGCCCTTTTCCTCACGACTGGGACCTGGACGACTACGGTGATTGTGGTGCCGGCGGGCACGAGCGTGTTGGGCTCGGGCTTCTGCTCCACGACCACGACCCGGCTCGGATCGGCCGGCGCCTCGCCGCTCACCTGCAGCCGGAGATGCGCGTTCGCGGCGGCCTTTTGGGCCTCGGAAAGCGCTCGCTGCCGAAGCTCCGGGACCAATATGCCCCGCGTGGCGGCGGGCGGGCCGGACGTGTCGGCGAAGACGGGATAGGCGAAGAGCAGGATGCCCGAGGCGAGGGAGACGAGCCAGAGCATGAGCTAGGACAGGACGTCCTTCCTGAACTGCTCGAGGACCTTCACGTGCTCGTCCGGCGATTTGAGGCCCATACCGGCAGTATGAATGCACAGATGCGTGATACCGCGCATTGCGCGCCACGCCGCGACCTCCTTCGCCTGCTGCTCCGTCGGGACCTGGGCCAGGGCCATCCGCCCCTCGATGCCGAACCGGGCAGGGTCACGCCCGGCCTCTTTGATATCTCCGTGGAGCCGATCGACGACGGCTTGCGCCTCCGGACCGGGCCGAAAATGGGGCATCCACCCGTCCGCCATGCGTGCCGCCCGATGCACGACCACCGGGCTCTCCCCACCCATCCAGACGGGGATCGAGCGCCGAGAGGGGAGAGGATTGATCCCGGCGTCGGTGATCCGGTGCCACTGTCCCTCGATGGTGACCAGCTCTCTGGCCCACAGCGCGCGCATGACCGTGATCTGCTCCTCGATGCGCTTTCCGCGGTTCTTGAAATTCTCACCGAGCGCCTCGAACTCCACGGGATTCCACCCCACTCCTACACCGAGACGAAGGCGACCCCGGGAGAGCACGTCCACCGCCGCCGCCTGTTTCGCCACCAGCGCGGTCTGCCGCTGCGGAAGGATGAGGATTCCCGTGACCAGCTCGACGCGCTGGGTGACGGCAGCGAGGAAGCCGAACAGCACGAACGGCTCGTGGAACACGTGCCGGTACGTGTACGGGCCTTTCCAGCCGCCGGGCCGCTCGGGGTTTGCCCCCAGGACGTGGTCGAAGACGAGGATGTGCGTATAGCCCATCGCTTCCACCGCCTGCGCATAGTCACGGATCGCCGCCGGGTCCTCGCCGATCTCGATCTGAGGAAAGACAACGCCGATGTTCATCGATTGGGCTCCTTAGACGCGAAAGGCCACGTGGTTCGTGGTCCATCGCTTCAGCAGGTCGGTGTCAGGCTCCTGCGCGATGCCCGGCACCTGCGAGGTGGCGACCTCGCCGGGCCCACTGAGGACGATCTCGGGCTTGCCGACATCATTCTTGTAGAAATACGACGAGGGGAAAATATCGCCGGGATAGGTGAAGTTGGGGAGCGTGGCCAGCTCGGCGCAGATCGCGCCGCCGATAGCGCTCTCCAGCATGCCGCCGACCCAGCAGGGAATGGCGTGCTCGGCGCAGAGCGCCTGAATGTCCCGCGACGCCGTCAGGCCTCCCACCCGCGCCATCTTGATATTGACCACCTTGCAGCTCCCCAGTCGGATGGCCGCTTGGACATGGGCCAGGCTCAACGCGCTCTCGTCCAGACATACGGGTGTCTCGATGCGCTTCTGGAGATCGGCATGGTTGATGAGGCTCAACCCGTCATCGGCCAGAGGCTGCTCGATCATGGCCAGGTGATAGCGGTCCAGCTTGCGGAAAAGGTCGGTATCGGCCGGTGTGTAGGCGGCATTGCAGTCGATGTGGAAGGTGAAGCGCGGGAACGCGGACCGCACCGCCGCCACCATGTCGAGGTCCCAGCCCGGCCGGAATTTGAGCTTGATGCGTGGGAAGCCCTGATCGATGGCGCCTTGAATCTTCTCGAGCAGAATGTCCACGGAGTCCTGGATGCCGAAGTCGGCCCCGACCGCCACACGGTCTCCCTTGCCTCCGAGCGCGACGTGCAGCGGCACACCGCGCCCCTTCGCCTCCAGCACCCACCAGGTGATCTCCAGAGCGGCCCGGGCAAACTGGTTGCCCTTGATGTCCGAGATGCGATCCAGGAGGGCCTGAGCCGAGTCGAGGTCCTGGCCAATGATGCGAGGCGCCAGGTGCTCGCGTAGCGTGTAGAAGGTAGCGACGGTGTGTTCGGCGGAGTACCCCGGCATATATGGCGGGCAGCTCTCGCCCCAGGCATACCGTCCGCCACTCTCCATCCGCACGAGGATGGTGTCGGTATGAAGCTGGTCGCCATAGGACGTTTTCCAGACGAATGCGAGGGGCAGCCTTACCCAGTAGATGTCGATGCCTTCGATTTTCATGCCGGATCCTTTCGAGACGTCTTCGTCCGTCAGGCTTGGGCGCGTGAACGGAGTCTAGGCGTGGAGGAAACCTGTGTCAAAGGCCCACCCGTCGCGGTCGGGGGAACGAATGCTGCCGAGCAGATTCGTCCGACCCGCGTGCCCGTCTGCTCAGTCGAGCATCAGGACCGCCGTGGCTTCGACCTCCGAGGACGTGATGTCCGCGAGCGCCCGGTTGGCGTCCTCGAGGCGGTAGCGGGTGACGCGCGGGCGGATGGGGATAGCCGCGGCCTCGGCGAGGAGCGCCTCGCCGTCCGCACGGGTGTTGGCGGTCACGCTCCGGAGAGTCTTTTCCCAGAAGAGGTGCGGTTCGTAGGCCATGGCGGGCAGGTCCGTCATGTGGATGCCGGCGAGGACCACCGTGCCGCCCTTGTCGAGGTCGCGCAGTGCGATCGGCACGAGCGCGCCCACGGGCGCGAAGACGATCGCGCCGTCGAGCTTGTCCGGGAGGGGATCGACCGCCGCCCCCGCCCAAGCGGCGCCGAGCTCGAGGGCCAGGCGCTGGCGGGCGGGCTCGCGCGTGGCGACGTAGACGGTGCAGCCCCAGTGCCGCGCAACCTGGAGCGTCACGTGCGCGGAAGAGCCGAAGCCGTAGAGACCGAGCCGGCCGCCCTTCGGCACCTGGCTGCGCCTGAGCGCGCGATAGCCGATGATGCCGGCGCAGAGGAGCGGCGTCGCCTCGGCGTCGCCGAACACGGGCGGGATGGCGTACGCGAAGGCCTCCGGGACGCACGCGTACTCGGCGTAGCCGCCGTCATGGGTCCAGCCCGTATAGGTCGACTGTGCGCAGAGGTTCTCGCTGCCGCCGAGGCAGAAGCGGCAGCGCCCGCAGGTCGAGCGAAGCCACGCGATCCCGACGCGATCACCGGCCCGGAAGCGCGTCGCGCCAGGGCCAAGCGCGTCTACGGTTCCCACGACCTGATGTCCCGGGACCAGCGGCAGCCGCCGCGCCGGCAGGTCGCCCTCGATCACGTGGATATCCGTCCGGCATGCTCCGCAGGCTCGTACGCGCACTCGCGCTTCTCCCGGTCCCGGCTCGGGCATGGGCTGATCTCTCGCAGAGAGCGGCGATGTCTCGACGGCCGCCTGCGCGGACAGCACCATGGCGCGCATGCGCAGGATTCTCCCACAGAGTGAGCACTTGCGAGGCCGGCGGGGGCCGGGGTACGCTGGGGGCGGCCCGCGGGCAAACGTCCAGTTGCGGGCCTCCAATCAGAGGAGGAGTCCATGAGCGGACTCGGCGGCAAGGTCGCCATCATCGGTACCGGCACCATCAAGTTCGGGGAGAACTTCCACCAGAGCCTATCCGACATGATCTTCGAGGCCGTCAACCTGGCCATGGCCGACGCGAAGATCGAATCGCGCCAGCTCCAGGCCGCCTGGTTCGGCTGCTACGAGCCCATGCTCTACGGCTTCGAGGGCAACTCGGGCACCTTCGTCTCCGACCCGCTCAACCTCTTCCCGATCCCGGTCACGCGCGTGGCCGCGTACTGCGCGACGGGCATCGAGGCGGTGCGCAACGCCGCGCTGGCCGTGGCGTCGGGTGAGTACGACCTGGTACTCGCGGTGGGGGCCGAAAAAATGCGCGAGGTGCCCTCGCGCGGCTCACTGGTCGCGCAGGCGGTCAACCGCGGGCATCCCGTGCTGGCCAAGGGCCGGACCGCCCCCGGCATGTTCGCCCTCCTCGCCACGCGCTACTTCAAGGAGTATGGAGCGGGCGAGGAGGCGCTGGGCGCGGTGGCGATGAAGAACCACTACCACGGCTCGCTCAACCCCAAGGCGCATTTCCAGAAAGAGATCACGGCCGAGATGCACGCGAAGGCGCCCAAGGTCGCCGAGCCGCTCGGGCTCTTCGACTGCTGCCCGACCACTGACGGCGCCGCCGCGGCGATCCTCACGCGCGCCGATCTCGCGCCGAGGTTCACTGGGGCCTACTCGATCATCCGCGGCATCGCCTACGCGGTCACCGCGGGGTACTGGAATACCCAGTTCGACCCGTCGTGGAACTTCACCTCGTTCCGGGCGACCCGCGAGGCGGCCAAGGCCGCCTACAAGATGGCCGGCGTGACCAACCCGGCCAAGGAGATCAAGGTCGCCGAGTGCCACGACTGCTTCACCATCACGGAGATCGTCAACTACGAGGACCTGGGTTTCTTCGAGCCGGGCGCGGGCTGGCGCGCGGCGCGGGCGGGCGAGACACGGCTCGGTGGCTCGTTGCCCATCAACACGTCGGGCGGCCTGAAATCCTGCGGCCATCCGATAGGCTCCTCGGGCATCCGGATGATCAACAATATCCACGACCAGCTCCTGGGGCGCGCGGGCAAGATGCAGGTCGCGGGCGCCGACATGGGGCTCGCGCACAACCTGGGCGGACCCGGCGCCGTCTCGGCCGTGGCGGTGCTCTCTCAGCCCTGACGGGCACCGGCGACACCGGTCGCTGTTCCGGCCGGGCTCGACGAGCCCGGCCTTTTCTCACGCCGCACGCTGGAGGTCATATGGCTGAGCTGACCCGACGGTACATCGTCATGCAGATGGCGGAGGAGGGGCCGTTCGACCTCGCGGATCCCGACGCGCCCTTCGTGCTCAAGCCGTGGAAGGATCCGGCCGCGCTCCAGGCCCTGATCGTCTATCGCCGGCACTGCTATCCGGAGCTTGCCGAAGAGCTGGACCAGTGGATCAGGGCCATCGCCGCCGGGCCGAAGGTCAGGGGCGGCGTCGGATCGCGCAATGAGATGACGTCGCTGGCCCGTCGCAAGCTGGCTGCCGGAGGCAAAGCGAAGCCTAAGGTGAAAGGTAAGGGCAGGGCGGCCAAGTCACGGAAAAAGCAGACCAAGCGACGCTCGTGAAAGATCTGATCGGCCAAGTCTCGGAGTGGGCGCTAGGGGCGTCGCGCACCGTGGTCTTCACGGGCGCCGGCATGAGCACGGAATCCGGCATCCCCGATTTCCGGAGTCCCGGCGGGGTGTGGGACCGCTTCGATCCCAACGAGTTCACCTTCCAGAACTTCATCGGCTCGGAAGAGGGCCGGCGACGCTACTGGGAGCTGGGGCGCACGGTCTACCCCGTCGTGAAACGCGCCGAGCCCAACCCGGGCCATCATGCCCTGGTCACGCTGTGGCGGCTCGGCAGGCTCGATTGCGTCATCACACAGAACATCGACAACCTGCACCAGCGCGCGGGGCTGCCCGCCGAGCGCGTGATCGAGCTCCACGGCAATGCCACCCGCGCGCGGTGCCTCGCCTGCGAGCGCCCGTACGACCGTGCCCTGATCCAGGACTGGCTGGAGTCGGGCGTGGCCGTGCCGACCTGCGAGCCGCCCTGCGGCGGTGTCATCAAGCCGCGCACCGTGATGTTCGGCGAGGCCATGCCCCGGGAAGAGACCGAGGAGGCCGAGCGACGGGCGCGCGCCTCGGACCTCTTCGTGGTCGTGGGCTCCTCGCTCGTCGTCTATCCGGCTGCTCACATGCCCGTCCACGCCAAGCGGGCGGGCGCGCGGCTCGTCATTGTCAACCGCACGCCGACCCCGCAGGACTCCGAGGCCGATCTCCTCATCGCGGGCAGCTCCGCCGCCGTGCTCGCGGACATTGCCGAGCGGGTCGCGAGCCGCCTCGTCAGCACCTGAGCGTCGTTATCCGGGAGCCTCCCATGCCAATGGTCGCGAGTGACGCCGTCCAGCGTCTCGTCAAGAACCGCCAGAGCCGCGAGGTCGCGCCCCCGTTGTCCGAGTCCGTTCCCGACATGACGCTGGAGCAGGCGTACGCCATACAGCGCATGCTTGAAAAAATACTCGTCGAGCGCGGCGACCGCGTCGTGGGCTGGAAGGCGGGTTTCACGAACGCCGCCCTCCAGGAGAACTACGGCGTCACCGAGCCGGTGCTGGCCTTCCTGCTCGCCTCTGGCGTTTTCGCCAGCGGCGACGCCGTGCCGGTCTCGCGCTTCGTCAGCCTCGGCCTGGAGATCGAGATGGCCTTCGCCATGAAAGCCGATCTCTCGGGCCCGGGCGTGACGCCCGCCTCGGCATTGCTGGCGGTGGAAGGGGCCATGCCGTCTTTCGAGCTGATCGATTTCCGGATGTCGGGCAAGCCGCGCGGGACGGATTTCGTCGCGGACGGGGTCCTCGCCAATGCCGTCGTCCTCGGAGGCCCGCCGACGCCGGTGAGTGGCCTCGACCTGTCGGTGGAGGGCATGGTGTACGAAGAGAACGGCCAGCGGATCGCGACGGCGGCGGCCGCCGAGGTCCTGGGCAACCCGCTCAACTCACTGGCATGGCTGGCCAATGCCCTCGGCAAGCTTGGCGGGAAGCTCCGCGCGGGCGACGTGGTCATGACGGGCTCGATCTCCAAGGTGTTTCGTCCGAAGGCGGGCGACGCGGTCCGCGCAAGCTTCACGCGCCTCGGTTCAGTCTCCTGCAGGTTCGTCTAGTCCTCGCTCCAGCATCCAGACGGAGGTCGGGTACATGTCCACGGTTCTCTACGAGCAGGCGGGCAAGATCGTGACCATCACGATCAACCGCCCCGACGCCATGAACGCGATAGACCCCGAGACCCAGGACGCCCTCGTCCAGGCGTGGACGCGCTTCCGCGACGACGACGGCGCGTGGGTCGCGATCCTGACCGGCGCGGGGGAGAAGAGCTTCTGCGCGGGCGCCGACCTCAAGAAGATGATCCCGGCCGCCTTCGGCAAGGGTGCCCGGGGCCCGGCCCACCACGGCTTGGGCCTCGGCGGCATCACGCGCGGGCTCGAGATCTGGAAGCCCATGATCGCCGCGATCAACGGCCACTGCCTGGCGGGAGGCATGGAGCAGGCGCTCGCCTGCGACATCAGGATCGCGGCGCCTCACGCGACCTTCGGCCTGCCGGAAGTCCGCTGGGGAATATTCCCCGGCGCGGGAGGGACGCAGCGGCTGCCGCGCACGGTGTCGCTCGCGAAGGCGATGGAGATCATCCTGATGGCGAAGAACCTGACGGCTGCCGAAGCGCTCGAGGCGGGGTTGATCAACGCGGTCGTCCCGGCCGGAGAGCTCATGGCGACGGCGGCGAAATGGGCCGAGACCATTTGCGAGCGCGGGCCGCTGGCGGTGCGCGCGGCGAAGGAGGCGATCCTCCGCGGCCTCACGATGCCGCTGGCCGATGGCCTCCGTCTCGAGGCCTTCCTGTCCGGAACGCTTCGCGGTACCGAGGACGCCGTCGAGGGTCCGAAAGCGTTTGCGGAGAAGCGGAAGCCCAACTTCCAGGCACGATAGGTTGGACCTCGCCGAGCTCAAGCGGAGGCTCGACGCGGCGCTCGCTCGCCGGCCTCGGCGCATTGCGGCCCGGAGCGACCTGATCTCCGCGGCCGTTCTCGTGCCGGTGACGGCGGGGCCGGCGGGGGCGGGGGAGCCTCACATTCTCTTCAGCAAGAAATCGGACGCGGTGCCGCATCATAAGGGACAGTTCGCCTTTCCAGGCGGTATCGTGGAGACGCGCGACGGCTCCCGGATCGAGACGGCGCTCCGGGAAGCGTGGGAAGAAATCAGGCTGCCCGCCGACGCGGTCGAGGTGCTGGGGCTCCTCGACGACACGGAGACGCGGGCGACCCAGTTCGTCATCACGCCCGTCGTCGGGATCGTGACGCGGCCCGTGGCCTTCCAGCCCGACGGCCGGGAGATCGAGCGCGTGATCGAGGTGCCGCTGCGGACGCTGCGCGACCCGGGAATCTTTCGCACGGAGCTCTGGGAGCGCGGAGGGGAAGAACACCAGGTGCATTTCTACGACGTCTCCGTGGAAGACGTGATCTGGGGCGCGACCGCGCGAATCCTGAAGCAGTTCCTGGACATCGTGGATGGCCGCGAGGACGCCGGGTGAGCTACGAGACGCTCCTGGTGGACGCGAGGGACGGAATCGCTTCAGTGACCTTGAACCGGCCCGAGGTCCGCAACGCGCTCAATGCCACCTTGATCCGCGAGCTGGAGCAGGCCCTGGCTGAGCTGGAAGCCGACCCGGCGGCGCGGGTCATCGTGCTCTCCGGGGCGGGCGACAAGGCTTTCTGCGCGGGCGCGGACTTGAAGGGAGTGGGGGAGCGCGGCACGACGCTGCAGGCCCGCGAGTCCTTCGGGGGCCTGGCGAGGATCCTCGAGGCCATGGCCCGCATGAAGACGCCGGTCATCGCCAAGGTCCACGGCTTCGCCCTGGCTGGCGGCTGCGGTCTCGCCGCCGGGTGCGACATCGTGGTCGCCGCTGACGACGCCGTGTTCGGGCTTCCCGAGATCAAGATCGGCCTCCTGCCGCTCATCGTCATGGCGCCCATACTCCGGAGCGCCGGGCGCAAGCGCGCCATGCTCATGATCCTCTCGGGCGAGCAGATGAGCGCACGCGAGGCCTACGAGATGGGGCTGGTGAGCCGACTCGTGCCGAGGGCCGACCTCTCGCCCGCCGTGGATGCGCTGGCCCGGACCCTCGCCGGCTTCTCCCCGACGGCTCTCGGTCTCGCCAAGGAGGCCGCCGCGACAGTGACGGGGATGGAGTATGGCGCCTCGCTCCGGTACCTGCGTGAGATGATCACCGTGGTCGCGCGGTCCGATGATGCTCGCGAGGGCATCAAGGCCTTTTTCGAGAAGCGCGCGCCCAACTGGACGGGGCACGAGCCATGAAAGGGGAGTCATGATCCCGCGCGTGTGCGGAGCCGCGGCGGTCGCGGCGACGCTCCTGGTGGGAGCGACGTCGGCCGGCGCCCAGCCCGCGGAGCTGCCGGCCACCGTCGTCACCCTGACGGGCAGGGTCGAGCTCTACAAGACAGGCAATACCAAGTGGACGACGGCCGAGCTGCGCGACGAGCTCCGCGTGGGCGACGGAGTGCGAACGAGTCCATCCGTGCGGACCACGCTCAGAACGGGCGGCGGCCACTCCATCCGGCTTGCGGCGTTGACGCAGGTCTTCATTCTGCCTCCGCTGGGTCCGGGGGGCCCGGTCACCCTGCGACTCGATCGTGGGTGGCTCTGGGTGGCCGTGACGCCGGGTGTCCATGCGCAGCTACCCATCGAGGTGATCGCAGGACCGGCACGTGTCGCCGTGCGCGATGGCGGCGTGGGCTTCCGTCTCAACCGGGACGGCTCGGTGATCGTGCGCACCTACCATGGCCTGGCCGTGGTCCGTGGCGCGAGCCAAGCCGGGACGTGGGAGCGGAGCCTGCCCGAGCTGCAGGAAGTGCTCGTGCCCGGCTCGGGTCCACCCCCCGAGAACCGCAAGATCACACGCGAGGAGGGAGAGGGGTTGTGGGTGCTCTGGAACGAGGAGCAGGACTACGTCGCCTACGGCGGCAAGCCGCCACTGCGTTGAGTGATTGGAACTTTCGGTAACGGTGCGCGTTTGCACGAAGGCCATGGGGATCATCGCGGCCGGTGCGTTGCTGCTCCTGCTCTCCGCGGCACCAGCGATGGCGGCTACCCCGGACGAGGTCGCCCGCGGGAAGTACATCTTCGGCGCCACGGGTGGCTGCGGCTGTCACACCGAGCCCAAGGGGCCCGCCAATGGGGGCGGCAGGAAATACGACGGCCCCTTCGGCACCGTGTACTCGGCCAATATCACGCCGGACACCAAGACCGGTATCGGCGGCTGGACGGACGAGCAGATCATCACGGCGATCCGGCTGGGCCGGCGGCCCAACGGCGAGCGCATCGTGCCGGTGCACCCGTTCACGTCCTTCAACGGGATGGCCGAGGAAGACCTGAAGGCGCTCGTGGCCTTTCTCCGCACGGTCCCGCCGGTCAACCGTGCCGTCGCGCCGAAGAAAATCACGGTGCCGATGTTCGAGAGCGTGTTTCTGCCCGCCTGGCTCATGGCCTTCGCGGCCAAAGAGACCCCGCCGCCCGCCGCACCGGTGTCGGGGGTGGCGCGCGGTGAGTACCTCGTGCGTGCGGTCGGCCATTGCGGGGAGTGCCACACCCCACGATCGGCCATGACCATGGCCCTCGACCACTCGCGCTTCCTCGCGGGCAACCCGAAGAAGACCGGGCCCGAGGGCCAGGCGACGCCCAATCTCACTCCCGACAAGGCGACCGGCCTCGGCGACTGGACGGAGGAGCAGATCGTGACGTATCTTGGCACGGGCAACCGGCCCGATGGCGACGTCGCGGGCGGGCTCATGGAGGGGATGATCCAGGGCACGCTGGCCGGCCTCAAGGACCTCACGAAGGCGGATCTCCAGGCCGTCGCGCGGTACCTCAAGAGCATTCCGCCGGTGAAGAACAAGATCGAGTAGCGGCAGGGCATGACGACATGTCGAGGGGGCGAGATCATGAGAGGAGGTGCGCGATGCCGCAGCGCCCTGCTCGTCGCCCTGATGGCGATCGCGGCCGCCGGCTGCGTCATCGGCTCCCAGCGGATGATCGGCACCGGCGACCTGATCTTCGATCGACAGCGCCTGGGGCGCGTGCAGGCGGAGCAGCTGGCCGAGACGCAGGGCAAGTTCAGGGCGGGCAACATCGAGGGCATCGCCGTCAATGCCGAGGTCATCGCGATCACGGCCATGCAGATCCCCTCGCTGTTCCCCGACGGGTCGCTGACCGACCGGAGCAGGGCCAAGCCCGAGATCTGGCAGCGATGGAGTGAGTTCGAAGCCTCGGCCAAGAACCTGGCCATCTGGTCCGAGCGGCTGCGCGACGCCGCGCGCGCCAAGGACGACAGGGTGGTGACGGACATCATGAAGGACTTCGGTCGCGTCGCCTGCGCCTCCTGCCACGACGCGTTTCGCAAGCCGCTTCCGCCCTCGTAACCGGCGGTCGCCGGCGGCTCCTTATCGGTAGCCGGTCAGGTTCAGGGCCACCACAGGTAGAGAAAGCGCGGTCCTGAGCCGCTGAGCAGCGCCGTCAACTGCTGGAGCGAGCTCGCGAGGCCAGGCGTGGGAGCGGGCGCGGCCGAATAGAAGTTGGCGCGGTAGTCCTTCGGGCGCCGGTACATGATGACCCTCGCTTCCTTGAGCCCGGCGGCGTTGCGCGCGGACGCCACCACGTCTTCCATGTAGCCGATATCGTCCACGAGGCCGAGGGCCTTGGCTTGCTCGGCCGTGTAGATTCGCCCGTCGGCGAACGTCCGCACACGGTCCTCCGGGATCTTCCGCGAGCGGGCAATCAAGGTCACGAAGCGCCCGTACATCTGGTCGATGACCGACTGGAAGACCGCGCGCTCCTGAGCGGTGAGCGGCCGGAAGGGCGAGCCGGCGTCCTTCATCTCGCCCGATTTGATGGCGAGCGGGGCCACGCCGATCTTCTCCATCAGCCCCTGGGCGTTGACCGCGAGCATGATGACGCCGATCGAGCCGGTGACCGTCGTGGGCAGGGCGACGATGGAGTCCGCGGCGAGCGCGGCGTAGTAGCCGCCCGAGGCGGCCACGTCCATCATCACCGCCACCACCGGGATCTTCCGCCGGGTCTTGAACGATTCGATTTCGCGATAGATGAGGTCGGACGCCGTGATGGTGCCGCCCGGGCTGTTGATGCGCACGATCAGCGCCTTGACGTTGTCGTCGTCCTCGGCCTTCTGCAGTTCCTCGCGGACCCGCGCCACGATCGGGACACGCGGCGGGGGCGTGCCCAGCACCACACCGCCCGACTCGTCGGAGAGCACGCCCGAGACGTCCATCAGGAGGATCTTGGACGTGCCCGAGCCCTCGACCGTCTCCTCCTTGAGCGGGTGGATGCGCGGCTGGAGGTCGATGTCGACGAGAGTGCAACCCTGGAGGAGCAATGCGGCGGAGATGAGCACGGAGAGCGTTCGCATATGCGAAGTATACCCCGCGCGCCGACGCGTACTCTATAATCGCGCCAGATGAGCGCCATCGGTCTCGAGGACGTTCGCGCCGCGGCCGCCCGCCTCAAGGGGCGCATTCACCGCACGCCCGTCATCACGAGCCGCTCGTTCGACGAGCGGTGCGGCTGCCACGTCTTCTTCAAGTGCGAGAATCTCCAGCGGGCGGGCGCCTTCAAGATCCGCGGGGCGCTCAACAAGCTCCTGACGCTCAGCGACGAGGAGCGCGCGCGCGGCGTGGTCGGCTTTTCCTCGGGCAACCATGCCCAGGGGGTGGCCCTCGCCGCCAGGCTGACGGGCGCCTCGGCCATTCTCCTGATGCCGACCGACGCGCCCGCGTTGAAGGTGGCGGCGACCAGGGGCTACGGCGCCGAGGTGGTGTACTACGACAGACAGACCGAGGATCGCGAAGCGCGCGCGAGGGACGTGTCGGCGAAGACGGGCCGCATCCTCGTCCCGCCCTACGACGACCCCGCCATCATGGCGGGGCAGGGGACGGCGGCGCTCGAGCTGATGGAAGAGGTTCCAGACCTCGACGCCCTGCTGACTCCGATGGGCGGCGGCGGGCTCATGGCCGGCTGCGGCACGGTGGCGAGGGCGCTCCGTCCGGCGATGAAGATCTACGGCGTGGAGGCGGACACCGCCAACGACACCTATCTCTCGTTCAGGAAGGGCGAGCGGGTGACCATCGCGCCCCCGCCCACCATCGCCGACGGCATCCGCAACCTCGCGCCGGGCGTGCTGACCTTCCCGATCAACATGCGGAACCTCGCCGACGTGCTGCTGGTCTCGGACAGGGAGATCGAGGAGGCGGTGCGCTTCCTGCTGCTTCGCTGCAAGATCCTGGTGGAGCCCACCGGCGCCGTCCCCGCCGCCGCTGTCCTCGCGGGCAGGCTGCCCATGCCCAAGGGCTCTCGCGTCGGCATAGTCCTGTCGGGGGGCAACATCGACCCCGTCCTGCTCGCAGAGATCTTGACGCGCAGCGAGCGGGAGGGCGCGTCTGCCGGGAGCTCCTACCGCCGGTGATACTCGGGGATGACGTGCTCGGATGCGAAGGCGAGCTGCTCGAGCATGCGCTCCGGCGCGCAGAGCGGGCGCAGGATGAACTTCGAGCCCCCGCCCTTGGCGTACTCCTCGATGCGCGAGGCCAGCACCTCGACGGGACCGAAGGCCGTACAGGCTCGCATGGTCGTCTCGTCCACGCGGCCCCGCGGGATATAGGGCTGGGCCAGCGCCAGCGCCTCGGCTTCGCTTTCGGCCACCGTGTAGTTGATGAGCGTCCCGAAGTGGTCCTCGGGGACCTGCCTGCTCGCCGCCGCCGCGAGCTCCTGCACCTTCTGCACGCCCACCCGGAACTCCTCGGGAGTGATGAAGGACGGGATCCAGCCGTCGCCGAGCCGGGCCGTGCGCTTCTGCGCCGCCTCGCTCTTGCCGCCGATCCAGATGGGCGGCGGATTCTGCCAGGGCTTCGGGAAGATCGTGACCCGGTCGAGCTTGAAGAACTCGCCCTGAAAGGTCACCTCGTCCTGAGTCCAGAGTAGACGCATCACCCGGATCGCTTCGTCGGTCCTCCGGCCCCGCTCCTTGAAGGGCACACCCGAGGCGTCGAACTCTCGCGGCAGCTCGACGCCAACTCCCACGGCCGGGAAGAGGCGTCCACGCGACAGCCAGTCGATCGTGGCCATTTCCTTCGCCGCCACCACCGGGGTGCGATAGGGGAGGACCAGCACGCTCGGGCCGAACTTGAGCTTCTGGGTTCGGGCGGCTATCGCCGACAGCGAGGTCATGACCTCTGGCACCGGAGCGGGTGAGGAGAGGCGGTCAGAGAGCCAGATCGAGTCGATATCGCTGGCTTCGCAGAATTCCGTGAGAGTAAAGAGGAACTGCCCGCTCTCCCGCCCCGGTGGCCAGGGCCCGGGCATGATGCCGATCCGGTATTTGATCGTCATGGGCGCATGCTACGCGGCGCCATCTGTGTGGTCAAGACAGGGTCAGAGGCGTCTCAGCGAAACTTGACAGGGGGGCCGAACCCGGTCAGCTTAGTACCTCATGAATCCCCCGATCAGGCGCGAGTCCGAGCCCAAGGTCCAGGAAGAGGCCCTGATCGAGCGGGAACGCCGACGCCACCCGCGGGTGACCGTGCCGTGGCCGGCCATCGTGGAGGATTCCGACGGGCGTCTGGTGACCGGCGAGGTCATCGATGTGAGCCTCTCGGGCATGAAGCTTCGCGTCAACTCCAACGTCGCGGTCGGAGAAGCCGTCAAGCTCCGGGTGACCCTGCCGCGCGACGGGGGTGAGATCGAGATCGCGGCCGAGGTGGTCCGGCGTGACCCCGGAGGCATCGGCGTGGATTTTGGCAAGCTGCCGGTCGGCGCGGCCGAGCGCGTCAAGGCATTCGTGCCCACCTGGGACCTCCGGCGACGGGCCGAGCGCGTGGGCATCGAGCTGCCCGTGCAGATCGAGGGGCACGCGGGTAACACCCATGGACACACCGTGGACCTGTCGTCCGTGGGCGCCCGCGTCGCCACCGACGAACGGTTGACGCCGGGGGACATGGTCGTGGTCACGGTCACTCCCGAGGACACGCAGGGTCCGATGCGCATTCGCGCCGTCGTGTGGGAGGTGGATGCCCGAGGCGCGGTGCTGGTGTTCGCCAACCTCGCCGTCCCCGATTTCACCCGGCTGCGCTCGTACATCGACTCGCTGATCGCTCCCCGCGCCTGACCGCAGTTTTACCGAGAACCGGATTGACCCGCCCGGCCAGCGCACGTAGAATGAACGGCGGTTCAGTCATCCGCCATGCGTGACCCCGACAAGCCGCAGCAGATCATCGAAGCCGCCGTGCGGGTCTTTGCCCGCAAGGGGTACTACAACTCGCGCGTCTCCGACATAGCCCGCGAGGCCGGTATCGCCGCGGGCACCATCTACCTCTACTTCAAGACCAAGGACGATATCCTGGTCACCTTGTTCCGCGACAAGATGGCCGACTTCGTCGGCGTCCTGCGCAAGGCCATCGCCGGCGAGGCCGACGCCGCCAGCAAGATTCGCCGGCTCGTGTCGTTGCATTTCCGCATCCTCGAGGAGAGTCCGGATCTGGCCGAGGTCGTGCAGGTGGAGCTGAGGCAAGGACAGAAGTTTTTCCGCGGTGCTTCGAGCCAGGAGATCGGCGCCTACTTCGCCCTGATCGGCTCGGTGCTCGAGGAGGGCGTGGCCGAGGGGCGCTTCCGTTCCGGCCTGCCTGTGAAAGTGGCCACCAAGATATTGTTCGGGGCCATGGACCAGATGGCCACGTCCTGGGTGCTCGGCAAGCGCGGTTACCAGCTCGTAGACACCGCGGACGCCGTCGCCGAGATCTTCCTCCAGGGCGTCGCCGCCCCCACGTCATAGGAGACCGTCCATGCCGTACGAGACGATGAACCTGAGCCGCGAGGATGGCCTCGCGGTCGTGACGCTCAATCGCCCGCCCGCCAACGCCATCAGCGAGGCGCTGATGAGGGAGCTGAACGCCGTGCTGTCCGAGATCGAGTCCGACGCCGCGGTGAGGTGCCTCATCATCACGGGCGCGGGAGACAGGATCTTCTGCGCCGGCGCGGACCTGGGGTCGGCCTTCTCCGGCCCGGACGTGACGTCCTTCCTCCGCTTCGGCAATTCCGTGCTCCGGCGCATCGAGCGCTTCCCCAAGCCGGTCATCGCGGCCATCAACGGTCACGCGCTCGGCGGCGGTTGCGAGATCTCCATGGCCTGCCATATCCGCATCCTCAAGGACACGGCGCGGATGGGGCAGACGGAGTCGAACCTCGGCATCATCCCCGGCTACGGCGGCACCCAGCGCTTCCCGCGACTGGTCGGGCGGGGGGTGGCGCTCGAGCACCTGATCCTGGGCACGCAGATCCCCGCGCAGGAGTGCTACCGCATCGGGCTCGTCAACCGCCTGTCCAGGGAAGGCGAGACGCTCAACGACGCCAAGGCGCTGGCCCGGGAGATCGCCAAGCGACCGCCCGTCGCCACGCGGCTCATCATTGAAGCAGTGGACGACGGTATTCACGCGCCCATCGACCAGGCCCTCGAGATCGAAACCCGCGCCTTCGACAAGGTTCTCAAGACCGAGGACGCGGGCGAGGGCATCCAGGCCTTCTTCGAGAAGCGCCCGGCCCAGTTCAAAGGCAAGTAGCGATGGATCTCGGCATCAAGGGGCGCGTCGCGCTCGTCACCGGAGGCGCGCGCAGCCTGGGCAAGGCCGACTGTCTCGCGCTCGCATCGGAGGGCTGCAAGATCGTCGTCCTCGACCTCAACGCCGAGGGCGCCGCCGAGACGGCCGGGGAGATATCTGCCCAAGGCGGTGTGGCGCGCGGCTACGAAGTGGATATCACGAACCGCACCCAGCTCGCCGATGTCGTCGGCCGGGCCCAGAGCGAGGTCGGACCCGTGGACATCTGCGTGAACAACGCCGGCATCATCTACACCTTGGGCCAGCTCAAGGACATGCAGGACAGCGACTGGGATGTGAATATCCAGGTCAACCTCACGGGCACCTACAACGTCACCAAGGCGGTGTTCTCGGGCATGCGCGAGCGCAAGTGGGGACGCGTGATCTGCATGGCGTCGATCGCCGGGCTCATGGGCGGCTTCGGTCAAACCGCATACGCCACGGGGAAGATGGGCCTCGTGGGCTTCGCCAAGTCGGTGGCGCTCGAGGGCGCCCGCTACAACATCACCTCGAATGTCATCGCTCCCGGCATCATCGGGCCGAACGCCACCCTGTCGCCCATGTACGAGCGCATGGTCAAGCGCGTGGCCCTGCAGGCGGAAGGGCAGCCGGAAGACGTCGCGAGCGCGATTACGTTCCTGTGCTCGGAGCGCGCGCGCTACATCACGGGCGCGGTGTTGACCGTGACGGGCGGGATGGACCTGTTCACTTTCTAGACCACGAGAGAGGAGCCACTATGCCGACAGTGAAAGAGACCTTCGACCTGATGCCGACCAAGTTCAAGGCCGCCAGCGCCGCGGGGGTCAACAAGACCATCCAGTACGACATCAGCGGCGACGGCGGCGGCACCTGGCACGCCGTCATCAAGGACGGGACCTGCACCGTCAACCCGGGGCCGGCCGCGGCCGCCGACCTGACCATCACCATGGCCTCCCCGGACTGGCTCGACATGATCGGCGGGAAGCTCAACGGCCAGATGGCATTCATGTCGGGCAAGCTCAAGCTCAAGGGCGACATGGGGCTGGCCATGAAGCTCGGCAGCCTCTTCCAGGCCTAGCCGTCCGATCTTTGTCCTCTCCCTCCGGGCGGCCGGAGGGAGAGGACACCCGAGTTCATCGTCCGAGCGGTCGTGTGATTGTGTTGACGCGGAGCGTCAGTCCAGTGTAACGTTACCTAAAGACCAGTTCATTCACGCCCAACGAGGTGCGATACCCATGAAGTGCGGGATGCGTATGAGTCGCGGATGAAGGATGAACTGTTCACCATGACGCCCGAAATGCCGACCATGTCGCCGGAAATACTGGCCCGTTGGCAGGAAGAGATACGCAGGAACGCGCTGCGCATGAAGCACTTCAGCGAGATGGTGATGAGCCCGAAGGAGCCCGAGGTCGGGCCCACCCCGCGTGAAGAGATCTACCGCACGGGCAAGTCGCGGCTCTGGCGCTACGCTTCCACGCGCACCGTCAAGACGCCGCTCCTCTTCGTGCCCAATCTCGGCATCAGCCGCCCGTACATCTTCGACCTCATGCCCAACGGTTCGTTCATCGAGCACATGACCGCGCAGGGTTTCGACTTCTACCTCGTGGACTGGGGTGTGTTCGGTCCCGAGGACAACGGCCTGACGCTCGAGCACGCGGTAACCAGGATCCTGCCGCGGCTGGCGCGCAAGGCCCTCGAGAGCTCCGGCGCGAGTGAGATGTCGGTGCTCGGCTACTGCATGGGCGCCCCGCTCTCGCTCTCCTGGCTGGGCAGCACACCCGAGTTCCCCCTCAAGAACTACGTCGACATGGCCGGGCCCGTCGACTTCAGCCAGGTGGGGCTCTTCGGTCTCTGGCTCGACGCCCGCTACTTCGACGCGGACAAGTACGTGGACACGCTCGGCGCGATCCCTGCCGACATGGTCAAGATGGGCTTCAAGCTCCTCAAGCCGACGATGGATCTCTCCACCAATCTCAACCTCTGGTGGAACCTCTGGAACCCAGAGTATGTCGCCGGCTTCAACGCGCTCAACAAGTGGGCGAACGAGTACCTGCCCTTTCCCGGGGAATTCTTCAGGCAGTGGGTCAAGGACTACTACCAGCAGAACCGGATGATCAAGGGCGAGCTCACGATGGCGGGCAGGCCGGTCCGGCTCGGAAGCATCCGCTGCCCCGTGCTGGCCGTCGGCGCCAAGGAAGACAATATCGCCCCGCCGGGGTGTGTCCGGCCGCTCATTCAATCGGTGGCCAGCACGGACAAGGAGTACATCGAGCTTCCGGGCGGGCACATCTCGCTGATCGCGGGACGCGGCGCCTCTGTGCACTGCTGGCCCAAAGTCTCCAGCTGGCTCGCGGCGCGGTCGTAGCAAGGAGGCGGATCATGGCTGACAACACGGGCGCCCAGCAGCTCTTCGACCTCTGGAAGAAGCAGGTGGACGAGGGCACTCAGGCCTGGCTCAAGATGGCGGGGCAGGGACAGCCCGTCGATCCCCAGGCGTTCTGGCGGCCGTTCATGGATCAGGGCATGCAGGCCTGGTCCAAGGTCATGACGCAGGGCACGGTATCGCCCGACCTCCTGACGCAATGGAAGCAGTTCCTCGACCAGTGGATCGCGGCGTGGTCGAAGGTCCTCGAGCAGGCCATGGGCACCGAGAGCTTCGCTCAGGCCATGGGCAAGCAGCTCGAAGGGTTTCTCTCCGTGGCGGCGCCCGTCAAGAAGGCGGCCGAGCAGCAGGTCGAAGCCGGTGTCGCCTCGCTCGGCCTGCCGTCCCGCAGCCAGGTGATCGGGCTCGCCAAGCAGATCGCGGGACTCGAGGAAAAAATCGAAGCCGTGGAGGATCGCATCGACGCGGTACTCGCGCGGCTCGACGCTGCCGCCTCCGCTTCCAAGAAGGAGCGTGAATGATCGGCCTCACCATCGAGGACATCCGGGTCGGGGACACCGCGCAGGTGGTGCGGCGCGTGGACGACGGCGACGTGGCCTCGTTCGTGGACGCGGTCGGCGACTACAACCCGGTGCACGCGGACCGGGAGTACGCGGCCACCACCATGTTCAAGGAACCGATCGCCCCCGGCATCTGGACCGCGGGGCTGATCTCGAGTGTGATCGGGACCCGGCTCCCGGGGCCAGGCGCCATCTATCTTGCCCAGGATCTGAAGTTCCTCAAGCCGGTGCTCTTCGGCGATGTCATCACGGCGCGGGTGGAGGTCGTCGAGGTCCTGAGCGAGCGCAACCGGGTCCGCTTGAAAACCGTGTGCAGCAATCAGCGCGGGGAAGAGGTGCTGACCGGTGAGGCGCTGGTGATGCCCTCGAAGACCGGCGTGGAGTACGTCCAGCCCCAGGCAGGAACGGGACTCCTCTCGCTCTGGACGCTTGGGCCGTGGGCCTGGGCCGCCCAAGGCACCGCCGTCCTGGGAATGATGGGCCTCTCGGCCCTCTCAGTCCTGGCGGGCGTCGGCGGCGCCGAGCGCCGCTGACGGCCGGGCTCACATGAACAGGCCGCCGTTGATGGAGAGCTCGGCGCCGGTGATATAGTCGCCGTCGCTCGAGCAGAGATACACGCAGGCCCGCGCCACCTCCTCGGATTTGGCGAAGCGCCGCATCGGGATCTGCTCGAGAAGCTTGTTCCGCACCTTCTCCGGGATCGCGTCGATCATCTCCGTCTCCGTGAAGCCAGGGGCGACCGCGTTGATGGTGACGCCTTTGGCGGCCAGCTCCTTCGCGAGCGACTTGGTCATGGCCGCCACGCCGGCTTTCGAGGCGGCGTAGTTGGCCTGGCCGAAGTTGCCGATCTGTCCGATGACGGATGTGATGTTCACGACCCGCCCGTAATTCTGCTTGATCATCTGGTCGATGAAGACCTTGGTGCAGTTGAAGACCCCGTCGAGGTTGATGGCGAGGACCTTGCGCCACGAGGCGTGGTCCATCTTCACGAAGGTCTTGTCCGAGTTGATGCCGGCATTGTTGATGAGGATGTCGAGGTGGCCGAACTCCTTCAGCACGTCCTGGGCCATGCGGAAAGTGTCGGGAAAGTCCGCCACGTCGGCCTGGGCCAGCATGGCCTTGCGGCCGAGCTGGTGGATGCGCTCGACGACCTGCTTGGCCGATGCCTCACTCGAGACATAGTTGACCGCCACGTCGGCGCCTTCTTCGGCCAGGGCCAGCGCGATTGCCCTGCCGATTCCGCGCGACCCGCCCGTCACGAGAGCCGTCCGTCCTGTGAGCTGCATAAGAGCCCTCCTCGCCGCTATCGAAGGTCGTCGACGTCCGGGGCGTGAGTATAACAGAGGGCGGCCTCGCTCCTCCTTGAGAGGCTTGACGCGGAGTGTTAGACTTCGACCATGTCGTATGTGATCAAGCGCTACTCGAACCGGAAGCTCTACGACACGCAGGAGAGCCGCTACGTCACCCTGGAAGAGCTCGAGGAGCTCATCCGCGCGGGCAAGGAGATCTCGGTGGTCGACGTCTCCACGGGCGAAGACCTGACCTCGGTGACTCTCGCCCAGATCATCCTGGAGAACGAGCGCAGCCGCCGCGCCGGATTGCCGACGGCCTTCCTCCACCAGCTCATCAAGCACGGCGAGGCGTGGCAGGACTTCGTGCAGAAGTCCATGAAGTCGAGCCTGGAAGGGATCATGTCGAGCCAGAGGGAAGCCGAACGGGTGTTCCGCGAGCTGGTCTCCCGCGCCGGCGCCGGCTGGATGCCGTCCACCTCCGGCGAGGGCAAGACCGAGAAGAAGGCCGAGACGCCAGGCGAAGCCGAGGCACTCAGGAGCGAGGTCTCCGCGCTCCGCGAGCAGCTGCGGGCGCTCGAGGAGCGGCTCGAGAAGAGGCGGGAGAAATAACCAGGGCGCCGGGCTCGAGGGCCGGGCGCCCTGGTCATGACCTTTCGGTTTCGCTCAGGCGAGATTGCCGGAGAGTGACTTGACCTTGCTGGCGACCTGGGCGAACGTCGCCTGGATCTCCTTGCCGGTCTGCTCGGCCGTGACCTGGAGCCGCTCCGCGGAGCGCGTCATGGCCTGGGCGTTGCTCTCCAGCAGCTTGAAGGCCTTCTGGGTGCCCTCCACCGAGTCGAGCACGCTCTTCTGGTAGACGGCGAACGGGTCCCGCGGCGCCTCCTGCAGCTCGCCCTGGCGCCGCAGCATGTAGGACTGAGTGTCCTTGAGAGCCTCCACGGCCGAGGACGACAGCTCCGCGTACAGCCGGACGCCTTCCTTGGCGGTGCTGGCGGAAAGGTCCACCAAGTCGCGCATGATCTTCTGATTGGCGTCGGCGAGCATGGCGAAGGCCTCCACCGCGCGCCCGGTCACCTGAGCGAACATCTCGCTACCCTGCATGATCGTCGTCATCCCGAATCCTCCTTCAACTGGTTGAAGCAACGTGGTTGATGGGCCCGAGTAAGAATCACCAATGCCGTCAGCGTAACGCACCGCGTAATGATCGTCAAGACTTTTAGTGCGCTGCGTCATCGCGGCCGTGGTATAGGGGGAAGGCCGTGTGGCTTGACCTCTAAGTGCTTGAAAGAAGAGACGGATGAGACATCTCCTGGTAGTCATTCTGTGCGTTGCCGTGACCGGGTGTGCCTCGGCGAAGCGACCGGACAGCAAGACAGCCAGCCCGCCGGTGCTTCGAGGACCCACCCCGGAGGAGCAGGCGAAAGTTGACGAAGTCCTGGCACCCCTCGTCTCGGCTTCGGGCATGTGCCGATCCGCGGAGCCCTGCGCAGTCGGCCTCGCCATCGAACCGCGGCGAACGATCCACGTCGCGGCCGGTCCCGCGCCCCAGAAGAAGTTCGTCATCAGGATCACGACTGGGGCTCTCACGGGGCTCGAGCCCTCCGAGCTCCAGGCGGCGCTGGCCCACGAGCTGGGACACGTCCAGCTGGGACACTTCGAAAGCCGCGAGGTGAGGCGCCTGGCAGAGCGCTCGACTGCGGCCGGGCCGAACGGAGCCACTGATGAAGCGTTGCGCGCGAACCGCGCCTCGGACCGGGAGGAGGAGCTTGCCGCGGATCGGTATGCCGTGGAGCTGCTAGACCAGCTACCGGGCAGCCGGGGACGTGGCTGCGCCGACATGCTGGTCCTTCTCGAGCGGCTCGACCTGGAGCAGCTGACGCCGGGGTGGGCCAATTGGTTGAGCACGCACCCGACGCCGGCGTCCCGGCTCCAGTCCCTCCAGGCCGAGTGCGACAAGAAGCCGTGACACTGGCCCGGCTCGGCGACGAGAGCATTCGACGGTACGGCGAATACGAGGCGCTCGCCTTCGAGGGTCGGCGACTCACCAACGTGGACCAGCAGCGCGCCGCCTGCCGGGTCGCGCGTGCGCTCAGGCGCCTCAGCGTCGAGCCCGGCGATCGCGTGGTGGTCATGCTGCCGAACTGCCCCGAGGTCATGCAGAGCTACGGCGGTATCCTCCGGCTGGGAGGGGTCATCGTGCCCGTGATCTTCCTGCTGGGCGAGGCGGAGGTCGCCCACATCCTCGCCGACTCCGAGGCCAAGGTCGTCATCACGTCCTCCGACATGGTCTGGAAGGTGGAGAAGCAGATCGGGGTGCTGCCGACGCTTCGCCACGTTCTTCTGGTCGATGGCGGCGGGGAAGGGGGCGTGCGATCGTACGCCGAGGAGATCGCGCGCGAGCACGACAGCTTCGAGCCCGCGCCACGGGCCGAGGCCGACCTGGCCGTGATCCTCTATACCTCGGGCACGACCGGCGCACCAAAGGGCGTGGCGCTCTCGCACGGCAACCTCGAGTCCAACGCGCGCGCCTCGGCCTCGCTGTACGAGCTCGACCGTGAGCGGTGGGGCGTCGCCGTGCTGCCGCTGTCACACTCCTACGGCTTGACCGTGATGAACGCGGGGCACATCCTCGGAACGCGGGGCGCGCTCCTGCGCTGGTTCAACCCCGAGGAGGTGCTGAAGACCATCCAGGAATTCCGCGCCGAGGCCATGTCCGGGGTGCCCACGATGTTCGTGTACCTGCTGCACTATCCCGAGGCCGCTCGCTACGATACCTCCTCGATGCGGGTGTGGGGCTCCGGAGCGGCGCCGCTGCCCGTCGAGATCGTCGAACCCTTCGAGCGTCGGTTCGGCGGCAAGCTCCTCGAAGGCTACGGCCTGACCGAGGCCTCGCCGGTGGTCTCGGCCCACCGGCTCTCCGGCGTGCGCAAGCTCGGCTCGGTCGGTCCCCCCATCCCGGGGGTGACGGTGTCGATCCGGGACGACGGCGACCGCGCCCTGCCCGCCGGAGAAGTGGGGGAGGTGTGCGTCAAGGGCCCCAACGTGATGATCGGCTACTACCGGAACCCGGAGGAAACGGCGAGGACCATTCGCGACGGGTGGCTTCGGACGGGAGACATGGGCAGGCTCGACGACGACAACTTCCTCTACATCGTGGAGCGCAAGAAGGATCTCATCATCCGCGGCGGCTTCAACATCTACCCGCGGGACGTCGAAGAGACGCTCTACGCATTCCCCGGGGTCGCGGAGGCCGCCGTGATCGGCATGCCGGACGCGCTCATGGGCGAGGAGGTCATCGCGTTCGTCGTGCTCAAGCCCGGGCAGTCTGCGACGGCGGGGGAGGTCATCGCGTTCTGCCAGGGGCGGCTCGCGAATTACAAGTGCCCGAAGGAGGTCCGCTTCGTGGACGCCTTGCCGAAGAGCCCGGTGGGAAAGATCCTCAGGAAAGAGCTCCGGAGCCAGATCGGCACACAACCGTGAGGGGGATGCGCGATGTCTGACACGACGTTGGCACGTATATTCTGGGACCGGGTCGAGAAGAGTGGCTCGCGACCCGCGCAGCAGTTCAAACAGCGCGGCGCCTGGCGGACGCTGACCTGGCGCGAGGTGGGTGAGGCGGTGAGGGAAATCGCCGCCGGCCTCGTCGCGCTGGGGCGCCGCCCGGGCGACGCCGTCGGGATACTGTCGACGAGCCGCGCCGAATGGGTGCAGGCCGACTTCGCCGTCTTCTCGGCCGGCTGCATGACGATCCCGATCTACCCGACGTATCCGCCCGATCTCATCCAGTACATCGTCAACGACGCGGGGGTGAAGACCCTGATCGTCGAGGACCCGGCGCAGCTTGCCAAGGTGCTGGAGGTGGACGCGGCCATGCCCGGTCTCGACCACATCGTCGTGATACAGGGTTACGAAGGCAAGGAGCCCTCGCCTCGCATCTTCACCTGGGAGGCCCTTCGGCGCCTTGGCCGGGACCGCGCGGAAGCGCTCAAGCCAGAGCTGGCCGGGCGCGTGGCCGGCACCAAGCCCGACGACGTGGCGACCATCGTCTACACGTCCGGCACCACGGGACCGCCCAAGGGCGTCGTCCAGACGCACGGCAACCACGTCTCGGCGCTCGAGTCGGCCGCCCAGACCACGAGCATCACGGAGGGTGACGTCCACCTGCTCTTCCTACCCCTCGCTCACTCGTTCGCGCGGCTCGAGTCCTTCATCGGCGTGCACCGCGGGCTCTGCACGGCGTTCGCCGAGAACATCGACAAGCTCAGGGACAACCTGCCCGAGACCAGGCCGCACTTCATCTGCAGCGTGCCCCGCGTCTTCGAGAAGGTCTACGCGGGAGCGATGGCCAGGGCCGAAGGCGGGTCGCCGATCAAGCGGAAGATCTTCAACTGGGCGGTGGGGGTGGGCAAGGAGGTGTCCCGGCTCAAGCAGGCCGGGCAGCCCGTGCCCGTTGCGCTCGCGATCAAGTACAAGGTCGCCGAGAAGCTCGTGTTCTCCAAGATGCAGGCCGCGCTCGGCGGCAGGCTGCGCTTCGCCGTGTCGGGCGGGGCGCCGTTGTCGCGGGAGATCGCCGAGTTCTTTCACGCCGCGGGCATCCTCATCCTCGAGGGGTACGGCCTCACCGAGACCTGCCCGGTGCTGACCAACAATCGCGAGGACGGCTTCAAGTTCGGCTCGGTGGGCCGGGCGCTGCCGGGCGTGGAGATCAAGCTTGCGCCCGACGGCGAGATCCTGGGACGCGGCGGCAATATCGCCCAGGGGTACTTCAAGAAGCCGGAGGCTACTCGCGAGGTCTTCCTGCCGGACGGCTGGTTCGCGACCGGCGACATCGGACGCCTGGACGAGGACGGCTACCTCTTCATCACCGACCGCAAGAAGGATCTGATCGTCACGGCGGGCGGCATGAACATCGCGCCGCAGAACATCGAGAACCTGCTCAAGGGCGATCCGTTCATCAGCCAGGTCATGGTTCACGGCGACCGGCGGCCGTACCCGGTCGCCCTGATCACGCTCAATCCCGAGGAGGTCGCGAAGTTCGCCCGCGAGCAGGGCATCATGGCCAGCGATCCCACCGTGCTCGCGAAGCATCCGAAGATCGTCGAGCGCGTCCAGCGCACCATCGACGCGAAGAACTCGGAGCTCCAGTCCTACGCCAAGGTCAAGAAATTCACGATCCTGCCCGAGGACTTCACCGTGGACAACGGCGCCCTGACGCCCACCCTCAAGGTGAAGAGGAAAGTCATCAGCGAGCGGCACCGCGCGGCGCTCGACGCCCTGTACCAGTGAGCGGGGCGCTCGACGCCCTGCGGCTCGACGGCAGGGTCGCCATCGTCACGGGCGCGAGCCGCGGTCTCGGCCGCGCCATGGCCCAGGCGCTGGCCGAGGCGGGCGCCGACGTCGCGCTCGCCTCGCGGTCGGTTGCCGGGCTGGAGGAGACCGCACACGCCGTCGAGAAGCTCGGCCGGCGCGCGCTCGTCGTGCCGACCGACGTGACTGTCTATGGCCAGGTCGAAGCCCTGGTCGAGCGCGCGGCCGCGACCCTCGGCCGCCTCGATATCATGGTCAACAACTCCGGCGTCGCCGCGATCATCCCGGTGGCCGAGATGCCGCCCGACGAGTTCCGCCGAACGGTCGAGGTCAACCTGGTCGGCGCGTTCAATGGCTGCCGCGCGGCGGCGGGCCGGCTCATCGCGCAGAAGTCCGGGAAGATCGTCAACCTCGCCTCGGTCCTGGGCGCCTCGGGGCTGCCCGGCTACGCCGCCTACTCGGCCTCCAAGGGCGGCGTGATGGCGCTGACCCGCGCCCTCGCTGTCGAATGGGCGCGCTACAACATCCAGGTCAACGCCATCGCGCCCGGCTGGTTCGTGACCGATATGAACAGCCAGGCCTTCGACGATCCCAAGGTGCGGGAGCGGCTCCTGCGTGACGTGCCCGCGCGGCGGACCGGGCGGATCGAGGAGGTCGGCCCGCTCGTCGTCTACCTGTCCTCGCCGGCCTCGGACTACATGACGGGCCAGACGGTATTTCTCGACGGTGGCCACAGCGCCGCGTGAACGCGCGCACGCCTTGCCGTGAGGGAGGACAGTCGGTAGGATGAGCGGCATGCACGCTGCCGTGCTTCACGGGCCCCGTGACATCCGCATCGAGTCGCGGCCCCTCCTCACCCCCGGAGCCGGCGAAGCCGTGGTGCAGGTCTTCGCCTCGGGCCTCTGCGGCACCGACTACCGGATCTGGAACGGGGACCGCCCCGTGCCGTACCCGCTCATCTTGGGGCACGAGTTCATCGGCGAGGTGGTCGCGGTCGGCCCAGACGTGCAGACGCTCCAGCCCGGCCAGAAGGTCGCGGTGGAGCCGAACTATTCCTGCGGTATCTGCCCGCTCTGCCGCGAAGGCAACCGCAACCTCTGCCTCGCGCGCACCGCCATCGGCATCGACGTCCATGGAGGCTTCGCCGAGCAGGCCTGCCTGCCGGCCCGCTGCTGCTGGCCGGCGCCGGCCGAGATCAGCGACGACCAGCTGATGCTGGCTGAGCCGCTGGCGGTGGTCGTGCGCGCCGTCACGCGGGGCGAGGCGAAGCGCGGCGAGTCGGCCGCGGTCCTGGGCGTGGGCGCGCTCGGCTTGCTCGCCATCCAGGTCCTCAAGGCACAGGGCGTCCGCGTGCTCGCGATCGGACGGACGGAGCACCGGCAGGATCTGGCGCGAGCGATGGGCGCCGACGAATTCACGACCAGCGGGGCAGCCGGCGCTGCGGACGCGGCGCGCACCTTCTCGGGTCGCGAGGGCGTGGATCTCGTGATCGAGACGGCCGGGACGGGCGTGGCGGTGGAGCAGGCACTCGAGCTGACCCACCCGGGCGGCCGGGTGGTGCTGACCGGGCTTCCGCACGAGGCTTCCACGGTGAACTTCTTCGGGGTCGTCCGCCGCGAGCTGCGCATCATCGGCTCGATGATCTACCAGGAGGAGTTTCCCGAGGCCATCCGGCTCCTCGCATCCGGCGCGGTGACGCTGGACCGGCTCGTCACCCACCGCTTTCCGCTGGCGCGGATCCAGGAGGCGTTCGCCGCACACCGCTCGCCTGAGGCCATCAAGGTCACCGTCGTCACCTGAGACCATCCCTCACCCAGACCCCCTCCCCTCAGGGGAGAGGGGTCCCAAGGGGCCGCCAGCATGCCCTACACCGCGCTCAACGGTGTTCGCTTCCACTTCGACACGTACGGAGAGGGTGACCCGGTCCTGCTCATCAGCGGGCTCTCGGCGCCGTCGGTCAACCGCGCCGTCCTGGGCTTCCTCAAGAGCGTCACGCGGTGAGCGGCGGCAGGCTCTCGGGCAGGACCGCCATCGTGACGGGCTCGACCAAAGGTATCGGGCTCGGCATCGCGCGCGCCTACGTGCGGGAGGGCGCGCGCGTGGTGGTCAACTCGCGGAGCGCCGAGGACTGCGCGCGGATAGCGCGCGAGCTCGGCTCGTCCTCGTTCGCGGTGGCGGCCGACCTCTCGCGCTCCGACGAGGTGAGAAGGCTCGCGAAGGAATCGCTGGATGCCTTCGACGGCCGGGTGGACATCCTCGTCAACAATGCGGGCCAGCCGCGCGTCGCGCCCTCCGAGAGCCTTGCCGAGTCCGACTACCGCTACACGCTCGACCTGAATCTCAACGGCTGCTTCGTCCTGACCCAGGAGATCGTCGGAGGCATGCTGGCTGCCGGCAGCGGCAGCATCATCCACGTGAGCAGCATGAACGGCAGCGTGCCCTTCCCCCAGCGCCTCGCGTACTGCGTCTCCAAGGCCGGGCTCAACATGATGACCAAGGTCATGGCCATCGAGTGGGCCGCCCGCGGGGTGCGGGTCAACGCCATAGCTCCGGGGTATGTCCAGACCGAGTTCATCACGCTGCTCAGCGCCAAGGGCCTCATCGACCCGAAGCAGCTCGCCCGTCGGACTCCCATGGGCCGAATCGGCACCCCCGAGGAAATAGGGGAAGTGGCTGTCTTTTTGGCCTCATCCGCCGCGTCGTTCATCACAGGAGAGATCCTGACCGTGGACGGGGGGTGGTCTTCCTACGGCTACCTCTGATAGGGTGCCTACAGGGGTGTAAACAAAGAGATACACCCCGCCGTCTCAGAGGGGAGGAGGCACCCGGTGAGAGCACGCGTCCGAAGCCTGGTCCTGATCGCCGTCGCCGTCCTGGCGGGGGCCGCCTGCTCCAACGCCACGCTCTCCAGGAAGACCGCGGCGCCCGCGGTCAGCCCCGCCGTGACCCAAGCCGCTCCCGAGCCGCCTCCCGCCGTCCGCGTCACGCTGCCGAAGACCGCGCTCTCCGAGGACGAGCAGATCATGCACGCGCTCAACCGCCTGGGCTATGGTCCGCGGCCGGGCGACGTGGAGCGCGTGAGGGCGATGGGGCTCTCGCGGTGGATCGAGCGCCAGCTGGAGCCGGGACGGATTTCCGACGAGCGCGCGGAATCCGCCCTCAAGGCGTTTCCCACGCTGGCAATGCCCGTGCCCGAGCTGGTCCGCGGGTACCCCGAGCCCGATCCGAAGGTCATGGCCAAGATCCAGTCGGGGGAGATGAGCCAGCAGGAGATGCGGACCGTGGCGCCGCTCGAGAAGCGGCCGTTCCGGATCCCCGTCGAGCTCCAGGCCGCCAAGCTCACGCGCGCGGTGCTCTCCGAGCGGCAGCTCGAAGAGGTCATGACGGACTTCTGGTTCAACCACTTCAACGTGGATGCCCGCAAGGGCGCCGTGAAGTGGATGA